>ERZ1048068.10-NODE-10-length-179066-cov-23.847708_pt1 | contig 179066 bp, 164 predicted proteins | sample MGYA00383098_ERZ1048068 | MGnify/ENA primary metagenome ERZ1048068 (study PRJEB29581, sample SAMEA5548368) | metagenome | biome: marine; feature: coastal; material: water | depth 1 m | study: Short-term variability in the microbial, nano- and picoplankton...
CTACAAAAAAGGATTTCGTTTGGTAAAAGAAGCTGCCAAACAAGGCAATGAAAAATCGGATAATTTTGAAATTAAAAAAGGCAGTTGGTTGCTTGGTGGAAGTATCGGTCATGTAAATGAAAATTCAATTGATGAGTACAACGACAATGAAAGAGAGAGAACACTAGATTTTTATTTAGAAATGGGGTATGCGTTTGATAAGAACAATATTTTTGGAATGGAGCTCCATTATAACAATTCAGACTACATTGATTCTGATTATGGAGACTCAAAATACAAGTCGTTTGGTATGGTTGCCTTTGTAAGAAGATATTTTTCATTGCATCCAAAATTAGCAATAAATCTGCAAGGTGAAATGGGTTTTCACAACGGAGATATAAAAGGTGTGGACGTGCGTGAACATTTGGACACCTTTGTAATGGGAATAAGATCGGGTTTGACATTTTTGTTAACAGAAAAAATAGCTTTGAAAACAACGTTTGGATTTTTAGGCCATCGAAGTACCGATTTTACTCATGTGTCTGATTTTTATGAAGAAGAAAGATATACAGAGACAAAGTTTACTGCGATTTTGAATTTTTCTCAGATGGATGCAGGGATTGTTTTTATGTTGTAACTGAGGAGTGCATACTAGAATAAAGGAGGTTGTTGCAAAGCCTAAAAATAGTGTAAAACATCAAAGTTTATCGATGGGCATTCCAAAATAAAACTCAAGAATTTTGATTTTGAAAATACAATCGTATTTGGCTCTGATCACCTCTGTTTTAGCATTTTCTAGGTTGGTTTGCATTTGGCTGAGGTCAAAAGAGTTTAAGAGGCCTACTTCGTGCTTTTCCTTGGCATAGGTATAAGCTTCTTTTCGTGCTTTGGTAGTTTTTAGAGAAGCCAGATACGTTTTGTAAGCGCCCTCTTTGTCTGCATAGGCTTGGTATATTTTGTCTTTTAAATCGGCTTTTGAATTTTTCAAGTCAAGTTCTGCCTTTTGCAGCATGATTCTAGATCTTTTCACTGCGTTGTTTGTTCTGAATCGGTTGAAAATGGGAATGCTCAAGTTGAGGCCAAAAGAATGTCCTTTGTTCTCGTCTATTTGATCCGAGAAATTTGGGAGGTTCAAAAGTTCGGAATTGAAATAATTGGTATTGAATCCAAAAGATCCGGATAGCGTCGGAAGGTAATTTCCTCGAGCTATTTTGACATCTTTTTCTCGCATTTCAATGGCTACCTCAGAAATTTTGATTTCATTTCTGAACTTCAATGCTTCGCTGAATATTTGTTGTGGACTGTTTGGCGTTTTGGAAAACAATGGAATTTCCGAGATGTCGTCCGAGATGTCAAATGACAACGCATCGTCTAAAACCAACACATTTGCCAAGGTCAGTTTGGAGATGAGAAGATTGTTTTTCATTTGTACAATTTGTTGTTCTTGGTCTGCGAGTGTGGCCTCTACATCGAGCAAGTCTCCTTCTGGTTTGCTTCCCAACGCAACTAATTTTTGGGTTCGTTCCAATGATTCTCTAGTCAAGTTGTATTGTCCTTCCAAGTTTTTCAAAGATTCTTTGTTGAACAAGATTTGTAAGAAGGCGTTGCAAACCATCAAAGAAATATTATCTTTCATGCTTTCCAACTGGTACTGATTGGCCAATATTTCTAAATTTGCCTTGTGAAGGCGATGGATGTTCTGCATGCCGTTGTATAGAATGACATTAGAACTTACTCCGAAGTTGGTGTTTTGAGTAGTCGCCGTAACATTGGTATTGGTAACAGGATTGGTGTTCAAACCTGTGTTCCATGAATGTCGAGTGCTTGCTGATAAATTGGGCAAAAAATCACCCATGGCGTCCTTTTTTGAAATTTCGGCAGCTTTTCCATCTAGTTGAGATTGTTGGATAGAGATATTGTTTTCATGCGCATAGGCAATACACTCTTGTAAGGTCCATTTTTTTGTTTGCGCCGCGAGAGAGCTCGCACAAAACAAGCATATATACAATAGTTTTGTCTTCATCAGTATGTTGTTTTTTTAACTACTTATTTCTTTTTTTCTTCTTCTTCATCTTTGCTGGCTTTGTTCCAGACTTTTATTTCTTCTCCAGCTTCAATTCCTGAGATGATTTCGACATTGATGCCGTCAGAAATTCCCAATACAACCTCTCTTTTTTCAAAAACCTGTTCGTCGGTTTGTATTTCTACATAAGGTTTCTCTGTTTTCCGATCGTATTGAATCAAGGATTCTTTGACTGCCAAAACATTTTCTTTTCTGTCGAGTATCAATGCGGCATTGGCGCTGTATCCGGCTCTTACATAGGTTTTGTCCAATTCCAAAGCCGCTTTTATTTTAAACAACACAGCTCCTTGTTCGTCCATTCCTTTGGGAGCGACAAAATACAATTTGGCATTGAATTTTTTCTCTTCAATGGCTCCTATGGTGACTTCTAAAATAGTGCCTTCTTTTAATTTTCCTACTTCGGATTCGTCCACTTTTCCTTCAAAAATCATTTTGTTTAGATCGGCAATGGAAGCAATGGTCGTTCCTGCGTTGAAATTATTGCTTTGGATGACTTGATCTCCTTCTTTGACGGGGATTTCTAGGATGGTTCCTGCAACTGTGGCACGAATGTTTGTATTGGCCGACGCGGCTCCTCCTTTGGAACCTACTTTGATGATCTGGTAATCGCTTTCTGCGTTTTCCAAATCTTGTTTGGCTCGGTTGTAATTCAATTGAAAGGTGTTGAAATCTTGGCTCGAAATCACTCCTTTTTCAAAGAGTTTTTTGTTTCTTCGGTATTCAATCTCAATATTTTCCAATTGAATTTTTCCATTTTTCACTCTTCCCAAAGCATTGTTCAAAGATTGTTCGTTTGGGACGACTTTAATTCTAGCAATCAAATCACCGGATTTTACAAAACTTCCTTCTTCCACAAAAATTTCTTGAATGATTCCAGAAATTTGCGGTTTGATGGCAACTTCGTCTTCTGGAATGATCTTTCCAGTAGCGACTGATTTTTTTTCAATCGTAGTGGTGAACGCTTGTTTTACTTTATAATCTGTTGCGGCTTTGGCGTTCTTTTTACCGAAGAAAATAAGTACGCTTACCAAGGCTCCCATAAGGAGGATACCTACTACTATTTTTAAAAATTTATTCATGATATGGATTTATGTTGTCGTTTTTTTTATTTCTTGTTTCATTGTTCAATCGTTGCATCGTCGTATTTTATATTTCTATTCATCGTTCAAAGCGGCAATCGGTTTTATTTTGGTAGCTCGTGTTGCTGGAATCAATCCTACCAAGGTACCAAAAACGGCGAGCAACGCAATGGCGATGAATACGGTGGGGATTGATACTGATGCATTGACCAAAGCGGCGTCGTCTCCTTGACCCCATATAAGATCAATGCCTATGAGTACAAGTCCACCAAATAGAATTCCAAAAAGACCTGCAATGAGAGCTAAGGAAAGGGCTTCTAAAACAATTTGACGAACAATCATCCAAGGAGTGGCGCCCAAAGCTCTTCGAATTCCAATTTCTTTGGTTCTTTCTTTTACGGTAATGAGCAAAATATTACCAATCGCAAAAACACCCGCAATCAAAGTGGCGATGCCTACAAACCAAGTGAGAAATTGCATTCCTTTCAGAAAGCCTGTCATTTGAGCAAAGCGTTCTCCTAGGTTAAAGCTTCCAAAAGCATTGGTGTCTTGTGGATGTACTTTGTGTAAATTTTTGAGCAAAAGCTTGGTGTCTTTTTCTATTTGTCGGATATCTTTGTCGGTCTGCCCCGTAATCATCATCCATCCCAATTTGTTGCCCATGTTGAAAATTTGTTGAAAGGTGGTAAATGGAATATGCAGATCCGTAGGCCGTCCAACGTTTCCATTTTTAAAAATTCCAACAATTTTGAAGTTGATTTTATTGATCTCTATAAAATCTCCGATGGGGTTTGTTCCTTCGTCAAAAAATTGTTCGTACAAATCTTGAGAGATGACGACTGACTTTCGTTTTTCTTGAATGTCTTTTTCGTTGAGAAATCGACCTCGGAATAATTTTTTCTTTTCCACTTGGTCTAACAAAGGGAAATCTCCGTTGATACCGTACTCGCCTGTTTGAAAATTTTTGGTAACGGTACCACTTCTTCTGTTTCTTGGTACGACAAATTCTACGCCATCTACTTCCTTTCGAATCTGTTCAATGTCACTCATTTGAAGACGAAGATTTTTTCCTTCCTGGTATCCTTTGAAGGGTTTGCTTGTTTGTTGTGCCCACACGAATACACTGTTGGTGGCAAAATCACCAAATTGACGGTTGAATGAATTTTCCATTCCTCTTGCGCAGCCGAGCAAGACCACCAAGAGAAACACCCCCCAAGTCACACCCACAACCGTTACAATTGTCCGCAGCTTGTTTTTACGAATGCTTTCGTAAATTTCTTGCCAAGTATCACTTTCAAATAAAAATTTCATATCTCAAACTTGTTCTTCTGTGTGCTATTTTACATTTGTGATTTATTCAGCTCTTAAGGCTACAATAGGTTTTATTTTAGAGGCACGTTTGGCTGGCACATAACCGGCAATACAACCTGCGATAACCAATACAACTACAGCGCCTACCACTATTGGGGTGTCTACATGAGGGTCTTTGATAAAATAGGCTTCCAGCTTATCATCTATAAAATTGAGGGCCCCCATACCTATGAAAATTCCCAAATAACCCGCCAAAGAGGTGATGGAAATTGCTTCCAATAAAATCAAACTCACAATGGCTCGGGGAGAAGCGCCCAAAACTTTTCGGATGCCTAATTCTTTGGTGCGTTCTTTCACTATATAAATCATGATATTGCTAATGCCGACAATGCCTGCAATCAAAGTTCCAAAACCAATAAAAAGAATCAAAATACCAATCACAAACATCAGTTGATCGATTCCCTTTTTTCCTTCTGCATTGTTTTGAATGCGAATAGCCCTTTGATCGGTTGGTGCAACGGACAAACGTTCTTGTAGTTGTTTTTTTATGTCGTACCCAAAATCGAGTGCTTCTTCATAATTCATCTTTGGGTTGTAGGTTAGGCTGATGTCATTGATGTCGTCGTTTTTTTCATAAATACTTTGAGCGGTACGGATAGGAATGTAAACAATCCTATTTTCGGTGTCGTCGCTTTCCTCTTCAAAAACACCGACCACTTTGAAAGCAATGCCCTGCAGTTGAATATGCTTGCCAATAGCGGGTTTGTTTTGAAACAGATCATCACTCACCATCTTTCCAATGACTGCTACTTTTCGCATGTCTTTTAGGTCAGATTGATTGATATAGCGTCCGCGAGTCATCAAAGATTTTTCAATAAATTGATGCTCTGGATGCACAGCTCTTATGTTGTAATTGTTGCGGTTGCTCTTGTAGGAGACATTGAAATTTTTGTAAATACGACCTGAGGCATATTCTATTTTTTTTTCATTTTTGTTTTTTAAAAAATCAAAATCTTCGTTGGAGAGTTGAATTCTTTTTCCTGTTTGGTTTCCCTTGTATGGTTTGGAGGTTTTTCCGGTTCTAACAAAGATGGCATTGGAAGCATCGTTCACAAAAAAGCTTTCAAAAGTGTTTTGCAGACCGTTGGCAATTCCGAAGAGTAAGGTAAAAATTAAAATGGCAAAACTGATGGTAAAACCAGATAAGATGCTCCTCAATTTGTTTTTTCGGATGCTTTGAAATATTTCGCGCCATAAATCTCTATCAAACATAAGAGGTTGTTTTAATTGGAAATTTTGGTTTTCGCTGTTTTTTTATCACTGGTAATGACACCATCTTTCAATCGAACGATACGCTCTGTTTGGGCGGCGATGTCTTCTTCGTGGGTAATGACTACCACAGTCATTCCGTCGTTGTGAATATTTTCTAGAAGTTCCATGATGGAAGCGGAAGTTGAGGAGTCCAAAGCTCCTGTGGGCTCGTCGGCAAGCACAATTTTTGGCTGGGTTACCAAAGCTCTTGCAATGGCAACACGTTGTTTTTGTCCTCCAGAAAGTTCGTTGGGCAAATGCTGCGCCCAGTCTTTCAGTCCCACTTTTTCTAGGTATTCTAGCGCAATTTTTTGACGCTCTTTTTTTGGGGTTCCCCTGTAAAACAATGGCATGGCTACATTTTCTAGTGCCGTTTTGTATGCGATCAGGTTGAAGGATTGAAAGACAAAACCAATGAGTTCATTTCTCCATTTGGCCGCTTTTTTTTCGTCTAAATTTTCAATTTCTTGTTGGTTGAGTACGTAGGTTCCGTCGTCATGCGTGTCTAACAGGCCTAAAATATTCAATAGGGTAGATTTGCCAGAACCAGAAGATCCCATGATAGAAATGAACTCTCCTTCTTGTACTTGCAAATCCAAGCCTTTCAATACGTGTAAAAAACCTTTCCCAATGGGGTAGGATTTGTGTAGTTTTCGTAGATGAATCATGCGGTAAGTTTTCGATAACTAAAATACGTTAAAAATACCGATATCTCTGTTCCTACAACTGTTAAATTTTTGTTTAGAGTTTCGGTTCCTGCAGCGTCTTTTGGGTTTGCTACGGTTCTTTCAAATCTTTCCAAAAATCACTGTAAAAATTCTCTGATTTTAAGAGTGTAATGTGCTTCTAACGATTCGTGTATGCCAGGGAAAAGAAGTACCTGAAAGAGAGGAGTGCTTCAGAGAAGTACTAATTTCAAAGGAAAGATATCACTTTGCCACGTCGTTTACAATTTGTTTGAATTTATAGGGCAGGCTAGCAGCCCATTGTTGACTGATTTGCATAGATTCCTTTGCAATTATCGGAGTTTTTTCGGCGTGTTTTTTACCAGCAGGAGTTTTGTAAAAAGCAATGACTTCTTGCAGATCTTTCAGGTCTAGGTGTTTTTGATAAATTGGAACAGACAATTCCGTCAACTCTAAAATACTTAATTGTACAAATTTGGACGTTACCGCTTCCTGATCTTCTTTTGGAATTGCCTTGTTTTGTTGCTGAAGCATGGGAAGCATCTGCTCTAAAATCAATTCAAAATTGGCATTGGCCCCACTAACTTTTAACAGTTCTGATAGAACCGATTTGTATGCCGCGTTGTTGTTTTTTTGAGGAGTTTGTATTGTATTTTGTGCAATTGCCCCAAAATGACTCGCCATTAGGAAGGTGAAAATAATTTTCAATGTTTTCATTCTTTGTTCTTTTTAAAGTTAGTTTTTTAGTCGGGTAGTGCAATCAATTTTAAAAATGCAAGAACTTTCAAGAGAGCCGGTTTTTCTCTTCGTTTACAAGCACAAGCTTTTATCTAGTTTTATTTGTCTTTAGTTTACAATAGAAAGATTTTTTCCTTCAAAAAAAATTAGGGGTTGGGTCAAGTTAGAAACAATCCAACGAACGTTGTGTGCTGTTTGCATAATTGCATCCTTTTATTGCACAAGCCAATTCTTTTGGCGCATAAGTGTCTGTCTAGAGGCGGTTTGTTGGGGTTTTTGGATAAGGGTTCGATTTTTAGGTGGCAAAATTTTTTTACATTTGAGAAAAAAGTAAGCATTCCGTATACATACGTCTAAGTTTTAAACAAATTAGAAAAATTATGATCGAAGCACTTGTAAAGAACCTTAATCGAGGATTGGTTTTGTTGGAGTCTATGACCGAAGATCAGTATAAAAATAGAACCTTAGCCCCCTATTATTCGAGTATTGGAAGTCACATTCGACATATTATGGATGTCTACGATTGTATTTTTGAAGGTTTGGAAATGGGCAAGGTGGATTTGACGGCACGAAAAAGAAGTTTGGTGGCCGAAGAACAATTGCCAGAAGGTTTGGCGTATATCCAATCCATTGTAGAAAAATTGCATGCTGTGAAGGAAAAGGACTTGAATCGAAATATCGAAGTTTCCGATGATTTGGGAGCAGGTATTGTAACAGCAACTTATACCTTGTCTGCGATTTTAATTCAAGCACACAGTCACACAATTCACCATTATGCAAGTATTGGCTATGTGATTCATCATTTAGGAATTGCCTTGCCCGACGCTGCTTTTGGTTTCAACCCTACGACTCCAAAGAGCGTTGTGCACTTTGAAGCTTAAGTTTTTAGGTCCAGCTTTTGTGGGTTTCTTGGCTGTGAATTTGTTAAAAAAAGAAGTGGATCACCGCATGTGTTAGCAATGACTCTTTTAGTTGCGGTCTTTTTCAAACAGCGCATGTAGAAGGTGTTTGATGCCTTTGAAAACCAAGGCAATACCGCCCAAGGCAAGGACTCCGCCAATCGCGATAAAAATGTAGTTTTGATCTTTTTTAATGGCTGAAAATCCAATGTTTATGACAATGGGAGCCATAAAAAACAAAGGAATGGCTCCAAAGATGTATTTGAACCCTTTTTTGAGGGTGTGTTGCGTTTTGTTCATTTTTTATAGTGTTCGAGTGCGTTTCGCACAGATCCGTAGGTTGTCAACAAGCGAAGGGCTTCTTTGGAAGGGATTTGCAAGGCTTCGGTCAGCATCTTCACTCCTCTATCCACTAATTTGTTGTTGGATAGCTTCATGTCCACCATTTTGTTTCCTTTTACCTTTCCGAGCTGAATCATAACGGCAGTACTGATCATATTTAGGATCAATTTTTGTGCAGTGCCTGCTTTCATTCGAGAGCTTCCCGTTACAAATTCAGGGCCTACGATGGCAACAATAGGGTGTTTTGCCAAGAGGTGCAAAGGACTGTTTTCATTCATGGTAATGCAGCCTGTCGCGATACCTTTTTCGTTCGCTTCTTTCAAAGCACCCAGTACATAGGGCGTGGTTCCTGATGCAGCAATGCCGACGAGTACGTCGTTCGGATTGATGTCAAAAATGCGTAGGTCTCTCCAACCTTGCTGGGTGTTGTCTTCAGCATTTTCAACAGCTTTTCGAATGGCGTCATCTCCTCCTGCAATCAACCCGATTACTTTGTCAAATTCGACACCAAAAGTAGGCGGGCACTCAGAGGCGTCTAAAATACCCAAGCGTCCACTGGTGCCTGCTCCAATATAAAACAAGCGTCCTCCTTTTTTCATTTTCGAAACAATCACACCCACCAATTGTTCAATTTGAGGCAGGGCTTTTTCAACCGCTTTAGGAACTTTTTTGTCCTCGTGGTTGATGTGCTGCAGCAATGCACCGACTTCCATTTTTTCCAAGTCGTGGTATGCAGAGCTTTGTTCGGTGGTTTTGTTGAATTTCAAAATACGTTTTTTTTATTGAACGGTATAGGTTTCTTCAGTGACTTCGGATAATTTGAAATACCCCAACGGATTTTCGTCGGGCTTGGTCAAGTTACTACAGTTCCCCAAAACAGCAGCAGGCGGAGTTCCAAAGGGACCTCCATTTTCGGTTTGTGCTAGCAAAAGTGCCAAGTAATCGTGGTAATTTTTGGAGATTCCATGCAGTCGAAATGTAATGGTTTCTCCGGTTTTTAAATCTTCGTCAATTTCAAAGCCACTATTTTCATTCCCATTGATAAATTCATCTCTTGAAACACGGTAGGAATTCAAATAATTGATACTGGTGCTAAATTCTTCCAAATAATAATTTTCTTCGTCGGCAGGATCGGTGTAGTAAAAGTCCACACGAACCGCCTCGTTTCCAAAAAAACTTTCTGTAGATTGCTCAATATCGGTGATTTCTGTCACGGACTTTAAGGTTTCTTTGGCGGTAAAGTTTTCCGAATTGTAAACAATGCTTAGTGTGTATTCCTCGTTTATATGAGGGTTAAAATTGGTTGTTTTGTAAATGCCTGAATTTCCGTCTTCCGTAAAAATAGTTTCTTGTCCGTTTCCTGAAATTTTGACCGAGGCACCACTTGCTATGGGGGCTGTGTTCTCGTAAAATCCTGCAGTTTGCGTCAATCGGATACTTTGTTCTTTTCCGTCAGTTCCTTGCTTCCAATTGATATTGGCGTCGATTACCAATTTTTTTGGTCCCTCCTTCAAAGGAAGATCGATCACATCTTCACAAGCAGTAAGCATTGATACAACGATCAGTAGATAAAGGTATTTCATGTGCTTAATATTTAAAATTATAGGTAATCGAAGGAACCATTCCAAAGATAGAACTTCTTACGGCTTCGTTGGCACCCGTATCTTCATTTTGACGGAAGTTCATAGATGCCGCATTTTTTCTATTGTATACATTGTATATGCTAAAGACCCATTCTCCTTTCCATTTTTTAGTGGTTTGGGGTTTGGGTGTGTACGTTGCAGCGATGTCCAAATGGTGGTAAGCGGGCAAATTAAATTCGTTTCGATTTCCGTAGATAGGGACGGTAATATTTTCACTTTCATTGTCGTAATTTCCTCCCAAATTGGTTGTGAATTGTCCGGTAGGGTAAGTGGTCGGTCTTCCTGTTTGATAGATGAAATTGGCTCCGTATCTCCATTTTTCAGAATGTTTGTAACTGGTAGTGATGGAGAGATCATGCGTTTTGTCGTAAGGAGCGTTGTACCATTCGCCATTGTTGATTCCTGTAGCGCTAGGAGTGGAGCCTTTTACTTGTTGCTCTGTTTTCGAAAGTGTATAGCTGATCCAGCCTTTGAAATTTCCTTTGTTCTTTTTCAAGGAGAGCTCCAAACCATAAGAGCGAGATTTTCCCGGTAAAATGATAGTTTCTATTTGCTCCTCTGCAATCAAATCCGCTCCAGCTCGGTAGTCAATTCTATTTTGAACGGTTTTGTAATACGCTTCTGTTTCGAGGGAATACATTTCTTCCTTTAAATTTCGATAATAGCCGAAGGCAACTTGATCTGCAATTTGCGGTTTGATAAATTTGCCGCTAGGAGCCCAAACATCTAACGGGGCTGCAGAAACTGTATTGGAAATCAAATGAATGTATTGGTACATTCTGTTGTAATTGGCTTTGAAGGCATGGTTGTTGTTCGGCTTGAAAGATATTGCGACTCTTGGTTCCAAACCTCCAAATTGTTTGATGACTTCGTTTTTTGAGTAAGAGGTGGTACCCGTTGCTCTTCCTTCTTCGTAGTTTCCTGTGGCGCTATTGAAAACAACAGGTTGGTTGTTTTCATAGTCGAAAAGAGATTGCCCTCCCATTCTAAAAAAGAGGCTCGATCGGATCCCATAATTGATAGAAATTTTATCGTTGATGGTTTGCTCGGCTTCGATGTAAACAGCAGGTTCAAAAGCATATTTTTGTTCCAGTTTGTCTTCGTTGACTGCAGAGTTTTCTTTGCTCGGTGAAATTTTACCCGGATTGAAGTGGTAATGAATCAAATTCACTCCATAATTGAGTTTGAACTTGTCCGAGTAATAATGTTTGAAATCGTATTTCAAGTGAAGGTTTTTGATACCCGATTCCCAGTCCATACCAATAAAATCAAGGTTTAAGAAATAATTGTAATTGGTATAAATGACTGACAAATTTGAAAACAACTGCTCTGAAAATAGGTGGTTCCAGCGGGCGTTAAAGGTGGCGTTCCCATAAGAGTTCACAAAAAGTCCGCCAATATTGAAGGAGTCTCTTCCGAAATACCCCGAGAAGTACAATTTATTTCGATCGTCAATGTCAAAATTCAATTTAGTGTTCAAGTCATAAAATCGGAGGTCATTGTCTTTGGTGTCAGGATTTGCTTTTAAAAAGAGATGCGCGTAGGAAGATCTTCCTGCAAGCAAGTAAGAACTTTTGTTTTTTTGAAGCGGTCCTTCTGCCATCAAACGGCTTGAAATCAATCCGATTCCCCCTGTGAGATGAGGGTCTTTTTTATTCCCGTCTTTTTGATGAATATCGAGTACAGAGGCTACTCTTCCTCCGTATTTGGCAGGAATTCCGCCTTTGTATAACTTTACGTTTTTGATGGCATCTGCATTGAAAATCGAGAAAAAACCAAAGAAATGTGATGAGCTGTACAGCGTTGCTTCGTCCAATAAAATCAAATTCTGATCTTCAGCACCTCCGCGTACGTTGAATCCTGAGGCACCTTCTCCAGCGCTTGTAACTCCTGGTAGCAATTGGATGGATTTTATCAAATCAACTTCTCCCAAAACTACAGGCATTTCTTTGATGGTTTTTATATCTACTTTGTGGACGCTCATTTCAGGCTTTTTTAGACTGATGATGGTGCTATTGCTTTTGAGAACTACTTCGTCAATCTGTTCACTTGCTGTTTTTAAATTTACATCTAGCTTGGTGTTCTTATGAAGGTCGATCTTTTGTTGAACGGTTTCAAAACCGAGATAGCTAATTTCGAGCTCATAGGTTCCTTTTGGCAATGTAATGGAATAAAATCCATAGCCATTGGTGGTGGTTCCTTTCAAAATTTTTGGGAAAATCACATTGACACCAATCAAAGTCTCTTGAGAGGCTTCTTCAGAAATCCTCCCGCTGAGGGTGTAGGTCTCTTGTGAAATGGCGTTTGGAATACTAAAAAACAGAAAGAAAACGATAGGGATAAGATGTTTCATAGAGACTATGTAAAGGTAAATACATCACAAAAATAACCAATTAAAAAGAATTTTAGGCACGATATAGCAAAGAGAATAGCCTTCAAATGTTCTTTGTGCAAAAAGAAAAAGCACCTCTGAGAGGTGCTTTTTGAGATGGTTGAGGTTGTTTTACTTAAAACGAGGCCAAAATGTTGTTGAGCGTTTGGCTCGGTCTCATGGCCTTCTCTGTTTTCTGAGCATCTGGATAGTAATACCCACCCATGTCGATAGTTTTTCCTTGCGCATTGTTCAATTCGCTAATTATGTTATCAGCATTTTCAGTCAATTTTTTTGCCAGGGGGGCAAATGTGTTTTTCAACGCAACATCTTCAGTTTGGGTCGCCAAAGCTTGTGCCCAATACATGGCCAAGTAAAAATGACTGCCTCGGTTGTCCAATTCACCCACTTTGCGAGAAGGAGCGTTGTCGTTGGTCAAAAAAGTTGTGTTGGCTGTGTTCAAAGCTTCTGCCAGAATCAATGCTTTTTTGTTGTTGGTTTTGATTCCCAAATCTTCCAAAGAAACAGACAAAGCTAGGAATTCACCCAAGGAGTCCCAACGCAAATGACCTTCTTCTACAAACTGTTGTACATGCTTTGGAGCGGAACCTCCTGCACCTGTTTCAAACAAACCACCGCCGTTCATCAAGGGTACAATCGAAAGCATTTTAGCCGATGTTCCCAATTCTAAAATTGGAAATAAATCGGTCAAGTAATCACGCAAAACATTTCCAGTGACAGATATCGTATCCTTTCCTGCTTTGATTCTCTCCAAAGAAACTTTGGTTGCTTCTACTGGAGAAAGGATGGTGATGTCTAAGTCTGTTGTGTCGTGGTTTGGCAAGTATGTGTTTACTTTTTTGATCAACTCCGCATCGTGCGCTCTGTTTTTGTCCAACCAAAAGATAGCAGGGGTATTGGTCGCTTTTGCTCTGCTAACTGCTAATTTGATCCAATCTTGTACCGGAGCGTCTTTGACTTGGCAAGCTCTAAAAATATCTCCTGCTTCTACAGCTTGTTCGATCAATACAATTCCATTGCTATCGGTCACTTTGATATTTCCTGATTGAGCCACTTGGAATGTTTTGTCATGTGAACCATACTCCTCCGCCTTTTGTGCCATCAATCCTACGTTGGGAACGGTTCCCATAGTAGTAGGGTCAAAAGCTCCGTGTTTTTTACAAAAGTCAATAGTTTCTTTGTACACTCCCGCATATGATCTGTCTGGGATCAATGCTTTGGTATCTTGAGATTTTCCTTCGGCATTCCACATTTGTCCAGAAGTACGTATCATGGCTGGCATGGAGGCATCTATAATCACATCACTAGGCACATGTAAGTTGGTGATTCCTTTGTCAGAATTTACCATGGCCAATGCAGGGCTGTTTGCGTAGATAGCCTCAATAGCTGTTTTGATTTCTTCTTGTTCTGCTTCAGGTAAAGCACCAATTTTATTGTAAACGTCTCCTATCCCGTTGTTGGCAGAAATACCTAGTTCTTTGAATTTGTTGCCGTATTTTGCAAAAACATCTTTGTAGAATACTTCTACGATGGCTCCAAAAATAATTGGATCGGATACCTTCATCATTGTTGCTTTCATATGCACAGAAAACAAGACGTTGTTTGCTTTGGCATCTTCAATTTCTTGAGCTACAAAATCTTTCAGTTTAGCAATGCTGAGTGTGGAAGCATCAACGATTTCTCCTTTCAATACAGGTACTGCTTCTGTCAAAGTAGTTACAGTGCCGTCTGTTGCGTGCAAGGCAATCTTGAGGTTTCCAGCTTCAGAGATGGTTACAGATTTTTCGCTTCCATAAAAATCACCTTCTGACATGCTTGCTACATGTGACTTTGAGTCTGCAGACCAAGCGCCCATCGAGTGGGGATTGTTTTTTGCGTAAACTTTTACGGGTCCTGCTACTCTACGGTCAGAGTTTCCCTCTCGTAGTACTGGATTCACTGCAGATCCTAAAACTTTAGCATAGGTTGCTTTGATGTTCTTTTCCGTCTCGTTTTGTGGTGATTCCGGGAAATTAGGAATCGCATAGCCGTTGGCTTGTAATTCTGAAATTGCCGCTTTCAATTGTGGTATTGATGCGCTGATATTTGGCAATTTGATGATATTGGCTTCGGGTGTTTTTGCCAAAGCACCCAACTCTGTCAAAGCATCTGCTACTTTTTGATTTTCTGAAAGGTATTCTGAAAAATTCGCAAGAACTCTAGCTGCGAGAGAAATGTCTTTTCTTTGGATCTCAATGGTTGCTTTTTTCGTGAATGATTCTACAATTGGTAAAAATGAATACGTTGCCAAAGCTGGGGCTTCGTCCGTAATAGTGTACACAATTTGTGATGTTTTTGTCGCCATATAACTGAATGTAATTGAATGTTTAAAATTTTCAGATGTTGTTTTCTGAAGTGCTTCTAAACAAGAGAATATCTTATTTTTTGCGCATGGCAAATGTATGAATTAATTGCGGGTATTTTGGTTGCAAAATAACAGAAATGACCAGGGGATTTTAGTAAAAATAAAATTATTCAAAACACTTTTTATATTATCCTAAAATCTTGTGTGTCTCGAAAGAATTTTTTTGCCAAAATGAAAAAGCCCGATTGAATTTTCAATCGGGCTTTTTTTATGGAATGCTGAAAAGTATTAGCTTCTTCTAACTTCTTTGATTCTTGCTTTTTTACCAGTAAGACCTCTAAAGTAGAAAATACGAGCTCTTCTAACTTTTCCTTGCTTGTTTACTTCAATTTTTTGAATTGCAGGCAAGTTGATAGGGAAAATTCTCTCAACACCAACAGTTCCTGACATTTTTCTGATCGTAAAGGTTTCGGAAGATCCTGAACCTCTTCTTTGAATGACAACACCTCTAAAAAACTGAGTACGTGTTTTTTGTCCTTCTTTAATCTCGTAATACACAGTAATGGTATCTCCTGCTTTGAATTCTGGGAACTCATTTTTTGCTACAAATTCACTTTGTACAAAATCTATTAAATTAGCCATTGTTTTCTTTTTTAATGGGTTTTCGAAAAATTAACATACACGATTTTCGTCAGAGGTTAATTTTGAGGTTGCAAATGTACATTATTTTTTTTCAAATAAAAAGAAGCGACTCTTATTTTTTTGGACTGTAATTTTCACAATAATAGACCCAGAACTTTCGAATGTTTTTGCCGTTTTTCTTTACGAAAATTGGGGGAAGCTCTGTTATTCTTGAAAAATACTGGTTCAATTCATCTGTGCGAATCGTTCCCTTTTTTTCATTGTTTTTAAACCGTTTGTCTGAATCTAAAAACAATGCATTTTTCCCTTCGAGTAAAGAGAGATCGTCTCCGATGTAGTCAAAATGGAGCGCGTGTTCGCCTATGATATTTTGAGCGTATATTTTCTGACTGCTATAAAAGGTCATACAGGCAGCTGTTTTGTAACTGTCTGCAGAAAAAATAAAGGTATTGGGGTAATTGGATTGAATCTCTTCTGCTTGTTTTGTGAGTTCTTCCCATCCCAGCCAGGTATCGTCACTTTTGATCGGGACGATGTAAAAAAGGATTTCCAAACTGATGGCTACATGCAATAGTACAGAGATGAATACATGGGCTTTGGCCATTTTCTTTGAGAAAAAGGAGCTCACTAAAATAATTCCTGTGATGTAGGATGGCATCAACCAATTAAGTTTTACCCAGTATACAGGTGTCAGCGCGAGAAAGCCCACAAAAGTTGGGATGAAAAACGCGAGTAAGAAAAGTGTTTTGCTATTGGGTAATTGCCATTTTTCAAAGACCTTTTTTACATATTTGTAAATGATGTTGAAAAACACAGCCAGTAAAATCGGGCCTAATAAAACCAATTGATGTCCGATAGCACCGAAAAAATAGTGGGGTTTCAATTGAAATTTTGCAATGTCTCCCGTTCTACTTGAAGATTGAAATAGAAAAGATGCGAAATCGTTTTGAGCATTCCAATACCAAACAGGGAAGGTGGTGGCTGCTGAAACAAGTAGAGCTGCCAATGGCCAGGGAGTGGTCAGTAATTTTCTTTTTTCTTTGGAAAAAAACAAGAAGCCTAAGAGGCCTATTTGCAGAAACAACCCAGTATATTTGCTATCAAATGCAAGTCCCATTGCGAATCCACCTATTATCCAATAACTTTTTTTGTTTTCAAAAATAGCTTTGTACAGAGCAATCAAGGAAAGTGTCCAGAATAAGAGCAAGGGTACGTCCGGTGTAGAGTTAAAAGACAGAATAGAGGCGCAGACAGTTGTGCTGAGGAGTAGCAATGCGTTGGTGGCCTTTTTGTGAGGTAGAAAAAAGGATGCGAGTTTGTGAAAACTTACCAATGTGAATGAGGTGATCACAAAATCTGCAAATTTGACCACAAAAACAGTTTTTCCAAAGAGTCCCGTGAAAATAGCAAGAATGTATCCGATCATCCCAGGATGGTCGAAGTAAGAAAGGGCCAAATTTTCACCGTAAAAATGATAATAAGCATCTTGTGGCATCAATCCCATAAAAGGAAGCAAACACAGGCGGAACACCTGAAAACCGAGTACAATACTTAGGACAGGATGTTTCCTGGAAAAAGAGATAGGGGTAGTCATTAATGGAGTATATATCTATTTTAGTCTTTTAAAAGATTCGGTTTGATCTGTTTTGTTCGCTCATAGGCTTGATCAGAGCGCCATTCGTCAATTTTTGGAAAGTTTCCAGAAAGTAATATTTCGGGAACTTTTGCTCCTTTGTATTCAGAGGGACGGGTGTAGACTGGTGGCGATAATAGGTTGTCTTGAAAAGAGTCTGTCAATGCAGAGGTTTCGTCGCCAAGAACACCTGGAATCAATCGTATGATGGCATCGCATAGCACGGCAGCTCCTAGTTCGCCACCACTCAATACATAGTCTCCAATCGAAATTTCTTTGGTAACGAAAAGATCACGAACACGCTGATCTACACCTTTGTAATGTCCGCACAATACAATGATGTTTTCTTTCAAAGAAAGCGTGTTGGCTGTTTGCTGGTTTAAAATAGGTGCATCCGGAGTCATGTAAATGACTTCATCGTATTTTCTTTCCGATTGTAATTTTGAAATGCATTTGTCGATGGGTTCAATCATCAGTACCATTCCAGCACCACCACCAAATTGATAGTCGTCAATCTTGTTGTATTTGTTCAGCGCGAAGTCACGTAGATTGTGAAAATGAACTTCGGCCAGTCCCTTTTCTTGGGCTCTTTTTAAAATTGAATATTCGAAAGGGCTTTGAATCAATTCTGGTGATACGGTAATGATGTCAATTCTCATGCTGCAAAGATACTTATATTTAGTTTTTCATGTTGCGTTTTACGAGTACTCAAAATGATAGCCTCAATATGAAGAGCGAGACTTGGTCATTCGATCGTTCTTAAAAATGTCTTTTCGAAGAAGAGTATTGGAAAACCCATTCTCTTTCAAAAGAGCGAGGGTTTCTTTTCCTAGGTATTGGTTTATTTCAAAAAATAGCTGGCCATCTTTTGTGAGATGGTTTTTTGCAAGTGCACTAATTTTGTCATAAAAAACCAGCGGGTTGGAATCGTCTACGAATAAAGCTGATATAGGTTCGTACGCCAACACATTTTTTTTGATTTCTTTTTTTTCACGATTTCGAACATAGGGAGGGTTGCTTACGATGATATCGTATTTTTGTGGAAGTGAGGACGCGCTTAAAATATCTTGTTCTATAAATTCAATAGCAACCTTGTTTTTCGACGCGTTTTCTTTTGCGATGGCAATTGCTGTTTTAGAAAAATCCAAGGCGGTGACATCTGCATTTTTCATATTTCTAGCCAGTGCTACGGCAATGCATCCACTGCCTGTTCCGATATCTAATATTCTGAGGTTCTTTTTGTCTTGGGTCTCGTCCAAAATCCATTGTACCAGTTCTTCCGTTTCGGGTCGAGGGATCAATACGTTTTTGGTTGTTTTGAATGAAAGGCTGAAAAATTCTGTTTTCCCTAAGATGTATTGTATCGGGCATTCTTTTTCCAATTGTTCCATCGCCTCTTTGAAAAACAAATGGTTTTTTTGGGGAACCTCAAATTGAGGTTGTAGTGCTCTGTCTACTCTTGTCAATCCGAGTTCATACTCTGCCAGCAAATGAAAAAAAGAATCAATCTCTTCTTTGGGGTACAAAGTGTGAAGTTTTGAATGAAACAAGGATTGCAATTTCGAAATTTTCACAGGGTTCAATTTTAGGAATGGTATTGTCTCTTGCAAAAATACATTTTTATAACGAAGACTGCTTTATTTAATTCTGGATCTTCTCATTCAAAAATCTATTTGTTGGAATGGTGGTTGAATGAATCATAAAAACTATTTTTGTGGTATGAAGCAAGAGGAGTTTTACATGCAAAGATGCATTGAGTTGGCTCAGAAAGGAATTGGATCTGCGCGTCCCAATCCTTCAGTGGGTTGTGTTATAGTGCATAAGGACAGCGTAATAGGAGAAGGTTATACCAGTGCTTATGGAGGACCGCATGCCGAGGTCAATGCAATACAGTCTGTTCGGGAAAAACGATTGCTTGAAAAATCAACCTTGTATGTTACCTTAGAGCCTTGCTCACATTTTGGAAAAACACCTCCTTGCGCAGATGCCATCATTGCTCATAAAATTCCAAAAGTTGTGATCGGTTGTTTGGACACGTATTCTTTGGTCTCTGGAAAAGGAATTGCTCGTTTGAAAAACGCGGGGTTAACCGTTCGTGTTGGGGTTTTGGAGCATGAATGCAAAGAACAGCACAAACGATTCTTCACTATTCAAAATAAAAAGAGACCTTATATAATTTTAAAATGGGCAGAAACAAGAGATGGTTTTATAGCTCCACAAACCAAAGAAAAAAACCGACCGGTGTGGATTAGCAATGAAGCTTCCCAGCAACTGGTTCACAAGTGGAGAAGTGAAGAACAGGCGATTTTAGTAGGTACGAATACAGCAATTGTGGACAATCCAAAATTAGACGTTCGAAATTGGGGAGGAAAGAACCCTGTTCGGATACTTTTGGATCGTACGCTGCGTACCCCATTGGATTCCAATTTGTTCGATGGAAGTGTGCAAACTATTGTTTTTACAGCGGCCAATAAGAAATTTTTTTTACCTAAAAAAAATGTGACATACCGACAAATGGATTTTTCAAAGAACAGAGAACTTCAAATTTGCCAAACCTTGGCCAAGGAAAACATTCAATCTGTTCTTGTCGAAGGAGGACGCGAAGTACTACAGTCTTTTATTGATGCAGGTTTGTGGGACGAAGCACGGGTTTTTATAGGTGATGTTGATTTTAAAAAAGGGGTCTTGGCACCGAAATTAAACGAAATAAAGACGACTGAATTTAAAATAAAGGACACCTTGTTGAACTTCTATAAAAATTCCAATTCCGTTTCATAGGCTTATGGAAATTGAAGATGCTTATAAAACCATCGCTGAAGGCCCGAATGAAACTTTGATAAAAGAAAAAGGAAGTAAGTTTTTTGGGTATGTCTTTCCTGTTTCGACGGGGCAAGAAGTGAACTCTTTTTTAGCAGCTGTCAAAAAACAACATCCTGCCGCACGTCATTGTTGCTACGCATGGAAATTAGGCGTTGAGAAGGTTCGATACCGTGTGAATGATGACGGTGAACCGAACAATTCTGCAGGCCAGCCTATTTACGGACAAATTTTATCGTACGATTTGACAAATGTCTTGATTGTCGTAGTTCGGTATTTTGGTGGTGTGAAGTTGGGCGTAGGAGGTTTGGTGAAAGCTTACAAGGCAGCAGCTCATCTTTCTTTGCAGAAGGCCACCATTATTCAAAAATATTTGGAACAAACCCTTTGCTTGGAATTTGATTACCAATATATGAGCAAAGTAATCCGTTTGCTGAAGCAAAAAAAACTCACCATTTCCAAACAGATTCTTCTTGAAAATTGTTCGCTAGAAATAAGCGTCAAAAACTCCCAATATTTAAGGGTCAAAAAAGACTTGCAAACGGTTCCTTATTTAAAGGTAGTTTGAGCCTGTTTTTGAGTGCTCGATTTTTGGGAGTAAAAATTGCTTTGTAAAAAAAAAGTTAGCTTAATTTTTTGAGAAGTTCTTGAGGTATCTTGATCGGTCTTTTTTTGGAGCTGTCTACAAAAACCAAAGTGGTATCCGCTTGGCATATGAGCTCCTCTTTGTCGTTGTAAATTTCGTAATGAAAAATAATTCTAGCAGAGGGTTTTTCTTTTAAAAATGTTTTTAAAACCAACTTGTCATCGTATTTGGCAGGTTTTATATAGCGAGTGTTCATCGAGTATACAGGAAGAATAAGTCCGTCTTCTTCCATTTTTTTATAGGAGATGTCCACTTGTCTTAACAGCTCTGTTCGACCCATTTCAAAATATTGTGCATAGTTTCCGTGGTGTGCATAACCCATCTGGTCTGTCTCGGCATACCGAATTCGAAATGCCAGTGTATTTTCAATCATTTATTTTTTTTTTGAGTGCTGTGATGTTACGTAAAAAAAAAATAGAAACCAATAGCAAAATCATTTTTTTTTACTAAAAAATATTCACATTTTTGTAAAGCAATTGGAATGACATCTAACTATCATTTTCTTTTCGAAATCTAACTAAATTTATTACCCTAATAATAATGACAAAAGTAGCCACTACGGTTTGGGAAGAATGCCTGTCTTTTATAAAAGACAATATCAAGCCGCAAGCATATAAAACTTGGTTTGAACCCATCAAGCCAATTCGTGTTTCAGGAGAGGTTTTAACTGTACAAGTACCAAGTAAGTTTTTTTATGAATGGCTAGAAGAGCATTACATAAAATTGTTAGGTGTCGCTTTGAAACGTCAGTTAGGAAGTGGAGCAAAATTGGTGTATGAAGTTCGAATGGAGAATTCTTACAGAAGCAACAGCCCACAAATTGTAAAAATTCCAAGTGCAAATAGAGCTCCTTTGAAATCTCAAAAAGTAGCCGTTCCGTTGGAATTGAATAAAAGAGAATTGAGAAATCCCTTTATCATTCCTGGACTTCAAAAGGTGAAAATTGAATCTCAATTGAACCCTAGCTATAATTTTGAAAGCTTTGTGGAGGGTGATTCAAATCGGTTGGCGCGTTCTGCAGGAATGGCGGTAGCAAACAAGCCTGGAGGAACATCTTTCAATCCACTGTTGATATACGGAGGTGTAGGTTTGGGAAAAACGCATTTGGCACATGCCATAGGGGTTGAAATAAAAGACAAATATGCAGACAAGACTGTTTTGTATATTTCTTCAGAAAAATTTACACAGCAATATATTGATTCTGTCAAAGGAAATACAAGAAATGATTTTATTCATTTCTATCAAATGATCGATGTTTTGATTATTGATGATGTTCAGTTTCTCTCAGGAAAAACAGGAACCCAAGATGTTTTCTTTCATATTTTTAATCATTTGCATCAAAACGGAAAACAAGTCATTTTAACCTCGGATAAGGCACCTGTTGACATGCAAGATATCGAACAACGTTTGTTGTCTCGTTTCAAATGGGGGCTTTCTGCAGAGTTGCAAACTCCTGATTTTGAGACTAGAATATCGATACTTCAAAATAAATTGTTTAGAGATGGTGTGGAAATGCCCAGTGAGATTGTTGAGTATGTTGCAAAAAACATCAAGTCGAATGTTCGAGAATTGGAAGGGGTACTTATTTCTATGATTGCGCAAGCCTCTTTTAATAAAAAAGAATTTACAATGACTTTGGTCAAACAAATTGTAGACAAATTTGTTAAAAATACCAAGCGAGAAGTTTCTATTGAATACATACAAAAAGTGGTTTCCAAATATTTTGATATGGATGTTGCCACTTTGCAATCCAAAACGCGCAAGCGACATATTGTGCAAGCGCGACAATTGGCGATGTATTTTGCAAAACGGATGACAAAGTCTTCTTTGGCGAGTATTGGTTCACAAATTGGAAAAAGAGATCATGCCACTGTATTGCATGCTTGTAAGACCGTTGATAATTTAACAGAAACGGACAAGCAGTTCAAAAAATATGTCGAAGACATCACCAACAAGTTAACATTTTAACCCAATGACTGCTGTTTTGATGGTCTGCTTGGGAAATATCTGTAGGTCTCCGTTGGCTGAAGGTGTTTTGAAGTCAAAAGTGAATTCAAAAAATTTCTTTGTAGATTCGGCAGGAACAGGTGCTTGGCATATAGGAAATCCTCCCGATCCTCGTTCTATTGAAGTCGCCTCGAAATACGGAATAGATATTGCTTCACAAAAAGCACGTCAATTTGAGCAAGAAGATTTTGATAAGTTTGATTTTATTTATGTGATGGATGCCTCGAATTATCAAAATGTTTTGAAATTGTCGAGGAACAAAGAAGATCGCTCCAAGGTTAAAATGATATTGAACGAGTTGTACCCTGGAGAGAACAAAGATGTGCCAGATCCTTATTACGGCGGAGAGCTCGGTTTTGAAAAGGTGTATCAGATGCTAGAAGAAGCCTGTAATTTAATTATAGCAAAATCATAATAACTACCCCGTTTGTATGAGTTTAGGAAAATTGTATTTGATCCCGACAACTTTAGGAGAAAATGAGCCTTTAGAGGTGATGCCACTTTCTGTAAAAAAAGTAGTGGAAGAAGTAGATGTTTTTATTGTCGAAAATGAAAAATCTGCAAGAAGATTTATAAAAAAAATAACTCCTAAAAAATCGCAGGCCATCCTGCAAATGAAGCTGTTAGATAAATATGTAGATGTGATGGAGGTGCAGGGTTATCTAGACGTTTGTTTTCAAGGGGTTTCTGTTGGATTGTTATCGGAAGCAGGGGTTCCAGCCATCGCTGATCCAGGAGCAGAAGTAGTGAAACTGGCACATGAAAAGGGCGTAACAGTAGTCCCGTTGGTAGGGCCATCCTCCATTTTAATGGCTATGATGAGTTCTGGAATGAATGGCCAAAATTTTGCTTTTAATGGTTATTTGCCTATTGACAAAGGGGATCGAAAAAGAGAGCTAAAAAACCTTGAGAAAATTTCTAAAGAGAGGGGGCAATCCCAAATTTTCATTGAAACACCGTATCGAAATGAGAAGATGTTTGCAGATTTGAAAACGATACTGACGCCATCTACTCGATTGTGTATTGCGGCAGACCTCACACTTTCCACAGCATATATCAAAACACTCTTAGTGGAAGATTGGAAAAAACAAAGTCCAGACCTACACAAACGTCCTGCGATATTTATCATTCATAAGTGATGCGGTTTTGAACGCTCTCATTGTGTGTTTTAAGCTGTCAATAGCTTTGGGATGCTAGACAATTGTTGGCTTTCTATTGGGTTGTATGGAAGAGGTGTCATAGGCAGCAAACATTTCTAAATATATTTCTACGGTTGTTCCAAAGGCATCGGAAAATGTTTGGGTTCCATTGCTTCGTAAAAATTTCTTAACGTTTCCTGCCCCGGCCAAATGAGCGGCCGCTAGGATACCAGATTCTGTAATGACAATCCCGTTTATTTTTTTTCCAACAGAACGTTTGATGTCTTTTCGTAGAATCCATTTGTTTACCTTACACAAGGCTACAAATGCTTTTTCTTGCAATGCAGGGTTGGTAAGAAATGCGTTCGTGTCGAGAATATCAAAGCGTTCAAGGGTTGTGCTTCCAAATTGGTATTTTCCCAAATAGCCTAATGTATTGACTACTTGATAGTTTCCTTGAGATTCTTTGAAAGCCAAGGCTTCTTTAAAGTCTTCAAACTCATTGCGGTCAAATGGAGGAGCAAAAGTTGGTGAGGCTTCTTTTTGTAAAACCGTTGCAATACTATTTTTAGGATTTTTAGTAAAAATTCCATTTGCATAGAGCGAGGAAATACTCAATCCTAGAACAATATTTAAAACATACTTTTTTCCGATAGATTGCATGATGTTGTCTATTTAGATCTAGATCTTTTTTTTCGAGGCGCAAAGATACAAACTATTTTTTAATAGTCGTTAGCAGTGGGGATTTCAGATATTTTCTCGAGCTTTGTAAGCTCTTTTTACCGCAACAAAGCTTGTTTGAGAAGGAGAAAAAAGCGCAGGGAAGTATTACCTTTTTATCCCCTGTTTGGAGAGCCATCTTTGGTATTTTTGTGCATTTCTATTGTGTTCTCGTAAAGTTTTGGCAAAAGTATGTGTTCCTATCTTTTCGATACTTGCACACATGTAGTAGAACTTATGATTTACAGGGGTTAGTATTGCATCGATGGAAGAAATATCTGGCATCGAAATTGGACCTGGTGGCAGGCCTTTGTATTTGTATGTATTGTAAGGAGAGGCTATTTTCAAATCTCTGTGTAAAACTCTTTTTATTTCGAGTTCTTGGCCATGTTTTTGTTTGAGTGCAAATATGACGGTGGGATCTGCTTGTAATGCCCAATTTTTACGGTATCGATTCAGGTAAAGTCCAGCAACCATAGGTCTTTCGGCAATGTTTGCTGTTTCTTTTTGCACAATGGAGGCCAACACCATAACTTCCTCGATGCTCAAATTTTGTTTTTGGGCTTTGGAAATACGATTGCTGTTCCAAAAGCGTTCGTATTCTTTGTACATTCTCTTTTGGAATGCATCCGCACTTGTGTTCCAATAGATTTGGTAACTGTTGGGAATGTACATAGATAAGGCAGTTTCTTTTGTAAATCCTTTGCTTTTGAGAAAAGTACTGTCTGTAAAATGCTTTAGGAGCTCTAAAGAGTCTGCTTCAATTTGTTTGGAGATTCTTCCAGCCAACCATTCCAAGCGGTGTTGGTTGTTGAATGTCAATTTTACAGGGATTTGCTTACCGCCTCTTAGGTGATTTATCAAATCATTCGAGCTCATGCCTGCCTTCAAAGCAAACTTTCCTGCTCGAATTTTTGAGGTGTAGTTCTTTTTTTGTGCAACCCATATAAAAGCTTCTGGATCGTTTAGGTTACTCTTTAATGAATCTCTTACGTTTTCTATAGAGGCGTTACTAGGAATGTAAACAAGGGTGTCTTGTTGTAAGTTTTCTGAAAATATTTTCAAATAATAATGACCTCCAAATCCTGTGAAAATAGCAACAAGTATTCCGATAAACACGGCCTTCTTTTTTTTAATTACAAACATGTGTTTTTTGTTTTGTAAATCAATTGATACAGGGCTTCGTCTTTGTATTTTTGTTTTGAAAAAATCCAATCCTTTTTTAGTCCGACACGTTCAAAGTCAAAGCGCTCAAAGAGAGCAATACTTATTTCATTGTCTAGTGTAATATTTGCGTACAATTGATGCAGGTTTAGATAATGAAACGCATATGAAATCAGAAGTTTCAAAGCTTCTGAAGCAACTCCTTTTTGTCTGTATTCTCGCTGAACGAGAAGTCCAATTCCTGCTCTTTTGTGCAAGGGGTGGAAATCAAATAAATCAATGAGTCCTATGGCAGCATTGTTTTCCTTGTTTGCAATCACCAATCTGAGTTGTTTGGCTTCGTAAATATCTTGATGTGAGTTTTCGAGGTATTTTTTTAAAAGAAATTTTGAATATGGGGTTTGTGTACTGCTAATTTCCCAATTTGCTTCATCGTTCTCAATGTCGAAAAGGAATTCCAAGTCACTTGGTTCCAAAGCTCGCAAAGAAACCGTATTTCCTGTCAAAATTTTCATGGTATTTTCTTTAGTTTTTTTGAGACGGTAATATCAGCTAGACGTGGATACTTCCTTTGAAGACAAATTGGGCAGGTCCTTTTAAGAATACATTTTTGTATTGAGAATTTTTTGGCTCAAAAGAGACTTCGAGGACACCACCTTCAACCTGTATTTTTAGGGATTCTTGAAAGGTCTTTTTTTGCTCATAAAGCGCGATGGCGACTGCAGTAACTCCCGTTCCACAAGCCAAGGTTTCGTTTTCTACGCCTCTTTCATAGGTACGCACTCTGTAGGTTTTGTCGTTTACTTTTTCAGCAAAATTCACATTGGTTCCTTCTTGCAAGTAAGGCGCTCCAAAGCGAATTTTTTTACCATTCGTATACACATCGTATTCTCCGATGTTTTCAACAAGTTGCACATGATGTGGTGATCCTGTGTTGAGAAAAGCGTGGTTGTCGTGAAGTTCTACGTTGTCTACGTCAATCATTTGCAAGTCAACCAACCCATTGGCAATCGCGGCATGATGCAATCCATCAATGGCGTCAAAAGTAGTATTGTTTTGGATGATTTTTAAGTCATGTGCAAAGGCAACCAAGCAACGTCCTCCGTTGCCACACATGGTACCTTCATTTCCGTCGGCATTGTAATAAACCATTGTGAAATCGTTTTCTTTTGAGGGATTCAGTAAAATCAATCCATCTGCACCAATGCCAAAACGGCGGTCACACAAATGTTTTACAAGGTTGACATTTCCGGATGGAAAAGTGAGGTCTCTGTTGTCGATCATCACAAAGTCGTTTCCTGTTCCTTGGTATTTGTAAAATTCTAAATTCATCAATATTTTATCTTAGTAAAACAAAGTTACACAATAATTGCAATGGTTTGAGAAACGCATAGTGAGATTAACGAAGAAATTGAATTTGTTTTATTTTGAACAAGAGTACAAAGCATCCGGTTTTTTATTTTTCAAAACTGGATGCACATTTTTCAGCGCATTTTTCTCCGTCAATTGCAGCGGATATAATACCTCCTGCATAACCAGCCCCTTCTCCACAAGGATACAAACCTTTGATTTGAGGATGTTCGAGAGTTTTTACATTCCGTGGAATTCTTACGGGAGAAGAAGTGCGAGATTCCGGGGCATGAACTACGGCTTCATTGGTGACATATCCTCGCATGGATTTTTCAAATTGTTGAAATCCTGCTTGCAGTGTTTTGTAAATGAAATCTGGAAAAATTTCTGACAATTCTACAGATGTCGTACCTGGGTGGTAAGAGGTTTTGGGAATGGATGCAGAAGGTTTTCCTTGGGTGAAGTCAGCAAGTCGTTGCGCTGGTACTTTCTGTGTTTCTCCTGCTAGTTTCCATGCGGTTTGTTCGATTTTCTTTTGAAATTCCATGGCTGCCAAAGGTCCTCGCTCTTGAAATAGTCCAAAATCTTGTATTTTTAATTCTACGGCAATTCCTGAGTTTGCGGTAAGTTGGTCTCTTTTGGAAGGAGACCAGCCATTGGTGACCACTTCACCGGGGCTTGTAGCACAGGGAGCAATAATTCCTCCGGGACACATGCAGAATGAATAGACACCTCTGTTTTTTACTTGTTTTACAATACTGTAAGGAGCTGGTGGTAAATATGTACTCCGTGTATCACATTTGTATTGAATACTGTCAATCAATGCTTGTGGATGTTCTACACGAACACCTAAAGCGAAAGGCTTGGCTTCAATTGCTATTTTTTTAGAGTGCAGTAATTCAAAAATATCTCTAGCAGAATGACCAGTTGCTAAAATCATATGAGAAGCTTTGATGGTTTCGCCTCCTTTGATGGCAACTCCTCGTATGGTATTTTCATTGACAAGAATATCGGTCACTCTTGTTTCAAAACGAACTTCTCCGCCAGAAGCGAGAATGGCTGCTCGCATTTTTGCAATTATTTTAGGAAGTTTGTTGGTACCTATGTGTGGATGTGCATCTACCAAAATATCTTTTGTGGCTCCAAAGGCGACCAATAATTTAAGAACGGCATAGACATCACCTCTTTTTTTTGAGCGTGTGTACAATTTCCCATCGGAGTAGGTTCCTGCTCCTCCTTCTCCAAAACAATAATTGGAGTCTTCGTCTACGATATGAAGTTTGTTGAGTGCAGCGAGGTCTCTTCTTCGAGCTCTGACATCTTTTCCGCGTTCTAAGACAATGGGTTTGCACCCTTTTTCAATGAGTTTTAAGGCTGCAAATAATCCTGCAGGACCTGCACCCACGACAATCACTTCTTTTTGATGACTTACATTTTTGTAGTCAGGAAGCAAGGGAAGGTTTTCTTGAAAGTCTTCCTCGATGTATACCGCAACGCGTAGGTTTATTTTAACAGCTTTTTGTCGGGCGTCAATGGATCTTTTTAAAATTTCAATGTGTTGGATTTGGTTTCTGGAAATTTCCAACTGAAAGGCAACTTCTCTTTTTAAAAGTTCTGCTGTTGCAGCAATCTTTGGTTTTACACGAAGTTGAATTTCTGTGGGCATTCTGAAGAGCTTGTAAAATTATTTGAAAAAATTCCAGACGAGTCCAAACCGAATTGTAAAATCTCGGTAAGGGGTGTTTGGAGCAGCATAATAATTTGTTTTGTTGATTGCGGATAATATATTTTCGGCTTTGATGAAAATCCGAGTTCTTCGGATTTGACCGTTTATGAAGTAATCGAGAATGGGCGTTCCTCCAATATTCGTGTTATTTTGTAGTACAAAATCTCCAATTACAGCGTTGTATGTGTGGGCTTTGAAAGCTGAGAAATATTTGGCCGTGAGTCCAGTTTGTAAGTACAAAGATTTCTTTTTGAAAAAATAACTCGTGTAGTAAAAACTGCTGCGCGCAACCCAATCAGGCACTCTAAAAACGGCTTTTCCACTTTGTATTTTTTGAAACAAAGCCGTCGTGTTCAAAGCGAATTTACCAAGTTTGATTTCATTGGCTGCTTTGATTTTTACATAATTTACGGTTCCATCAAATTGAGTAGGAGTCACTTGGGTGTTGTTTTTAAAGTAGAGGTGTTTTTCTATTTGAGTAGGAGTCGCTTGGGTCTTGTTTTCAAAATAGAGGTAATTTTCTATTTGCGTAAGAGACGCGGATGCTTGCAGCCATTTGGTTTTTATTCCGGCTTTTAAAATTCGTGTATCGATATTTTTAAAGTTGTTCAACCAGTTGTATTCTTGAAAATTACTTTGGAAGAAAGTAAAACTAAAATCTGGTGCTTTGGAGGTTAGTTGAAGTGATGCCGAAATTTCAGCGTCCTTTTTTTTATACAAAGCTTTCGCAGTGAGGTTATTTCCTGTCAAGTCTCCGGTCACAATCCTCTCTGCATTGGCATTGAAGTGTATTTTTTTCAAGCGCGCTTTCCATTGTGCCCCAAGCGAGATAAAATTACCCTTGATACGGTAGGTTCCGTTGTTGAAACTGGTGTTCACAATGCTTTTGTAGCCTTGATAGTAATGTTGGTAATTCGCAAGTACTCTGAATTTCCCTAAAACATACGGAGATGTAAAATCTAAATACGCTTGATTTCTCATGCTTTTATGCGATGTATTGTCATCGGTAACGCGCTTAAAGCTGTTGCCCCAAAAAGCACTTTCTGAAGGAATATTGTACTTGTACTGTTTGGTTTCATAGGTAAATAGATGCCCTATTTTTAGATTCGATATTTTGCTAGTTAAAGAATCTTTGCTGTTCAAAAGTTTGTAGTTGTGATCGACAAACGTGCGTTTTCCGACCAAAAAGCTACTACCACTTTCTACATTGACATTTATTTTTCCACGGTCTTCGAAGTCGGTTACATTGTCTTCAAAGTTCGGAATGTGTTCGTCTGTAATTCCACCATTTTCTTGGTTTTCAATTTCTTGTGAAGCAAAATGTGTCCTCAATTGGTATCTTTTGTTTTTTGAAAGGTAAGATACCGTTGTTCTAAAGTTGGTATGGCTACTCAATGAATTTCTATAATTCCCCAAAGAACGTAGACCTCTATACGCGAAAGAGATGTTGAGCCTTTTGTGAATGTTCATCGCCAGTCTCGAATCTAAAACTTGCCCTTGTTCCAACCCAGTTCTGTATAAAAATTCAGAGGTGGGTGTGGGTACTTGGTAATACTTAATGTCTTTTATTTCTAAATAGTTCACATGCTTTGCGTTGGCTCCCATTTTTGGAAACAAAGATGCATCTTCGAGATTATAGGTCAAAGATGTGAAAACCTGTCCTTGGTTTTGGAAAGAGTGCAAGCCGAACAAGTCTTTTCGAAGATAGTTCATTTTGTATTCTTTGAAAATTGTCAGTGTTGTATCCACCAGGGTGGTGTCGTTTGCGTGTGAAATAATTTTATAATCCAAGTAATTTGCTTTCCCCGATTCGGGATCAATTTTTACTTCTTCTTTTTTTTGCTGAGTAGGTATGCGGTAACTCGCTTTGATACTGTCAATGTCTTTTGTGTTTTGAACATTGGTTTTTTCAAGATTGACGGTGATAGGTTCTTGAATAGTGTTTTTGTTTTGAGCTGAAATTTTCAGTAGAAAAGGGAAAAAGAAAAGAATTGAGAATATTTTTTTCACACGTTTGATTTTGATGTTTTTTGACTTTCGTTTTGTGAATGTTGAAAGAGGCAATACTATGAATTTTAAATCAGTGTACATCTTTTCTATTGGTACACAAAGGTAAATTATTTATTGGTAAATCTGGGAGTCGAAAGTTAAAATCTAAAAGCGGTCAGCTTTGTAGAAATTGAAATCATGAAAATCAATAAAAGTTGTATTTTTGAGAATCAAATTAGAAACAAATGGCGCTGGCGTTAAGATTTTCAAATTTCGAAATGGAAGCTGGAACAGATGAGGCAGGTAGAGGTTGTCTGTCTGGCCCTGTGGTTGCTGCAGCTGTTATTTTGCCGAAAGATTTCAAACATCCACTTTTAAATGATTCCAAAAAGCTAACTGAAAAACAACGGGAACTATTGCGACCTTTAATTGAATCCCAGGCTGTCTCTTATGGTGTTGGGATTGTGGATGAAAAAGGAATCGATACAATTAATATTTTGCAGGCCTCTATAAAAGCAATGCACCAGTCTATTGAGGAACTCGCAGTACAGCCGGATTATATTATTGTAGATGGGAATAAGTTCACGTCCTACAAAGAGGTGCCGCACACAACGATTGTCAAAGGAGATGGGAAATATTTGAGTATTGCTGCAGCTTCCGTTTTGGCAAAAACCTATCGAGATGAAATAATGAAGCGCCTTCATGAGGAATTCCCTCATTTTAATTGGCAGCGAAACAAAGGTTATCCAACCAAGGAGCATCGGGAAGCTATTCGTAAATTTGGGAGTTGTAAATACCACCGAAAATCTTTCAAGCTTTTACCAGAACAATTGAAATTGAATCTTTGAATACTTTTTGCTTGTTGTGTTTTGGCTGTACAAAGCCTCTCTTAAGAGGTGATATCGTTTCTGCCTTTGGTCAATTCCAAAATTTTCACTGCTTCGACCGCCTCTTTCACGTCATGAACTCTTAAAATTTGACTTCCTTTTTGAAGTGCAATGGTATGCGCTACTGTAGATGCGTTCAAGGCTTCTTGTGGTGTTGTCCCCAAAGGTTTGTAGAGCATCGATTTTCTTGAAATACCAGTAAGAATCGGACAGTCCAAATTTTGAAACAATTCGAGGTTTTGTAGCAACTCGTAATTATGTTCGATCGTTTTACCGAATCCAAATCCGACATCAAATACGAGGTTTATCAAGCCCAACGATTTCAGCGTAAAAGCAGTCTGTGAAAATTCTTTGAGGATTTCCTGCACAATGTCTTTATAGGTTGGATTGTTTTGCATGTTTTGCGGGGTACCTTGCATGTGCATTGCGATATAAGGTACCTGCAGTTTCGCAACGGTTTCAAACATCTGAGTATCCGCATTTCCTCCTGAAATATCGTTGATCATGGCAGCCCCATTTTCAATACATTTTTGAGCTATTTTGCTGCGAAAGGTATCAATGGAAATTAAAATATTTGGGAAGTTTATTTGCAGCAGCTCTAACACAGGTAAGATTCGTTTCATCTCTTCCATCTCAGAAATGTGAGTAGCTCCTGGTCGAGACGAATAAGCTCCAATGTCAATGAATGTAGCACCTTCAGAAAGCATTTTTTTTGTCTGTTGAAGAATGCTCTTTTCGTCTATGTATTTTCCACCATCATAAAAAGAGTCTGGAGTAATGTTTAAAACGCCCATTACTTTTGGACTTGATAAATCGATTAATTTGCCTTTGCAATTGAGCGTATTCATTTTTCTTTGGTATAAAATGATAGAATTTCATGGAATTTGATAAACTTTTTTATAATTTCGTTTGCAGTAAATAAAGCTTCATTGAAAGAATAAAAGATGTGCGAAATTTACGTAATTTTTTGATACCTATATATGCAAACTACTTCTCAAGAATACGATGCTATCATTGCGACCTGTAAAACACTGTTTGAAAATAAAATGACAGATTACGGAAGCGCTTGGCGTATTTTACGTCTGTCATCTTTGACAGATCAAATATTTATCAAAGCACAACGTATTCGGCAACTTCAAGAAAATACGGAGAGAAAAGTAGATGAAGGAGAAGTCTCCGAATTTATAGGGATTATCAATTATTCTCTCATGGCACTGGTTCAGTTGGAGAGAGGAGTTGCAGATCAACCTGACCTGTCTACTAAAAAGGCGGTCGCTTTGTATGAAAAACACATCCGTGTTACGAAAAGTTTGATGGAAGATAAAAATCATGACTATGGAGAGGCTTGGCGTGACATGCGCATCAGTTCTTTGACAGATTTGATTTTGCAAAAATTATTACGCGTCAAACAAATAGAGGACAACAAAGGAGAGACATTGGTTTCTGAAGGAATAGATGCCAATTATCAAGACATGATCAACTATGCTGTGTTCGCCATGATTCATTTGGGACAAGCCAAATAAAATTGCGCATACCGTTTTGTACATGCCTTTATACAATGTTGATTTTTTGTATTGCAAATATTTTCAATTGATAGAGATGAAAAAAATATCAGTGCTTATTGCCCGTATTTTGGTATCGGCGACTTTTCTGTATTCGGGTTTTGTAAAATTAGTGGACCCGATAGGTTCGGAGTATAAATTCACCGAATATTTTGGAGCAGATGTATTGAATTTGGAATTTTTGATTCCATTTGCTTTGCCTTTTTCAATTTTTTTAATTCTGACAGAAATAATGCTAGGGCTTGCCTTATTGATCGGCTACAAGCGAAAAATAACGGTGTGGTCACTATTTGGAATGACCTTGCTTTTTTTGTTTTTAACATGGTATTCAGCGTATTACAATAAGGTTACGGATTGTGGGTGTTTTGGGGATGCTCTGAAATTGAGTACTTGGGAAACATTTTACAAAAATGTAGTATTGATCGTCTTTATTTTGCTGTTGCTTTTTCAGCAAGAAGCTATCCGGCCACTTTTTAAAGAAAGAGCGTTGAAAGCAATTGTTTTTTCTTCAGTCTTGGCTTTTTCCTACATCGTTTATCACGTACTTGTGCATTTGCCGTTGATGGATTTCAGAGCTTATGCTGTTGGAAAAAATATTCAAGAAGGAATGGCGTATGTTGATGGATCGGAGGATTTGCCTCCCGTACACGATTTTTTTTTAGAATCAGAAACAGAAGATTTGACGGATCAAATACTTTCTGCAGAAAAAGCGATGTTGCTCATCGCTTACGATATTGAGAAAAGTAATTGGGTTGGATTTACAGTATTTCAAAGAATTCTGAAACAAGCGAAAGAAATGGGATATGTGGTCTATGGCGTCTCAGCCGCGCCTGCGGAGGAATTACGTGCGCTTCAAAAAGAAATGAAACTACCTGTTGATTTTTTGTTCTGTGATGAAACTACCTTGAAAACAATGATTCGTGCAAACCCAGGACTAATTGCTTTGGAGCGAGGAACTGTCGTTGGGAAATGGAATTGGAGAGACGCAGATACTGTTTTTGATTGAAAAAGCGTTTTTTGTATTTCTTAACCTTTTGAAGTAAAGTATTTTGATAGCCAATCAGCCAATGATCGATCTTGCGAGTATATCTGTGTGTATGGTAAATTTCATAGCATAGAGCCGTGCGATTTCTGTCTTCATAATGTCGAAAATAAAAATCCCCTACTCAGATAAGTAGGGGATTTCTTGTAGCGTGATGCAGAATTGAACTGCAGACCTCCGGGTTATGAATCCGACGCTCTAACCATCTGAGCTACCACGCCTTTTGCGGGTGCAAATATAGAATAAATTTGAATTATTACAAGTGAAACATCTAAAATTTAGAAGAATAAAATTATTTTTTTTTATTGGAAATAATACATACATTGTAGGGCTAAGATATAAGGAAAATGAGTAAATTAAAATTTGAATTAGAGTTTCCGATTCACGCTTCACCGAAAATGTTATACCAGTACTTTGCAACCCCTTCTGGTTTGTCTGAATGGTTCGCAGATAATGTGAATTCCCGAGGTGTTTTGTTCACTTTTATTTGGGATGGGACAGAGGAAGTTGCGAAGTTGTTGCAAAATAAAAATGAGGAAAGAGTGCGTTTCAAATGGGAAGAAGACGATAGTCAGGAAGGGTATTTCGAATTTCGAATTCAGATTGATGGGATTACCAAAGATGTCTCTTTGATTGTTACTGATTTTGCGGATGACGAAGATGATATGGAAGAATCCAAATTGCTTTGGGAAAATCAAATAAATGAATTGAAGCATGTGATAGGTGCTTGAAAATAACAATTTTAATTTCGCCTTGAACTTCCTGTTTGAGGCTTTTTTTTTGCTTAAATTTGCAGCTTAAATTTTACATTTTATGGTAAATTTCGATGGAGTACTTGTAGAGCAAGAGTCTTGTAAAGTCTCGCTACAAAATAGGGGCTATAAATACGGTGATTCTCTGTTTGAAACCATTCGAATAAAAGAGGGGACTATTTGTTTTTTAGAAGATCATTATTTCCGTCTCATGGCTTCGATGCGTATGCTGCGTATGGAAATCCCCATGCGTTTTACATTGGAGTTCTTTGAAGCCGAAATTCAGAAATTAATCTTAGTTTTTGAGCCGAATTCAATTACAAAAGTGCGATTTACGGTAGATAGAAAAGAGGGAGGTTTGTATGCGCCTACAACTCATGAAATTCAATTTTTAATCGAGGCTTTTAAAGGAGCTGCTGATTTGAAAGAGACCTATGAAATCAATTTATTCAAAGATCATTATGTGAATTCTGGACTGTTGTCAACCATCAAATCCTCGAATCGTTTGCTGAATGTTGTGGCATCGATTTATGCAGACGAAAACGACTTGGACAATTGCATACTCTTAAATGAGAAAAAAAATGTGGTAGAAGCATCCAATGCCAATATTTTTCTGGTGAAAGGTCAAGAAGTAATGACTCCTTGTTTGGCGGATGGTTGTTTGAATGGGATTGCACGAAAAAAAATCATTGAATTGTTACAGAAAATGGATGAGGTGGTTTTTGTTGAAAAGTCAATTTCACCTTTTGACTTGCAGAAAGCCGATGAATTGTTTGTTACGAATGCGATTATAGGCATTCAACCAGTTACAAAATATAGGAAAAAGGCCTTTGAAACGAAATTAGGTTTGGAATTGAGAACAATGTTACTTGAATTGGAAGCTTAATTCAGTTTTGGATCGGACGGAGCATTGGCCCACAATTTGTATTTCCCTCCTATTTTTAGCAGGTGATTTTTCCAAAATGAATTGTTTTCGATCTCTAAAATATTTCTGTAGGTGTTTTCAATACAAAACCAAGAGCTTTCACGGATCTCATTTTGAAGTTGATTGGAAGACCATCCAGAGTAGCCTAGAAAGAAACGAATTTTATTTTCTGGAATGTTGTTGCGATTCAGTGAGTCAGACAAAGCCTCAAAGTCACCTCCCCAATAAATGCCATTGCCTACCTCAATGCTGTTTGGTATCAATTCAGGAAGTTTGTGAATGAAATACAAATTGTCTTGTTCGACAGGGCCTCCTTGATGAACACAAAACGAACAATTTATTTCTGGGATCAAATCTTGGATAGTCAAGTCTAAGGGTTTGTTCATAATAAAACCTATGGAACTGTCTCCCGAATGTTCGGTAAGTAAAATGACGGATCTGTTAAAAGAACTGTCATTCAAAATAGAGGGTTCTGCAACAAGTAGTTTTCCCTTTTTCGGTTTCAATAAATGCATTGCTGTCTTTTGATGGATTAAGGTACCTTAAAAAAAAGACAAAAAAAAACTTCTTTGAGATTTTCAAAGAAGTTTTTATGTATTTGTGATTTAAAAACTAGTTCACTGAATCACTTAATCCAGCACCCGCTTTAAATTTCACGATGTTTTTCGCTGCAATTTGAATAGTAGCTCCTGTTTGTGGGTTTCTACCTTCTCTCGCTGCTCTTTTTGATACAGACCAAGTACCCCATCCTACTAGAGCAACTTTACCTCCACCTTTCAAAGTGCTTGTTACATTGTCAGTTAATGATTCTAACGCTGCTTTCGCTGCTGCTTTAGAAATTCCTGCGTCAGCAGCCATTGCATTGATTAAATCAGATTTGTTCATAATTTATAGTTTAAAATTAAAAAATTGGTTTCAAAATTAATTTGACTCTAACAAATATAACAGGAATAAGGGGTTACGCAAGTTATTTCCTTTAAAATTGTATTTTTTGTTAATAAAACTATCCAATTTGTTAATAAGCACCTGAAATAATTGCATTTTTTCTATTTTATTTCAGTTTTGATCCGCTATGTAAGTGATATCCATTGAGTAAACTATCTACAGTCATTCGTTTTTTTCCGGCAAGTTGTAGAGAGAGTATTTTTAGAAAGCCTCCTTTGGTTGCTATTTTCATCGATTTTTTGGTAGCAATGATTTCTCCAATTTTGAAAGAATGATCGCTGTATTCTTTTTCAATGTCGTATATTTTTACTTTTGTAAGAGTATTGTTGTTGAACAATTCACACCAGGCTGCAGGGTAGGGGTTCAATCCTCTTATATGGTTTGCAATGGTGTCTAACGATTTGTTCCAATCAATTTTGCAGGTCGTGGTGTGTATTTTGTATGCGGATTTTGAGACTTTTTCAGGCTGCTTCCAAGTAGTTACTTTGTTGTTTTCAATCAAACTGACGGTTTTGAGTACAAGTTTACTTCCTAGGTGCATGAGTTTGTCGTGCAGTTCTCCAACAGTCTCGTTCGGTGCGATCGCAGTTTTCTCTTGAAGAATGACCTCGCCAGTGTCGATTTTATCATCTAGAAAAAAGGTGGTAACCCCTGTTTTTGTTTCTCCATTGATGATTGCCCAATTGATGGGAGCAGCTCCTCTGTAATCGGGTAACAAGGAAGCATGTAGGTTGAATGTTCCGAACTCAGGCATATTCCATACTGCTTTTGGAAGCATACGGAAAGCTACAATAATTTGTAAATTTGCTTCCAAGTCTTTCAATTCTTTCAAAAAACCATCCTCTTTTAAATTGGTTGGTTGTAAAATAGGGAGGCCTTTCTCTCTTGCAAATGTTTTAATGGCAGATTCTTTAATTTTTCTACCCCTCCCTGCAGGTTTATCCGGTGCGGTCACGACACCAACTACCGAGTAATCTTTCTCAAGTAAAGCGCGTAGTATGGAAACCGCAAAATCAGGGGTTCCCATAAAAACAATTTTTAAATCCTTCATAATGCTCATTTATTTTAGCTGTATCTTAAGTAGAGACCTGCTGTTGGGATTACAAACTTTTATATGTATTTTGAGTGGTCAGTTGTATTTTTTGCACTTCCAGAAGCGTTTGCAAAGTTCTTAAAATAATAGCCTCGTTGTTAGGAATGTATTGACAAATTTCATACGAAGTCAATTCTTTGCTTTTCAATAGGTCTAGAATGTTTCTTTTTAAGAGCTTTAGATCTACGCTTGGCGTGCTTTTTTTTTCGAGACATACTTCGCAAATACCACATGTTTCTTTACTTTTTTCACCGAAGTAAGCAAGGAGCTGTTGGCTTCTGCATGTCTTTTTATCTTCTAAATAGGCAAGCATGTCTAAAAATTTCTTCTTTTTGTTAACTTGAATACTTTTTATGTTTTTTGCAATGCTATTGATGGTTCCATTGTCTTCTCTAGGCACCAGGAAATGGATCGTGGTTTTTGCGGATGCTGGCAGGTATTTTATCAACGAATCCCTTTCTAACTTCTGCAAAATAGTATGGATGCGTTTTTGGGTTGTGTTGAGCTCTTTTGATAATTTGTACAGAGAGATGGGGACAAAATTTTCGAAAATACCACCATAGCTCCTTAAAACCAGTTGCAATACGCTGGCAGAAGATGGATGCTTTTCAGAATACGACAAAACGTGATTGCTGTTTGACGTAAATTTTAAAGCGGCCTTTTTCTGATGTCCATCGAAGCGGTTAAGAATCCCCTGGTTTTGTAAAGTTTGTAGAACCTGTGAGGTTTTTTTTAGGGAAAAATTATAACGATGACAAAATTCATAAATGTCAAACTCATATTTTTTTTCTGAGTAAGCACCCTTGGCAATTTGAAAATATTGATTGAGATGGAAATAGATTTTTTTCACGAATTCTATTGTGAACTCTTGCTGTTCGAAATTTTTTAGGTTTGCAGTAAAGTCAGGTTTGCTTTTTAACAGAACAGCAAATGATTTTTTTCCATTCCTACCTGCACGTCCAGATTCTTGGAGGTAATTTTCGATACTGTTGGGCAGATCGTAATGGATTACACAACGAATATTGTCTTTGTCAATCCCCATACCAAAAGCATTCGTAGCGACCATGATCCGAGCCGATTCGCTGTGCCATTGATCGTATATTTTCTTTTTTTCATCAATACTCATTCCACCGTGGTAATAAACACTTGGGAAGTTTTTATGATTGAGTTGGTCGCTTATTTTTTTGGTTGTTTTTCGATGGTTTGCATAAATGATGACAGGGGACTTAATTTTGTTTAAGATTTGCAAAATTTTTGAAAACTTGGCTTCTACATCGAAAACTTGATATGCCAAATTCGTCCTTTTATAAGAGCTTTTAAAAAGCGTTTCTTTGTTAAGTTTTAAATTTTGAGCAATATCTTTCAATACTTTTTCAGTGGCCGTCGCTGTAAGGGCAATAAAGTTTGCCTGCGGACAGAGTTCTCGTAGGGTGTTTAGTTTGAGGTAACTGGGTCTAAAATCATGCCCCCATTCGGAAATACAATGCGCTTCATCGATGGCAATAAGTGAGATTGATAGTTGTTTTATCTTGTTCTGTATGAATGGTGATTGTAGTTTTTCAGGAGATAGGTATAAAAATTTTGTATTTGTGAATTGCAAATTATCAAACAAAACAATCAATTCTTCTTGACTACGGTTTTTGTTCAAGGCAACTGCTTTGATGTTTTTTCTGTTTAGGTTGTCTATTTGGTCCTGCATCAAGGCTAGCAGGGGACTTACAACAAGGCATGTACCTTCCAGTAGCAAAGCAGGGATTTGAAAACAAATGGATTTGCCACCTCCGGTAGGTAATAATACAATACTCTCTTTTTTTTGAAGTACATGATGAATGATCTCCTCTTGGAGTGGTCTGAATTCATGGTGTCCCCAATATTTTTTTAAGATAGAAAGTGGTGTTTTCATTGGGAAATATGCAATTGCTGTAAAACAAAATCCATTCTTTGTGAAGGAGTTCCAAAAGGAACCGAAATGGGTTTGTACCCTAGTTTTGTGTATGTTTTATCAAGTTCTGTGTGTATTTTTTTTGTTTCTGAAAAAGTCTCATAACGTTCATTGTCTGTGGTATGAATTTCTTGCCATGGAGGGGTGATAAAAATTTTGTCATACCTAGAGAACTTGTTTATTTCTTCGAAAGGAAAGGTGTGCTCTTGCTTTTTGAAATTAAGATAAGCTTCAATATCCGGAATTCCTCGATCAAAAAAAACAAGGTCATGAGTCGATTCTTGTGCTTCCGAAAATTGTTCTTTTCTCTTTTTTACAAGGATTTCGCTGAAAGCCAAAGGTTTCTTAAAAAACAAATCTTCAATTCCATCTTTCTTAGCTTTTGATATGATTTCTCGGGAAATTTCATCCATACAATGAAAACCTCTTTTTTTTAAAGATTGTAGCAAGGTGGTTTTTCCAGTTCCGGGCCCTCCCGTGATGACAATTTTTTGTTGCATAAAACAAAAATACAGGATTCAAAAGAATATGGCAATTTTAAAATGGTTTGATTCAAACGGAAAACCTCTTATGGTTAGAGATAGAATTTTGTATTTAAAGGAATATAAATACGTAAGAAATTCAACAAATTAATGTAGTTTTGTGAGTGGAATATCGAAACCAAGTGAACAAAACAAATGGCACATGAGTAAGCAAGAAGAATTTTATAAAAAACTCAAAGAAAGTTTAGAGGCTTCGACGGAGTTTCCAACCACATATCTTTACAAGTTTATTGTTCCCACTACTAAAAACCAATTGAATGAAGTGAAATCTGTGTTTGAAATGAGTGGTGGGATCCTAAAGACAAAAAGTTCAAAAACAAATAAATACGTGAGCATTTCGATATCCGTAAAAATGAATAGTTCGAGTGCCATCATTGAGAAATACCAACAGGTTTCTCACATCGAGGGAATTGTATCTTTGTGATTTTTTTAACAATCCTTGTAAAAGTCTTGCCCTATCTTTCCATGTTGAATAAGAAGCAAAGAATTCGTTTTTTGTGATTAAAATTAAAATGAAATGATAAAGAAAACTATTTTGTTATGTACACTACTGCTATTGAATACAGCAGTTTATTCACAGAAATCAAAAGATAAAGTACTGCTGAAGATTGACGATATCCCCATCTACCTATCAGAATTTGTAGACCTATTTCGCAAAAACAAAGAGCTGACATCCACAGTATATGACAAAGAATCCGTCGAGAATGATGTGGAGCTGTTTGTCGATTACAAGTTGAAATTGTTGGAGGCAAAAGAATTGAAAATGGATACGACGGCTGCTTATAAAAAAGAAGTTTCAAAGTATCGGGAACAATTGGCTTTGCCCTACATGACCGATGATAAATACATCGACAGCTTGACATTACAGGCTTATGAAAGGAGTAAAAAAGAAATAAGAGCGAGCCATATATTGATTCGTGTTGGTGAAAAATCTCAAGATACCTTAAAGGCATATCAAAAAATTTCTGAGATTCGAAAAGAAATTTTGGAGGGTGCCGACTTTGAAGTTTCAGCGAAGAAATATTCAGAAGATCCAAGTGCGCAGTCAAATGGAGGGGATTTAAATTATTTTACTGTTTTTAGAATGGTGTTTCCGTTTGAAAATACTGCTTTTGAAACTCAAAAAGGAAAAGTGTCCCAAGTTTTTCGGACACAATTTGGCTATCACATTCTAAAAGTGGTAGATGTTCGGGATTCAAATGGCAAAATAGAAGTGGCGCATATCATGAATCGAGACACCTCAGAAAAAGGAAAAAATGCCTTGGAAAAAGTATATGTTGAAATTCAAAAGGGAACTGATTTTGGGACATTGGCAAAAAAATACTCAGACGACAAACGTTCGTCAGTAGATGGAGGTAAACTTCCGAAGTTTTCTATGGGAGCAATGCCACCTCCTTTCGACGAAGTCAGCTTTTCTCTGTCAGAAAAAAAAATGTATTCAAAACCATTTCAAACCCAGTATGGTTGGCATATTGTAAAACTCATCCAACGATATCCAATAGGAGATTTTGCATCATCAGAAGAAATATTGAAACGAAAAGTTCAGTCAGACGCACGTTCGAGAAATCTTGCCAATCCAGTTACAGAGCGTTTGAAAAAAGAATATACAATCGCTGTAAATAACGAAGTTAAAAAATCGATTGCGTCAAAGAAATTGGACACTATAGACTCATGGATACTCAAGGTGCAAGACCAAGTCTTTCATCAAAGTGATTTTACGGCATACGCTGCAAAGAAAAGAGGCCAGAAGTCGTTGGATGTTTTTGAAGATTTTTTGGAGGACACAATATTAGCGTATTACAAAACACATCTAGAGGATTCTAACAAGGAGTTCAAAAATATTTTTGAAGAGTACAAAAATGGATTGCTACTGTTTGATTTGATGAAAGAAAAGATATGGGATGTGGCCCAAAAAGACACGCTAGGATTGCAACGATTTTACAATCTAAATTTCGAAAAATACAAAAGCCAAGACTCTGTTAGTGCGATCGTGGTCAGTGCGAAAGATCCGAAACTTTTAAAAGAAGTAAAAACCTTTTTGTTAAAAAAGAATGCTAGGGATTCCATTGCTAATTATTTAGAGAATAAGGAAGGTGTTTTAGTGAAAATTGGAGATTTTGAAAAAACAGCGGCTATTTTCCCAAAGAAAGCTACCTTTGTCCCAAATACAATCGAAACGTATAAAGAAAAAGACTACACGACGCTTGTAAAAGTTTTAAACATTCAAAAAGGAGTGCCGTCTTTGTTTTCAGATGTGAAAGGGAAAGTCAGCAATGACTTCCAAGAGCACATAAAAAACAAGTGGTTGAATTCTCTCAGAAACAAACACAAGATCAAAGTGTACAAGTCTCGTCTCAGAACTGCGAAAAAATTATTAAACTCATAGTGAACAAAAAATACCTCTACATTGCCGCGTTTCTTGTTTTAGCCTCTTGTGGTTTTTTTGGTAATACAAATACTGAAAAAAAGTCAAAAGTGATTGCGAGAGTAAATACTGCAAAACTGCACTATGAAGATTTGAAAAAAGTATTTCCTTTGAGTGTTCCCAAAAAAGACAGTGTTGTGATTGCCAGGGATTTTATCAAGAATTGGGCAAAAGAACAGCTCTTGTTAGAGAAATCGATGCTCAACATGCCGGGAGACAATGAGGTGCTGAATGAACTAGTTGAAAAATACAGAAGAGATTTGTTTATCAATTCCTTCAAAGAGGCTTTGATCAAGCAAAGGTTGGATACAGTTGTAACGGAAAAAGAAATAACAGACTACTACAAAAAAAACAAAGAGAGTTTTCGAACCAATGAAGAATTGGTAAAATTTCGGTTTGTGAAAGTAAGGAAGGAAGATAAAAAAATATCGAAATTGAAAAGATTGCTCGTTTCAAGTGGAAAAAACGATTTGCAACTTTTAGACGAACAGAGCCCATTGTTTGAGGATTATTTTTTGTCCGATTCTATTTGGGTACGCTGTACAGACTTTTTAAACAAAGTACCTGCATTTAAAGAATACAATAAGAAAACAGGTTGGAGTTCGAGCCGTCTTTTGCAAAAAACAGATGCCGGTAGTACCTCGTTGGTTTATATAAATGCAGTATTGCAAAAAAATGAGATTGCCCCTATTCGATATATCTCGGGTGTCATCAAAAAAATGATTTTGCATCAAAGAAAATTACAGTTGGTAAATACTATTGAAAAAGTATTGATTGAAGACGCCATTAAAAACAAACAATTTGAAATTTATTGAAATGATAAAAAAAGCAAGCTTTTTACTACTACTTATTTTAACTTCAACACCTTTTTTTGGACAGTCAAAAGTCAAAATTGATGGGGTTGCTGTCGTTGTTGGAGAAAATATAGTTTTGGAATCAGATGTTGTGAAATTTAAACAAGAATTGATTCAGAGAAGTGAAGGGAAAGTTTCGAAGACCAATTGTGAAGTATTGGAAGAAATAATGCTACAGAAATTGTTAGCACATCACGCGGTTGTAGATAGTGTCGTTGTTTCAGAATCTCAAATAGAATCGGGAGTTGAAAGAAATATTGCCTATTTCAAACAGCAATTGGGAGACATGAAGAAGGTGGTAGAAATGTATGGTTTTGAAGATGAATCAGATTTGCGAGCGGAATTGAAAAAAATTGAAAGACAAAATTTATTGATTCAAGGAGAAAAGCAAACCATATTGAATGATGTCACTGTCACTCCAAAAGAGGTTCGTTTGTACTATGAGAGTTTGGAGGAAGGGAGCAATTTACCTGAGTTCGGAACAGAAGTAGAGTTGGCTCAAATTGTGATGTATGCAAGACCTTCCCGAGAAGAAGTCCAAGCAACAGTAGACAAGTTAAAAGATATTCGGTCCGATATCATAAATGGATCAAGTATTCGTATGAAAGCTGTTTTGTATTCAGAGGATCCTGCAGTTGCAAATAATGGCGGGGCTTATTCCATTACACGAGAGAGTGGTTTTGTAAAGGAATTCAAAGAAGTGGCGTTCAGCTTAGACCAAGGCGAGGTGTCAGAGCCTTTTCGCACAGATTTTGGATTTCATATCATTCAGCTGGAAAAAATCAAGGGACAGCTAAGAGATGTAAGGCACGTGTTGATACAGCCAAAAATATCGCAAGAAAAACTAAACCTTGTAAAAGAAAAAATTGAAAAAATAAGAGACAGCATATTGTCTGGAGATTTGAAATTCGAGGACGCCGTTGTGAAATATTCAGAAGACAAAGATACCAAGCAAAACAATGGGGTCATCATGAACCCTCAGACAAATGACTCTCGATTTGAATTGATTCGTATGGATCCTGCTTTGTACGGAAGGGTAAATACACTTGATTTGAAGGATGTGTCTGAGCCCTACTATGATGAAACAAGAGAAGGAGAGAAAATGTTCAAGATTATCTTAATGAAAGATAAAATTGAAGGACATACTGCTGATTTCGTACAAGATTATGTCAAAATTCAACAATTGACGTTGCAAAAAAAGCGAGAAGAAACTTTAGGGAACTGGTATACGGAACATGTTTTAGAAACTTTCATTAAAATTAATGAGAATTACCAAGATTGTGACTTTCAATACAATTGGTCTAAAAACGAATAAAAATAAAGAATCTACGACTTTGGTATTTTTATCGACACCCATCAAACAGCTTCGAAGAAACTAAATACATTGCCACCGTACCTTTTTTGGTGGCTAAAATTTGGATGATTTTCGAGGGCCGTTTGTTTCGAGTGCTCTATGATTAAAACACCCTCTGTCTCGAGCAATTCACGTTGGAATATCGTTGTCGCTATTTTTGAAAAGTCTTCCTCAGGAAAGTTGTAAGGAGGGTCTGCAAAGATAATGTCTCTTTTTAAGCTTGTTTTGTTTAAAAATTTATACACATCACTTTTGAAAGTTTGAATAGAGAACTCAAACTCTTTGTTGATTTGATTGATAAATTTAACACAGCCAAAATGCGCATCGATTGCTGTAATATCTTTCACACCTCTCGAAGCAAATTCAAAACTAATATTCCCCGTTCCACTAAATAAATCCAAGACCTTCAAGTCTTCGAAATAATACCCATTTTGAAGAATATTGAACAAGGCTTCTTTTGCCATGTCTGTGGTAGGTCTGACCGGAAGGTTTTTAGGCGCATTCAGTCTGCGGCCTTTGAATTTTCCTGAGATAATACGCATTAGAATTGATGTAAAAGGGTGATATGACTGTGTGTTCCAAGGGGTTTAAAGTCAGAAGAAAGTTCCTCAAGCTGCAAAAAAGACACCTGCCGAATGTATTGGTACGCAATTTTGTAAAGGGCAGATTCTTTTTCGATTTCTCCCATAAAAAATGTTTGTATCGTATTGGTGTCAAGTTCGAATTGTTCGAATACAAAAAGAAGGTAATAGATAAAATCTTCAGCTGTTTTGAAAGAAAAAGTATTGTAGAAAATCAATTTTTTACCGTTCCATACAAGTGTTTCAAAATGCGATGCGTATACGTTCACCGCGACTGCTTTTTCGTTTTTTGGGAAGGCTTTTGTTTTCAGTAAGTAATCGATAAGTAGCGATGATGCATGCTGGTATTCAAACGAACCAAATTGCGAAAAAAGGAAATTGTTGATATTGACAAAAGGAATGTAAACAACAATAGCATCCATGGTGCTCAACTCATCATGACTAATGAAATCACTTGGAAAAACTTTGATAGTGTTCTCTAGATACAAGTGTTTCTTATCTGAATCGAAAAAAACTTTAGGAACAAGAGTGCTCAATGTATTCGCGTAGCTTACAAATACCTTTTTAAAATGAGGGTGTTGGAGTAGTTCGTTTTCTTCAAAAATAGCTTTTATAGGCGTCAATATCTTTTCAGGAGATGTAGATTCCAAGTGAAAAGAATACTCATAAAAAGCTAAAAAATCTTTTGCGATACTGTCATAGACAGAAAAAGAAAATCCATCCAAACTAATTTGGATGGATAAAAAAGTTTCTTTTAAATCGTTTGTTTCTAGTTTTTTAGAAACGATGTTATTCCGATTTTTTATCATAAAAAGGAGGCCAGTTTCCGTTTGTGTTTACTTCTTGTAATGAACCGACAGCTAGATAAGCACCTTTGACTTCATCTCCACCAATTGCTTCTCTTTCTTGCTTGATCAATGATTTGTCCAATCCTTTCAGTAAAATAGCTTTGTCAATTTTAGCTTCGAATGCCGGAACTTTGAGACCCGCTATTTTTTGAATGTATCCCGCATTCAATTCAAATGTGGTGTCTGTACCAGGAACGGAGAACATCGCACTGTAATTTCGGTCTTTGAAGACAATCTCTTTTACAGATTCATACCCTGTTGTATCGATAACTTTTTGTTCAATTTCGACCATGATGGGTTGCCATTTGGTTCCTTTATTCACTTCGATCACTTCGTTGCGCGTGTTGGTGATTGCAAATTCCGCAGTATCAATAAATTTTACCAAGCCTTCTTTGTTGCTATGAAAAGTTCCTGTGACTCTTTTGTGAGCCTCTTGAGCATCTCGAATCATTTTCAAGTGTTCAATTACTTGTGCATAGCGAACTTTTTTTTCTTCGTTGAAACGAATAGGCCCCATGATGCTATTGTAGATAGCATATGCTAAAATACTCGCCAAAGAGAGCAGTGCTAAGGATACCAACCATCTAGATTTAAGAGGAACATATTTGATGATGGCAAAAGCTATTAAAATAGCTGCAGCAATACCTGCTAGTAACGTAATTATCATTTTTGAATTTTTTAAAATTTTGAACTAGACAAATCTACAATTTTTTTTCAATGGTAAAAATTTTTATGGGCAAATCAATTGCTATCTTTGTCCTTTCCACTTTGATATGATAAAAACAGCCTCCAATTTCTACAAAGAACTTCATAAAGCATTCCCATTTACCCCAACCGCTGCACAAGATTTATTGTTGCTTCAATTGTCAGACTTTATCTTTGAAGAAGATAAATCAGCATTGTTTGTAATCAAAGGTTTTGCTGGTACAGGAAAAACAACTCTGATAAGCGCTGTTGTAAAAAACCTATGGAGGGTGGGGAAAAAAGAAGTTTTGCTGGCCCCTACGGGAAGAGCAGCCAAGGTGATTTCCGTGTATTCTAAAAAAAAGGCATTGACCATCCATAAAAAAATTTACCTTCCCAAGAAAAAATCAAATGGAGGGGTAGATTTTGTAAGGCAAGTCAACAAACATACCGATACTATTTTTATTGTCGATGAAGCGTCTATGGTTCCAGACACACCGAGCAATGCAAAATTGTTTGATACAGGATCCCTTCTTGGAGATTTGTTGTCATATGTATATGCAGGTAAAAATTGCAAATTGATTTTTATGGGAGACACAGCTCAGTTGCCGCCTGTAAAATCAAACTTGAGTCCCGCTTTAAACGAAGATGTTTTGACCTACGATTATGGCAAACGCGTGTTTTCGATGGAACTAGATGAAGTCATGAGACAACATAAAAAATCGGGGGTATTGTTCAATGCCACCAATCTGCGTACAATGCTAAGCGAGGGAGATGGTACCAGCTTTAAGTTTGATTTGGGCTTTCCAGATATTAAGCAATTAGAAGACGGCTATGACATACAAGATGCCATTACCAGCGCATATGACGATAGAGGAGTAGAAGAAACAGCGATTTTAGTTCGTTCTAATAAAAGAGCAAATCAATACAACCAACAGATACGTAAAACGATTCGAGATCAAGAAAATGAACTGTCTGTCGGTGATTATATGATGGTGGTAAAAAACAATTATTTTTGGGTGAAAGATTCCTCGGAAATGAGCTTTATAGCCAACGGGGATACTTTTGAGGTTTTGGAGATTTTTGCTTTCAAAGAATTGTATGGTTTTCGATTTGCCGAAGTGAAGATACGCATGATTGATTATCCTTCTCAACCCCCGATTGAAACAGTCTTGTTATTGGATACCTTGATTTCAGAGACTCCATCGTTGTCTTTTGAAGATTCAAATCGTTTGTACGAGGAGGTCTTGAAAGATTACGGACATCTCAAAGCGAAATACAAAAAATTACTCGCCGTAAAAGGGAATTCGTTTTTCAATGCCTTGCAAGTCAAATTTTCATATGCGATGACCTGTCACAAATCACAAGGTGGACAATGGGATACAGTTTTTATTGAGCGGCCTTATTTGCCAGAGGGCCATGGCTTGGAATATTACCGATGGTTGTATACAGGAATCACAAGAGCAAAACAACAATTGTATTTGATAGGGTTCAAGTCCAGTGATTTTGAAGAGAATTAAAGAAATTGCTTTCTTGAGCAACGGATAAAACAAAAAAACTCCTACTGATAGGGGGTTTCTCGTCTTTCGCCAGTCCTGAAAAAATAGAAAATTTCTCGCTCCTCGGTTTTTGTATTTTATTCGAGGTGTTTTTGTGCTTTGTAAGAAGATCTCACCAAGGCGCCACTCTCCACGTGTCTGAATCCTAACTTCAATCCGATTTCCTTGTATTTTTCAAATTGTTCCGGCGTGATAAATTCTTTTACGGGCAAATGTTTTTTCGTAGGTTGCAAGTACTGTCCAATAGTAACAATATCTACCTTTGCATTTGCCAAATCGTGCAAGGTTTCAATTACCTCTTCTTCTGTTTCTCCCAGCCCTAACATGATTCCCGATTTTGTTCTTCTTTGTCCACTGTCTTTTAAGTATTTCAAAACTTCCAAACTTTGATCGTATTTTGCCTGAATTCGAACCTCGCGAGTCAATCTACGTACCGTTTCCAAATTATGAGAAATGACTTCAGGAGCCGCCGCAATCAAACGGTCTATGTTTTTTTTATTTCCTTGGAAGTCGGGAATCAGTGTTTCTAAGGTTGTTGTTGGGTTGGCACGTCGAATCGCTTTGATCGTTTCTGCCCAGATGATAGAGCCACCGTCTTTCAAGTCGTCTCGATCTACGGAAGTGATGACAGCATGCTTGATACTCATGAGTTTGATAGATCGTGCCACTTTTTCTGGCTCATCCCATTCTACTGTTTCCGGTCTTCCTGTTTTGACACCGCAGAAACCACAAGAACGCGTACAGATATTTCCTAAAATCATAAAAGTTGCTGTCCCTTCTCCCCAACATTCTCCCATGTTAGGACAGCTTCCGCTCGTACAAATAGTATTCAGTTTGTATTTGTCAACAACACTCCTAAGTTCTGTATATTTCTTACCCACAGGTAGTTTTACACGCAACCATTTTGGCTTTGTAACTTTCTTTTCGGCAATCAATTCTTTAGACATAGGTACAGGGATAAATAATTCAAAAGCAAAATTACAAAATAACTCGTTGTTAACTTTATCACAAGTCGTTTTTTTCTGTTTTTATTCAATTCTGAGTCGTTTTCAAGCGAACCTTCACTTTCCCCTCTTTTTGGTTGAAAATGTTCGTTTTAGAATGTGAACAGCACATTTGCTTTGTTTTTCAATTCCTATTCATATAAAAGAGTATATTGCAAAGAAAAATTCAAATAAATTAACCATTCATATTATGACAACAGGATTTCATTTTTGGGATTATTTTATTTTTGTAGCCTATGCATTGCTTATTTTAGGAGTAGGACTCTGGGTTTCAAGAGATAAAACAGGACATCAAAAAAATGCAGAAGATTATTTTTTAGCAAGTAAATCATTGCCTTGGTGGGCTATTGGTACTTCCTTGATTGCTGCAAATATTTCAGCAGAGCAGTTTATTGGGATGTCAGGATCTGGATTTGCACTTGGTTTGGCTATCGCCTCTTATGAATGGATGGCGGCTTTTACCTTGATCATTGTGGGGAAATATTTCCTGCCAATTTTTATAGAAAAAGAACTGTATACCATTCCAGAATTTGTGGAAAAACGGTTTTCAACCAATTTAAAGACAATTTTAGCAGTTTTTTGGATTGGTTTGTATGTCTTTGTGAACTTGGCTTCTGTACTTTACTTGGGTGGGTTGGCTATTGAAACAATCATAGGATTAGATATGGTATATGCCATTGTTGGTTTGTCGCTATTTGCGGCGGCATATTCATTGTACGGCGGACTTTCAGCAGTAGCATGGACAGATATCATTCAAGTTGTGTTTCTCGTTTTAGGAGGGCTGATTACAACCTATTTGGCACTGAATACAGTTGCTGGAGGTGAAGGAATGTGGGAAGGATTGACAAAAGTTTTTGAAGCAGCTCCGGATCGTTTCAATATGATTCTCGAAAAAGGACATCCTCAATACGAGAACTTACCAGGAATTGGAGTTTTGGTAGGTGGTATGTGGGTGGCCAATTTGTATTACTGGGGATTCAACCAGTACATCATCCAACGGACATTGGCAGCAAAATCTTTGAAAGAATCTCAAAAAGGAATTTTATTGGCTGCAGGTCTGAAATTAATCATTCCATTTATTGTTGTGATTCCTGGAATCGCAGCTTACGTTATTGTCAACGATCCTGCCCTTATGGCAAATTTAGGGGCGGATGGTTTATTGAACAAGCCTTCTTTGGGAGAAGCAGACAAAGCCTATCCATGGTTGTTACAGTTTTTGCCTACAGGACTAAAAGGTGTCGCTTTTGCAGCATTGGCAGCCGCTATTGTGTCTTCACTGGCTTCTATGCTGAATTCAACTTCCACCATTTTCACCATGGACATTTACAAGCAGTACATCAATAAAAATGCAAGTGACAAACAAACTGTAAATGTGGGGCGAATTTCTGCAGCGGTAGCCTTGCTCGTAGGAGCTATCATGGCGCCTTTGTTAGGAGGTATTGACCAAGCATTTCAGTTCATTCAAGAATATACAGGAATTGTGAGTCCAGGAATCTTAGCCGTATTTATGCTGGGCTTGTTCTGGAAGAAAACAACCAACAAAGCTGCGATTTGGGGAGCCTTGGTGTCCATTCCAATTGCCATCGCTTTCAAAGCAACAACATTGCCCTTTTTGGATCAAATGGGATTGACAACTTTATTGACCATGTTGGTGATAGCCCTTGTTAGTTTGTGGCAAAACAAAGGAGGTCAAGATGAAAAAGGAATAGAGCTCTCAAAGGGAATTTTTAATACATCGCCGGCGTTTAACATTGGATCTTTTGCAGTTTTAATTGTTTTGGCCGCCTTGTACGCTATGTTTTGGTAGTAAGAACAGTACAAAAAAGTAAAAAGCCCCTAAAGTGGGGCTTTTTTTATGTGAAAACTGAGGTGAATAGATGTCTATCTTGTATAAGATATATTTGATTAGGCATCTACTGGTGTTTCTTTGTTTTCGGAAATATTTTCTACAGGAACAAAGCCTTCGGGTGCTTCTTCATTCACAGGAGCTTTTTCTTCGTTATCGAAATATGGAAATACATCCAAAATTGGAGATTCTACAATACTGGGAATTTCAAAATCACCTACACTATCTGTCAAGCTATTTGCCAAAACATCATACGCATCTTTGACATCGTTTGCCTGCACTAAAATATAGGAATTGGCTTTTCGTTCCGCTCCCTTGTCTTCGTCAAAAGAGATACAAGATAATTTGCATTTGAACCAACGGTCTCCGTTTTCATTCGGGCATATCTCTGCAAAATTGGCAACTTTGATATTGCTTATTTTGAAATCTGTAGAAATATATTGACGCATTTCTTCGGTTGCTCGGGCTTCTGCCTCTGTAAAAGAAAGGGCATCAAATAAATAGGCTTGGTTAAAGGTTTTGGTTCTTTCTTCTTCGTCTATGCGACTGTATTTTATTTTACACTCGTACCACATGGTTTTTTATATTTGGGGTTGTTTTTTGAAGCGCAAATATAGTCTTTTGAAGTGTACAGGTCTGCTCTTTTTTTGTCATTTTTAGGATTGTTTTATGTTGCAAATCTAGTTCCAAGAGTAGGAAATATCTAAAAGTTGTTCGGTGGCTTGTCCAATGCTTCTAAGTAAAGATGCTTTGCAACCTGGTTTTTTTAGGATTGGGTACTGCGCTTGTTAAAGAACAATAACTTTCGCATTAAAACAAAGTTCTGTTACCACCAAACGATAAAAAAAGCACGAGTTTCCGCACCCATTTTTGACCATACTAAGGGCGATTTTTTCATCGAAATATTCTTCTTTATCTCGGGAAATATAGCTTCTAAAGAGACCCATTTTTTTTGTGTTTCAGGAGCGCGCAGCCACTCCTTCTTGTTCGGAACAAAATAACCCTCTGCGGTTTGCTGATTTTCACGAAATTCTTGCCAGGTATAGTAGTAGCCTCGAATCGCGGCAGGGTTGATGTTGGTAAACATCTGAGATGAGCTTTTGAAAGGCACAAATAATTGCGCTTTAAAGCAGGCTGTTGGTGTTGTTTTATCAACCTGTATGCCATGATTATGTAACGTTTCTGCCAAAGCGGGATGCTGTAATAAAGGAAATTGTTTGTTCTTTAATTTTTCTATTTTTTGCAAGAGACTATCGTTTCTGTTGGGACCAATCCACTGAGAAATTCCTACTGGTTTGAGTTTTGGGTCAAACAGATAGAACTTGTAAGATAATTCGATGTGTAGGTGCTGATTGGTATCTCTATCTTCTAAAATAAAATCAATTTCTCCCAAGGTTTTTTTGTTTTCAATAAGTTGAAAGTTTTCGAGGGCAATGCGGTATTTATTGGAGGAGTTTAGGTAAAATTTCAAAAATTGTTCTGCTCTTTTTCCAAGCATCAAATTGTCAGGAATGAAAGAAAAATCACTTTTGTTCGAGAGGGGCAAGTCTGTTGAGAAATACGAAAAAGGGAATTCTTTTTGTTTCTCTAAAAACAGGGAAGGGGTTTTTAGAAAACCTTGAAATTGCCACCAATTTGAATCTAGAATCATGAGAGCAAAGATAGTCTACAAACCGGAATAGGAAATGTAAATTTCGAGGATCCCATCAATTTCTTACATTTGTGGCAACGAGAGATGGCAGAATTTATTAAAATATACGAAGAAAATATCCAACCGAGGCAGATAGAAAAAGTGGTTTCTATTCTGAAGAAAGGAGGATTGATTATCTACCCCACAGATACTGTGTATGGTTTGGGCTGCGATATTACCAATGTAAAAGCCATGCAAAAGCTTGCCAAAATAAAAGGTGTGAAGCTCGAAAAGGCACAATTTTCTTTTATCTGTAAAGATTTGAGTAACCTGTCGAATTATGTAAAACAAATTGATTCGGCCACTTTTAAACTGTTGAAAAGAGCACTGCCAGGACCTTATACGTTTGTATTGCCAGGAAGCAAAACCTTGCCCAATGCATTTAAAAATAAAAAAACCGTGGGAATTCGAATTCCCGACAACCCCATAGCCATAGAGCTAGTTCATTTGTTGGGAAACCCTATTGTTTCTACTTCGATTCATGACGAAGACACCCTGTTAGAGTACACGACCGATCCTGAATTGATTTATGAAAAATGGAACAATTTTGTCGATGTGGTCATTGACGGAGGTTATGGTAGCAACCATGCCTCTACGATTATTGACTTGACAGAAGGAACGCCTATCGTCATTCGAGAAGGGAAGGGGAATTTGGATGTTTTGTAACCCAAAAATTTAAACGATTTTTTCAGAGTTTTTGATATTTAGAACAAAATAACTCCAAACAATGCTTTTCGCTTTGTTGTAATTTGAAATTTGAGGACTTGCCAATCTTTTTCGGATCATCTTTCTAAGATGCAGGTAAAAGCTCGTATGTGCTTTTAAAATGGCAAACGTATGAATGGGTCGACCTTGTAAAATGAAATAAAGACCCGCGACACCGTCCAAAGCCATTCGCATCAATACAATGACGGCTATTTTATGGGTTGGGAGGTTTTTGACCAGTGTGAACAAACTATTTCTGAAGTTTAAAAAAGTTTTCAAAGAATTGGCTTCGTTCAGGGTACCTCCCCCAAGATGGTATATTGAAGATTTTCCTACATACTGAATGTCATGGCCGAGATTTTTTGCTCTCCAACACAAATCAATTTCCTCTTGGTGTGCGAAATAATCTTCGTCAAACCCCTGCAATTTATGATAAACAGCTGGTCTTATAAAAAAACAGGCTCCGGATGCCCAATTGATGTCTATAGTATCGTTGTATTGTTGCTTGTCTATTTCAAGGGAATTGAAAATCCTTCCTCGGCAGTAGGGATACCCCAAAGCATCTAAAAATCCTCCCGCAGCACCTGCGTACTCAAACCTATCTTTGTTTTTGTAATCCAAAATTTTGGGCTGAATGATTGCAGTATTTTTGTTTTTTTGAAAGGTTTCAATAATTGGGGTCAACCAATTTTCTGTGACTTCTACATCTGAATTGACAAGTGCATAAATATCTGCTTCAATCTGCTGTAAGGCGTCGTTGTACCCTTTTGCAAAACCGCCGTTTACTTTGTTTTGTATAATTTTCACAGTAGGAAAAAAAGACTGAATAAAAGAAATAGAATTGTCTGAGGAAGCATTGTCGGCAACAAAGATTTCTGCTTGAGAGCTGTGTGTGACAATAGAGGGCAAAAACGTTTCCAGTAGTTTTTTACCGTTCCAATTTAAGATGACGACTGCAATTTTCAAAAATAATAGAGTGCTTGTTGAGAATTACAAACATACTTTAAAATAATGATTTTTTTAGAAAATCCTTTTGTTAAAATAAAACTAAATACTTAAAATAAAAAGGCAGGAAACAAACGCTTGAATTTTTCGGGAGGACTTGTTTTGAAAGCTAATTTTTTGTTCAAAAACGGATGTGTAAATTGCAAAGCATAGGCGTGCAGGTAAAGACCATTTCCAGTGGATATTTTACCTCTAATACCGTAGTGGATATCTCCCAAAATTGGGTTTCCATGTTGGCTCAAATGCTTTCTCAATTGGTGCTTTCTTCCTGTTTCAGGTTGTAGCTGAACAAGATGTAATGCTTGGAATTTTTGAGAATCCAATGAGTCGAGAATTGTGTAGGTTGTTTTAGACGCCTTTTGATCAATCGGTGTTGTGATGACTCCCGATTTCTTTTGTGCTCCAATGGTAACTGCCAGGTATGTTTTTTTTATTTTTTTTATTTCAAACAGACGATTCAATAGAATGACCGCTTTGGACGTTTTTCCAATCAATAAAATGCCACTTGTGGGATGATCCAAACGGTGGATGGGTTCGGGTCTTTGGAGAGCATCGGCCTGTGAACTCGGACGTAGGTTTTTTGGAAGCGCATTTTCTAGGGTCCATTTTTTGTTGCCGCTTACCGTAATTCCTGACGGTTTGTGAACCAAAGCCAAATAATCGTCTTCAAATAAGACCTCGAGAGGAATGTCTATTACAGGTTTTTGCTGGGAGCTGTCTTCATACAAATCGATGGTTTCTCCTCCAGTCAGAAAATCGGCTGTCGAAGCAATGTTACAATCGATGGTAATTCGTTTTTTTTTCAAGGCTTTTTTCCATGCGCTTTTACTTTGGATTCGTGTGTAAGGGGATGCGTCAAAATCCTGAATACGCAGTTTTTCTTTTTGAACGGGCACTATAAAAGTGCTTAAGATTCTTTTCTCGGACATGGGTTACTGATAAGACCATATCAAAATACGACTTATTTTGTTGCCGTGTTCCATAGGGATTGTTTTGAAACGCATGGCTTTTGCTTTTTTAAGAGCGACTTTCAACGGTCGAATATTTTCTTTTTTTGAAACAAGGCTAGTAAACCAAGTGACTTGCTCTTTGAAATACTGGCTTTCGCGAATCGTATTTTTTAAAAATAAAAGTTCGCCACCTTGACACCACAATTCATGGTGCTGTCCGCTAAAATTCAAAGTGTTGGTTACTTTTAGATTCTTGTTTTTTCTCAAAGTTCCTTTTCGTGCGGCCTCTGCTGAAGAATGAAAAGGAGGATTGCAAATACTGCAATCAAATATTTCTCCTTCTTTGACAATGCCATTGAAAATATGATTGGTGTTGGTTTGTTCTCTAAGCTCAATGGCGTTTTTTAAAAAAGGATGGGCATCCAAGTTTTTTTGCGCTGCTTCCAACGATTTTTTTTCAATATCGGAACCTACAAATTGCCATCCGTATTCTTGGTGACCCACAATGGGATATATGCAATTGGCCCCCACACCAATATCCAAACATTGGATGTTTTTCTTTCCTTTAAATAAATCTGCAATATGGTGTAGGTAGTCCACACGACTGGGGATTGGAGGCGTAAGGTAGCCCTTTGGAACGTCCCAATTTGGAAGGCCGTAGTGTTTTTGTAACAGGGTTTTGTTCAGGGTTTTTACTGCTTCTGGATCTGAAAAATCAATACTGCTATGTCCATGTGAATTCTCAAAAAGAAAAGAATTCAATTGGGGGTTGCTTTTTGCAAGACTTGCAAAATCGTATCCGTTTTTATGTTTGTTACGAGGGTGGAATGATTTTTCTGACATTTGATCTAGGACGTCTTTTCTGGCTGTGTGCTGCAAAGATACGATTATGAGTGGTGGAAACCACAAGACCTGCCGCATCTAAAAGTTAAATGCTAAAAACGAATAGAAATTCTGGAGGTCTTTGCTGTCTTTGTAATGGTGGTAAATGCCAATCTGCAATAGGTTGTCTCCTGCTTTTTGTTTTTTTGCGAGCAAAAGTTTGAACAGTCCCAAGAAAAAAACACACTAACGATTTCATCGTATTTATTCTCCAAACAAGATGCTCTTTGCGTAAATCATCGTATTTTTGGCCACATTAGAGAAGACCATTACAACCAAACAGCAGCTATTCATGGAAAGGGGCTGAATGAAAGCAGTGTGTGGTGCATCAAACAAAATAGAGAAACAGATGAAAGCAGAAATCATAACTATTGGAGATGAAATTTTAATCGGTCAAATTGTGGATACCAATTCACAATGGATGGGCGTGGAATTGAACAAAATAGGGGTTTCTGTATCTCAAATTACTTCGATTCAAGACGACACTGCGCATATTTTAAAGGCGTTCAAGGAGGCTTCTGAAAATGCAGACATTGTTCTTGTTACAGGGGGCTTGGGACCTACCAAAGACGACATTACCAAGCACGCATTTGCGACATTTTTTGAAGACGAATTGGTCTTAGATATAGGCGTTGTAGAGCATGTCAAGGGGATGTTTGCCAAGAGAGGAATTCCCTTTTCTGACTTGAACAGAGACCAAGGTTTGGTGCCTTCAAAGAGCATTGTATTGCACAATGCCTTAGGTACGGCACCTGGGATGTGGGTAGAAAATAATGGGACTGTATTTGTAAGCATGCCTGGGGTTCCCTACGAAATGAAAGGCTTGATGACTAAGGAAGTACTGCCAAGGCTTCAAGAAAAATTCACATTGCCGTATATCCAGCATACCACATTGATGACCTATGGAATGGGGGAGAGTTCCTTGTCTGAAAAAATAGAAGACTGGGAAAACAAGCTTCCATCACATGTCAGTTTGGCGTATTTGCCTTCGCCCGGTGTGGTGAAATTGCGTTTGTCGGGTAAAAGTTTTGAAAAAGACAAATTAGCGCTGGAAATTGCCGCAGAAGTGCGTGCATTGGAAAAACTGATACCGGAGCTAATTGTAGGTTTTGACAGAGAAGAAACCATACAGGTAGTATTGGCAGAGATGTTGAAAGAAAACAAAAGGACCTTGTCTTTAGCAGAGAGTTGTACAGGAGGTTTTATAGCGCAATTGTTTACAGCGACTCCAGGTGCGTCAAGCTTTTTCAAAGGAGCTTTGGTAGCCTATACAGAAGCTATCAAAAAACAAGAGTTGGGGGTGTCTCAAAATACGCTGGATCAATACTCGGTGGTGAGCAAAGAGGTAGCTGTTCAAATGGCTTTGGGTGCGAACAAAAAATTCGATACAGATTTTGCAATTGCTACCACAGGGAATGCAGGTCCGTCAACTGACAATACGGACAAGTCTGTAGGCGTTGTTTGTATTGCAATAGCAACACCAAACGGTGTTTTCGCCGAAGAATTTAATTTTGGCAATCCAAGAGAAAAAGTGATTCAAAGAAGTTCAAACAAAGCTTTGGAGCTATTGCGCAAAGAAATAATAAAAAACTATACAAAATAGTTTGTTTGTAACTATAAATATTCGTTAATTTGCACCTCGTTTAGAAATAATTACAAAAAGAGTACTAAGATGTCTAGAGTTTGTGAACTTACAGGTAAAAAAGCAATGGTTGGGAACAATGTTTCTCACGCATTGAATAGAACAAAAAGAAAATTTGACGCAAATTTAATTACAAAGCGTTTTTATATTCCAGAAGAAGATAAATGGATCAAGTTGAAAGTTTCTACTTCAGCTTTGAAAAATATCAACAAAAAAGGAATCACTGCAGTTTTGAAAGAAGCAAGAGCAAAAGGTTTTATCAAGTAAAACACTTTTCTTATAAAAATATATAGAGATGGCAAAAAAAGGAAATAGAATTCAGGTAATCTTAGAATGTACAGAGCACAAGGCTTCAGGTCAAGCAGGTACTTCTAGATACATTACAACGAAGAATAAAAAAAATACTCCAGATAGAATGGAATTGAAAAAATTCAATCCTATCTTGAAGAAAATGACTGTTCACAAAGAAATTAAATAAGGTAAGACATGGCAAAGAAATCAGTAGCAACGTTACAGACAGGTTCAAAAAGATTGTCGAAAGCTATCAAAATGGTAAAATCTCCAAAGACAGGAGCTTATACTTTTGTGGAAGCAATTATGGATCCTTCTAAAGTAAATGACTTTTTAAACAAAAAGTAATCTACACTCAAGACACTATACGAAGCTACTTTCATTTTTGGAAGTAGCTTTTTTTTTACAATCAGTTTACATTTTATTTCAGTTTGAAATCAATTATATTTGTTTTTTGTAAAAAAAGAATTTGAAAAATTACCAAGAAACGAAGCAATAAAGGACATGAGCTTTTTAAAAAAAATATTTACCAAAGAAAAAAAGGAAACCTTAGATAAGGGATTGGAAAAATCCAAGACAAGTTTTTTTTCTAAACTGACCAAAGCGGTTGCTGGAAAGTCCAAAGTGGACGACGAGGTGTTGGATGAGTTGGAAGAAGTATTGATTTCTTCCGACGTAGGCGTGGATACCACCTTGAAAATAATTGATAGAATTGAAGCGAGAGTTGCCAAGGATAAGTTTTTAGGGACAGATGCCTTGAATGAAATCTTACGTGAAGAAATTGCTGGATTACTTGCGGAAACCAATATTGGAAACGATACAGATTTTGCAATTCCGACGGGAAAAAAACCGTATGTGTTGATGGTCGTGGGTGTAAATGGTGTCGGAAAGACGACTACGATAGGAAAATTGGCAGCGCAATTTAAAAACAAAGGCTTGCAGGTAGTTTTAGGTGCAGCAGATACATTTCGTGCAGCGGCGATCGATCAGTTGCAAGTATGGGCAGATAGAGTAGCAGTACCGCTCGTTCGTCAAGAAATGGGTTCAGATCCTGCATCTGTGGCTTTTGACACCCTGAAATCAGCGGTAGCGCAAAATGCCGATGTCGTTATTATTGACACAGCAGGTCGATTGCACAACAAAGTGAATTTGATGAACGAACTCACAAAAATCAAGCGCGTGATGCAAAAAGTAGTAGCGGATGCTCCTCACGATGTTTTGTTAGTTTTGGATGGGTCTACGGGTCAAAATGCTTTTGAGCAAGCAAAACAGTTTACAAAAGCCACAGAGGTAAATTCTTTGGCAGTGACCAAATTAGATGGCACCGCGAAAGGAGGAGTTGTCATTGGGATATCAGATCAATTTCAAATTCCTGTCAAATATATCGGGGTGGGAGAAGGGATTGACGATTTACAGGTTTTTAATAAATTGGAATTTGTAGATTCTTTTTTTAAATAGATAAGCGATATAAAACTGCAGAAAACGGCTTTAAAAATAATTTTTGAAGCCGTTTTCTTATTTATGATTGTGTATTTTTGCAAACTAAATATGTATGGATGAGAACAAAATCTACAAAACAAAATAAAATCAATGTGGTTACCTTGGGCTGCTCCAAAAACGTGTACGATTCAGAAGTACTTATGGGGCAATTGAAAGCCAATGACAAAGAGGTTGTTCATGAAGATGAAAAAGACGATGGAAATATCGTTGTGATCAATACATGTGGGTTTATAGGCAAGGCGAAAGAAGAGTCGGTGAATACAATATTGCACTACGCGGAAAAGAAAATGGCAGGCGATGTGGACAAAGTTTTTGTGACAGGCTGTTTGAGTGAGCGTTACAAGCCAGATCTTGAAAAAGAAATACCGGATGTAGACGAATATTTTGGAACGCATGATTTACCTAATTTATTGAAAGTATTGGAGGCCGATTACAAACACGAATTGATTGGAGAGCGTTTGACCACCACTCCAAAACATTATGCCTATTTGAAAATTGCCGAAGGTTGTGACCGTCCTTGTTCTTTTTGTGCCATACCTTTGATGCGAGGGAAGCACGTCTCTAATCCTATTGAGGAATTGGTCATAGAAGCGACGAAATTGGCAGAAAAGGGAATCAAAGAGTTGATTTTGATTGCACAAGATTTGACCTATTACGGTTTGGATATCTATAAAAAGAGGTCCTTGGCTGATTTGTTAAAAGAGCTGGTGAAAGTAGAAGGAATTGAATGGATTCGATTGCATTATGCTTTTCCTGCTGGTTTTCCTTTAGATGTTTTAGAGGTGATGCGCAACGAACCAAAAGTGTGTCATTATTTGGACATTCCGTTGCAACATATCAATACGGAAATTTTACAATCGATGCGCAGAGGTACGACGCATGAAAAAACGGTGAACTTGATTGAAAAATTCAGAGAAGAAGTTCCACAAATGGCAATTCGTACTACATTGATTGTAGGGTATCCAGGAGAAACAGAGGAAATATTCGAGGAATTGAAACAATGGGTCATCGACTCTCGTTTTGATCGTTTGGGAGCATTCGCATATTCCCATGAAGAAAACACCCATGCAGGAACTTTGAATGACGATGTGCCAGAAGAGGTGAAGGAAGCACGCGTTGCTGAAATTATGGAAATTCAAGCACAAATTTCTTTCGAGTTGAATCAAGAAAAAGTAGGGAAAACAATCAAATGTCTGTTTGATAGAAAGGATGGAAATTATTTTATCGGGCGTACAGAGTTTGACTCTCCAGATGTGGACAATGAAGTGATGATTGATGCCACAAAACATTATGTGCAAGTCGGACAGTTTGTGAATGTAAAAATTAACGAGGCAGGTGATTTTGACCTGTACGGAGAACCTGTTTCTTAAACTTGATTTCGAGAGAAATATAGGGGATTGCGAGGAAAACACGAGCTTAGTTTTTTGAATATATATAGCTGTTCTATCGGATTTCAGCATAACGGTACACAAGGGTTGCGAGATCACTTTACAATTGCATTCCCGTAAACATAGAAATCATGAAAAAATCCTATTTTAATTGGAGTACAGGAAAAGATTCTGCATTGGCTTTGTACAAAATTCTTCAACAGAAAGAATATACGGTTGAAAAACTTATCACGAGTGTGAATAGTGATTTTGGAAGGGTTTCAATGCACGGTTTGCGTGAAGAATTGTTGGATTTACAAGTTCAGAACTTAGGTTTTCCTTTGCAAAAAATACATTTTCCTGGTGATGTTACTATGTCTTTGTACGACAAAATTATGAAGGAAAACATGCAGAAAATTCAACAAGAAAATTTCGAATATGCTGTTTTTGGAGATATTTTTTTGGAGGACTTGAAAGCCTATCGTGATGCAAAATTAGCAGAAGTAGGTTTGCAAGGAGTGTATCCTTTGTGGAAGCAAGATACCAAAGCCTTGCTCAATGAATTTTTGGATTTAGGGTTCAAAGCGATTACCGTTTGTGTCAATGCAAAATTGTTGGACAAAAGTTTTGTAGGAAGAGTGTTGGATGAACAGTTTATAGCAGATTTGCCTGAAGATGTAGATGTCTGCGGTGAAAATGGAGAATTCCATACCTTTGTTTTTGACGGTCCTGTTTTTAAAAAACCAGTTGCTTTTGAGATAGGTGAGAAAGTTTTGCGTACCTATCGTCCTAATTCGGAGGTAACCGATGACAGTTGTTCCAATGATTCGAAGAACAAAAACGAAGACTGTTGTCAAGACAAAACAGCGGAAAAATCTTGGGATACAGGTTTTTGGTATTGTGATTTACTTCCCGAAAAAGTAATTTGAAATAACCGACAACGCTTTGCTTCCAGATACGTAAAATTAGAAATTTTGAAGGGGACTGAAAAAGTAAGATATTGCAAATTGTATTCGAGTAAAAACTACTTGTTGTTTTTTCTTTGCACATTGATTTCCTGAAAAGTAGCAGAGGAGTCGCATCTTTTTACAAGCATTGCAATTTCTATTTCTTGCAATTCCCCATTTATTTTATAAGTTTGACAAGGTTGGTTTCGGTTCGTATCACTTTCCGAAAAATCAACATCACTTTCGTTCAACAGATAAGCCAATCGAATAGAGTCAATTTCGTATTCCTCGAGTGCTTGTTGAGCTTGCTCTGAAAAAAAATAATCTTTTTTTACGCGAATACTTTTCAGAGTTCTCGCATCGGGTCCATAAGGAAATTGAACCTCTTTTTTCTCAGCGATAAAAAGAACGCCAATGATTCCAAGAAACAATCCAATAATAAAATAAAAACTTCTTTGTGCCAAGTTCATAATGTTCATTTTAGACCCAGCAAAAATACATTTATTTGATCAATTGTAAAGGAAAGTATGGGAATTCCGTAAGATATTTATAAAAGCAGCAAGTTGATGTCACGATAGGGAAGATCAAACCATTCTGCAACCTCTCTTTTGGTGACAATGCCGTGGTAAAAATACATTCCGCTTCTCAAGACACGTTCGCTTTTAAAAGCCTGTTCAAATCCTCCTTCTTCTGCAATATGTAATAAGAACGGTGTAATGATATTACTTATAGATACGGTGGCCGTTCTAGCGTAGCGAGAGGGAATGTTCGGAACGCAATAGTGAGTGATTCCATGTTTTGTAAAAGTAGGGGTGTGATGTGTGGTAACTTCGGAGGTTTCAAAGCAACCACCTCTGTCTATACTCACATCGACAATAACAGCACCTGGTTTCATTTTTTGAATCATTTCCTCCGTGACTACGACAGGTGCTCGTGAAGTGCCTCGCAAAGCTCCAATAACCACATCACAACGCATCAATGCCTTTTGCAAGGTTCTCGGTTGCAGTGTCGATGTATAAATAGATCTATGAATGTTGTTTTGTAAACTTCTCAATTTGAAAATAGAATTGTCGAAAACTTTTACCGAAGCGCCAATGCCCAAAGCAGATTTTGCAGCGAATTCTCCCACGGTTCCAGCCCCTAAAATAACTACTTCACAAGGAGGAACTCCGCTGATATTACCGAGTAGCACTCCATTTCCGTTGGATTGATTGCTCATCAATTCCGCAGCGATGAGTACGGAGGCAGTTCCGGCAATTTCGCTCAGTGATTTTAAAACAGGAAACATTCCTTTTTCATCTTTGATGAAGTCAAAAGCAATGGCTGTGATTTTTTTTTGAGCGAGCGATTCAAAATATTTTTTTGATTGAGTTTTGAGTTGCAAAGCAGATACCAAGATACTTTGTGGTTTGATCAATTTTATTTCGTCGAGCGTTGGGGGCTCAATTTTTAAAATAATATGACACTCAAAGACTTGTTTGGCGTCGTAGGCAATTTCAGCTCCCGCATCTGAATAATTTTGATCGGTAAAGCTAGCACACTTTCCAGCTTGACTTTGTACAATAATTTTGTGTCCGTGCTGGCTTAAAGCACCCACTGCATCGGGGGTTAGACAAATTCTTTTTTCTTCGAAATGAGTTTCCTTTGGCAGTCCAATGACAAGCTTTCCTTTTTGTTTTTTTACCTCCAGTTTTTCTTCTTGAGGAATCAATTCATCTATGCTAAATGGAGAATAGTGCTTGCTCATGTTATAAGATCTGTAAATAGTTGAAGGTTTCAAGCATTTTCAAGGCGAATTTTTCGTGTATGATCGTTGTTTCGCTCAATGTAAATTTTCACACTCTCTAAAGGTACTAAATTTTCTATACAAGAGGGCCATTCAATAAAACACCATGACGTGTCATCAAAATATTCTTCAAGTCCAATATCATAGGCCTCCTCTTCGTTTGTGATGCGGTAAAAATCGAAATGGTAAATACGCTCTTCTTTTTCTGAGAGGTATTCGTTTACGAGTGAAAAAGTGGGTGAACTTGTGAGATCAGTAACGCCTAGTTGTTTCACCAGTTCTTTGATGAGCGTGGTTTTACCCATTCCCATTTCTGCATAAAAAAGAAACGTTTTGGCATTGGCTTTTTTAAGAATCTTTTCGGCGATTTGAGGCAATTCCTCAAGAGAGTAATTGTAATTCATGGGTGTTTTTTTGCAAAAATATAAAAAATAGGGAAATCTTTGTAGTTACTTTTGTCTTCGAGTACAAGATAAAGTGCTTAAAACAGAGGTTTGTGTATTTCGGAAGTTTCGAGTCTCGAACACAAATTAGTTTATCTCGGTTCGAAAAAAGCACAAGGAAGAATCATTTCTTCAAGAGAAATACCTCCGTGTTGGTAGGTGTTTTTAAAATAATTTACATAATGATTGAAGTTGTTTGGATAGGCAAAGAACAGGTCTTCTTTTGCAAATATAAAAGAGCTGTTTATGTTTTGAGAAGGTAAAAAGATGTCTTTTGGGTTTTTTACCGCATACACGTCTTTTTCTTGATAAGTCAAACTTTTTCCTGTTTTATAACGCAAGTTCTCACTGATATCTTTGAAACCAATCACTTTGCTTGGTTTTTTTGTATTGATCGTACCGTGATCTGTAGTGATGATCAGTTTCATTCCTGCTTTTTGTGCTTTTTGCAACGTGCTAAAGATTGGAGAGTTCTTGAACCAGCTCAGTGTCAAAGAACGATATGCTTTGTCGTCTCCGGCCAATTCCTTGATGATATTCATTTCTGTTTTGGAATGTGAAAGCATGTCTACGAAATTGTAGACAACAGCCGTAAGGTCGTTTTCTCTGATGCTATTAAAGTTTGTGTTGAGTTCTTTGGCAGCCTTGGCACTTGTAATTTTATAGTAATCGTGTTTGAGATCTAATTGCATTCGTCGCATTTGAGCGGTTAAAAACTCTTTTTCGTACAAATTTTTTCCACCTTCATCGTTGTCGTTTTTCCAATAGTTGGGATGCTTCTTTTCCATATCAATTGGTGTCAAACCAGAAAAAATAGCATTTCTAGCGTATTGCGTGGCTGTGGGAAGAATGCTGTAATAGGAAGTTTCTTTTGTTTTTTTATAGAACGGAGCGATGTGTGGCTCCATAATTTTCCATTGATCGTACCGAAGATTGTCAATTACAATGAGCAGTGTTCCTATTTCTTGGCTGAGCTCTGGTGCGATTTGGTTCTTGAACAAGGAATGTGAAAACACAGGTCCATCGGGATCGTTTATGAGTTTTTGGTAGTTTTTTTTGATGAATTTAAAAAAAAGACTGTTGGCTTCTTGTTTTTGACTTTCTAGGATACCCAACATTCCCACATCTTCTATGTTTTCCAATGCAAGTTCCCAATTTGTCAATTTGTGATACAGTTCAACCCATCCTTCATACGAGTTGATCATGGTCAAATCCATAGTTATTTTTCGAAATTCTTGTTGATAATTGGAAGTAGTCTTTTGAGTGATCAACCTTGAATGATCTAGGTTTTTTTTCAAACTCAATAGAATTTGTTTTGGGTTGACAGGTTTGATTAAGTAATCTGCAATTTTCGAACCAATAGCTTCCTCCATGACGTACTCCTCCTCACTTTTAGTAATCATGATGACGGGTAAATGGGATTTTATATTTTTAATTTCCGTCAAAGTTTCCAATCCTGTAAGTCCAGGCATATTTTCGTCCAAAAGCACAATGTCATAATTTTCTTCTTTGATGAAGTCGATAGCATCGGCTCCATTGGTTGCTTTTGAAATTTGATAATTTTTTGATTCTAAAAATAAAATATGTGGTTTGAGTAAGTCAATTTCATCATCTACCCATAAAACATGTATGTTCTTCATCTGTTTTGCTGCTTGTTATTTACTGGAAAAAAAATATTTTAAAATGTGCTACCTACATTAGATTGTTATCTTTGTAGAATATAAAAAGAAATCATTTGACTGCAAAAAACACAAATAAGTTAAAAATATTAAACGATCCAATTTACGGTTTTATTACAATACCCAATGCATTAATATTTGATTTAATTGAACATCCTTATTTCCAGCGACTCAGAAGGATTTCGCAAATGGGATTGTCTTATTTGGTGTATCCGGGAGCGCATCATACACGTTTTCATCATGCCATTGGCTGTATGCATTTAATGCAGAAGTCGATAACAACACTTCGTTCCAAAGGAGTGGACATTTCTACGCAAGAGGAAACCGCTCTGAATTGTGCAATTTTATTGCACGATATTGGGCACGGACCTTTTTCTCATGCTTTAGAGCACAGCATTGTAGAAGGCATTGGACATGAAGAGGTTTCTTTGTTTTACATGAAAGAATTGAACAAACAATTTGAAGGGGCGCTGACCTTGGCCATAAAAATATTTGAAGGAAAATACCCTCGAAAATTTATGCTGCAACTGGTGTCAAGTCAATTGGATATGGATCGCTTGGATTATTTGAAAAGAGACAGTTTTTATACAGGTGTCGCAGAAGGAAATATCAATTCTGAGCGGTTGATTGCCATGTTAAATGTTGTTGGTGATGAATTGGTTGTTGATGAAAAGGGAGTGTATTCTGCAGAAAAGTTTATCGTGGGTAGGCGTTTGATGTATTGGCAAGTGTATTTGCACAAAACAGGTGTGGTGGCTGAAAAAATGTTGGTCAATCTTTTGAAGAGAGCAAATGAACTTTCTTTGAGAGGGGTGGAATTGCCAGCGAGTAAGTCTTTTACGTATTTTTTAAAAAACCAAATAACAGAAAATAATTTCAATAGCAATACGCTTGAAACCTTTGCCCGTTTGGATGATTACGATGTGCTTTCAGCAATCAAAGACTGGATCAGTCATTCTGATAAAGTGTTATCGTTGTTGGCTAAAATGATCATCAACAGAGATTTGTTGCGCATCGAATTTCAAAAAGAAGAAATGACAAAGGGGGAATTTCAAGATTTTTTTGAAATGAAGAAAAAAGAAAGTTCTTTTACAAAAGAAGAATTGTCTTATTTTATCTTCAAGGATTCTGTTCAGAATCAAGCGTATAGTTCTGATAAAAGCAAGATCAACATTTATTTTAAAAATGGAAATATTGTTGATTTAGGGCAAGCTTCTGATCAGTTAAATATTCAGGCATTGACCAATCCAGTTGTCAAACATTTCGTTTGTTACCCAAAGAAAATGGTTTAGTAGGATACAGTTTATTTTTATACTTTTGCAGATAATGAAATTTACAGCAACACAAATAGCCGAAATACTTGAAGGAGAGGTTGACGGAAATCCAAATGAGGAAGTATCAAAGCTCTCAAAGATAGAGGAAGGAGAGTCGGGTTCTTTGACTTTTTTGTCGAACGAAAAATACACACCTTATATCTATACAACTTCGGCATCCCTTGTGATCGTCAATAAAAATTTTCTTCCTGAGAAAAGGATTTCTGCTACTTTGATTCGTGTCGAAGATGCCTACAAGGCATTTTCTACATTGTTGTCTTTTTACAATGAAGTAAAAAACAACAAATCAGGGATAGAAAATCCACATTTTATGAGCGATTCAGTTTCTTTAGGGAGCAATACTTATATTGGTGCTTTTTCCTATATTGGAAACAATGTAGTCATCGGAGATGATGTCAAGATTTATCCAAATTGTTTTGTGGGTGATAATGTTCGGATTGGAGATGGAACAGTGTTGTTCGCGGGTGTGAAATTGTATTCTGAAACAGAAATAGGAAAGCATTGTAAAGTTCATTCTGGTGCAGTTTTAGGGGCTGATGGCTTTGGATTTGCGCCAGACGAAAATGGTGAATATACAGCCATTCCTCAAATTGGAAATGTGGTCGTTGAAGACATGGTGGATATTGGTTCCAATACAGCTATTGATAGAGCTACCCTAGGGTCTACTTATATTCGAAAGGGAGTGAAATTGGATAATTTTGTTCAAATTGCTCACAACGTAGAGGTGGGGTCGAATACCGTGATAGCAGCCATTACAGCAGTTGCGGGATCTACCAAGATAGGCGCCAACTGTATGATTGGGGGCCAAGTAGCGATTGCAGGGCACCTTGAGATTGGGAATGGCGTAAAAATACAAGGAAATACCGGAGTGGCAGGTAGTATTAAAGACAATGCCATTATCAAAGGCACCCCAGCATACGAAGCAAGTCAATACAACAGATCTTATGTGCATTTCAAACGTTTGCCAGATTATGTTCAGAAAATAAATCAATTAGAAAAAGAAATCAAAGCGCTAAAAGAATTGTAAAATGATAAAAAGTCAAAAGACAATAAAAAAGGAGATTACCCTGTCTGGTATCGGGTTGCATACAGGAAAGGAAGTTACGTTAACTTTCAAGCCTGCACCTATAAATCATGGGTATGCTTTTGTCCGAGTTGACCTTGAGGGAGCTCCTACAATTCAGCCAAAAGCTGAGTATGTTGTAGATACACAAAGAGGAACAAATCTTGAAAAAAATGGGGTTTCGATTCATACATCTGAACACGTTTTAGCAGCAGCTGTTGGATTGGGAATAACCAATTTATTGATTGAATTGAATGCTGCAGAGCCACCGATTATGGATGGCTCTTCCAAATATTTTGTAGAAGCCCTTGAAAAAGCGCAAATCACAGAGCAAGAGGCACCTGTTGAACCCTATGTTGTCAAAGAAGTCATTTCCTATAAAGAAGAAGCTACTGGAAGTGAAATTATGATCATGCCTTCCGATACATACGAAGTAACTACGATGGTCGATTTTGGAACGCAAATATTAGGGACTCAAAATGCAAGTATCAACTCTATGTCAGAGTTCAAAGAGGAAATTTCGAAAGCACGAACTTTTAGTTTCTTACACGAGCTTGAGATGTTGTTAGACAACAACCTTATCAAAGGTGGAGATTTAAACAATGCCATTGTTTATGTAGACAAAGAAATTTCTGAAGATACAATGAGCAAACTTAAAAAAGCTTTTGACAAAGAAGAGATCTCAGTGAAAGCCAATGGAATTTTGGACAATCTTACGCTGCATTGGGCCAATGAAGCGGCACGTCATAAGTTGTTGGATGTGATTGGTGATTTGGCGTTGATAGGGACACCGATACAAGGAAAAGTAATTGCAAACAAGCCAGGACACTCTATCAATACTAAATTCGCAAAGAAATTAGCAAACATCATCAAACAAGAAAAAAGAAACAAAGTTCCTCAATACGATTTGAGTCAGCCGCCTTTGATGGATATTCATCAAATTATGGAGATACTGCCACACAGACCTCCATTTTTATTAATTGATAGAATTCTTGAATTGTCTGACACTCATGTTGTAGGGATGAAAAATGTGTCTATGAATGAACCTTTTTTTGTAGGTCATTTTCCTGAGGCTCCTGTGATGCCAGGTGTGCTTCAAATTGAAGCCATGGCGCAATGTGGAGGCGTTTTGGTGTTGAATACGGTACCAGATCCAGAAAATTATCTGACCTATTTTATGAAAATGGACAATGTAAAGTTCAAACAAAAAGTATTGCCAGGAGACACCTTGATTTTTAAGGCAGAATTGATTACCCCCATACGAAGAGGAATATGCCACATGCAAGCGTATGGGTACGCCAACAATAAGTTGGTTGTAGAAGCAGCATTGATGGCACAAATAGCAAAAAAGTAAGAAAACATGAACCAACCCTTAGCATATGTGCATCCTGAAGCAAAAATTGCACGCAACGTCGTTATTGAACCTTTTACAACCATACATAAAAATGTGACCATTGGATCAGGAACATGGATCGGTTCCAACGTTACTATCATGGAAGGTGCGCAAATTGGTGAAAACTGTAGGATTTTTCCAGGTGCGGTGATTTCTGCGATTCCACAGGATTTAAAATTTGAAGGAGAGGATTCTTTGACGGTTATTGGGAACAACACCACCATCAGAGAATGCGTCACAATCAACAGAGGAACAAGTGCTTCTGGAAGAACACAAATCGGAGACAATTGTTTGATCATGGCTGCGGCTCATATCGCACATGATTGTGTTGTTGGGAACAATGCTATTATTGTCAACGGCGTATTGTTGGGAGGACACGTTATTGTAGGAGATTTTGCCGTTCTGGGAGGCTTGGCTGCCATACACCAATTTATTCATATCGGTAGTCACGCAATGATTTCAGGTGGGTCTTTGGTTCGAAAAGACGTGCCCCCCTACACCAAGGCAGCAAAGGAACCTTTGTCTTATGTCGGGATCAATTCTATTGGATTGAGAAGAAGAGGTTTTCAATCAGAAAAAATTACAGAAATTCAAAATATTTACAGAATTCTTTACCAGAAAAATTACAACAACACCCAAGCTGTTGAGAAAATTGAAGGGGAAATGGAAGCTACTCCAGAAAGAGATGAAATCATCTTGTTCATAAAAAATTCTCAGCGAGGAATCATGAGAGGGTATTCAGGAAACCAATAAATTCAGAGTAAAAATAGTTTTTTAAGGAAGCAATTCAATTTTCTGAATTTTCATGACATGTAAAAAATAAATGTGTTATCCTACACGGAAATAAAAATATAAATATCAAGTACTAGTTTATGGCATCAACATCAGATATAAGAAATGGATTGTGTATCAAATACAATAGTGATACATTTAAAATAATTGAATTTCAACATGTAAAACCAGGAAAAGGACCTGCTTTTGTAAGAACTAAATTGAAAAGTTTGACTTCGGGGAAGGTAATTGACAATACGTTTTCAGCAGGACATAAGATTGAAGAGGTTCGAGTAGAGACTAGAAAATATCAGTATTTGTATGCGGATGGAACGATGTATAATTTTATGAATACCATAGATTACAATCAAATCACGTTGGAGAAATCAATTTTAGATGCGCCTGAGTTGATGAAAGAAGGAGAGATTGTGACTGTAGTGGTACGTTCTGAGGATGAAATGCCTTTGGCCGTAGAAATGCCTGCAAGTGTAGTCTTGGAGGTTACCTATACGGAGCCAGGCGTCAAAGGAAATACAGCAACCAATGCTACAAAGCCTGCTACTGTAGAAACTGGAGCGACGATTAATGTGCCTTTATTTATCAATGAAGGTGATAAAGTAAAGGTAGAAACAACCAAAGGAACCTACCAAGAACGCATCAAGGAGTAATTCGTTTCTATGGGTTTTGTAATACCGGGTTTTCTTTAGGGTATAGGTTTTTTGTATACTATTACATAGAGATTTGTTGTAATTCTAGAATATGTAGACAAACGGATAATCTGGGAACAAAAGAGGCAAAATTTAAATATTTCAAAGTGTGCATATGAAAATTGGAATTGTTTGCTATCCTACTTTTGGAGGGAGCGGTGTCGTTGCTACAGAATTAGGTATGGCCTTGGCCAACAAAGGGCATGAAGTTCATTTCATTACCTACAACCAGCCTGTACGATTGGATTTCATTTCTTCAGGTTTGCATTTTCACCAAGTTCAGATTGAAGAGTATCCTTTGTTTCATTACCAGCCTTATGAATTGGCTTTGTCTTCGAAGATGGTAGACATTGTTTCTCGTTTCAAGCTAGAAATTTTGCACGTACATTATGCGATACCTCATGCCTACGCTGCGTATATGGCGAAACAAATGCTCAAAGAAAAAGGGATCGATGTAAAGGTGGTAACAACACTGCATGGCACGGATATTACCTTGGTAGGAAGTCATCCGAGTTACAAGTCTGCAGTAGAATTTAGTATCAACAACTCCGATGTAGTAACGGCCGTTTCCAACAATCTTAAAAAACAAACGATAGAATCTTTTGGGATTCAAAAAGAGATTGAAGTTATTTACAACTTTATTGAATTAGAAAAATACCCTGAGGTGTTGCATGAAGAATGTCAGCGTATTTCTATTGCTGCACCTGAAGAACGAATATTGACGCATATCAGTAATTTTCGTCCGGTAAAGCGCACGCGAGACGTGATTGAAATTTTTAGCGAAGTACAGAAGAAACTACCATCGAAACTTTTATTGGTAGGAGATGGCCCCGAGTTGTCAATCGCAAAAAACAGAGCGAAGGACTTAGGAGTTTATGAGAAAGTACTTTTTTTAGGAAACAGTGTAGAGTTGGAAAAAATATTGTGTTACACGGATTTATTTTTATTGCCTTCTGAAACGGAAAGCTTCGGATTGGCAGCTTTGGAGGCTATGGCGGCTAAAAGTGCTGTTGTTTCAACGAATTCAGGTGGGTTGCCTGAGGTGAACGTACATGGACTAACTGGTTTTTTGAGCGCTGTTGGAGATGTACAAGACATGGCAAAAAATGCTCTTTTTATTTTAGAAGATTCGGAAAGATTGCAACAGTTCAAAGAAGCAGCTTATCAGCATGCTCGTAAATTTTCTCTTCAAGAAATTTTACCTTACTACGAAAAGATATACAAAGATTTAGACGCTATTCGAGACAAATAAATCGAATATACTATGTAACCTTTCTGAAGCTTGGTTGCAGATTACAAAAGGATTATATTTCTTGTCTTTCTAGAATAGCTAGTCCGAAACGAATCACTTCGTACGGGAGCTGCTCATCAAAAAAAGTATAGTATGCTTTCAAACTTTTACTGTTGTTCATCTGCGTTTTGGCTCGTTTGATTTGTATGATCTCTTTTTTAGTTACAAATTCGGACAGCTCAATTTCTTCACCCTTTTGGTAAAGTTTTAAGAAATGGCCTTTGATGGTTGCCAAACTCAAGCGTCTTTCTATGGCTATCGCTTCAGAGGAGTAGCCTTGTTGAATGAGTTCTAAGGTTCTTTTGAAAGTATTTCCTTTTGTTTTTCTCTGAGGACGCTTGTCTTTTTTTTCAAATTCTAAAATTTCTTTTATGAAAAGTGCCCCATATTCGTATAGTTTCTTTTGACCAACTCCTTCGATTGCAAGAAATGAAGTCTCGTCGAAGGGAGCATCACTTGCCATTTGTTTCAAGCTATGGTCGTTAAAAATGAGATAAGGAGGGATTCCTTTTTCTCTTGAAATTTTAAGACGTAGCACCCTCAGTGTTTCAAACAAATCATTGGATGTTTTTTGAGTTTTTTTCGGAATTGTTTTTTGCTGAGAGAACGGTTTTTTACTAATTTTTGTAAGACGAACTTTTTCTCCTTCAAAGAGTACTTTTTTCGAGAAATCGGTCAATTTTAGACGGTTATTTTCATGGAAAGCGATCTCACAATACCCTTGATTGAGAAGCTGTACGGTATAGGCTTGTAGGTCTCTCCAGGAATGTTTTTTTGCAACACCGTAGGTTTTCAAATGTTGGTATCCTTTGTCATAAATGGAAACGTTCTGGGAACCTCTTAAAAAATCAACAACGGTACCAAGCCCTTCTTTTTCTTGAAGCCTGTAAATTCCAGAAAGAATTTTTTGAGCCAAAATAGTCCCGTCAAAAAATGTAGGAGGGTTTTTACAGACATCACAATTGCCACAATCTTTTTCTACAAGTTCTCCAAAATAACTTAGTAGTATTTTTCGACGACAACTCAAGGCTTCCGTGTATTGCTGTATTCGTTCTAATTTGGAGAGCTGTACTTCTTTGTTTCCAGAATTTTCTGCAAATTTTTTCAATTGAACGACATCTGCATAGCTGTAAAATAAAAGCGTCTCTGCTGGAAGGCCATCTCTTCCGGATCTGCCAATTTCCTGGTAGTAGCCCTCCATGTTTTTAGGGAGATTGTAATGAATGACCCATCGGATATTTGATTTGTCTATACCCATTCCAAAGGCGATGGTTGCACAAATAATTTGAGTATGATCGTTTATAAAATCTTCTTGAATCTGTGAGCGCTCCTCATGAGGAATACCAGCATGGTATGCATGTGCTGCAATTCCTTGTTTGGAAAGTCGATCGGCGACTTGCTCTGTTGATTTTCGAGACAAGCAGTAAATGATTCCCGTTGCATTCGGTTTGGATTCTATAAATTTTATAATCTGAGAAATTCTGTTTTGGGCGGTTCTGACTTCTAACGAAAGGTTGGGTCTGTCAAAAGATGCAATGTAAATTTTGGGATTCCTCAAATTTAGTTGTTTGGAGATATCTTCTCTGGTAGCTTTGTCGGCCGTGGCTGTCAATGCAATCATAGGGCAATTTGGGAGCTCCTTTTTTAGGAATCCTAAATGTGTATAGGCAGGCCTGAAATCATGTCCCCAAGAAGAAATGCAATGTGCCTCATCAATGGCAATCAACTCTATTTTATTTTCCTTGACAACGTCATGTATAAATGAAAGACTTTCAGGAGCCAAATACAATAATTGGATTTTTTTTTGTCGGATCTGCTTAAGAATTGATTGCACTTCAATATCAGACTGACTGCTGTTTATATAAGCAGCAGGGATTCCATTGGCATTGAGACCGTCCACTTGGTCTTTCATCAAAGCAATCAATGGAGAAATCACCAAAGTCAATCCATTCAATAAGAGGGAAGGAAGCTGGTAACAAATCGACTTTCCACCTCCCGTGGGCATGATTACCAAATTGTCATTTCCTTCCAATACTGAAGCAATGACTTCTTCTTGCAAGGGACGAAAATTTTCGTAGCCAAAAAAATCTTTTAAAAGAGTCTTTATGTTTGTTTCTGGGCGCATACAAGGTGCAATTTTTTACAAAGATATTCAAAAGTAGGTATTAAATTCAATTCCAAAAATCCTGGAGTGAGTTTGTATCGTATGGTTTTATGCAGAGAGATTGTTGTAATTTGTAATTTGACAATAAAAAAATCGAAGTGAACAAAAGAGGACGGTCTGTTCCAAAATAGATTTTGTAAATTGGAGATCGAAATACAGCAACAAATGTCAACCATACCAAAAGAAGTTTTTTCATTTTTAAATCGATTAAAAAACAACAACCATAGAAATTGGTTTGATGCTCACAAATCAGAATTCAAACAAATAGATGACGCATTGAAAGAATTTTACACATTTGTTGTAGAGGATTTGAATGTTTCTGACACGATTGATAAGATGAAAATTTTTAGAATTTATAGAGATGTTCGATTTTCAAAAGATAAGACGCCTTACAACACCCATAGAAGTGTAAGTTTCTCAAGGGCTACTGAAAGTTTGAGAGGAGGGTATTATTTGAAGATTGCGCCAGGAGAAAGTAGGATGGCAGGAGGTTTTTTTCAGCCCAATCCAGTCGACTTGAAAAGAATTCGAAAAGAATTTGAAACAGATGATCAAGAGATCAGAGAAATTATAAATGATTCGACGTTTACAAAAATGTTTGTTTCTCTTGAAGGAGACGAGGTGAAAACAGCTCCTAGGGGTTTTGACATCGAACACCCAGCCATAGATCTCATTCGTAAAAAATCGTTTTTAGCAGTTCGAAGATTTACGGATGAAGAAGTACTATCTGCAAATTTCAGGCAGGAATTGAAAGAAAGTTATTTGGCATTGCGTCCTTTCTTTGATTATATGAGTGCTGTTTTGACAACTGATTTGAATGGGGTTTCTTTACGAAAAGACGCTTAGTTCATACAAAGAGATGTAAATGTGCAATGATTGCAGCAATTTTGAAAGTACAATAGCAAATAGAGTAATACTTAAATAAAATACGAGATGAATTCAGAAAAACAGTTGCATGGTCAAACCAATTCTTTTATAGAAAAATTCCAAGATTATTTAGGAGAATTTGTCTACGGAGGTATCGATGGCAGCATTACTACCTTCGCCGTAGTTGCTGGCGCAGTGGGCGCTGGGTTGGATTCCTCAATAATCATTATTTTAGGATTTGCCAATTTGTTTGCCGACGGATTTGCAATGTCTATTGGTGCTTATTTGGCTGCCAAATCAGAAAAAGAGAATTATGAAAAACATAAAAAAATAGAATATTGGGAGGTGGAAAACCTGCCAGAAAAAGAAAAAGAGGAAATACGTGATATCTACAAAGAAAAAGGATTTACAGGTGACTTATTAGAACGAGTGGTGGAGGTAATTACATCAGACAAAGACCGATGGGTGGCCGTAATGATGAAAGAAGAATTGGAAATGATCGAAGAAAAAAAGTCTCCTTTTAAAATTGGGGGAATTACATTTGTGTCTTTTGTTGTGTTAGGGTTTATACCGTTGATTGTTTATGTTGCGGATTTTTTTAGAGAATTGACGCTAGACTTGATGGTGACTTCTTCGACGTTGACAATCTTTTCATTTGCTTTGATAGGATACCTCAAAGGGCTTGTGAACCATACAAATAAGTTATACAGTATTTTGTCTACGGTACTAATGGGAGTTTCCGCAGCTTTGGTGGCCTTTTATGTGGGGGATTTCTTAGAAAGAATGATAAGCTCTTAACTCTGGAGCTAAGATTTTTTTATTTTATTCAGCAATTCATTGAGAATCAACGCCTCTTTTCGGTCTAAGTTTTTATTGATACTCAAAGTGTGTTCCTGAATGTTCAAATCAATTTTTTCGAGCAATTGAATTCCATTTTGGGAAATAGAGATTTCAACTTTTCGTTTATTGGATTTGCTTTTTTTTCTATTGACATACTCTTTTTCAATCAGTTTGTCTACCAAACGAGAAGTATTGCTCATTTTGTAAATCATTTGATTGTGCAGCTCGGATAAACTGATAACATCGCCATTTTGATTTCGCAAGACGCGTAACACATGATATTGCTGTGTCGACAAACTGTATTGTTTGAAGAAAGCATCGTTCTTTTTGCTAACCCAGTACCCTATATAAACGAGATTCGACAACGTTTTAAGCGCGATGTCTAGTGAAATTGTGGAATGTTCATTTTTCAAAACTTATAAATTTACGCATTGCAGTGAATGAAAATAGGGGAGGGATAAGAAACTATTGCAATAGTTTCGACGAAGTATAAAGATTTTAGAATGTTTCGGACTCTTCTCAAAATAGGTGCAAAAAAAATGTTTTATAAAAAAGAAATGAGATTTTCTTTTCTTTCGATGATTTCAATCTCCTCCTTTTTTATGTTCATATGTACTAGAAAAAAAAATATACAATGCTTGAGCATAATCGAAATGTTAAAATTACTATAGTTTTTCGAAATCTCAACTCAAATTTCATTGTGTATACAATTATGCTCTTTGTTTTATAGGTGCCGTATTTACATATAAGTAATTGTTTATGAATGTTTTAATAAATTAATATTGAAGTTTTTGATTTTGTTCGTGTATTTTATGTATATTTGTAGTACAAACAATATTGGTATATACAAATGTCAATTGAGCAGGAAATAAAATCGTCTGTAAAACTATCTCTAAACCAAAAGATAGTGATCAATTTGTTGATGACAGGAAGTTGGATAAATGAGCGATCCGCTGAGTTTTTCAAACAATATGATCTGTCTACGCAGCAATACAACGTATTGCGAATTCTGAGAGGGCAAAAAGGAGAGAGTGCAAATTTGTCTGACGTGCAAGAGCGCATGATTTCTCCGATGAGTAATACAACGAGGCTTATTGAAAAATTAAGATTGAAAGGGTTGTTGACACGAGCATTGTGTGAACACAATAGGAGAAAGATTGAAATAAATATTACGAACAAAGGTTTGGATCTACTCAGAACAATCGATGCCGAAATTGATGCGCATGAAAATAATATCACGAAAAATTTAACAATGAAAGAACTAGAATTGTTGAACGACTTATTAAATAAATTAAGAATTAACAAATAAAACAAGAATGATGAAACAAACAATGAAATTCGGAATTATTGGAATGGTTGCATTTGCAATTTTCTCCTTTGCAATGGTAACAAGTGAGAACAAACAAATTGATATTTCCGAAAGTACTATTGAATGGATTGGTAAAAAAATTACCGGACAACATGCTGGAACTATAGATTTTGAAAGTGGCTATTTGACTTTTGAAGCCCAAGAATTGGTAGGAGGATTTTTTGTTGTAAATATGAATTCTATCAATGTGACCGATCTTGAGGGGAAAGGCAAAGCAAATTTGGAGGGGCATTTGAAATCTGAAGACTTTTTTGGTGTAGCAGAGAATCCAACCTCACAATTGGTTTTCACCGAAGTAAAAGGAAGTGCAGGGAATTATCAAATAACCGCAGATTTGACAATCAAAGAAATCATTGCACCTGTTCAATTTGAATTGAATTTGACTGAGAATACGGGAAGTGCTTCGTTTGTAATAGATCGTACAAAGTACGATATCAGGTATGGCTCGGCTAGTTTCTTTAACAATCTTAAGAACAAAGCGATTGACAATGAATTTGAGTTATTAGTTTCTTTGAAATTTTAAGGAAATTAAATTTTAGATCACGAAAGACCTTGTTTGTACAAGGTTTTTTTATGTAGTTTTGTTTCTTAGATATTTGTGGTCAACGTAAAAAGTTCCAAATGGAATGACGGAGGCAGCTATAATAATTGTCACGTTTATGAAGGACCATTTTTGTTGTTTTGCAAGAAAAAGCGCAGACAAAACATAGCCTATAAAAAGTACACCATGAAGCATTCCAATGACTTCAACAAATGTCGGTTGGTGGTATAGGTATTTCATTGGCATGGCAATTCCAAACAAAAGTAATAAGGAAACTCCTTCAAGAATACTTACATATCGGAACAAAACAAGAAACTTCATAAGGTGTAATTTAGATTGCAAAGATACGTGAAGTGACGCTCATTTTTTAAAAAAACAGCGCTAAATGTGTGCTAATTAAGCAAACGGAAACTGTTATTTATGCTGTGGAATGCTTATATTTGCCGCCTATATTAAGAATTTTACTACGTACAGATGAAGATATCATACAATTGGTTGAAACAATTTTTAAAAATTGATTGGGAAGCAGAAAAAACAGGTGAATTATTGACAGATCTTGGGCTAGAAGTGGAAGGTATTGTACAGAAAGAATCTGTAAAAGGGAGCCTTTTAGGAGTGGTTGTAGGAGAAGTTTTGACCTGTGAGAAACACCCCAATGCGGATAAGTTAAGTCTTACAACTGTCAACATTGGCGAAGAAGGGCCTCTTCAAATTGTTTGTGGGGCTCCAAATGTTGCTCAAGGACAAAAGGTGGCCGTGGCAACAGTAGGTACAATTTTATACGATGCCAACGAAGAACCCTTCAAAATTAAAAAAGGTAAAATTAGAGGCGAACTAAGTTTCGGAATGATTTGCGCCGAGGATGAATTGGGACTCGGAAAAGGACATGATGGAATTATGGTATTGGACGATTCTTTGAAGCCTGGTACGCCTGCAGCAACTGTCTTTAACATAGATCGAGATCAAGTTTTTGAAATTGGATTGACTCCAAACAGAGCGGATGCCATGAGTCATTTTGGAACCGCCCGCGATTTAAGGGCGGGACTTTTGCAACAAGGGGTGAATTTAGAGTTTATTACGCCATCAGTGAGTAATTTTCATGTCGACGAACGAGTATTGAAATTTGATGTGTCTGTGGAAGACAAGGACTTGACTCCCCGTTATTGTGGAGTGACCTTGTCAAATGTCACTGTAGCAGCGTCTCCAGATTGGATTCAAAGCAAGTTGAAAGCGATTGGATTGGCTCCTGTGAACAATATCGTTGACATCACAAATTATGTGTTACACGAATTAGGACAGCCATTGCATGCATTTGATGCAGATAAAATTAAGGGAAGAAAGATACAAGTCAAAACGTTGGCTCAGGGTACAAAGTTTACCACATTGGATGGAGTGGAACGAGAGTTGCATGAAGAAGACTTGATGGTCTGTGATGGAGATTCAAATCCACTTTGCCTTGCGGGTGTTTTTGGAGGAGAAGATTCAGGAGTTTCTCAATACACAACCTCTGTCTTTTTAGAAAGTGCTTATTTCAATCCTGTGGCGGTTCGAAAGTCTGCCAAAAGACATGCATTGAATACAGATGCTTCTTTTCGTTTTGAAAGAGGTGTGGATCCTGATTTTACCAAATATGCTTTGAAAAGAGCCGCTTTGTTAATTTCAGAGATTGCAGGTGGAAAAATTACTTCAGACATCATAGATTTATACCCTGAAAAAATTGAAGATTTTGAATTGTTGCTATCCTATGAAAATGTGTTTCGATTGATTGGCGAAGAATTGCCAAAGGAAACTATAAAGAATATTTTGGCCTCTCTTGAAATAAAAATAAACAGTGAAACAGAAGGCGGATTGGGTCTTACAGTTCCTTCTTATCGAGTAGATGTGCAACGAGAAGCAGATGTTATTGAAGAAATACTAAGGGTATATGGATACAACAATATTCAGTTTTCACACAAACTAAATACTTCTATTTCTTTTTCAGACCATAACGGCGTAAAAATTGAAAATATTGTAGCGAAACAATTGAACTCCTTAGGGTTTCATGAAATAATGTCAAATTCTTTGACCAAAGCAAATTATGTTTCTTTGTCTGAGAATTTAGATGCATCGAACAATGTAGAAATGTTAAACCCATTGAGTAGTGACCTTGGAGCCATGAGGCAGTCGTTATTGTTTAGTGGTCTTGAGTCTGTGGCATACAATATCAATCGAAAAAACACATCGTTGCAATTCTTTGAATTTGGAAAAACATACCATAAGTATGAGGAAAAATACCAAGAGTTCAAGCATTTGGCGATGTTTGTTTCAGGTCAAAGAAGCAGAAATTCATGGTTAAGTGATGGGAAATCAACAGATTTCTTTTATGTAAAAGGGATAGTAAGTTCACTATTGGAGCGTCTCGGAACTTCAAAATTAAAGACAGCCGCTACAAAGAGTGATGTTTTTTCAGAAGGCATCTCTTTAAGTTTGGGTAAAATGAAATTGGCCGATCTCGGAGCTGTAAACAATAGTATCCTGAAAAAATTTGGAATCAAACAAGAGGTGATTTACGTAGACTTCAATTGGGATACAATTTTACAAATTGCAAAAGACAGGTCTTTTAAAGTCAAGTCACTTCCAAAATTTCCAGCTGTAAAAAGAGATTTGGCCCTGTTGTTGGATCGTCAAGTTTCTTTCCGAGAAATATATAATTTGGCATTTCAATCAGAAAAAAAATTATTGAAAGAAGTAGATCTATTTGATGTATACCAGGGAGATAAACTTCCGGAAAATAAAAAATCGTATGCGGTTAGTTTTGTGATCCAAGATGACGAAAAGACGTTAAACGACAAGCAGATTGAGAAAATTATGCACAAGTTGCAAAGTGCTTTTGAAAAGAACCTAGGAGCTATATTAAGATAAAAATAAACGTTTACAAAAGTGGCAACTGCTTTTTTGACAGGAGCTATTGGTAATTAACGGAACCTTTTTGCAAGGCTTTGTAGTTTTCATGACAATTGAGAATTGCTTCCACGACTTGCAAGTCGCTCGCTGTACGTATAAAGTAGTCTGAGTAGTTGCAATCATCGAGCAATTCATTCAATTGTTTTGTTGTCATTTGTAGGTATTCTTGCATGACTTCACGATTGAACTTCGAACTTAAAATATTTCTTAGATTCTCTTGTTCTTTCATTTTTTTTAATTTCCGCAAGGCCTTCGGTTTTTTTCCAAACATGTTGTACATAAAATCAATGGGGTGGTAAATCGCGGCGCCTACGCTGGTCATACTTTTCGGGCTTGCTTTGCCTACTTCGTAGGTCTGTGGCATGCCATTGATGTGGATTCGAGCAAATTTATCTTTGGGGACTTGTTTGACATCTATTTCCAATACACCAATCAGTTGATGTGTTTTTACAGTTACTTCTTTGATCTCATTTCTTTTTTCATGCAGTGTAATGGAAAGTTCGTTTCCTTTCAATAAATCGTTCGAGATTTTTAATTTGATGGATTGATACCCTATGTAAGATATCATCAATGTATCATTTACTGCGGTAAGTATTTCAAATTTTCCATCAAAGTTTGTCGTAGCACCTATGACTGTATTTAGATTGACAATATGAGATCCCATCAAAGGTTTTTTAGAAACCCCTTCTATAATTTGTCCTTTGAGGAAAATAGGAGCACTTTGTTTTTGCGCTTGTGATGAATACAATGCAAGCATAAAAATGAGTAGAAAATACGCTGTTTTTTGCATACCACAAGTATAACTATAAATGAGGAAAGTGCTGTTAAAAATATCAAAAAAGAAAAAGTCTAGCAGTTTCTGTGTAAATGATACTGCGTACGCCTTGGTTGAAAAAAAATTGGCTGAATTGGAGCTGTAAATTTTCGATTGAAAAGCTCCGGTAACTTTTTACTTGGAAAAGAGGATAGGACTCTTGAGAACCGATTTTCGCTTGAGATATAGTGCACACAACAGGACTTGAACCTGCACGTCCTTTCGGACACGAGCCCCTCAAGCCCGCGCGTCTACCAATTCCGCCATGTGTGCCAATATGTCAAAAAAAAACCTCTCGTTAGAGAGGTTTTTGTGACCGGGCTGGGGCTCGAACCCAGGACCCTCTCCTTAAAAGGGAGATGCTCTACCAACTGAGCTACCAGGTCATACAATCTCTGATTGCGAGTGCAAATATAACGCCATATTTTAAGTTGGCAAATTTTTTATTGTAATTTTTTAAGAGAGAATGGAATCTTTATTTGACTGGAGAAAAAAGCTTTTTTTGAATTGTATAAATAAGCAAAAAAGAGAGGAAATCACCAGTTATTGAAATACCCTTGTTCTGTAAAATTACCTTTAGGATAAAAAGGCAATGGCACTAGTTTCAGAGAATTTCACTTGAATGTGTTCTTTTATAGAAGTGGAAAGAGACAGTCCTTTGAAATCTGCTTTTACAGGAAATTTCTTGTGATTTCTATTTAATAAAACAGCTGTTTTGAAACGTTTTAGTGGGACCTCTAAAAAATGTTTGACACCATAAATGAGAGTTGTTCCTGAGGACAAAACATCGTCCACCAAAATAATGGATTTATTTTGATATTCAATAGCTTTGATGGAAGTTTCGATTTTGTCTAAAGGATTTTTTTTGTTCATTTTTACTTCGCAAAGAACTACCTGGATATCTGAAATTGTTTCAAGTACATTCTTTAAACGAGCGGCAAAAACATGACCATTTCCAGAAATACCCGCCAAAACAACCTCCGTTTCTTGACTATTGCTTTCTAATATTTGATAGGCAATACGCCTTGTTTTGTGAATTATTTGTTCATTTGTAAGGATGGTAGTGTCTGTCATGAAAATTGTTTTTAAAACCCATTCAAATATAAAAAAACATCTCGAGAATTCTAAAGAGAAACCATCGGATTATTTGAGACGTATTGATTAAGGGGATTCTTCTGTAGCATTGTAATCATCAATATCACGACGGTCTTTTTTTGTAGGCCGTCCAGATCCTTTCTTACGGTAATAATCTTTGGAGTACTTTAAAAGCTCGGCTGCTTCAAATTGTTCTTTCGGAGTTGTGTCTTTTCTGTACAAATCTACCAATTTTGCACCGACGCGACTTTTAGGGAGGCCAATGACTTTCAATTCGTAGTTGATTTGGTTTTTACGAACGATTAGTTTCTCTCCAGTAAAAACCTCTTTTGCAGGTTTGACATTGGAGCCATTCAATTTTACCTGTCCTTTTTTACATGCATCTGTTGCTAAAGAACGGGTTTTGTAATATCGCACGGCCCATAGGTATTTGTCAATTCTCATATGAAAAGTTAAATTATGAAGAAACTCTTTTCACAAAGATAGGAAAATTGTACATTGCACTACTTAAAAAAAACAACAAGGAAAGGTCTGACACCACTGCCTTGAACGCTAATTATTTATTGAAAATATATGAATTTTTTAAAAAGTGTGCTGATAATTTTGGTCGTATTAATCTCTCTTGTTGCATGTGAGGAACAAAATCAAATGTCTGTTACAGACAACTTCGATCACGAGGGACAGATTGCTATTGATTTTGATTCTCTGAAACAATATTTGCAAACGCACTATTACAATCCAAACGACGGTGCTATTTGGACAGTTGGAAAGGAGGTAGACGGAGCTTTGCCTTTAGGTGAACAAATTACTCTTTTTGAGGATTCCAAGTTAGAGACCATGTCAGATATTGAAGCCAATGATACGGATACAAATTACACCATGTATTTTTATAACATTGAAGAAGGGAATGACGGTTCGAGTAGTGTTTTGAGAAAAACACCAAGTGTATTAGATCAAGTAGCTGTTCGTTATGTAGGAATGCTGTTGGACAGTACCGTTTTTGATGAAAGTGGAAGCTATCCGGTTACGCTAAGTCTCCGAAATACCGTTCTTGGGTTTTCATACGGTATGACAAAATTGAAAGGAGGAGAGTTGCAGACCAATCCTGATTTGACATTTGAATACAACAATGTGGGCAAAGGATATATTTTTCTTCCTTCAGGTTTGGGATATAGAAACAATGCACAAGGATCTATACCATCGAACTCACCGCTTGTTTTTAAATTGGAGTTGCACGATGTTCATCTTTTGGATGACGACAGCGATGGAATTCCATCTACTTATGAAACGCAAACGAACTCTAACGGGACGTTGGTGCTGATAGATACAGATGGCGATGGATACCATGACTATATAGATGTAGACGATGATGGAAATGGTGTTTTGACAAAGAAACAGGCTGATATAGATGAAGATGGAGAGATTACGAGTGCTGAATTAGAAGCATATTTGACAGTATTTTATCCAGATCAATATTGAGTGTGTTTCTGTAAGAAAAGAATTGAAAGACTGCTGTTGAGCCGCCTTTTTTAGGGTCTTCAAAAGGAGTCCAAATAGTTGTTCTAATAAAAAATCGTTCAGAAAATGAATGCTGAACGATTTTTGGAATGGATTTCAATTATTTTTCAAGTAGTTCCTCTTTCTTCTTGTCAAATAGCGATGTTTTCGCTCTCGGCCAAAGATTGTTGGAGGTGTCGACATCGGCAGTTTCCAAATCTGGATCGACTACAATGTTGGTGATTTCAGTATCCGATGTTATAATTTTACGAACTTCCTGGTCGTTTTTACGCCATATTTTAGCGGGGTATTTTTTTCTTTCTTTCGAACCATCTGCATAACTGTATTCTACGATGATAGGCATGACCAAGCCACCAGGCTTGACAAAGGTAACTTCGTAGAAATATGTTGGCAGTTTTGCGTCCTTTTTACTTTTATAGTTGGCCGCTACATAGTCAGCTAGTAATTGTACTTGCCAAGCTTTTTCGGGTTCCCCTTCAGTAATTTTCGCCGTAGAAAGATAGATGAAAGGCCTTATTTGTTCAGGTTTTGTAATTCCATAGGGTTTGACGAGTTGCATCATCTTTTCAGTCGGCTTGTTGGTGACTCTGTATTGCTGTACAGATTTGATACCAATATCGGTGACATCTGTTGTGTAAAACCAGCCTCTCCAAAACCAATCGAGATCCATCGCTGAAGCGTCTTCCATGGTCCTGAAAAAGTCCTCGGGTGTCGGGTGTTTGAACATCCATCTTTTTGCATAGGTTTGGAAGGCATGATCAAATAATTTTTCCCCTAAAATCGTTTTACGAAGCATGTATAGTCCTGCTGCGGGTTTGGTGTAGGCATTTGGGCCGAATTGATGTACGTTGTTTCCTTGCGTCATGATAGGGGAGATATTACTCTGATCTCCTGCCATATAGGCCACAATGTCACTCGGTAAATTTCCAGTTTCAAAATTTGGGTCGAACGAAAGTTCTGTCAATGTTTCTACAAAAGAGTTCAAACCTTCATCCATCCATGTCCATTGTCGTTCGTCAGAATTGACAATCATCGGAAAAAAGTTGTGTCCTATTTCATGCGTAATCACTCCGATCATGGCATCGCGTGTACGCTCTGAATACGTACCGTCAGGTCTTGGACGACCGTAATTCCAGCAGATTTGTGGGTATTCCATACCTTGATTTTTGGAATGTACGGAAACCGCTTTGTGGTACGGGTAACTGAAGGTGTATTTCGAATATTCTTTTAAGGTGTGTGCCACTACTTTGGTAGAATATTCTTCCCACAATGGATTGCCTTCTTTAGGATACAAGGAGTAGGCCATGACTGATTTTCCAGCAATGTTGACAGCCATTCCGTCCCATATAAATTTTCGGGAGGATGCAAATGCAAAATCTCGCACGTTTTTTGCGTCAAACGTCCAAGTTTTGATTTCTTTACTTTTCTTTTTTTCGGTAAGCTCTGCTTCTTCTTGTGTGACAATGAGTACTGGTTTTTCAAATGATGTTTGTGCTTTTCTAAATCGTTTGAACTGCGTCTTTGTCAATACCTCTTTTGGGTTTTTTAAGAGCCCAGTGGCATTTAGGATGTGGTCTTTTGGAGTTGTGATGTTTACCTTAAAGTCACCAAACTCCAATGCAAACTCACTTCTTCCCCAAAATTGCATGTTTTGCCATCCTTCTACATTGTTGTAAACAGCAAGACGCGGATAAAATTGGGCGATGACATATAGATTGTTTTCATCTGTTGGAAAATGCTCATAGCCTGAACGGTCTCTTCTAGGAACGTGGTTGTTGATATTGTACCACCATTTGATATTGAATTTGAACTTTTTTCCAGAAGCCAATGGTTTTGGTAAATCGATCCGCATCATTGTCCGGTTGATGTGATAAGGCAATGGCTTTCCTTTACTGTTGTTTACATGTACAATATGGAACCCTCCTTCAAACGGTTTGTCTATAAAATGGCTGGCAAATTTTTCAGGAGTGTAATAGGTTTCTGCTCCGCCTCCTTCGATATCAGGAGTTTTAGAATCCTTGGCTCTTTTGTTTTGATCCAACTGAAGCCATAAGTACTCCAAAGTATCTTCTGAGTTGTTGTGGTAGGTGATGTTTTCTTCACCGTAAAGTTTTTGGTTGGCATCGTCCAAAACAATGTCCATATAATAATCTACTTTTTGTTGTGTGTAATTTGCTCCAGGTGCTCCCGAAGCAGTATGCTGACTATTCGGGGTGCTAAACTCATCACTCAATTGTTTGAATTTGTTGGTGTTTGTATGCCCTTTTAGGGCAGTTTTATTTTCTTGTACTTGAGCTCTTAAAGCAGTGCTTGTCGCAAGGAAAAGGAGAATGGCGGTAAAATGGATTTTTTTCATACAAAGAAATTAATTTGTTAATGCGTTTTATTTTTTAGTTACTAGAAAAGCTCTGGAGTTGTTTCTTGTGAGCACAAAACTTTTGTGCTTGTCGTAGATCGATGTTTTTACAATATTTTCCTGTTCTTGAAATGAGTTGTTTAGCACTGTATTTTCAATTTCTATTGATTGTATGGAGTCTATGTCAGCAACTTCTAAGTAAAAAAATACTTGATCATTTTTGTATTCATTGCCAATATATTGAAATGGTTTCGGTTGTTTGTCAATATGGAAATGAAGATGGTTTTTTAAATATGTTTTATACATACGATCGATATCCAAAGGTTCTCTTTCCGTCCCCAATTCAATTCTTTCTTGAGCTAAGGTGTTTATTTCAGTTTCTAAATCGTCGATAAAAATTCGTAGAACTATCTGTAATGCTTGTTGTTCTTTGGAGTAATTTATTTGTGTCAAGCTCAAATAGAATTTATGAGAAATCATAGCGGTACACAAACAAAAAAAAAGAAAAAAAAGAACATGTCGCTTCATAACCATTTTTTAGGACGAGTAAAGATGCTTATTTATTTAGAAACCTACAAATCGATCCTTTTAAAATTACAAGTTGAAATCTTAAAAATAAGTTAAAGATATTGGTGATTATTGCCTACTTTTAAATCGAAAAATCTTTACGGATGAGTCAAATGTTAGAGATGAATAATATGATTTTAGCGAGTTCATCAAGTGTTCACGGGAGTGGGTATTTGGTTTATTTACAAAAGGCTTTGAAAGAACTTTTTTCTGGCTGTAAGCAGGTTTTGTTTATTCCTTATGCCAGACCAGGCGGAATTTCATATGATGCGTACACATCTGAGGTTGTCAAAGGGTTGCAGTTTTTAAATGCAGAAGTAAGAGGTTTGCATGAATATACAAACCCAACAAAAGCATTGGAAGATGCTGAGGCTGTTTTTGTGGGAGGCGGAAATACATTCGTGTTGGTAGATGCTTTGTATAAGAATGGCTTGTTTCCTGTCTTAAAGAGTAAAATAGAGGCTGGTATGCCTTATTTAGGAACGAGCGCGGGAAGTAATATTTGTGGTGTAACAATGCAAACAACGAATGACATGCCGATTGCAAAGCCACAATCATTTGAAACGCTCGAATGTCTGCCGTTCAATATCAATGCTCATTTTTTGCCAGCAGATCCCAATTCGACACATCAAGGAGAAACTCGAGAAACACGAATAAAAGAATACCATGTTTTTCATGACACTCCAGTTGTAGGGCTGCAGGAGGGGAGTTGGTTGCGTTTAAAAAATAAAGAAATTGTGCTGAGAGGAGATTTGCCGGCATACATTTATGAATCCAAATCATCGCTAGTTCAATGGGATCCAGGTACTGCATATCAGTCGAAGAGCAGCATCTAAGGGTTTAGTAAGAGATGCGCTTTACAATCTTTAAGCCATAGCCAATCATGCCGACACGTTTCTTTAAAACCTCTGAGTTTGAGATCAATTTCAAATTGTGAATGTCTAAGTCGTGTAAGATTTGAGCACCAATACCAAAGTCTTTTTCATCCATAGAGTTCAGATTGACAGAAGTGCTATTTTGCTTTAGATTTTGCAATCGTTGCTTCAAATTAAAGGATTGTTTTTCTTGATTGATAAAAACAATCGCTCCTTTTTCTTCTTGGTTGACAAGCTTGAATATTCGATGTAGTTTCTCGTCAATATTTTGTTGAAGCGTTCCTAGAATGTCATTGCCAAAAGAATTGGGAGTTACTTTGACCAATACATCTTCATCTTTTTTCCAACTACCTTTGGTCAGTGCAATGTGAATTTGATCATTGGTTGTTTGGTTGTATGCTCTGAGTCTAAATTCTCCAAATCGAGTTTGCACGTCAAAGTCTTCAATCTTCTCAATCAATGAATCGTGTTTCATTCTGTAAGACACTAGGTCTTCGATAGAAATAAGTTTTAAATCAAATTTTTTGGCAACACTTTTCAATTCTGGCAAGCGAGCCATTGTTCCGTCTTCATTTAATATTTCAACTAAAATTCCCGAAGGGTCTAGTCCAGCCAAACGTGCAAGATCGACTGCAGCTTCCGTATGTCCAGTACGTCTCAAAACACCTCCTTTTTTTGCCTTTAAAGGAAAGATGTGTCCGGGTCTTCCCAGGTCAATTGGTCGTGTGTCTTTTTTGGTAAGTGCAGCAATGGTTTTGGATCTGTCGTGTGCTGAAATCCCAGTGGTACAGCCGTTCCCTATAAGATCTACAGAAACTGTAAATTGTGTATTGTGTAACACAGTGTTGTCATTAACCATCATGTTCAACCCCAATTCCTCACAGCGTTCTTCAATCAACGGAGCACAGATCAAACCACGACCGTGGGTGGCCATAAAATTGATCATTTCAGGTGTTACCTTTTCGGCAGCAGCAATAAAATCACCTTCATTTTCTCTGTCTTCGTCATCTACCACAATCACTACTTTTCCTGCTCTGATATCAGCGATAGCCTCTTGAATAGTATTCAATCTTAATTCTTCGGTGTGTGTTGCTTTATTTGTCATTACCTATTCGGTTATTTTTTTTAAATCGATTTAAAAAATGTTGGATAGGAAGCGTAAATCGATCAAAATTTACCAAACCTATTCCTTTTGTAGCTCGTTTTGTTAGGAGGAAAGCAAAGGGCAATAAAATCATGCTTGCAAACCATCCACCAAAGGTAGCTGAAATTGAACTTTCTTCTGCGATATTTCTTCCCAATGAATTTACAAAGAAATAGGTTACAAAAATAAGGATTGCTAAAACCATAGGCAAGCCAAATCCTCCTTTTCGAATCAAAGACCCAAGTGGAGCACCAATAAAAAACAATAACAAGCACGAGAACGAAAATGCCAAACGGTAATGGAATTCAAAATCGTATAAGTTCAGTATTTTTCGTTTTGTTTTGTAGCTATCTTTGTAGACTTGAATGCTTCTAATCGGTTTTTTAATTTGTGCCAAGGCTTTTTTTGTAATACTTATTTGTGATTTGAGGCTGAAGTTTTCAAGAATATTTTTTTTTGTGTTTTGAGGGAGCAGGCTCTCTGGCTTTTTGTGCAATTCTTTGGCATTGTTTCTTATGTAAAAGTTGGAGGCTTTGTTTTTGAGGTAAGAATCGTAGTTTGCTTTCAAGGTATCAGATTGATGCGCGAGTTGTTTTACACTCAACATCATATAATGTGTTTTGTACTTTTCCAGATCTAGGTTGTTGTCGTTGAAAGACGAAATGTCAATATTTACCTTATACGAGTCAAATTTTGCTGCTGAGGCCGGCATTTGTTGCTTTTTAGCTCTAGGCTTTTGAGAGGCTGTATGATCTTCGTAATAATAGCCATCTGTCAGGTTGAGTGTCATGTACTTGCTCCCTTCTTGTGTGGTAATTTGTCCTTTTTTAGCAGTGATACAGATGTCATTTTTTTTTCCGCCTCTCAGGTCGTAAATCTTTACATTTTGTAAAAGGTTGTTTTCTTCTCCGTATTTTTTATCGAAGTAAATGCTGTATCCGGGGATTTCCGTGTTAAAGGTGCCTTCAATTAGGGCCAAAGAGGGCTTTTGTTTTTTCATATTGAACAAAAGATTTCTTTGCTTCAAAGAAGCATAGGGATAAATGTTGTTTAAAAACAAAAAATTGATGGCACTGATAATTAAGGTAAGAAAAACCAAGGGACGCATAAATCTTTTCAAAGAAATCCCGGCGGACTTTACAGCGGCCATTTCGTATTTTTCTGAAAGGTTCCCCAAGGCCATAATGGAAGATAGCAAAACACCAATAGGCAGTGCTGTTGGGGTTACTTGGAGACAGGTATATGCTAAAAACTTAAGGATGTAAAAAATATCGATCCCTTTTCCTGCAATGTCGTCAAATGCAAACCATAAAAACTGCATGACCAATACAAACAGCACAATAAAGAAGGCTGCAAAAAAAGGGACTAAGAAACTTTTTAAGATGTATTTGTCTAAAATTCTCAAGAGGAACTGATTTACTCGTTAATAGTGTAGTTTGGGTACTTGCTTTTGTCGAAAGAGAACAAGCGATTCGAAGGCTCTTGGTTTGCTTTGAATTCTATGATGGAGAAGGTAGTTTCTGTTCCGTTATTGCCAATATTCACAATAGCGTCAATATTTTTTGAATCCAAATCAATGCTGAGTAAAAAATATGCCGATTCTGAATTGCTGTCTATTGGAATCAGTTTTACTTGTTGAAACCGTCTTCCATCCTTTTGCTCTTTCGCTTCAAGTTCATAGCTGTAGCCTTCCTTGTAGAAGCTGAAAAGCTTTGTCGGTGTAAGCAAATCCTCTTCCGAACTTCCATCTATGATGTTGATTTCTTCGTCTTCTTCTAAAATAATATAGGTGTTGACACCATCAAAAATAAAAATATTCCCCATAAAATCTAGGTTGTATTTTTCGCCGTATGTATATGCAATTCCTTCACTTTCTTGTTTCATGTCAACTTCTTTGTTCTCGAGCGTATACTTGAATTTTATGTACAGATCTTTATAGTTAGCCATTGTTTCAGATACCTCGTTTAATAGGGCGGTCGCTTTATCGGATTGCTGAGCTTGAAGCGAGTACGGGGTGCTAAAGAATATCAAAATTAGGAAAGTAAAAATAAGTTTGTTCATGCGTTTTATTTTTGAAAATTATAGGTAAATAGACAAAGAAAGAATCATTTTTTTTTCTCGTTTTCCAATAATTGAGTCAAAGCCATGTCATCGGGTACAAGTACTTGTCGGGCTTTACTTCCTTCAAATGGCCCCACGATTCCGGCAGCTTCTAGCTGATCAATCAGTCTTCCTGCTCGGTTGTATCCTAGTTTTAATTTTCGTTGCAATAAAGATGCCGAACCTTGTTGCGCAATAACAATAACGCGTGCTGCTTCCTCAAAAAGTTTGTCCCGGTCCGAAATATCTATATCCAAATCACTTCCGCCTTCTTCACCAACATACTCAGGTAAGACATGGGCTTCTGGATAGGCTCGTTGTGCTCCAATAAAATCAGTAATTTTTTCAATTTCAGGAGTATCAACGAAGGCACATTGTATTCGAGTGACTTCACTTCCTCCCGAGTATAATAAATCTCCTTTTCCAATCAATTGATCGGCGCCTGAAGCATCTAAAATGGTTCGTGAATCAATTTTTGAGGTAACTCGAAAAGCAATTCGAGAAGGAAAGTTTGCTTTTATGATCCCTGTTATTACATTTACCGAAGGACGTTGTGTGGCGACAATCAAGTGAATTCCGATCGCTCTGGCCAATTGAGCCAAACGTGCAATGGGTGTTTCTACCTCCTTGCCCGCGGTCATGATTAAATCTGCGAATTCATCAATGACCAATACGATGTAGGGTAAAAACTTATGTCCGTTTTCAGGATTTAGTTTTCGAGCCTTGAACTTGGCATTGTATTCTTTGATGTTGCGCACCATAGCTGTTTTCAGCAAATCGTAGCGTTGGTCCATTTCAATACAAAGCGAATTCAGTGTGTGCACAACTTTGGTCGTGTCCGTAATAATAGCATCTTCTGTATCGGGAAGTTTGGCTAAATAATGACGTTCTATTTTGTTAAACAAAGTCAATTCTACTTTCTTTGGATCTACCAGTACAAATTTGACTTCGGCGGGGTGTTTTTTGTACAACAAGGAGGTCAATACTGCATTCAGCCCTACGGATTTTCCTTGTCCAGTAGCACCGGCCATTAGCAGGTGAGGCATTTTTGCCAAGTCTACCACAAATGTCTCGTTGGAAATGTTTTTGCCCAGTGCAATCGGTAATTCCATTTTAGATTCTTGGAATTTTGTAGACGCAATGACAGAGCGCATCGAAACAATAGATGCCTTGTTGTTCGGAACTTCTATTCCAATAGTTCCTTTCCCAGGAATAGGAGCTATGATACGAATTCCCAAAGCAGATAAGGAAAGTGCAATGTCGTCTTCCAAGTTTTTGATTTTTGAAATACGAACGCCCGCATCGGGAACAATCTCATAAAGGGTAACAGTGGGGCCAACGGTTGCTTTGATTTGTGCAATGCCTATTTTGTAATTTTTCAAGGTATCGACAATTCGATTTTTGTTTTGTTCCAACTCTTCGCCATCTACTGCAATACTCTCATTGTATTCTTTGAGCAGATTCAAGGTTGGGAATTTGTAGTTTCCGAGTTCCAATTTGGGGTCAAATTTACCGAATTTCTCAACCAAATTGTCAGCTAAATTTTCCACAACCTTTTCTTCATCTCTCGTTTGTTCAATGGCAATTTCTACCTCTTCGCTTGGCTTTTCTTTTTCTTTGTTCTTTTCTTCGGAGATTTCTAGTGCAACTTCCGTTTCTTTGGTCTCTGCTTCTGTTTTTGGGAGCACTGTTTCTTTTTTCTCAATAGAAGAAAAGTTTTTTATTGTAGGCTGTTGGTTTTCGATAGACAATTCAAATTCTGATTTTTCTGTAAGGTCTGAATGCAATGTCACTTCTTGAAGGTTGTCATCCGTGTTTGATGCTGCAGATGATACATTTTTTTGCCTATCGGGAAACCAATTTTTAATTTTTTCTGGTGTGATTTTAAATCGAATAATTGCATAGGCCAAGTATCCAAAAAGAAGGACAATTGTAAGACCTGTTTTCCCCAAGTACACAGAAAGGAATGTGTTCAGTTCTACTCCAATAACCCCTGAAAGCAATGCGTATTTCGTGTCCAAAAAACCAAAAGTGGTGGCAATCCAAATCATGCCTAATATTCCCCAATTCAAAGATTTGAAAGCTTTTTTGAGTTTGATGAGTAGAAGTAAATAGGTTCCTGTCAACATAAGCAACAACGGAATCATGAAGGAAGCGATTCCAAAACCTTTGTAAATAAAGAAATAACTCAGAGAAGCACCTGTTTTTCCTAATAGATTTTGAGCTTCTTCTTGTTTGTTGAAGAATTCAGTGAGGAGACTTTGATCCTCTTTCCAAGAAAAGAAAAATGACACAAATGAAATGGCAAGAAAAACACCCAATAAAAAGATGAATACACCAGTTACTGTTTGTACTTGGCGATTGCTCAAAAAGCCTTCTCCCTTTGTAAAATGTTCCTTTTTTTCTATAGATTCAGATGTTTTTTTTGTTTTTTGCATTCAAAGTACTGATAAATTAGCAAGGAGTAAATATAGAAAATTCAAATTTGAATTATGCTACAAATTTGGGGGTATATATAAGAAAGTAAACCCCAAAAGCTGGAAGTGCTATAAACGCTACAGCACTCGCTACGATATCTTTGAAAACTTCCATTTCTTTCTCAAATGATCTTTCTAGGTTTTTTATGCGCTCAAAGCGTTTAAGGCCGCCTCGTAATCGGGTTCGTCTACGATTTCAGATACTTGTTCCGTATGACGCACAATGCCATTCTCATCCAATACGATGACAACTCTCGAAGTCAATCCTTCTAGCGGGCCATCTGTGATTGTTATCTTGTAATTTTCTGAAAAGGCTCCCGAAATATCGGAAACAGTGTGCACATTCTCAATCCCTTCAGCAGCACAAAAACGTGCGTGTGCGAAAGGAAGATCTTTGGAGATGCAAATCACTTTGGTGTTTTCTAAATCAGCAGCTTTTTTATTAAAAGTTCTTACGGAATTGGCACAGGTGCCGGTGTCGATACTTGGAAAAATATTCAAAATTACTCTGGAACCTTGCAACTCTTCCAATGTAAGATTGGACAGATCTGTTTTACGCAATGAAAAAGACACTGCTTTCGATCCAATTTCTGGTAAATTTCCCAAGGTGTGGAACGTAGTTCCTTTTAAGGTGATTGTTGCCATTTTTTTAATTTTATTGATTGCGTTTCAAAAATACATTAAAAAGAAAAACTCTCGAAATAATTCGAGAGTTTTATCTTTATTCAAAAATAGAATTTTTCTTAGTTTTCCGCCAAGTAACTCGCTACTCCTTCGTGTGTCGTTGCAAGACCTTTTTTATCAGAATTCCAGTTTGCTGGACAAGCTTCTCCATGCTCTTCGTTGAACTGCAAAGCATCTACCATGCGAATGGCTTCGTCTACATTTCTTCCCAATGGCAAGTCATTTACCAATTGATGACGAACGATTCCTTCTTTATCAATTAAAAACAATCCTCTGTAAGCAATCAATTCTCCATCTGCTTGCAACTGATCGTTGTCGTCGTAGAAATAATCTCCTGCCAATACGTCGTAGTTTTTAGAAATTGTTTTGTTGGTATCTGCAAGGATAGGATAAGTTACTCCCTTGATCCCTCCATCAGATTTTTCCATTTGCAACCATCCCCAGTGAGATTGTTCCGTATCTGTAGAAACTGCAATTACTTGTACGTTTCTTTTTTCAAATGCTCCTAATTTTTCTTGGAAAGCATGCAGTTCTGTTGGACAAACAAAGGTGAAATCTTTTGGATAAAAGAACAAAACAACATACTTGTTTCCTGCAAATTGCTCAAGTGTATAGTTTTCAACAAATTCATTTCCGTTTACGACTGCTTGCACATCAAATCCTGGTGCTTTTTTTCCTACTAATACTGCCATTTTTTTATTTTTTAAAAATTATAAGTGCTACAAATATACTTAATTGTTTGATGAATTTTTCGGAACAAAATTTTAATAATTGATTTTTGAATAGATTTTTCCTATTGTTTATTTTTTTTTTAAAAATCTTCTATTCTCATTGTAAAACATAGGTTTTTTTGAATTGTGTTATTGATGTGAAGGTGTTTTTTTGGTTTTTGATATCGGATGTGTTTTTGAAAGGTGATGGTAAAAAAAAAGCACCTTGTTCATAACAAGGTGCTTTGCGTTATTTTTAAACGAAAGATTATAATTCCAAAACGCTGTTTTCTGCATTTGCGTAATCATTCCATTGGAATGCATCTGCGTTGTCTTCGTTTACGTAGTTTCCGTCAATGATGTATTTGAATTCGTAAGTGTTTCCTTTTTCAAAAGGAAGCACAGCTTTAAATTTACCGTTTTTTAATTTTTTTAAGGGAGTAGCTTCCCCGTTCCATTTATTAAAGTCTCCAACAACAGATACGTTGGTTGCTTCTTTTTCGGCAACTTCAAAAGTTACTTTGCACACGGGTTTGCTCTTTAAGTACTGTTTTTTTATAGCCATGATTTATTGTATTTGTTCGTTGGTAAAATTAAGCATGAAATATGAAAAGACAAAATTAAATAGTGTTCTAAAATTATTTATAACATATTGTGAATGAATACTTAACAATAAGGAAATACTGATTAAAAAACGCCTATTTTTTTATGATATAAACAATATTTTTTGCACACTTTTTGCAGTGTCCCTTAAAATAATCTATAGGGCGAGGTTAGAAACTGTGTTTTTGTAGTTTTAGAGCTTTGGCATAGCAGGTTTATTCAAATTCACTTGTGAAATGTAACTGAACGGAAGGATATTTGTCTTGGGTCATTTGTATGGTAAAAGCAGAGTCGGCTAAAAACACCAATTGTCCCTGTTTGTCTTTTGCCAAATACCGTTGTTTTATTCTTTTGAACTCCTTGAATTCTTCGCTATTCTCTCCTGGTTGTACCCAACAAACTTTGTGCATGGGTAAGTTTTCATACGTACATTTAGCCCCGTATTCGTGTTCCAACCGGTATTGAATTACTTCGTATTGCAGGGCTCCTACAGTTCCAATAATTTTTCGCCCATTGAGCTCGAGCGTAAAAAGCTGTGCGACTCCTTCGTCCATCAATTGGTCTAGACCTTTGTACAATTGTTTGGACTTCATAGGATCTGCGTTGTTGACATATCGGAAATGCTCTGGAGAAAAACTAGGAACTCCTTTGAAATTTAGTTTTTCGCCCTCTGTAAGTGTGTCACCGATTTTAAAATTCCCTGTGTCGTGCAATCCCACGATATCTCCAGGAAACGATTCGTCTACAATTTCTTTCTTCTCCGCAAAAAAGGCATTCGGGCTGGAAAACTTTACTTTCTTGTTGTTTCGAACATGTAAATACGGAACATTTCTTTTAAAGGTGCCCGATACAATTTTTACAAAAGCCAAACGGTCTCGATGTTTTGGATCCATATTGGCATGTATTTTAAATACAAAACCCGTAAGCTTGTCTTCTTTGGAGTCAATAAGTCTTGTGTCGCTCATTTTTGGTTGTGGGGTAGGGGCTATTTCAATGAAACAATCGAGCAGTTCTTTGACGCCAAAGTTGTTCAGAGCAGAACCAAAAAAAACAGGTTGTAGGTCTCCATTTAAATATTCATCTTTATTGAAAGTAGGATAAATTCCTTCTACCATTTCCAATTCTTCTCGAAGCGTTTCGGCAGCAATGTTTCCAATTTTCTCATCCAATTCAGGAGTGTTGATATCACTAAATTCAACCCCGTCTGAGACGGTTTGTTTATGCTCTCCCGAGAAAAGGTTGATCTTCTTTTCCCACAAATTGTAAATCCCTTGAAAATCGTATCCCATTCCTATAGGAAAACTCATGGGAGTCACCCTTAGCCCTAATTTTTGTTCTACCTCGTCTAGCAAATCAAAAGCGTCTTTTCCTTCACGATCTAACTTGTTGATAAAAACAATCATTGGAATTTTACGCATCCGACAGACTTGTACAAGTTTTTCTGTTTGCTCTTCTACACCTTTCGCAACATCGATAACCACAATTACACTGTCCACAGCCGTCAGTGTTCTGAACGTGTCTTCGGCAAAATCTTTATGTCCCGGGGTGTCTAGGATGTTGATTTTTTTATTCTCGTAAATAAAGGCCAATACAGAAGTGGCGACAGAAATTCCACGTTGTCGCTCAATTTCCATGAAATCAGAAGTTGCCCCTTTTTTTATTTTGTTATTTTTCACTGCACCCGCTTCTTGAATAGCTCCCCCAAAAAGCAAAAGTTTTTCGGTGAGTGTCGTTTTTCCTGCATCAGGGTGTGAGATAATACCAAAAGTACGTCTGCGTTCAATTTCTTCTATAAATGCCATCTTTCTGAGTCTGCGGTTTGCTATTCAGTGTTTTTGCTGAAAGCGATAATTTCTTTTTAAGATTGCAAAGATACAGCATCCATTTGCATACTTACAAGTATCGTTAGATAAAATATTCTAGGACAAGATTTGCAAAAAAACAAATACGATCCCTGTCAGACCGTGCTTCATAAAATACAAGTTTGCCATGTTTATTGCCTTTTTGTGAGTTGTTTTTTAGGCTAGTAATGCGCATCCAATTCCAACCAGAATCGAGATGAATTTGGGATAGTTGAATTTATGATTTTCAGTACTTTCAAAAAGAATAATTGTAGAAACGTGCAACAAAACTCCGATAGTGATGGCTGTGATTTCTTTGTGGTAATCAATAAAAAACGTCAATTTTTGTGACAATAAAGCTCCCAAAGGACTCATGAGCGCAAAAACAGTTACAAATAAATAGCCGTAGCTTTTCTTTAGACTTGAACTTAGCAGGAAAGTAGCCAAAACAATGCCAATCGGAATTTTATGGATGCAAATAGCCCATAACAAATTAGATTCTTGCTCATAACTTAAAGGGATGCCCTCCGAAAACGCATGAATGCTCAAACTAACAAATAACAACCAGGGAAAATCCTCAGAATGAGAATGCACATGGATGTGTCCATGCTCGGCTCCTTTCGAAAAAGATTCCAAAATAGATTGTAAGAGGATTCCGGCCAAAATAAAGGCTCCAATGTGTTGTCCGTCCGAGTGCAGAGAATTGGTTTGATACACTTCTGGTAGCAAGTGGGTAATCGTAGTTGCCAGTAAGTAAGCACCACTAAATGACAATAACAACCGAACTATTTGTTTGTTGGGTTGAAAAAAAGAAACTATTAAAGTCCCTAAAAGAACGGAAGCAATGAGTAAAAAATTAGAGATCATCATTCAAATATAAGTATTAATCGATTCGACTTTTTTTCGTCGAAAGGATGTAAGTTGTAGTCCCCAAAGCAATGTTTGAGCTGCAATCCTACTTTTAGCAAATAACTTTTAAAGCTTTCCAAATCCAAACATTTTACACGTTCAAAATAATTATGGTAAGAACCGTCCTCTGCCGTGAATTCAATTTTCTTGATAATGAATCCGTTTTTTATTTCTCGCGTGATATGAAAATCAATACCGTCTAAGACAACCGTTTCTTTAGGAATCAAATTTGCAATGGTCTTGTTTACGTTGAGGTAATCGATAACGCCAACCCCTTTTTCTTTCAGGCAATTCTTAATATTCTCCAAGACTCGGATATCGTCTGCATCCTCTGCAAAATATCCAAAGCTTGTAAATAAATTGAATACCGCGTCTTTTTGAAAAGAAAATGGCAGGCGCATGTCTTGCACTATAAAATCGAGCGTTTCGTTTTTTGACAAACTCGCCTCTTTGATGCTGTTTATTGATAAATCGGCTCCAGTTACTTGATATCCTAGTTTGTTGAGAAATAAAGAATGGCGTCCTTTTCCACAGGCCAAGTCCAAAATAGTGCTTTCTTTGGGGATCTTAAGAAAGGAAGTTAGATTTTTCATAAAAACCTGTGCTTCATATTCATCTCTATGTTGGTACAATATATGGTAGTATTTGGTGTTGAACCAATCGGTAAACCAATCTTTTTTTGAGGACATTTTTCGTGTTTGAACGGCAAAAATAAGGATTTAAATAGGAATATGAAATAGATAGGTTTATCTCAATAGAAACAGGATTAAATTTGTAAATTGCAGTTTATAAGACACCTACTTATCTCTACAAATGAAAAAGTTTTTTCCGTTTTTACTCCTGCTTTTTTTTGCCAATTCGCACGTCTTCGCGCAATACGTACAAGTGTCGGAAGGGCTGTCCCCACAAGAATTGATAACGCGTAATTTCTTAAACGGTTGTATAGAAGTTTCAAACGTGATTTCTCCCGTAAATGGCGAAAATTTGGGGATTGCTAGTTTTGGGAGTTTTCAAAAAGGAACCTCGAATTTTCCGTTGGAAAGCGGAATTGTACTTTCTACCGGAAGTGCAAACGATTCTGGGAATACAATTGTTTCACCTGTCTTAGGAGAAGGAGATGCTTCTTGGGGCAGTGATTTTGATTTGGAAGTGTCGTTAGGGACAGGCAATTTTTTGAATGCAACGTCGCTGGAGTTTGATTTTGTCGCTGCGACGAATACCATCTCTTTTCGCTATGTTTTTGCATCTGAAGAATACCAGGATGAAAACGCATGTACTTCTAGTTTTGATAGCTTTGTTTTTTTGATAAAAGAAATCGGAGCTAGCGAGCCTTATCGCAATATTGCTTTGGTGCCAAACTCGAGGGATTTTGTGGGCGCAGGAAATATAAGGCCTGAATTACCAGGACTTTGTGTGTCCAAAAACGAAGCTTTTTTTGAGGGTTTTGAGGCAGGGGCGACAAATTTTTATGGAAGAACAAAGGTGCTTACGGCCACTACTGCAATTGAACCCAATCAATCGTATCACATAAAGCTTGTGATTGCCGATCAAGGAGATCAATTTTATGATTCGGCTGTCTTTATTGAGGGAAATACTTTTGATGTGTCTATAGATCTTGGAGATGATATTGAAAGTTGTTCAAATGAGGCACTGCTTTTTGCAGATATAGAAAATCCTTTGGCAACCTATGAATGGTTTTACAATGGAGTTAAAATCGAGGAAATCAATACCGATCAATATACTGCGACAGAAACGGGTTCTTACAAAGTGAGAGGGGAAGTGCCTGTTGGGGATGAAATTTGTGTCGTGGAAGATACAATTGATGTGGTTTTGAACAAAGAACAAACCATAGGTAGTATTTCAGATTTTATCCTTTGTGATACGAGCAACTCAGGAGACCGAGTAGAAACATTTGATTTGTCTTTGAAAAACACAGAAATTTCAAATAAACTCTCCAATTCAAATTACACAATAAGTTACTACTTTTCAGAAGCGGAGTCAAAAAGCAATACAAATCAGATTACCACACCTTTTGAGAATACTTCAACGCGCCAAAAAATATTTGTACGCGCAGAGAATCCTGTGAATGGATGTTTGGCATTTGGTTCTTTTTTTATTCAAGTAAATGATGTTGTTTTTTTTGAGGGACCAGAGCCTTTAGAGGTCTGTTCTTCTGGAGACAACTCCGATAGTAGTTTTGTAGACTTTAGTCAAACGACAGAAACGGTTCAAAACGGAAACACCAATCTCAGTGTTACTTACTACGAAAGTCGTTCAAATGCTTTGTCAGGAACAAATCCTTTAGAATTGCCATATGAAGTGAGTGGCCCTTTTGAAACAGTTTATTTCCGAGTAGAAGATTCTTTGACGAGTTGTTTCGCAGTTTCGAGCATAGAAGTTACTGTTTTGAACAATCCAAATATTGTTGCAGGTGATTATTTTATTGATGGTTGCGAATTGACGAACGATGGAAGTGAAGTGTTTGATATCACTGTTTATGAAGATGAAATACTCGGAGGTCTCACAAATGTAACCTCTAGTTATCACAAATCCTTTGACGAGGCAATATCGCGTGCCAACGCAATTAGAAATACGGAAAATTATCTCGTAGATAATTATGAAGAAACTGTTTTTATTCGAGTAGAAGATAACAATACAGGGTGTTTCAGTATTGAAGAGATAGAACTAACGACCGATGCACTTCTCACACGCACAAATATTGGAGATGTTTCTGTATGCGATGATCCAAGTAACGACGGTATAGCAACTTTTTATTTGGAGGCTATTGAAACCTCGTTTTTAAACAACTTCGAGAACGCTGCGGTCGATTTTTTTGAAAATGAAGAAGATCGAGATTCCAATACAGAAGCTTTGGATAAAACAATTCCATATGTAAATACGAATCCACAGATACAACCATTGTATGTTCGAATCAATTCTTCAACTTGTGATGAGGTGGCAGAATTCAACCTTTTAGTGGCGCCTTATTTTGAATTAGAACCTTTAGAGGTCCAAGAAGTGTGTGACGAGGATGAAGATTTACAGATGGTTTTAGATTTAGGGTCTTACGATGATTATGTCTCTAATGATATTCCTGGAACAACCGTAAGTTATTACTTAAATGAGTACACGGCGAGTAACGCATTAGGAAATCCGATTCCAAAAAATTACAGCAATACGTCAAATCCTCAAGTGGTGTACGCTCGAGTAGAGAATCAAAACAATTGTGTTGCCGTAAATCGTTTGGAAATAAAGATTTTACCTGGCCCTATAGTAGGAGAGCCCTCTGATATTTACATTTGTGATGACGACGAAAATAGCCAAGATGGATTGTATCGAGCGGGCTTGGATTTGGAATATAAAATTCAAGAGATAACAGCAGCGAATGCGGAAGAAGTATCAGTTGTTTTTTATACCAGACGAATTGATGCTGAAACAGAAACCAATCCGATTCTTGATCCTGGTAATTTTGAAACAGGTTCTCGAGATATTTATGTTAGAGTTACCAATACGGATTCAAATTGCTATGAAATTACTTCTTTCAAGATTGTCATTTTTAGTTTGCCGATGTCACAACCGATAGAGCCCTATCAAATTTGTGCAAGCGAAGATGGTGTAGCTCAATTTTTATTGTCAAACAAAGACAATGAAATTCTTTCAGGACAAACAGGAAAAGAAGTTTTGTATTTTGAATCTGAAGAAAATGCAGACACAAGAAGCAATCCAATTGACAAGCAGCGTTTGTATTCGAACATTACAAATCCACAAAGGATATATGTGCGAATTGAGAATGCAGAAAATACAGTTTGCTATACTTTGAACTCTTTTGAAATCGAAGCAAACCCGGCACCAATTTTCAACATGCCAAGCGATGAGAATATATGCAGTAATACATCTGAAACGAATGAGTTTAGTATTGATTTTACAAATAAAATAAATGAAATAACCGACGGTTCTTTTCAAAATTTAGCGTTGACCTTTCACAAGAGTCAAACGGATGCAATTAGCAAAAGTAATGCTTTGCCGCTGCAATACGCAAGTACCAATTCTCAAACAATTTATGTACGCATAGAAACGGATAGAAATTGTTTTGAAATTGTAGATTTTAGAATCAATGTATTCAAAGCACCTGTGCTAGCTGATGAAGCAATGCAAGTGATCTGTGATGAAGACTATGATGGTAAGACATCTGTCGATTTGACAGGGTTAAACTTGCCAATTTTAGATCCAAGGGTGTCCAATTACAGTACACAATTTTTTGCAACAGAAGATGATGTGTCCAACGGTATTTCCATTTCCGATCCTTCCAATTATGAAGTAGCGGGCAGTGCAACGATTTATGTAAAAGTGACCAACAACACAACAGGATGTTTTTCTGTAACCCTACTGAATATCGCTGTGGAAACACCTCCTGTATATACGGCTGTTTCGAGCTATGAATTCTGTGAGACGTCTGGTAATTTTGTAGATTTGAGTGAAATCACTCCCTTGTTTGAGCTTCCGTCATCCGCAACAGTGGTTTATTATAAGAGCAGAATAGATGCAGAATTGCAAAGAAATGGAACGGTCAATCGTTACCAGTACCTGTCAACAAATGAAACGATTTTTATTCGATTTGAAGGAGTGAATGGCTGTTCTTACATCGATTCTCTCGATGTACAGATCAATCCGAACCCTGTATTTGTTACTCCACAAGATTTAGAAGCTTGTGATGATAATGGAAACGGTACCGCGCTGTATAATTTCTCAGCAATACAGGATACGACCATTTTGAATGGTGCCGATGCAGCTGATTTTACAATTACCTATCACACATCTGAGCAGAATGCTTCCAATGGAACAGAAGTGCTTTCTGAAAATTACCGCGCGTTTGATGGCGAACAGATATGGTTTCGTGTAGAAAACAACCAAACCAATTGTTGGAGTGTGGGCAGTTTTAGTACCGTTGTCAATTCTTTGCCAGAAGTGAGCTTCCCATCCCTTGAAACTCCGGGAGAATACCAGGTTTGCGACGAAGATTACGATGGAAAGACTTTTGTTGACTTGACTGCATTGGATGTGCAAGTCTTAGACTCCTCAAACCACAGTACACAATTTTTTGCAACAGAAGATGATGTGTCCAACGGTATTTCCATTTCCGATCCTTCCAATTATGAAGTAGCGGGCAGTGCAACGATTTATGTAAAAGTGACCAACAACACAACAGGATGTTTTTCTGTAACCCTACTGAATATCGCTGTGGAAACACCTCCTGTATATACGGCTGTTTCGAGCTATGAATTCTGTGAGACGTCTGGTAATTTTGTAGATTTGAGTGAAATCACTCCCTTGTTTGAGCTTCCGTCATCCGCAACAGTGGTTTATTATAAGAGCAGAATAGATGCAGAATTGCAAAGAAATGGAACGGTCAATCGTTACCAGTACCTGTCAACAAATGAAACGATTTTTATTCGATTTGAAGGAGTGAATGGCTGTTCTTACATCGATTCTCTCGATGTACAGATCAATCCGAACCCTGTATTTGTTACTCCACAAGATTTAGAAGCTTGTGATGATAATGGAAACGGTACCGCGCTGTATAATTTCTCAGCAATACAGGATACGACCATTTTGAATGGTGCCGATGCAGCTGATTTTACAATTACCTATCACACATCTGAGCAGAATGCTTCCAATGGAACAGAAGTGCTTTCTGAAAATTACCGCGCGTTTGATGGCGAACAGATATGGTTTCGTGTAGAAAACAACCAAACCAATTGTTGGAGTGTGGGCAGTTTTAGTACCGTTGTCAATCCCTCGCCCGTAATTGATGTCATTGACAATCCTACTTTGTGTTTGGATGGAAATCCTCTTGTTTTAATGGCAAATAATAGTCCAACAGATACATATGAGTGGTCTACAGGTGAAAGTTCTCAAAGTATTGAGATTACCGAAGCAGGGCTATATTTTGTCAAAGTAACGAATGAGTACGGTTGTGATTTGTTGAAAGAATTTACAGTCAATGCAGCAGTGCTTTTGGGAATAGATGTTTTCCATTTCCAACAGCCCTCCAAAGTGAGTGTTGAAATTTCAGGCGAGGGTATCTATGAATATCAATTGGATGATGGTTTCACACAAACTTTCAACGTTTTTGACGATGTTTCTGTAGGTGAGCATCGTGTTACAATATACGACACCAATGGCTGTGGCCCTGTAAGTCGAAATATTTTTGTCTTGAACCATCCATTGTACTTTACCCCAGAAGGGACATTGCCTTATTGGCACATACTAGGGATGGAAAACATTACTGGAATGACAGCGACAAAAGTGCTTATTTATGATAGGAATGGTAGACTCGTTGGAATCTTAAGTGAAAATTCTCAAGGTTGGGATGGAAGAGATTTGAATGGAACTCCACTACCAGCTACAGATTATTGGTTTAGTGCCGATGTGATGGTCGATGGCAATCACATTATCGCTACAGGTAATTTTAGTTTGTTACGTTAGTCTTGCAAAGCGTTTAATTCCTTATTTTTGCCATTTCAAAGAAACTATATGGAACAGAATTTTAAAATGGTTGCCACCACTTTGTTTGGCTTGGAAGAAGTCCTTGCAAAAGAGTTAAGAGATCTAGGCGCCCAAGAGGTTGTAATCGGGGTTCGAAGTGTTTCTTTCAAAGGAGACAAGGGTTTTCTTTACAAGACAAATATTTCTTTAAGAACTGCTGTTCGAATTTTAAAACCGATCCGAAAATTCAAAGTGAGATCGGAAAAAGATTTGTATGAAAGTTTGCAAAAGATTCGATGGGAACAGTTTCTCGCAGTTGACGGAACTTTCGCCATTGGTGCGGTTGTCAATTCTTCTTTTTTCACGACCAATTCTCATTACATCTCATTGAAATCCAAGGATGCTATAGCAGATTATTACCGTCATAAATACAGCAAGCGTCCGAATGTTGACTTGAAATATCCAGACTTGAAAATCCACGTGCATATCAAAGATGATTTTTGCACCGTGTCCTTGGATAGTTCAGGAGACTCACTCCACAAGAGAGGCTATAGAAGTTCTACCAATATAGCACCGATAAATGAAGTTCTTGCTGCGGGTTTGGTGTTACTTTCCGGTTATACAGGAGAGGGAAACTTCATTGATCCGATGTGCGGTTCTGGAACGATTTTGATCGAGGCAGCTATGATTGCTTGTAGGATACCAGCAAACATAAATAGGAAACATTTTGCTTTCGAAAATTGGCAAGATTATGACGAGGATTTGTATTTTGTAATTCAAGATTCTTTGTTGAATAAAATAAGCAGTCCACATTATAAAATCATGGGCTTTGACAAGGCGCCCTCTGCAATTCAAAAAGCCAAAGAAAATATTGAGAATGCCAATTTATCAGATTTTATTGGAGTACATCATGTGAATTTTTTCAACTCTAGAAAAGAAGTTTTTGGAGATACCACCCTACTTTTCAATCCGCCTTACGGAGAACGTTTGGAATTGGCAGATTTAGAGGGGTTTTATAAAAATATTGGAGATACCCTAAAAAGTGGTTATCCCGATTCTACAGTGTGGTTTATAACTTCTGACTTGCAAGCTTTGAAGCATGTTGGTTTGCGAACTTCCAAAAGAATTCCATTGCGAAATGGAGATTTGGAATGTCGTTTTGTCCGCTATGACATGTATGAAGGGTCTAGAAAGCTGAAAAAAACAGCTTGGGGAACAACCGAAGAATAGAAAGTATTTTTCGAATGCTGTAACGACAGCTTATTTCGATCGTGGATGAAATTTTTCAACAACACCTTTTAAATGTGTAGTGTCTAAATGCATGTAAATTTCAGTTGTTGTGATGCTTTCATGTCCCAACATTTGTTGAATAGCTCTTAAATCTGCGCCCCGTTCCAATAAATGTGTAGCAAAGGAGTGTCGGAAAGTATGCGGACTAATTTTCTTACCAATATTTGCTTCGGCTGTTAGTTTTTTGAGGAGACTAAAAATCATGACACGTGTTAGCTTTTTACCTCTTCTGTTTAAAAATAAAATATCTTGATGTCCCTCTTGAATGGGGACATGGCAGCGTATGGATTGGATGTAGTGCTCCAGTATTTTTTGTGGTTCGTACCCGATGGGCACAAAACGATGTTTGTCACCTTTTCCAAGCACGCGAATAAATCCTTCATTAAAAAACAGGTCCGAGAGCTGTAAGGAAACGAGTTCACTTACACGGAGCCCGCAGCTATACAACGTTTCTAGAATAGCTCTATTTCTTTCTCCTTGCGGGTGGCTGAGGTCTATCGTTGAAATAAGACAATCGATTTCCTCTAAAGAAAGGGTGTCTGGAAGTTTTCTTCCAGTTTTAGGTGTTTCTATAAGGTTCGTAGGATTGTCATTTCTGTATTTTTCAAAAACGAGGTAGTCAAAAAAATTGCGCAAGCCTGAAATAAGCCTCGCTTGGGATTTGGCTTTGTTTTTTTTGGACGTTTCATAGATAAAAGACAAAAGTGTTTCTTTACTAATTTTAGTCGGAGAAATTACTATTTGGTTTTCTTCTAGGTGAGTGACTAACTTTTTTACATCTCGGCTGTAATTTTCTACAGTGTTTTTAGAAAAACCTCTTTCGATGTTAAGGTAATGTTTGTAATCGTTTGATACGTCGCTCCAATTCATGGCATAAAGATAGAGAAAATATAAAATGTCTGTTTAATTTCAAAAAGGAAGAAAATAAAAAAATTGTAAAAAACGAAGATTCCTTTTTTATTTCAAGAACATTCTTATTTTTGTAGGGCAACCAAAATAGAAAGCATGAAATTATTGATTATCAATGGTCCCAATTTGAATTTGTTAGGTAAAAGAGAGCCTTCTATATACGGAAGTGCAACTTTTGAAGACTACTACAAAGAGTTGGTATCGAAATACGACCGTGTTTCTTTGGAATATTTTCAATCCAACCATGAAGGAGAATTGGTGGATAAACTGCACGAAGTAGGGTTTTCTTACGACGGTGTAATTATCAATGCAGGAGCTTATACCCATACTTCAGTGGCCCTTGCAGATGCGATTAAAGGAATTGAATCACCTGTGATAGAAGTACATATTTCAAATGTACATGCTCGAGAAGAATTTCGACATAAGTCCTTTTTGTCGCCTGTATGCAAAGGTGTTGTTCTCGGTTTTGGTCTGCAAAGTTATGAATTGGCCATTCAAAGTTTTGTGTCCTAATGAAGGAGAATAGAACAAAACTTACAAACTAACAAAGCCAAATATTTAGGCATGATAAAACTTGTTTCTAGTTGGATTTATCACACGCTTTTGGGTTGGAAACTCAAAGGTGCGTTTCCGAAGGAATTAAGAAAATATGTCATCATTGTATATCCACACACAAGTTGGCGCGATTTTCCAATGGGTTTGTTGATCAAATACATGACGGGACTTCAGGCCTTTTATATTGGTAAAAAGAGTTTGTTCAAAGGAGGTTTTGGATGGTTTTTTAAATATTTCGGAGGAATTCCTGTAGATAGAACCAAGAGTGAGAAAGTTGTGGGGCAAATCGTTTCCAAATTCAATTCAAAAGAGGATTTTATTTTTGCCTTGTCTCCAGAAGGGACCAGAAAAAAAGTAAAAAACTGGAAAACAGGTTTTTACTATATTGCTACAGAAGCCAATGTTCCCATTGTGAGAGTAGCTTTGGATTATGGAATGAAAGAAGTTAGGATTTCAAGTCCTTATTTTACCAAAGGGGTTTTGGAAGACGATATGGAAAATTTACAAGCGCATTTCAAAGGAGCGAAAGGCTACCATCCTGATTTTAGCTAGAAACTTTTGTTGAGAATCAACGTTGTGCTTGCAGCGAAACCAATAAATCTTATAATACATGAAGAAATTAGCCCTGCATTCAAAAATTTTAATTGGAATGCTCTTTGGAGTGTTACTCGGGTTTACAATGCTGCAGTTTTCGTGGGGAAAACCATTTGTTCAAGATTGGATAGAACCTATTGGCACTATTTTCGTGCGGATGTTGAAATTGATAGCAGTGCCTTTGATCATCGCATCTCTTGTCAAAGGAATCTCAGACTTGAAAGATATTTCCAAATTCAAATCTATGGGGTTGAAGACAATTTTGTTGTACATCACAACGACCGTTTTTGCCATTAGTATCGGTCTTACCGTTGTGAATATTTTCAAGCCTGGTGAAGGGATTTCGAATGAAACAGTGGTGCATCTAAAAAAAACCTACGCTTCAAGTGATCAAATAAAAGCGCGCATCGAAGAGGCCGACAAGCAAAAAGAATCTGGGCCTTTGCAATTTGTTGTAGACATGGTACCTGAAAATGCTTTCAAGGCAATGAGCAACAATAAATTGATGTTGCAAGTTATTTTCTTTACCATATTTTTGGGCATCAGTCTTTTGCTCGTTCCAGAAAAGCAAGCCAAGCCATTGAAAAAGTTTTTTGACTCTTTGAATGCAGTCGTTTTAAAAATGGTAGACTTGATCATGTTGATGGCGCCCATCGCTGTTTTGTCTTTGCTTGCCACTGTAATTGTAACGACCAATGACATAAATATATTGCTTGCCTTGTTGCGTTATGCTGCTGTCGTCGTGTTTGGTTTGTTATTGATTGTGGTCGTTTATTTGATTCTGATATCCTTGTATACAAAGAAATCACCCATTTGGTTTTTGAAACAAATCGCACCAGCTCAATTGTTGGCCTTTTCTACCAGTTCAAGTGCTGCGACCTTGCCTGTAACGATGGAGCGAGTGGAAGAGCATATAGGAGTGGATAAAGAAGTTTCTAGTTTTGTGTTGCCAGTTGGAGCTACAATAAATATGGATGGTACAAGCTTGTATCAGGCTGTTGCCTCTGTATTTATCATGCAAGTCCTATGGCCTGAAGGATTGGTGTTTAGCAATCAATTGGTGATTGTACTCACTGCATTGATGGCCTCTATTGGCTCCGCAGCAGTACCTGGAGCAGGAATGGTGATGTTGGTAATTGTCTTAGATGCAATCGGATTTCCAAAAGATTTGTTGCCGATAGGCTTGGCGCTCATCTTTGCAGTAGACAGGCCTTTGGATATGTTGCGAACGACGATTAATGTAACTGGAGATGCGACTGTTTCCATGCTGATAGCGAAGTCAGAGGGGAAACTAGGAGAGCCCCATGTACAAAATTGGGACGACCACTATCCTAAGAAATAAACAGTTCTTTCTCTTTTTCTGAAGGGACTCTGCAAAAAGTTTGTTTTCCAAACCATTTGTATCGGTTGCGAGCAAGACGATGGTACAAGAAATCTCGTAAAGAAACAGGAAAAAAACGAAACACATACAATAGGGGCCAAAGTCCGTCCAATTCTCTTGCTATTTTCAGTACAGCAGTTGACTTCTCACTTGCACTTGTTTGTTCGACAAGTAAGACGCTGTCTGTTTGAGGAAGATCAGAATCTTTGAAAAAAGCGGCGGCAAGTTCTGACTGCAGGGGACAAAAAAGAAATTGAGAACGCCGGTCTCTTTTGATGACAAATATAACCGTAGCATTGCACAAATTACACACCCCATCAAAAAAAATAATTTTTTTCAATTGCCTCAGTTCTTGTATGTTTTTTTTGGATTTCACGTATTTACAATCAATCAATTCCTGTTTTTTTAGATTCTTCTAACATTCGAAAATAAATTTCTCTTAAACGCCCAGCTCCTAGTACAGCTACTTTTAATATTTGAAAGGCTTGTATTCATTGGGTAGTGGAGTATTCGAATGGTGAAAGAGAATACTTCTTTTAATTCAATTTCTTTTTTAGTAAAAATAGAGATCTTTGCCGATTAATTCCTAATTTTAGCCGAGTAAATTCAATTCATTCGTGAAAGACACATTCAAGCATCAAGGACTCAGAAATCAGTTAGCGACGTTACTTTCTGAAAAAGGAATTGCCAATAAACAAGTATTAGCAGCCATTGCTAAAATTCCGAGACACTTATTTTTAGACTCAAGTTTCGAGGATTTTGCATACAAAGATCAAGCATTTCCCATAGTTGCAGAGCAAACTATATCGCAGCCTTATACGGTGGCTTTTCAGACAGAATTATTGGATGTTCAGCCGAACGAGAAAGTTTTGGAGATAGGAACAGGGTCTGGTTACCAAACAGCAATGCTTCTAGAGTTAAAGGCAGAGGTCTTTACCATTGAGCGTCAAAACGAACTGTTTAAGAGAACAAAACTTTTTTTACCTAAATTGGGTTATCGTCCTAAATTGATGTCATTTGGTGATGGTTATAAAGGTTTGAAGGAACATGCTCCTTTCGATAAAATTCTTGTTACGGCAGGTGCGCCATTTGTTCCCAAAGCACTGTTGGGGCAATTGAAAATAGGAGGGAAGCTCGTGATACCAGTCGGCGAAGAAACACAATTTATGCATGTTTATATACGCACTGGAGTAAAAAAATTTCAAAAACAAGAATGGGGGGAATGTAAATTTGTTCCGATGCTAAAAAAGAAAAATTAAAATGTCGTATTTAGAAAATAGTTTCAAGGGGAAAACAGATTGGTGGCGGTATCCTATTGTTATTGGATTTGTATTGTTCGGAACGTTTTTGTTTTCATTACCGCTTTCTTTTGCAATAGGTGCCAAGGTAAAGTCAGGGATAGCAGACCCTTTACAGATCAAAAATGTAGACTATGTTTTGACACTCTTTGAGGCGAATACGAGTCTTGTCTTACTGTTGTTGCCGTTTGTTGGAGCGCTCCTAGTGCTCCTATTTTGTGTAAAGAAGTTGCATTTTCAAGATGTAAAAGCCCTTGTTACGAGCCGTGTTGCAATAGACTGGAATCGATTTTTATTTGCATTTTTTGTATGGGGAGGTTTGGTCGCGGTTTCGGTAGGGATTCAATATTTTTTCAATCCAGATTCGCTTGTTTTTCATTTTAGACCAATTCCGTTTTTAGGGATGCTCATTTTAGGATTTATTTTTATTCCGTTACAAACAAGCTCGGAAGAACTTTTATTTCGGGGCTATTTGTTACAGGGGATGTCAGTTCTATTTCGCAACAAATGGTTGCCACTACTTCTAACATCTCTATTTTTTGGGGTGATGCATTACAACAATCCAGAAATTGACAAATTGGGTAAAGTCTTATTGGTTTACTATTGTTTGACGGGTTTATTTTTAGGAGTACTTGTTTTAATGGACGATGGTCTAGAGTTGAGTATGGGGTTTCATGCTGCAAATAATTTAGTGACAGCAGTTTTAGTGACAGCAGATTGGACGGCCTTTCAAACCAATTCCATATTTCGAGATGTCTCGGAGCCCAACTTGTTATGGGCATTTTTACCTCCATTATTACTGTATCCACTCCTGTTTATGATCTTTTCGAAAAAATACCAATGGCATGATTGGAGGAAAAAATTGTTAGGAAATATTCCGCTTCCCACTGAATCAAATTCTCATGAAATTTCATAAAGCTTTTCAATTAAACGGTCAGTCTTTTCAGAATTCGGAAGAATTGCTTGGGTATTCTTGTCAATGGTCACAAGAGTTGCATTCTTTTCTTCAACAATGGTTGAATGAAAGTAGGGAATTGAAAGTAATGACTTCAGGTTCCACAGGAGTTCCGAAAGAAATTATCCTGCGAAAGGAACACATGAAAAATTCTGCAAAAGCCACAGGGGATTTTTTAAAATTAGGAGAAAATACGAAGGCGCTTTTGTGCTTGTCTCCCAAGTATATTGCGGGGAAAATGATGTTGGTAAGGGCCATGGAACTGGGGTGGAATTTGGAGGTTGTCAAAGAATCCAGTTCACCTCTTGAGGAATTAGACAAAGTTTTTGATTTTGTTGCAATGGTGCCTTTGCAATTGTCAAATTCATTACAACTCTTGCATCGTATAAAAACATTGATTGTTGGCGGTGCTGCTGTGTCTCCAGGATTATGTCAATCCTTACAAGGCAAATCTTGCGTGGTCTACGCAACCTATGGAATGACGGAGACGACGAGTCATATTGCTTTCAAAAAATTGAACCATTGTCAAAATGAAAATGAATCAGAAGTCTATCGAGTATTGCCAGAGGTATGTATCTCCCTCGATGATAGAGGTTGTTTGGTGATTGATGCGAAGAAGGTGGCCTCTGAAAGAATTACAACCAATGATTTCGTGCAGATTATTGCGAAAGACGCGTTTTATTGGTTGGGACGTCAAGATAGTGTTGTGAATAGTGGGGGGATTAAATTGATCCCAGAACAGATCGAATTAAAACTTGTAGAAATCATCTCACAGCGCTTTTTTTTGGCGGGTTTGCCGGATGATATATTGGGCGAAAAATTGGTGTTGCTTATCGAAGATAGCGGGAAATCAGTTTCCAATCCAAAAAAAGTGAAGCAATTTTTGAAAAAAGCAAATTTGTCGAAGTTTGAATATCCGAAAGAAATTCATTTTGTAAAGAAGTTTGCAGAAACGGAAACAAAGAAAATACAGCGAAAATCTACGTTAGAGATGATTTGAAGTGTCTTTTTTTCTAGAATTGTTGTACATTTTAGGGATACATAAGACACAAAAAAAGCTTGTTAAAAATAACAAGCTTTAAGATCTTAAAAATATCGTTGTAGAATTAAATTACTTTAACGTCTACTGCATTCATACCTTTTCTACCTTCTTTCAAGTCAAACTCTACTGAGTCTCCTTCTCTGATTTCATCTACTATTCCAGAGATGTGTACGAAGAATTCTTCGTTTGTTTCTGATTCGATAATAAATCCAAAACCTTTAGATTCATTAAAGAACTTTACTGTACCATTTTTCATTATAATATATGTTTTAAAATGCAAATGTAGTATTAATAAATAAGATACTGCTCTTTTTTAAGAAAAAAAATAACAAATAAAAACGTTTGAAAGTGCCTCTCTGATGCAGAGTAGCGCTTTTAGCTCCTGTTTATCTCTGAAATTGCCTCTAAAATAATTGAACAGCCTTCCCTTATTTCATCATCTGTAATGGTTAATGGAGGAGTGATTCGGATTGCATTTTCTTCAAATAGTAGCCAAAATAAAATCAACCCTTTTTCCAAACATTTTAAAATAATTTCAGAGGCAGTGGCTGGATTTTTTACAAGGAGTGCGAGCATCAATCCAACACCACGAATTTCCTTGACTTCGGGGTGTACAAGTAAGGATCGAATAAGTTTCTCCTTGCGCAAAGCTTCGTTCATCAAGTTTCCTTCTGTAATTTCTTGTAGGGTTGCTAATGCAGCTGCCGCTATCACGGGGTGTCCACCAAAAGTAGTGATATGGCCAAGTGTTGGCTGTTCTTTTAGAACCGCCATTTTTTCTTTGGAACTGATAAAGGCACCAATAGGCATTCCGCCTCCGAGTCCTTTTCCTGTAATAAGCACATCCGGAATGCAATGGTAATTTTCGAAACCGAATAATTTTCCGGTACGTCCGAAACCTGTTTGTATTTCATCTAAAATAAACAAGGCGCCCACATCGTCACAACGCTTACGAACCTTGACAAGGTAATCATTTTGAGGAACTATAAAACCAGCACCGCCTTGAATGGTTTCCATGAGAACAGCAGCTGTTTTATGTGTGATTTTTTGAAGATGATTTTCGTTGTTGAATTCTACAAATCGCACACCGGGTATGAGGGGGCGAAAGGCGCTGTTTTGTTGTTCTGCTCCGCTAATACTCATAGCCCCTTGCGTGTTTCCATGATATCCATTTTTACAAGCAATCAATTCACTGCGACCTGTCCATTTTTTTGCAAGTTTCATAGCTCCTTCAGTCGCTTCGGTACCGGAATTGGTCAGATAAGTAGTAGAAAGTGATTCGGGCAGATAGTTCGCGAGCAATTTGCAAAGTTGGAGTGACGGTTTTTGAATGAATTCACCGTACACCATGACGTGCATGTATTTGGACAGTTGGTCTTGAATGGCTTGGATGACTCTAGGGGGATTGTGTCCCAGGCTGTTGGCAGAAACTCCGGCAACAAAGTCCAAGTATTTTTTTTCTTGATTATCATAAATATACGCCCCTTCAGCGCGAGAAATTTCAATAGCGAGCGGGTGGGGAGTAGTTTGTGCTTGAAAATTGTAAAAATCTTCTTTCATGATAATTGATGGTTCTATTAAACACTACGGATTTTTTTCCGTATTCAAATCGGTTTTGTTTTCATCTTTGATGAAAATATCCTCTTTCGTTATTGGTTTTTCGTTTTCGCGCCAAACAAACCCCTTGAGTTTGTTTTCGGTCTCAGGGAATTGAGATGGGGGGTATGTTTTCCCATCCGGTGTTTTTAAAAACTTGATCCGTTGGACAGCATTGTTTTGGAGTTCAAATACGATGTTGCTACAACTCATTTTCATTACAGCAATTAATTTTTTTTCTTCATCCCGGGCATAGTTGATTACTTCGCCATTTCCTTTAGTTAATAAAGACTTTAATTTGTTTCCTTCAAATTTTCCAAACATGTTTTTTCCTTTGATTTGGTTGAAACCAATGGAGTCTTTTTGATTGATAAAGGCATTTTTTTTGATAAACAAAGAGTCTAGTTTGTTTGTTTTGGTGTCGGATAAAAGTTCGATGGTGTCTCCTGTAATTTGATTGCCTCCTGACCATAGAACAGGCTTTTTGAACATTTTTGTCAAGCCAATTTTTTGATGGGTATGGAGCGAATCGCATTTACCACTTAAATCGGTTTTGAAAAATTTCACATGATGGAAAGCACGTATGATTCTGTTATCAGGTGCACCTGTAATTAAGAGTGTGTCTCCATGAATAAAAAGAGAATCTTTGTCTGCTATGGAAATGGCAAGTGCTTTTTTGATAACAAAGACAGAGTCTTTGAATCGATGGAATTCTGCATAGCCGCCTTTTACAATGATGTTGTTCAATGTATCTGTTACTGTGGTATTTCCTGTAGAAGACGCAAACCCTTTTTCTTTATGACTGTAGATGCTATCTCCTTCGATAACTCGGTTGTCGTACTTGATCTTCGAATGATGTATTAAATTTGAGATGTCCAAACGGGTGTCGTAAAAGCCTTTTTCAGCGTAGGCAATGCTTTCTTTGGTGTCAATGGTAGTCGGTCCATAAAAATAAACATGTCCATTGTCAGTGTAATAATTTAAATGATTTGATTTTACCGTGTTGTCAGGGTTTTGTACGATGACATTAGTCGTCGCTTTGAATTTTTTTTGTTCTAAATAATAAGTGCCGTTTTTACTTGTCAATTTATTTTCACTACTTGTTATCGTACCATGGCAATTGTAGTATAATTCTTGTTTTATTCTATCGAAATGTAAAGTGTCTGTTGTCAGAGTCATACTGGGATCGTTTACTTTGACATTTCCCCAGGATACAGATTTTTTTAATGCCCCATCATAACTGGTGTACTCTGATTTTTGATGCAAGGTGTCCCCTTGATGGATGCGCACATCTCCGTAGGCATGCAATAAGTTTTGAGAAGAGTAGAGGAGAGCCTTGTTACAAGTAAGAATGGCACCGTCATGACTTACTTTGACACGACCATTTAAAACAACAGCACCTGGATATTTTGCTTCGTTTTTATAGGTCTGCTCAGAATTTAAAATTTTGATTTTCTTGTTTTGAGTATTTCCCAAAAAAGAACTCGCAACAATGAGTAAATAAAGTAATCGTTTCAATGTGTTTTCTTTGAAATGCAAAAATAAGCAAAAAGCAGGGAGAATAATTTCGAAAATGTTAAAATATAGGAAAAGGGTGGGAATCCTGTTTGCTAAAATATGACAAAAAAAAACGATCGCCCATTGAACGATCGTTTTTTTTAGTCATATTTCCATGTGATTATCTCACAATGGTTTGTTTTCTATCTGGTCCAACAGAAACGATAGAAATACGAATACCTGTTTCTTTTTCTATAAAATCGATGTAGGTTGAAAGTTCTTTTGGAAATTCAGTTTCTGAAGTAATCTCCGTAATGTCTTCACTCCATCCTTTGAATTCTGTGTAGATAGGTTTTACGTTTTCCGGTTCAATATTATAAGGGAAATGTTCAATGATTTCTCCTTTGTATTCATAAGCAGTACATACTTTTAAAGTTTCAAAGCCAGAAAGAACATCTCCTTTCATCATGTTCAATTGCGTAACTCCGTTTACTTGACAAGCATATTTTAATGCGACAAGGTCCAACCAACCGCATCTTCTTGCGCGTCCTGTAGTCGCTCCAAATTCATGACCAACTTTTGCCATTCTAGCGCCGTCTTCGTCAAACAATTCTGTAGGGAAGGGGCCTGAACCTACACGTGTTGTATACGCTTTGAAAATCCCATAAACTTCTCCAATGGTATTCGGTGCTATTCCCAAACCTGTACAAGCTCCTGCTGCCGTTGTGTTTGAAGAGGTAACAAAAGGATAGGTTCCAAAGTCTACATCTAACAAAGAGCCTTGTGCTCCTTCAGCCAAAATAGTTTTGTTCGCTTTGATGGCCTGGTGTAAATATTCTTCACTATCAATAAATGTCATTTCTTTCAATCGAGCAACTGCTGCAAAAAATTCTTCTTTAAGGGCTTCAAGGTTGTAGTCTAACTCAAGGTCGAAGAAGCTCAACATTTTCAAATGCTTGTCTGTCAAGGTCTGAAAAATCTCTTGCCAATTGTCCATTTCCAAATCTCCAACACGCATTCCATTACGTCCAGTTTTGTCCATATAGGTAGGGCCAATACCTTTCAGAGTAGAACCAATTTTTGCCTTCCCTTTAGAGATTTCAGATGCCTGATCTAACAAGCGGTGTGTTGGTAAAATCAAATGCGCTTTTCTTGAGAGCAATATTTTGGCATTCAAATCTAAATTGAATTTCCCTAAATTTTCCAATTCTTTTTTAAAGATGACAGGATCTATGACCACTCCATTTCCAACGACATTCAAAGCTTGGTCGTGAAATATTCCAGAAGGAATCGTATGTAATACGTGTTTGTGTCCATCAAAAATCAAAGTATGTCCAGCGTTAGGTCCACCTTGAAAACGTGAAATTAAGTTATAATTTTTTGTAAGTACATCTACAATTTTACCTTTTCCTTCGTCTCCCCATTGCAAGCCCAGTAATAAATCTACAGCCATTATTTTAAAAAATTATTTAGTGTTGTTTTTGTTTTTCTTTTTTCCGTAAAAATAAAGTGAATGGTCTTCAATTTCAATATCAAAAAACTCTTCAATAGATTTTTTGATGTTTTGGATCCTTGGATCACAAAACTCAATAACCTCCCCATTATCTAAAATGACATGGTCGTGTTGTTTGTTAAAGAAACTTTTTTCGTAGTGCGCCTGGTTTTGACCAAATTGGTGTTTTCTTACCAAGCCGCTATCTAGAAGTAATTCAATGGTATTGTAGAGTGTTGCTCTACTCACCCTGTAATTTTTGTTTTTCATACTGATATAAAGAGATTCTATATCAAAATGTTCTTCTAAGTCATATATTTCTTGAAGAATAGCAAAGCGCTCAGGGGTTTTTCGGTGACTGTTTTTTTCCAAAAACTTCACAAAAACGCCTTTCGCAGTTTCTTGATGATTACTTTTATTTTCCATTCGATGCTAGTATTAAAATAGCAAAACGCAAATTTAGTGTTATTTTTGATTTTGTAAGGAGGTTTTCAGATTTTTATTTCAAAGTATTTATTCTCCTTTCTAAAATATTTGATGTTAAAAAAACAGTCTATTTTTTTGAGAATCACGAACATAAAAAAAGGTAGCTAAAAATCTAGATGAAAAGATATGAAGATAGTCGTATTGGATGGTTATACATTGAATCCTGGAGATTTGAATTGGAATGGACTTGCGACACTGGGCGAGTTAGTTGTGTATGATAGAACTCAAAACACTACAGAATCGATACTAGAAGCTATTGATGATGCGGTGATTGCTTTTACAAACAAAACGCTTTTGTCCGCCGAAGTTCTCAGAAGGGCGCCTGCCTTAAAATATATTGGTGTTTTGGCAACTGGTTACAATGTCGTAGATGTGTTGTCTGCCAGAAATCAAGGAATCGTGGTGACCAATATACCCAGCTATGGTACAACTGCTGTCGCTCAGTTTGCGATGGGGTTGTTACTTCAACTTTGTCATCGGATTGGAGCGCATTCTGCAGCCGTGCATTCAGGGGAATGGAGTCTTCGTCCAGATTTTTGTTTTTGGGATTTTCCGCTTATAGAGCTAACAGGTAAGACCATTGGTATTGTGGGGTATGGAAAAATAGGGAGAAAAATGGCGCAAATGGCCGAAGTCTTTGGATTGAATGTCTTGATACATAGCAGAACAAAACCCCACAAACAAGATCTTGGCGAATATGTTGCGTTTGAAAAGCTCTTGCAAAAATCAGATATCATTAGTCTTCACTGTCCATTGACGAACCAAACAAAGGGCTTGATCAATAAAAAGTCAATTCAAAACATGAAAACAGGAGTACTGCTTGTAAATACGGCAAGAGGGGCTTTGGTGGTAGAGGAAGATTTGAAGGAAGCCCTACTGAGTGGTAAAATTGCAGGGGCCGCCTTGGACGTGGTATCTATAGAACCCATGACAAAAGACAATCCTTTGTTGGGTGTTACGAATTGCATCATTACGCCCCACATCGCTTGGGCCACGAAGGAAGCTCGCATGCGTCTGATGACTGCAGCTACAGAAAATTTAAAAGCCTATTTGAACGGGAAACCGCTAAATGTAGTGACTTAAAAAATCTTAATCCACACGGATGACTTTGTTTACGCCGTCTACTTTTAAAATATTTTCAATCAACTTTTTCAATTGGGTTTTGTTTTTCACATCCAGTGTAATACTACCGTTGAAGATAGAGCCTCGGGTATTCGAGTTGATGTTGTAAATATTCATATTGCTATTGCCCGCAATAATTTGTGTTATTTTATGTAAGATACCGTGTTTGTCTTCTCCACTAATTTTCAAAGTGACTTTGTAATTTTGTTTTGAAGAATCAATCCATTTGGCAAGCATGATACGGTATGCATAATTTGATTGCATACTAATCGCATTGGGACAGTCTTTTTTATGAACTTTGATACCGTCTTTGATTGTTAAAAAACCAAATACGGGATCGCCAGGTATGGGGTTGCAGCATTTGGAAAGCCGGTATTCTAATTTTTCTTCGTCTTTTCCAAAGACAAGAAGGTCGAAATTACTACTCAATTCTTCAATGCCCTCTTTGGAATTGACAGAAGTCTTTCGTTGAATTTTTTTCTTGAAATAATTGTAGAGTGCATTGCTTCGCTGATTGGCAAAACTTTTCAGTTCTGAATTTTCAATGGTGGAGGCTCCTATTCGGTAAAACAAATCAAAACTTGTTCTCAGCTTAAAATAATTCACCAATTCATTGGTGACTTTTTCGTTTAAGATAATTTTTAGTTGTTTTAATTTTCGTGCGAGTAAAACTTTTCCGTCTTCAGCAATCAGTTTCTCTTCTTCTTTGAGTGCTGCTCTTATTCTACCTTTTGCTCTCGCTGTAACGACAAATTCCAACCATCTTGGATTTGGTTTTTGCATTTTAGTAGTCAATACTTCTACTTGGTCTCCACTAGACAAAACGGTGTCCAAAGGTGTTAGTTTCCCATTTACTTTTGCTCCGCGGCATTTCAAACCAATATCGGTATGAATAGCAAAAGCAAAATCAAGTGCTGAAGATCCTCGTGGAAGTGACTTGAGGTCTCCATTTGGAGTGAAAACAAAAATTTCCTCGGCATACAAGTTCAATTTAAAATCTTCTACAAAGTCAACAGCGTTGAGATTTCCATTTTCCAAAGTGTCTTTAAGTCGGTTCAACCAAACTTCTAATCCGCTTTCATTGACGGTACCTTGTTTGTACTTAAAATGTGCCGCATACCCTTTTTCAGCGATTTCATCCATTCGTTTGGATCGTATCTGAACTTCTACCCAATTCCCCTCGGGTCCCATAACAGTAATATGTAAAGACTCATACCCTGTGGTTTTTGGATTCGTAATCCAATCTCGAAGTCTTAGAGGGTTTGGGTTGTAATGATCGGTAACAATAGAATAAATTTTCCACGCATCAAATTTTTCGTTTTTATCATCGGAGTCGTAAATAATTCGAATTGCAAATTTGTCGTAAATTTCCTCAAAACTCACATTTTGCACTTGCATTTTTCTACGAATAGAATAAATGGATTTCGTACGCCCTTTGATTTCGTAGGAGAATTTCTCTTTGGAAAGGGTCTTTTCCAATTTGTCTGAAAAGCGCTTGATGTAAAAGTCTTGTTCTTCTTTACTAGCTTTGATTTTACCCAGAATATCTTGAAACACCTCTGGTTCGGTATATTTCAGACCGAGGTCTTCTAATTCTGTTTTGATATTGTACAAGCCCAATCGATGTGCAAGGGGTGCATAAATATAAAGTGTTTCAGAAGCTATTTTGACTTGTTTGTAATTTGGCATTGAATCCATGGTTTGCATATTGTGCAAACGATCTGCAATTTTTATCAAAATCACTCGAACATCGTCGTTCAAGGTAAGTAGCATCTTTCGAAAATTCTCTGCTTGAATAGAAACATCGTGTTCTTTGTTTAGTCGTGAAATCTTTGTAAGACCACTGACTACTTTGGCAATGCTTTCTCCAAAAAGCTGTTCGATATCAGCAATGGTGTATGGGGTGTCTTCTACGACATCATGTAACAGCGCAGCAGCAATGGAAGCCGCACCTAAACCGATTTCATAAGCGACCGTTTTGGCAACTGCAATTGGATGGAATATATAAGGTTCTCCAGTTTTTCTTCGTTGTTCGCTGTGTGCATCCAAAGCCAAGTCAAAAGCTTTTCGAATTAGTTTTTTATCAGCAGACGACAGAACTTGATAAGTCCCTTTTAAGAGATCTTTGTAACGGGTTGCGATTTCTTTGTTTTCTTCTTCTATGGTCGCGGTATAAATCATAATCGAAATATATTGTTTTTTTGATGGAATCTCTGAATTATTTGTTCAAATTTTGAATGCGTTGCAGCAAGGTCGGATGCGAATAATAGAGAAAGACCGAAGAAGGATGTGGGGTCAAATTACTCAAACTCTTTTTGGATAGCTTTTTAAGAGCTTGAATCAAATCATTGGCATTTGAATTTTCTTTTGCGTAGTTGTCTGCCTGGTATTCAAAAATTCTTGAAACAATGTTTAGGAGCATACCTGTGAATTCAGAAATGGGAGTGTATAGTATGCTAAAAACAAGGATGCCTATGTGAAAACTGGGAAGTGATATGCCTAAAGAAGCCACCAATAAAGGATGCTCTATCAATAGGGATAGGATGAAAAGTGTAAGCCCGGTGAATAGGGTTGACAGTAGTATATTGTATAAAACATGTTTTCTTTTGTTGTGTCCAACTTCGTGTGCAAAAACGGCAACAATTTCATCTGTGTTCAAGTCCTGTATCAAAGTGTCGTACAAAACAATTCTTTTCTTAGGGCCAAAGCCTGAAAAATAAGCATTTGCCTTCGAGGAGCGTTTGGATCCGTCAATCACAAAAATTTTGTCTAGTTTGAATCCTACTTTGTTTGCAAAATGTTCCAATTTGGTTTTTAGGATTCCCTCTTCTAAAGGAGTTTGCTTATTGAACAAAGGAACAATTAAAGATGAGTAGAATAAATTTACAAAAAGAGAAAATACGGAAACCACGATCCAAGTGTAAATCCAGAATAGACTTCCTGTCTTCAAATAAAGCCAAGTAATTGAGTAAAGCAAGGGGCCTCCTAAAAAAGTGAGGAGCAACCATCCTTTCATTTTATCAATAAAAAACAATTTTTTGGTGGTTTTGTTAAATCCGTACTTTTCTTCGATTACAAATGTCTTGTAATAGGAAAATGGAGTGTATATGAAGTCACTCACAAAAAAGAGAATCCCCAAAAAATACAGGGCCATTAAAATTTCATTGGAAGTCAAACTTCTGATAATGGAATCAAGGTGTGAAAAACCGTCTGCCCAAAAGAAAACAAGTGTTATTGTCAAAGAAAAAGCATTTTTGAAGAGTAAAAACAGATGGTTCTCGTTTTTATATTCTTGGGATTTTTTATACTCCTTAGAGTCGTAAACATCGGCTACCTCCTCTGATAACTCATCCTTAAAATGTTGGGCATTTAGGAGTGCTAAAACAGTTTCTTTTGTGAAATTTAAAACAAGAATGCCAATGAGAATATAAAAAAGGACTTCTGGATTCATAAAGTTGCGTTGCTTCAATTAAAAAAATAAAGATACAAAGTACTCAACAGCAAGCCAAGCAAAGAAGATGTAAATCTTTTTGTTTTTAAAATAAAATCAAACTTGAATTTACGCTTGAAAGTCCCGCTGTCTTGTCGCTTCAAAAAGCAAAATAGAAGCTGCAACAGATACATTCATAGAGTCTATTTTTCCTCTCATCGGAATGATGATTTTTTGCTGCGCATTTTCCAACCAATCTTTTGTCAATCCTGTGGCTTCCGTCCCAACAGCAATGGCTGTAGGTTTTGTGAAATCTTGATTGTAGTAGGGTGTAGCATCTTTATGCAAAGCAGCTGCATAAACAGAAATGTTGTTCTTTTTTAAATAGGCCAATATTTCTTCAGTGCTACCAGTTGCTATTTGAGTAGTACATACACACCCTACACTACTTCGTATGGTGTTAGGGTTGTACAAATCTGTTTTCGGGTTGGCAATCAAAATTGCATCTACGTTGGCTGCATCGGCAGTTCTTAATAAAGCGCCAATATTTCCTGGTTTTTCAGGCGATTCAGCAATCAGTAATAAGGGAGCCTCTCTTTTGAAAACAAGGGTATTGAGTGTGTGTGATTTCGATTGTACCACAGCAATGACACCTTCGGTTGTCTCACGGTAAGCAATTTTTTTATAAACTTCTGTCGAAACTTCTAAAATTTGATGTGGAGTGTCTTGAATTTCTAGCAGTGATTCGAGACTGCAAATGTCTTTACAGATGACAAGCTGCTCAAGAACATACGCACCTTTAATAGCCAATTGAATTTCACGAACACCTTCCAGTAAAAAAACACCTTTTTTTCTTCTGTGTCGAGATTTTTCTTTCAAAAGCACCAGTTCTTTTACCAACGGATTTTGCAAACTTGAGATGTATTTGGGCATGTTTTTTTTTACAAAAATAGTTTTTTTCCATCAAGGAAAAATTTTAATTCATTCCAAACAACCAACTGTTGCTTTAAAAACAAAAGATTCTTTGTTTTTAAACGACTGGTCTCGATCGTATTACTCGCTTTTTCAAAGTGTTTTGGGTTCGTATGGCTGACAAATTTTGTGAGCTAGCGGTATGAAAAACACCAAATATGACAGTCTGTCATTCTAAAATAAAGAAAACTGCCAATAATAGAGACTCCTTTTCTTGGCACAAAGATTGACTAATGATTCTTATAAAATTGAAATAAGAATATTAAATATAAATATTATGAGTAAGATTATTGGAATTGATTTAGGAACAACGAATTCGTGTGTTTCTGTAATGGAAGGAAATGAGCCTGTTGTAATCCCAAATGCAGAGGGGAAAAGAACAACACCGTCTATTGTTGCTTTCGTAGAAGAAGGAGAAAGAAAAGTAGGAGATCCTGCAAAACGTCAAGCCGTGACAAACCCAACAAAAACAATTGCTTCGGTTAAACGTTTCATGGGGAATAAATTTTCAGAATGTTCTGAAGAGGTAGGGCGTGTGCCTTACAAAGTATTGAAAGGAGACAACGATACGCCTCGAGTAGACATTGATGGACGTTTGTATACGCCACAAGAGATTTCTGCAATGACGCTTCAAAAAATGAAGAAAACAGCAGAAGATTATTTAGGACAAGACGTTTCTGAGGCGGTTATTACAGTGCCTGCTTATTTTAACGATGCACAACGTCAGGCGACGAAAGAAGCTGGAGAAATTGCAGGTTTAAAAGTACAACGTATCATCAACGAGCCTACAGCAGCAGCATTGGCATACGGAATTGATAAAAAAGGAACAGATCAAAAAATTGCGGTTTATGATTTGGGAGGTGGAACATTTGATATTTCTATTTTGGAAATTGGAGAAGGTGTTTTTGAAGTATTATCGACGAACGGAGATACCCATTTAGGAGGAGATGACTTTGATGAAGTGATTATTGATTGGCTGGCAGATGGATTCAACAAGGAAGAGCAAGTTGATTTGCGTTTGGACCCAATGGCCTTGCAACGTTTGAAAGAAGCAGCAGAAAAAGCCAAAGTAGAATTGTCATCATCAGCTCAAACAGAAATCAATTTACCCTATGTAACCGCAACCGCTTCAGGGCCAAAACACCTTGTTAAAACTTTGACCAGAGCGAAGTTTGAGCAGTTGGCTGCTGAATTGGTAGTACGTTCAATGGAGCCTGTGAAAAAAGCATTGCAAGATGCAGACCTATCTACATCTGAAATTGACGAAGTAATTTTAGTAGGAGGTTCTACACGTATTCCTGTGATTCAAGAAGAAGTAAAGAAGTTTTTCGGGAAAGAGCCGAACAAAGGTGTAAACCCTGACGAAGTTGTAGCGATTGGAGCTGCTATCCAAGGAGGTGTGTTGGCAGGTGATGTAAAAGATGTATTGTTGTTAGATGTGACACCATTGTCTTTAGGAATTGAAACGATGGGGAATGTATTTACCAAATTGATCGAAGCCAATACGACGATTCCTACAAAGAAGTCTCAAGTATTTTCTACCGCTGTAGACAATCAGCCTTCAGTAGATATTCATGTATTGCAAGGAGAAAGAGCCATGGCTGCAGACAACAAAACAATTGGTCGTTTTCAGTTGACAGACATTCCACCTGCGCAAAGAGGAACGCCACAAATTGAAGTGACTTTTGATATTGATGCCAATGGGATTATCAAGGTGTCTGCAGTAGACAAAGCAACGAACAAGTCTCAAGAAATTAAGATTGAAGCTTCTTCTGGATTGTCTGAAGAAGAAATTGCAAAAATGAAAGCGGATGCAGAAGCAAATGCAGAAGCAGATGCTACGGCTAAAGAAACTGCTGAGAAGCTCAATACTGCGGATCAAATGATTTTTCAAACAGAAAAACAGTTGAAAGAAGTAGAAGGAAAACTTCCAGAAGATAAAAAAGCACCGATAGATGCTGCACTAGCTGAATTGAAAAAAGCACATGAATCGAAAGATATTGCTGCGATTGATGCGGCTACAGAAGCTTTGAATACTGCTTTGCAAGGGGCTGCTGCTGAATTTCAAGCGGCTGCGCAACAGCAAGCACAAGGAGGTGCAGAAGCACAACCCGAAGCAGAGGCGCAAGAAGATAGCGTAGAAGACGTAGACTTCGAAGAAGTTAAGTAGTCTTTGGATAAATAGTATCACATTTGACAAGAAGAAAAACACTTTTCAATGTTTTATGAATAGAAAAGCCATTTTGGGAGACCAAAATGGCTTTTTTTAGAAGTGAGCGGAATGGTTCCTGTTATTTTCAAAAGACAACACAAGAACAAGGTCTGTATTCAAGAAAACCAATCTTTCGTTATTATTTCGAAGCGTTTTTTTTCGCGTAAGCTGACAGAACTGTTTTTCTGCCGATTGTTTTCGTAAGGATGTCCTTTTCTAAATTCCATCCGCGCGCCGGAGAATATTCTCTTCCGTAAAATATAATTTGTAAATGCAACTTGTTCCAAGTTTCTTTTGGAAACAAACGTTTCGCATCTCTTTCTGTTTGGACCACGTTTTTTCCATTGGTCAACCCCCATCGATACATCAAACGATGAATATGCGTGTCTACTGCAAAAGCAGGAATGTCAAAAGCTTGGCTCATGACAACACTTGCGGTTTTGTGTCCAACAGCTGGCAGTGCTTCTAAATCTTCAAAGTTAGCAGGAACTTTGCCAGCGTGCTTTTCAATCAATATTTTTGACAAACCATATATCCCCTTCGATTTCATAGGAGAGAGGCCTACGGGTTTGATAATTTCACGAATTTCTTTCACGGATAATTTTACCATATCATAAGGGTTGTCCGCTTTTTTAAAAAGTAAGGGCGTAATTGTATTCACCCGAGCATCCGTACTTTGTGCGGACATCAAGACAGCAATTAGTAAGGTATAAGGATCTTTGTGATCTAGAGGAATTGGAGTTTCAGGGTATAGTTTTTCGAGCGTGTCAAGTACAAATTGAACTTTTTCTTGTTTGTTCATGCGAAAAGTGGAAAATTAAAAAATTAAAAGTACAAAGTTTTTTCACATTAAAGCGTGAAAAAATTTTACATTTGAGAGAAACCTTATTAACTTTCGGCTTTCTAATCGTAGCACATCAAATTATGACAACATTACAAAAAGGAGACAATGCACCTCAATTTTCAGCATTGGACGAAAAGGGAAATACCATTCAATTGAAAGATTACAGTGGAAAAAAATTGGTATTGTTTTTCTATCCAAAGGCAAGTACCCCAGGTTGTACAGTGGAAGCTTGCGATCTCAGAGACAATTACAATTTATTTTTAGAAAAAGGATACGACGTGTTGGGAGTGAGTGCAGATTCTGCAAAACGTCAACAAAATTTTATCACAAAAAACAGCCTGCCTTTTCCCTTACTCGCCGATGAAGACAAGGCCGTTATTGAGGCTTTTGGCGTTTGGGGGCCTAAAAAGTTTATGGGCAGAGAATACGAAGGGATTCACAGAACTACTTTTGTTATTGATGAAAATGGGCTTATCGAAGATGTCATTCAAAAAGTAAAAACCAAAGCACACAGCACGCAGATCATAGAATTCTGATTTTCAATATTGTTTCTTGTTAGATTGGCGTTTTAGTCATTACAGGGAGCATAGAGCGCTTCCGAATATCTACTAAATCAGTTCATTGTTGTATAGTTGAATTTTAATCAAAGATTTTTAGAACCATTGTTACCGATTACCCATGTGTATTTTATAGATGTCATTTTACCACTTCCTTTACAGAAGTTGTTTACCTATCGTATCACGGAGGCGGAGGCTGCATTTTTAAAACCAGGAGTGCGCGTAGCTGTTCCGTTTGGGAAATCTAAAATTTATACAGGCCTGGTTGCTGAGGTACACCAAAACGCTCCGGAGGCCTATGAGGCCAAAAGCATTCATCAAATTTTAGATCAAAATCCCATTGTAAATGCCCTACAATTGGAACTTTGGAATTGGATTTCTAGTTATTATATGTGTTCTTTAGGTGATGTATACAGAGCTGCCTTGCCTTCTGCTTTTTTATTAGAAAGTGAAACCGTGGTTCTCAGAAACAACTCCTTCACAGATCAAACACAGCTGACGGATGTTGAATTTTTAATTTTTGAAGCCTTGCAACAACAGGCACAATTGTCTGCCATCGAAATAAGTGGAATCGTAAATAAAAAAAACGTCCTGCCTTTTTTAAAATCGATGTTAGAGAAAGAAGCGATTGTGGTGCGAGAGGAAATTTACGAGCAATACAAACCCAAATTGGTCAACTACATACGCTTGACTGAAAAATACAAAAACCAAGAGGGCTTGCAAGAAGCATTGCAACTTGTTTCTAGGGCAAAAAAACAGTACCAAGCTTTGATGACCTACTTTTCTTTAGAAGGGGAAACCAAAAAGCCTATCAAAGTGAAAGAGTTGCAAGAAAAAGCAGCAGTTTCACCGGCCGTGGTAAAAGGTTTGGTTGATAAAGAGTTGTTAGAGGTGTATCAGATACAAGTCGATCGAGTACATTTTCGAGAAGCTGAAAGTAGTTTGAAAGCGTTGAGTACACACCAAGAAAAGGCTTTTGAAGCGATCAAAAATAGTTTTGAAACAAAAGCGGTGACTTTGCTATATGGGGTTACCAGTAGTGGCAAAACAGAGGTGTATGCGAAGCTAATTCAAGAAATATTGCATGCTGGGAAGCAAGTATTGTTTTTACTGCCAGAAATTGCATTAACGACCCAGTTGATCAATCGTTTAAAAAAAATATTTGGAGGTAAAATCTCAGTGTATCATTCGAAATATTCGATGAACGAAAGAGTAGAGGTTTGGAACAATGTCTCTCAGTCCAAGTCAAAAGCTCAAATTGTGCTTGGAGCTCGTTCTTCTTTGTTTTTACCCTTTGACAATTTGGGATTGATCATCGTAGATGAAGAGCACGAGGTTTCTTACAAACAATTTGATCCTTCACCTCGATATCATGCGAGAGATACGGCAATTTTATTAGGGCATCTCCATGGAGCAAAAACCTTATTGGGTTCTGCCACGCCGAGTATAGAGAGTTTTTTCAACGCAAATAATGAAAAGTACGGTTTGGTGCATTTGAAAAAACGTTACGGAGACGTTCAAATGCCAGAAATTCAATTGATAGACATCAAAGAAAAGCATCGAAAGAAAAGAATGTCAGGACATTTTTCGGATGTGTTGCTGCAACAGATTCAAGAAGCGTTGGATGGCAAAGAACAAGTCATTTTATTCCAAAACAGACGAGGTTTCTCTCCCGTGATGGAATGTGAAACCTGTGCTGTTTCTCCACAATGCCCTAACTGCGATGTGAGTTTGACATACCACAAATTTAGAAAAGAATTGCGTTGCCATTATTGCAATTACAGACAAGCCGTTCCATCAAGCTGTGGTGCTTGCGGCTCTGAAAAGTTGACAACTTTAGGTTTTGGAACGGAGCAAATAGAATTGGAACTCAAAGAATTGTTTCCTACATACAATATTGGGAGAATGGACTTGGATACGACACGCGGGAAATACGGATATCAAAAAATTATTGGTGCATTTCAGGCACAAGAAATTGATATTTTGGTAGGAACTCAAATGCTGTCGAAAGGACTCGATTTTGAAAATGTAAGTCTGGTTGGCGTGTTGAATGCTGATAACTTACTCAATTTTCCCGATTTTAGAGCACATGAGCGTACTTTTCAAATGTTAGTGCAGGTGGCCGGTAGATCTGGACGTTCTTGTAAAAGAGGGAAAGTATTGATACAGACTTTCAACCCGTACCATCAAATTTTACAACAAGTATCCTCAAATTCCTATGAGGAAATGTATCGGGAGCAATTACAAGACCGTTGGCAATTTCATTACCCACCTTATTATCGTGTCATGCGAATTACGCTGAAGCACAAAGATTTGATTCGAGTAGACGAAGCTTCAGAGTGGCTAGGGAAATCGTTGCAAAACGCTTTTCATGAAAATGTTTTGGGGCCCACGGCACCGGCTGTTTCAAGAATTCGAAATTTGTATATCAAACATATCGTGATTAAAATTCCACCAAAGCAGTCGCTCAAAGGAACGAAAGAGCATATTGAAAAGATAAAAAACACCTTTCAAGCAATCCCTAATTTTCGTGCGATTCGCTTGGGAATCGATGTGGACAGCTATTGAGTGTTTTTTGTGGTATTGGATTCGAAAAGACGTTTTTAATTTTCGATCCTGCTCCTGAATGACAAACAAGTGCGAGGGGATGGTGTAGTCACTTACGAAGCGACTTTATTACCATTCGAAATCCCATTTTTCTTCAGAGCGATACCAAAGGAATCCTTTTTCCACATGAAGAGGACTGTCAAAATTATTGGTAAAGAGACTTCCCGTTCCTAGTCCTTGCGGTATGCTTGTTTTCAGATGAGCGGTCCACTGGGCAATGGCATTCAGACCTATGTTTGATTCCAAGGCGGAGGTAATCCACCATCCAATATTTTGTTTTTCAACAATTTTTATCCAATCTGTGCTTCCTTGTATGCCTCCTACCAAGCTGGGTTTTAAAATGATGTATTGCGGCTGAATGGCAGTTATAAGTTTTTCTTTTTGATCGATGTCTGTGATACCAATCAGTTCTTCATCCAGTGCGATGGGCAGCGGTGTTCTACTACACAAATCTGCCATTTCTTGGATTTGTCCTTGTCGTATGGGTTGCTCGATAGAATGCAGCTCAAACTCAGACAAGCGTTTTAATTTTTCCAAGGCATTTTTGGGTGTGAAAGCACCGTTGGCATCGACACGCAGCTCTATTTTTTCAGCAGAAAATTGCTTTCGGATTCCTCGCAATAACTCGCATTCTTTTTCAAAATCGATGGCGCCAATTTTTAATTTGATGGTGTCAAAACCTGTGGCTAGTTTGTCTTCGATTTGTTTTTGCATAAAATCGGGTTTTCCCATCCAAATAAGTCCATTGATGGATATCGGCTGTTTTTTCGTTACAAAATCGGAGGGAAATAGTTCAAAAGGATGATGACTTTGGAAGGATAAAAATGCCTGTTCAAGACCAAATTGGATAGACGGATATGCTTTTAATTCAGAGATTAAAAAATCTTTTCCATACTCAATATGATCACAAACCCATTGTAATTTTTCTTCATAATCAGGTCTGTCATCGATACTCAGCCCCCTAAAAAGACCACATTCTCCATAACCTTGCTTGTTACTATCAAATATTTTAAGAAGATAGGTTTCTTTTGTTTTTAAAACCCCACGTGAAGTGCCGCTGGCCTGCTTGAAATGAAGAAGGTATTTTTTATAAGTAGCTTGTAGCATTTGAAATTAAAATGAAGATTTTAAAAATGATATTTTTACGAATTTATCCGATGACTTTTAGTTTGGAGAATTTTAAAATGAGTTTTTTGACTCCCTGTTTTTCAAATCTAATTTCTGCTTTGACATCGCCTCCAGTACCTTCCATTTTTAAAACTTCTCCTTTTCCAAAACGCTGGTGTTCTACAAAATTTCCAACCGTAATCTTGGAATCAAATAAATTACCAGTGTTATTGGTTTCACTTACTTTTTTAAAATTACTTGGAGGTTTGATCAAAGATTTTTTTGGACTATCGGGCGTTTGATTTCGAAAGCTGGTTTTCGATCTTGCTACTGGTTTTCTGTAGCGAATGCGATCTTTCGGGAGGTCGTCTTCAAACAGATTGCTATCCACAAAATTGTTGGTTCTCGGTGCCAATCTTTTGGGAGTGAGGTATTCTAAATATTTGGCATCAATTTCCTCTAAAAAACGGCTTGGTTCTGCGTCGGTTAACTTTCCCCATCTATAGCGTGTATTTGCATAGCTCAAATAAGCTTGTTCTTCAGCTCGTGTGAGTGCTACATAAAACAAGCGACGTTCCTCTTCCAATTCACTTCGTGTATTCATACTCATGGCTGATGGAAACAGGGACTCTTCCAGACCCACAATATAGACATAGGGATATTCCAATCCTTTCGCCAAATGAATGGTCATCAATGAAACGACGGGTTCGTCATCAGGCTTGTCGCTGTCTAAATCAGTCTTGAGAGCAACATCTTCTAAAAATACCGCCAACGAATCTTCTTGTCCCTTTTCTTTTGCATCGTCGATAAAATATTTTATTCCGTTCAAAAGTTCCTGCACATTTTCCACCTTGCTGATTCCTTCTGGAGTGCCATCTGCTTCTAAATCTTTCACAATTTTTACACGCTTTACAATGCTTTCGGCAATTTCAAAGGCATTCATTTTTTGCGCTTCGATACCAAAAGCCTTGATCATTTCAGAAAACCCTTGCAACTTGTTTTTTGTTCCTGCGTTTATTTTTAAATCGACTTTGTCAATATTGTTTACGATGTCTATCATCGGACGTTTGTAGTGATTGGCAGCGAGTATCAATTTGTCAACCGTAGTTTGGCCAATGCCTCGGGCTGGATAATTGATAATGCGTTTCAAAGCTTCTTCGTCATTTGGATTGATCAAAATACGCAAATAGGAGAGGATGTCCTTGATTTCTTTTCGTTGATAAAAAGAGGTGCCTCCATAAATTTTATAGGCAATCCTCTTTTTTCTCAAAGCATCTTCCATAGCTCTGGACTGTGCATTGGTTCTGTAAAGAATGCAAAACTTATCATTGGTAAGTTGGTGGTTCATTTTATTGTCAAAAATAGAATTTGCCACCCAACGGCCTTCTTCACCATCGGAAAGGGTTCGCATAACTTTTACTTTCGCTCCTTCGTTGTTGGCGGTCCAAATTTCTTTGTCTAGCTTGGTTTTGTTGTTTTCGATCAAACTGTTTGCGGCCTCGACGATATTTTTAGAAGAGCGGTAATTCTGTTCGAGTTTGAAGGTTTGAACGCCTTCGTAATGTTTTTGAAAATTCAAAATATTGTTGATATTGGCGCCCCGGAATGCATAAATGCTTTGAGAGTCGTCTCCTACAACACAAATGTTTTGAAAACGATCTGCCAAGGCACGAACAATCAAATACTGAGAATGATTGGTGTCTTGGTACTCATCTACCATCACATAGCGAAAACGGTCTTGGTATTTTGCCAATACATCTGGAAAGCGTGCGAGTAATTCATTTGTCCGAAGTAACAAATCGTCAAAATCCATGGCTCCTGATTTGAAGCAACGGTCGACATATTCTTTGTAAATAGTTCCCATTTTTGGGCGGCTTGCCATGGTGTCTGCCTCCTGTAATTCTGAATTATTTTGGTAGGCTTTTACCGTAATAAGACTGTTTTTGAATTGAGAAATCCGACTGAGTACTTGTTTTGCTTTGTATCTCTCTTTGTCCAAACCTTGTTCTTTGATGATGGATCCGATTAGCCTTACAGAATCTTGTGTGTCGTAGATGGTGAAATTTGATGGAAAACCTAGTTTGTCTGCCTCGGAACGAAGAATTCTTGCAAAAACAGAATGGAAGGTTCCCATCCATAAATTTTTTGCTTCGCTCGCACCGACTACAGATGCAATACGCTCTTTCATTTCGCGAGCGGCTTTGTTGGTAAACGTTAGGATTAAAATATTAAAAGCATCGACGCCCTGTTGCATCAAGTGCGCAATACGATAGGTGAGTACCCTTGTTTTTCCCGAACCAGCTCCTGCAATGATAATCATCGGACCTTCTTTTTGCAGCACTGCTTCTTTTTGTGAAGGATTCAATTGGTCTAAATAATTTGCCAAAATAATTTCTGTTTTTCAAATGAGTATTCGCAGGTCCTTTTGTTGAAAAATACTTGTTCTGCTTATCTTTTCCAAAAATAAGTTTTCGTATGCTTTTCTACAATAAAAGTTATGAAAAATAAAAAGCCTCCTTAAAGGAGGCTTTTTGATATCTTGTTTTATACCTGTGTTAGTTGAAGTATATTTTAGAGGCTCCAAGAGCGACTTTAATATTGCCTGTTTCGGCGCCTGAATTTAAATTATAAGCATGTAATTCACTCAAAGCAGTAAAGCTGCTTTGTAATGTGAACAAGCGATTGTTCTTAACCGACATACCGTAAATATATCCGGTTTCTATTGTAGAAGATTCCGGTAGCGAGGTATCTGCTTTGTCAAAAGAAAATATTCCAGTACCTAGGAAATAAAAAAGGTTGTTCCCATCCATGGCCAATAGACTTGGGTGTTCACCTTCGGCAAACGACCAAGTATTTAAGATGGCTTGTGTAGTTGTATTTATTTTTGAAATACTTGCAGTGGTGTGCCCTGTAACACTCCAATCAGCGTCATAAATTGTTTGCCCCTCTGAAAGAACATATAAAATGTTGTTTTCATCAAAAAATAGTTCGTCAGGTCGATCTCCTACAACAATTTCAGTTACGGTGTCATTGTCTATATTGATGACAGAAATAATGTTGTTTGTTCCAAATGCACCTTTGTGACTGATATATAAAACATTTTTATGAGCAATAATTCTTTCTGGGCCCATTCCTACTGGAATTGTTTTTGTCACGGTATTTGTTATCAAATCAATAACAGCTATGAAATCATCATTCGGGTCGGAAGTGCTTCCCCAGTTGGTAGCGTAACCTATATTATCGACAACAGCCATGTATCTTGGGTGTTCTAAATTGGTGTTTATTATTGCAATTTCTTGAAATGTATATCTGTCTACAACGGTGATACTATGTGCGTTGTCAACAGTGATATAGGCATTTTCTTCGCTAAAAGCCATGGACTGTAAAAAAGTTCCTAGTTCTTTGTCATTGACCGTTTTGTAGATGAAATTTGTTCCACTAGACAAATCCTCAGCAACGTGGCTAACGGATCCTGTTCCGGCTCCAGATCCTTCGCCACTAATTAGCAATCCTCCTTGGTAGTCTCCTTGTGTTATGTCAATGGTGTCCTCAGAACAAGCTGTGGCAAAAACACCAAAGGTCAAGGCAGTAATAATCAGTTTATTAATTTTCATAATTTAAAATTTATAGTTAATATGGATGTTAAAATTTCTGTTTGGCATTAGTCTTCTTGGTGAGACCTCATAAATTTCATTGTAAACATTGTTTATTTTTAGCCCCGCGCTGAGTTGTTGTTTTGAGGTTTTAAGGATATGGTATTCCATTCCTATGTTTGAAATATCATAAGCTGCTATAGATAGTATGTCAATATTGTCTTCTGAGGTAAAAACTTTTCCATTGTATAAAAACTGGTAGAAAGTATTCCATCTTCTGTAACCATAGGCAAGATTAAGGTTTGTCAAATGCTTGGGAACAAATATGAGTGATTTTTTTTTTGTTTTATCAGTGGCTATTGTATATGCGTAATTCAAGTTTAAATTGAAATAATGATGATGGTGCTTTCTGTTGTATTTTAAATTCAATTCTAGACCTTTGTTCAATGTTTTTGAGATATTAATGGGAATCCATTTGTTTGGTCGATTTGGGTCTCCATTGGGCGTCCAAACAATTTTATTTTTAGAATCGATGTAATAAAAAGAAAGATCTAGTTGCAATTGCTTGTTGTTTATTTCAATCGCAATTTCTGCTTGTTTGGCGGTTTCAGGAATCAAATCAACATTTCCTAATTCTGGCCAGTACAGGTCGTTGTAGGTAGGGACTCTGTAGTTTTTGGATCCGTTCATACGAAGTTTGAGTTTTTCAGACAAATGGTACTCAGCACCAAAGGCATATACCCATGGTACGTCGTAATCAGAATTGAAATCTTTTCGCACTTTAAGGTTATATAGGATTTGAGTGCCGATTTCACTCTTGTAGATAAGTGCTTGCGAGAACTGTTTTCGATGATGCTTTTGAAGGGTGTTTGAGTCTCCTATGTTAGAATCGTATTCAGAAAACGATTCTATGCTAGTTGAGTTGTTGAATGTATATGTAAAATCGTAATTGAACAATCGACGTGTTGAATTTCCAAAATCATATTTTTCCATATCTCTATCTTCAAAGTACCGGTACTCTTGCGTCAAGTATGCAAATTTAATCGTATGTGTGGCTGTGTTTTTTGAAAACTCAAATTCAGAGAGAACTCTGTTATTGAAATTTTGGTATTTTTCTTTTGCGGAGGTTGGATTTGGTAATTCTCCAGCAAAACCTCGTTCACCACTATAGTTTGTGAAATAAAATTTAATTTTTGAGTACAGCGAGGTTTTGATAGCAAAACTGAAATTTGTATTCAAATTTTCATAGTCACCGTTCACATTTTCAAAAGGGGTACTCAAGAGTTTGTAATTGTTTTCTGATCGGTTGTGCGCAATACCAAAGTTTAGAGAAAACCTAGTGTTGCTGTTTGCAAATTTGTAACGGTTTTGTAGGGTCTGAAAGCTACCTAAAGAAGTCTGGAGGGAATGTTTAGAAAAATACCCAAATGGTAAGGTTGTATTTAAATGAATCGTACCTCCAATAGCTCCAGATCCGTATTTAATCGTTCCACCACCACTTCGGATAGCTATGTTGTCTATTAAATTAACAGTCAATGAATTAAACCCTGTTTGTCCATTGTTCACAGAGTTGATATTGATGCCATTCCAAACAACTGCAGTATTGGAGGCACTGGTTCCTCTAAAACTTGCTGAACTAACTCCACCAGCACCATTTTCTTTCATGTAGATAGGTGAGTTGAAGCGTATCAGAGAGGTAAAAGAGGTACGATTATTGGATATGATAGAGTCACTTAATGTGAGTACTTTGTAGCCAGTAGAATTTTGCTGAACATTTTTATCAGCAATCACAATGACTTCCTCCAATGCATTTACAACAGAATCATTTTGGGCGTACAAGCTTAAATCTGCTAAGAAGCAAAGTAGTGAAAAAATATATCTCATCATTCCAAACCTTTCTCCCCGAAAGTTTTTTTATGTTCTGAATAAGGCAGGTCTCCTGGCTTGCGTCTTGTTGCTACCTTCCCGTGACGAACACAGTGGTGTAAAGAGTACAACAAGCATCAAAATAATTTTGACTAAGCTTACAGTTGCGGGGACAGCTCTCGCATTGAACGAGATTCCCTTTTAATCTCATTTCGGTAACCTGAAATGAAAACCAAATTCGATGCGAAATTAGGAACTATATTTGGACTGACAATTTTTTTAATTGAAAAATGAAACAAATTTTGATTTCAACTTATTTGAAACGTTGCAAATGGTTGGATGAAAAAGATGTGCCAATACTTCAATTCCATCGACGAGTGTGCTTGCCGAGGATTGCGTGAAGAGATCAAAGTCAGCGATAAAAACCTGTTTGTTTTGAACTGCTCGCAAAAAAGCCCATTCTTTTTTTTCTTGCAAGAATTTCATGTCCTCTAATGTACGTTTGATTGAGTATCCACAAGGTGCAATGATTAAAACTTCGGGGTCGTATTTTACAATTTTTTTCCAATCAATCACAATGCTGTCGCCGGAAGGATGTGACAACAAGTCAATGCCACCAGCATGGCCTATTTGATGGGGGATCCAATGACCGCAGTTGAACAACGGGTCAATCCACTCTAGCAATAGCACGCTCTTCGCTTGCACTCGAGCGGCACGTTGCCTGTCAATGATCGCTGTAATTCGAGCATGCAAATTGTCGATATAGCTTTTTCCAATACTTTCTTTTTTCAAAGCTTTGGCAATGGTCATGGCATTGTCAAAAACGTCCGCCAAGGAATTGGGTGTAATGGAAATCAATTCGGGCGTTTTTTCTAGTTTGTGCAGGGAAGCCTCAACACAATAGGTGTCAATCTGACAAACATCACAAACGTCTTGTGTGAAAATAATATCGGGTGCAATGCTTTTTAAGACAGGCTCATTTACAAAATACAAGCTTTCTCCCGTGGCTTTGCTTTGCGAAAAAATTCGATTGATTTCATCACTTGTATAGTCCTTGTCTTCCAATACACAGTTTACGGCTACTTGTTTTTCTTTCAGGGCAATTTGAGGACACTCAAAGGTAATGCCGTCCAAATAGTCTTGAAGGTTCATGTCGTAAATCATTTGCGTTACCGCAGGCATAAAGGAAGAGACTTTCATTTTGTAAAAAGATCAAATGTATTTTCAAAAATAAGACGAATTGAAAGATATTTCCTTCTTTTTTTAGAAAATTAAAAAAATGGTTCAATCTTTGCACAAGTGGGCTATTTTGTAATGTTCTTAAATCTTTAAAGATGAAAAAATTAACAGCGCTTCTTTTGTTGTCTTTTCTTGTGGCATGTGGACCAGCACAGGAGAAAAAAGTTCAAATTTCGAGCAACATCTATGCAAGAGGTTTTTCGATTACATGGCAACAAGGTTATAAAAAAATAATTATTTTTAGTGCGTTTGGAGAAAAGGAACAGGAGTTTTTATTGGTTCCAAAGACAGAAACAAAAAAAGTCGATACAGACTTGCCAATAGTGCGCACACCATTGGAAACCATCGTATTGACTTCTTCTTCTCATGTGCCTTATTTAGAATTGTTGAAGGAAGAAAGTTCTTTGGTGGGCTTTCCGAATACCGATTTCATATCCTCTCCCAAAACAAGGAAACTCATAGATTTGAATCAGGTGAAAGAATTGGGGACTTCCGAAAATTTGAATACCGAAATATTGTTGTCTTTGAAACCCGATTTGTTGATGGGGTTTGCTGTTGGTAAAATTAGCAAATCACTTGAATTAGTTCAGAAAAATGGTATTCCCGTGCTTGTTAATAACGATTGGCAAGAAGAAACTCCTTTGGGAAGAGTGGAGTGGCTGCGTTTGTTCGGGGCTTTGTTTGAAAAAGAAGCAATGGCGGAGCGTATTTTCAAAGAAATTGAAAATGAATATTTGAGTGCTCAAGCTATTGCTAAAAAGGCAGCTAAAAGACCAACTGTATTATCGGGTTCTATTTTCCAAGATGTTTGGTATTTGCCGGCAGGACAAAGTTTTATGGCCACATATTTCAAAGATGCTAATACGGATTACTTGTGGGCAGGCTCGAAAGGAGCTGGTAGTTTGTCCTTGAATTTTGAAAATGTATTGGAGAAAGCGCAGTACGCCGAATTGTGGATTGGATGTAGCTTGTATAGATATAAAAGACAATTATTAGAAGCAAACAAACATTATCAAAAATTCAGTCCTTACCAACAAAGTTCAATCTATACCTATGGTAAAAAGAGAGGAGAGAAAGGAGGCTTGTTCTTTTTTGAATTGGGGCCTGTTCAGCCGCATGTTGTTTTAAAAGATATCATCAAGATTGCACATCCTGAATTGTTGCCAAATTACACGCCTTACTTTTTTAGCGACTTGGACTGAATGTTTTGACTTGTTCTTGTGGGTCGATTGTGTCATTTGAAAAGCCTGTTTCTGCAAAAAAACATGGGTTTGCACATCCTTAGAATATCACTATCTTTGCGGCTCTAAAAAACAACAGAAATGAACAACGGATTATACGCTAAGTTTCACACTAGCAAAGGGTCTATTTTGGTAGACTTAACTTTTGAAAAAACACCAGGAACAGTAGGAAACTTTGTTGCCTTGGCAGAAGGAAATATGGAAAACGAGGCGAAGCCTCAAGGAAAGCCTTATTACGATGGGTTGAAATTTCACAGAGTAATTGCAGATTTTATGATTCAGGGAGGTTGTCCTCAAGGAACTGGTACTGGAAACCCAGGCTACAGTTTTGACGATGAGTTTCATCCTGAACTAAAGCACGACAAACCAGGGGTATTGTCGATGGCAAACTCTGGTCCTGCAACGAATGGAAGTCAGTTCTTTATTACGCATGTGGCAACACCTTGGTTAGATAATAAGCATACGGTGTTTGGTTTTGTAGTGGAAGGACAAGAAATCGTAGATGCAATTGCGCAAGACGATTTGATTGAAAGTCTTGAAATAATAAGAGTAGGGAAGGCAGCAGAGGCTTTCAATGCGATTGAGGCATTTCGTGTTTTCGAAGGAGCGAGAGAAAAAAGAATTGCAGAGGCAAAAGCAGCACAAAAAGAAAAATTGGACGAAGTAGCTGCGGGTTACGACGAGACTCCGAGTGGATTGCGTTATAAAATTTTACAAAAAGGAAACGGTCAGCAAGCCACCAAAGGTGCGGGTGTATCTGTGCATTACAAAGGGCAGTTACTCGATGGTACGGTGTTTGACTCTTCTTACAAAAGAAAACAACCGATCGACTTCAATGTCGGAGTGGGACAAGTGATCAAAGGTTGGGATGAAGGAATTCAACTGCTCAAAGTAGGTGACAAGGCTCGTATGGTCATACCTTCTGATTTGGCTTACGGTTCGGCAGGTGCTGGAGGTGTCATTCCTCCAGATGCTACTTTGATTTTCGATGTAGAATTGGTGGCGGTTAACTAAGTTATAAAAAAGAGTGGATATGGATTTCTGAGAGTTCTTTTCATGAAATTCAAAGCTTTTGAAGGTGATTTCATTGAAGATTTTTTAGATTTTTATAAAATTTAGAATTCAATGTTTTCGGAACCAAATACTTACAGAAAAGAAGGTGTGCTCTTTTAAAAAACACCTTCTTTTTCTTGTAATAACAAAGAAAGAAAGTATCTTTGTAGTGCAATACCAATGCGAAAGTAGCTCAGTTGGTAGAGCGTCAGCCTTCCAAGCTGAATGTCGCCGGTTCGAACCCGGTCTTTCGCTCAAAAAAACTCCTCCAGGAAACTGAAGGAGTTTTTTTTATGTTTTTAGGGTGCGTTTTCCGTGGTTCATTTTGATAAAAGGTTGTCAATTCGAGTGAAATTTGCAGTGAGAAGAAAAAATTCAACTTCTATGATTAAGGAATTGACAGTTGGTGAAATTTTATTCAGGTAATAAGGATTTGTTTGACTCAATTTTGAATATACTACGTGTTTGATTCAAGCTATCGGGTATAAAAAAAGCCTTCGTAAGAAGGCTTTTTAGTGACCGGGCTGGGGCTCGAACCCAGGACCCTCTCCTTAAAAGGGAGATGCTCTACCAACTGAGCTACCAGGTCGTATGCAAAAAAGGTGGAAACTTGTGGTGAGAGTAGGATTCGAACCTACGAAGCTTGCGCAGCAGATTTACAGTCTGCCCTCGTTGGCCACTTGAGTATCTCACCAAAATTTCAATAAAAGGACGGTTTGTTTTAAAAACTTGTGACCGGGCTGGGGCTCGAACCCAGGACCCTCTCCTTAAAAGGGAGATGCTCTACCAACTGAGCTACCAGGTCGTCTATTTCCTCCTTTTTTGCGGGTGCAAATATAGGGGGATATATGAATAAAACAAACAATTTTAGGAATTACTTTCGTTTAAATAAGACTCCCGAACTTTCTTGAATAAGTTGGAACTGTAAACGAAATTTACAACCGATTCATTATCAGTTTTAAAGATCTCTTTGTGACTTCCTTCCCATGCTTTGAATCCATTTTGTAAGAAGATGATTTTTTCTCCAATTTCCATTACGGAGTTCATGTCATGGGTGTTGATAACAGTTGTTATTTGGTATTCACAGGTGATTTCCTGTATCAAATTGTCGATGATGATGGCTGTTCTAGGATCGAGTCCTGAATTGGGTTCGTCACAGAACAAATATTTTGGATTCATGACAATAGCTCGTGCGATGGCAACGCGTTTTTGCATTCCTCCAGAAAGTTCTGCAGGAAACTTTTGATGAGCATCGGGGAGGTTGACTCTTTTTAAAACTGCATGTACCCGATCACTCATCTCTGAGTCTGACTGATTGGTAAACATTTTTATAGGAAACATGATGTTTTCTTCCACAGTGAGCGAATCAAACAAAGCACTTCCTTGAAACACCATCCCAATTTCTTGTCTCAATTGTCTTTTTTGGTCAACATCCATTTCTTTACTGATGTTGCCATCGAATGAAATAATCCCTTGTTCAGGGGTGTGCAGTCCCAAAAGACTTTTTAGGAAAACTGTTTTACCAGAACCACTTTGTCCAATGATCAGGCTGGTTTTTCCTCTTTCAAATGTGGCATCAATTCCTTTGAGTATATGAGTGTCGCCAAAACTTTTATGCAAATCTTTTACCTGTATCATTTATCCGAGTAGCATTTGAGTTAAAAAGTAATTCAATAAGATAATCACCACACTAGTCCATACCACGGCTTGAGTACTTGCTCTACCGACTTCCAATGAACCTCCTTTGACATAATATCCGTGGTAAGACGGAATGGTAGCAATGACAAATGCAAATACAATCGCTTTGATTGTTGCGTATTGAAGTAGAAAGGGATCAAAATCTAGTTGAATACCATCGATATAATCGATGGAATGAAATAAGCCTGTCATAAGGCCTGCAAGCCATCCTCCCAAAATCCCCAAAAACATGGCCAATAGAACCAAGAGGGGGTAAAAGAAAACAGCGGCTATGATCTTAGGAAAGACTAAATAATTCAAGGAGTTGATTCCCATGACTTCCAATGCATCTATTTGTTCGGTAACACGCATGGTACCGATACTTGAAGTAATGAAAGAACCTACTTTTCCTGCGAGAATGATAGAGGCAAAGGTAGGTGCGAATTCTAAAATCATGGCTCGTTTTGTCGCAAAACCAATCAGATATTTTGGGATGATAGGACTTTCAAGGTTCAAAGCTGTTTGTATGGCAATTACACCACCGACGAAAAAGGCTATGAAAGCAACAATTCCTAAGGATTTCAAACCCAAGTCTTCAATTTCTCGAAACAAAGCATCTTTAAAAACACTCAATTTTTGAGGACGTTTGAAAACCTGTCTGAGCATTAAAAAATATTTTCCAACATGTTCGATGTAATTCATGTAATCTTTTTTGCTAAAATATTAAATTTATTTTTAGGCCTTTTCTGCAAGTTAAAGCGATCGAATCAATCGTATTTTGCGTAAAATTTCCCCTTCCATTTGCCTTGAACGCGCATGATTTGTTCAATCACGTCACGAACACAGCCTTCGCCTCCTTTTTTTGGAGAAATGTATTTGGAAACTTCCTTTATCTCTGGAGCTGCATCTTGAGGAGCGCAGGGAAAACCAACAAGTTCCATGACAGGGTAGTCAGGAACGTCGTCTCCCATGTATAAAATGTTTTCTGGAAGCAAATTGTATTTGTCAACCAATTGATAGTACTGTTTTATTTTGTCATGTGCTCCTAGGTAGATTTCTGTAATCCCCAAACCTTGCAATCTTTTTCGAACAGCTTCATTGCTACCACCGGAGATGATGCAAATTCTATAGCCAGCATCAATGGCTGTTTTGAGAGCATAGCCGTCTTTGATATTCATTTGACGAACTAGCTCGCCGTTCGGAAAAACAGTAACCATTCCATTGGTCAAAACACCGTCGACATCAAAAATAAAAGTGTTGATATGAGGCATCAATTGTTTGTAACTAATTTCCATGTGATTTTGATTTTATGATGGCGTCGGTCAATACCGAATAAATTATTTCGATTTCTTCCGAGCACTCAGATTTGTGAATTTCTATGGTCTTGTAATCTTTTCTTTTAGCGGGGCCCGTCTGCGCCTCAAAAGGCGCTAATGTATTCATTTTTTTGGCGGTTTCTAGTATCAAGGGTTGTAATATTTCAAATGGAATATTGTTTGCGTCGCAAATATCTTTTCCAATGGAATAGAGGTGATTCACAAAATTATTGACAAATACTGCCGCCAAATGTATTTTTTTTCTTTGAAGAGAATTGATGTTGTACACTTTTTTGGAGAGTAGTGTCGCAAGTGAGTGCAAGGTTTCGAGATCTTTGGATTGCGCCGCTTCGATACAGAGAGGAATGCCATCGAACGGAAGGCTTTTATCCTTTGAAAAAGTTTGCAAGGGATAGAAAACCCCTTTTCTCAAGTTGTTGTGCAAAACATCCATTGCGAGTGCTCCAGAAGTGTGAACAATCAAGCCTTTTTTGTGTGTAATTTTTGCCGAAATTTCTTCAATAGCAAGGTCATTTACACAAAGGATGTAAATATCTGTATCTATCAATTCTTCGAGACTCTCAGTGATTTTTGTACGCTTTTCGAAATGTCGAATTTTTTCGATGCTACGATTGTAAATTTGCGAAAGCTCACAACTACTTGTATTCAGAAAAACATTCGCCAAATGATTTGCTAAATTCCCTCCACCAAGCAAAGTAATTGTCATCATAAGGCGAAGATACAAACTATCTTATTTTTAAGAAGTCTTTTTAAAAGAGAAATTTGTAATTTTGAGATTCATAAAAAAATCAATTCAAATGAGATACATTGCATTCGTAATCATAGTATTTACTTTGGGCAGTTTTTGTCGTTGTCAGGAAGCTCCAAAACAAGTTGTGCAAGAGGAAATCGATATCTATGATTTTAAAGTAACAGATTTGAACGGAGAAACTTTTGATTTTTCTACTTTGAAGGGAAAGAAAATAATGATTGTAAATACAGCCTCAAGATGTGGGTTGACCCCGCAATACAAAGGACTGCAAAAACTCTATGAAACCTATCAAAACAAAGATTTTGTGATTGTAGCTTTTCCTTCCAATGATTTTTTATTTCAAGAACCAGGGACTTCAAAGGAAATTGCTTCTTTTTGCAAGCAAAATTTCGGGGTGACTTTTCCAATGATGGAAAAAATAAAAGTGAAAGGAAGAAAAAAGCATCCGATATATGATTACTTGACAAAGGAAGAAAAAAATGGGTGGAAGAGCTCAAGGGTGAAATGGAACTTTCAAAAATATTTGATCAGTTCAACAGGTAAATTAGAGAAAATATGTGCGCCTTCCACAAAGCCCAACAGTCCTGAAATTATAGCTTGGATAGAAGAATAGAGAAAGATTCAAACTTTTAAGAACGACACGAAATGAAGTTAGATATATTGGCCATAGGAGCACACCCAGATGATGTAGAGTTGGGTTGTGGAGCAACACTGGCAAAAGAAATTGCCTCAGGGAAGAAAGTAGGGATATTGGATTTGACCAGGGGTGAATTGGGAACACGAGGTTCTGCTCAGATAAGAGACAAAGAAGCTTTGGCAGCAGCGAAATTATTAGGCGCTGCTTTTCGAGAAAATATGGCCTTTTCAGATGGCTTTTTTACCAATGACAAAGAACACCAGTTGGAGCTTGTCAAAGTACTGCGCAAATACCAGCCCGAAATAGTCTTGTGCAATGCCACAGAGGACCGGCACTTAGACCATCCGAAGGGAAGTAAATTGGTCTCCGATGCCTGCTTTTTATCAGGTTTGAGAAAAATAGAAACCGAACATGAAGGAAACCCACAAAACGCTTGGAGACCCAAACACGTATACCATTATATTCAGTGGAAATCGATAAAACCAGATTTTGTGGTTGATGTTACCGGTTTTATGGAAACAAAAGTAGCCGCGGTTAAAGCCTATACTTCACAATTTTATGATCCAAACAGCAAAGAACCAATCTCTCCCATAACTAGTGAAAACTTCTTAGACAGCGTGCAATATCGTGCACGAGATTTAGGAAGATTGATAGGCGTGGAGTGCGCAGAAGGCTTTACCTCAGAGCGTTATATAGCAGTGGAGAAACTAGACGATTTAATTTAGAAAAAGTTTGCAAGTTTGTTGAAATAATGTAAATTTGCACCCGTTAAATATGGTGGTTGTAGCTCAGTTGGTTAGAGTATCGGTTTGTGGTACCGAGTGTCGCGGGTTCGAGTCCCGTCTTCCACCCCATTTTCAAAGAGATTGTCGAAAGATGATCTCTTTTTTTTTGCGGATTATTTTTCGGTAAAAAAAAATAGTAATCTTGTAATTATGTCCAAAAAAGGAAAAGAAAAGAATACAAAAAACAAGGCCAAGCATAGCAAACTTATGGCTCGGAAAGAAAATAAAAAACGGGCTGAAAAAAAAGCGCATGAGACACGTGTCAAAGCGCTCCTGAAAAAGCACCACGCCCAACAAAAAATGCGTGAAGAAGAAAATGACGGAATTAAAAATTGACCGAGTAGTAGGTCAAAACTTTTGAGGAGTGTTGTGGTTCTATTTTGAAGGGGTCAGAGAGGCAAGCACAGCAGAAGACTTGATGCGTTCAAGATACAGCGCTTTTGTAAAGACAAATGTTGACTATTTGATGAAAAGTTACCACTCTACAACGCGCCCTTTTTCTTAGATAAAGGAAATCAAAGCTTAGGCGAAATCGGTGACTTGGTTGCACTTACAAATTTCAAGCACGAGCAACGGTGGGGTTTTTGATATTGAGTGGACTGTAACCTTCAAAGCTATTTTTTTAGAAGAGTGTCATGTAAAAGTAATTTCTGAAAACTCAATTTCTGCGAAAGAGAAAGGGACATGGAGGTATCTGAGAGAATACGATTGATAGGAACTAGAAAATTAGGTGCACTTTTCGAAAGTTTCTAATGAATTAAACTTTATATTTGTTGTTCATATTAAAAGAAAGCAATTCCACTAAATGGCAAGATCAGAACAAAGTTTTAGCAAAAAAGAAAAAGAAAAAAAACGTTTGAAAAAACGTGAATTGAAAATGAAGAAAAAGGAGGAGCGCAAAGCAAATTCTAAAGGAGGAGGCTTGGAAAATATGATTGCCTACGTAGATGCTTACGGAAATTTAACGGATACGCCACCAGATCCAGCGGAAAGAGAAGTCATTGATGCGGATAGTATCGAGATTGGAATTCCTAAAAAAGTAGAGGAAGAATACGACCCAGTACACAATGGTACCGTGGCTTTTTTTAATTCTTCCAAAGGTTTTGGTTTTATCAACGATTCGAATTCAGGTGAAAAATATTTTGTGCATACCAGCGGTTTGATTGATGCGATTGCAGAAAATGACAAAGTAAGTTTTGAATTGGAAAAAGGAATGAAAGGTATGAATGCCGTGAAGGTCAAGAAAATCTAAGTCACTCATTTATGAAATACAAAAGCTTCCTTTTTTTTGGAAGCTTTTTTTATGCAATTCATTCAAAAGCGCTTCACTATGACCTTCGAAATCAATCCTTTTTTGTAATTTTGCTATAGCTTACAAACCAAGATATTTACATGTATAAATTTATCATACGCTCCATACTTTTTCAATTTGATCCAGAAAAAGTACATTATTTCACTTTCTCAGCGATCAAATTAATTTCGAAGATACCTGGATTTCCTGCATTGATTCGTCTCATTTTTCAAGTAAATAGTCCCAAATTAGAAAGAACGCTTTTTGGTTTGAAATTTAAGAACCCAGTTGGACTCGCAGCAGGTTTCGATAAAAATGCGGTGCTTTACAACGAACTTGCCGATTTTGGCTTTGGTTTCATTGAAATTGGAACCGTAACTCCGGAAGGGCAGTTAGGAAACCCAAAAAAACGTTTGTTTCGATTGAAAGACGACCAAGGAATCATCAACCGAATGGGTTTCAATAACGATGGCGTTGCAGCTGCCATTGAAAACTTGAAAAAGAATAAAGGTAACATAATCATTGGTGGAAATATAGGAAAGAATACAGCCACTGCTCCTGAACGCTATACAGAGGATTATTGTGATGTATTCAAAGAATTGTACTCTTATGTAGATTATTTCGTCTTGAATGTCAGTTGTCCAAATGTCGGCAGTCATGCAAAACTGCAAGACAAAGATTACTTGCTAGAGTTGATTGCTGCGGTGCAAAAACTCAACAATCAGGAAAGCGTCCAAAAACCGATCTTACTAAAAATTGCTCCAGATTTAAACGCGCAACAATTGGATGAAATCGTCGCTTTGGTTGCCGAAACAAGCATAGATGGAGTGATTGCATCCAATACGTCGGTGGATAGAAAGGGATTGAAAGCCTCAGAAGCACAATTGGAACAAATTGGAAACGGAGGTCTGAGTGGAAGCCCTATTCGAGAAAAAAGTACCGCTACGATCAAATATTTGGCGGAGAAATCAAACAAATCCTTTCCTATTATAGGTGTGGGAGGAATTCATTCGGCAGCAGATGCATTGGAAAAAATAGCTGCGGGAGCTGACTTGGTACAGATTTACACAGGCTTTGTCTATGAAGGACCCTCGTTAATTAAAAAAATCAACAAGGCGCTTTTAAAGAAATAGTATCTTAGCATTGAGTCCTAGAAATTGTTGTTTATTTCAAGGATTCGAATCATAGGGAAAGCTTTATAATCAATGAAATCACCAGTTAAAATCATTGAATGTCCAAGAGATGCGTTGCAAGGCATCAAAACTTTTGTGCCTACGCAAGCAAAAGCATCCTATATAAATGCCTTGTTGAGAGTTGGATTTGACACGATTGACTTCGGTAGTTTTGTAGCGCCCAAAGCGATTCCACAAATGAGAGATACAGCAGCGGTGTTGTCCTTGTTGGACTTGTCTGAAACAAATAGCAAATTGTTAGCGATTGTAGCCAATGAACGAGGAGCGAGAGAGGCGTGTGAATTTGAAGAAATCAATTGTCTGGGTTTTCCTTTTTCTATTTCTGAAAATTTTCAAATGCGAAACACTCATAAAACCATTGCACAATCTGTAAAAGTGCTGGATGCAATTCTAAATATGGGGGTTCAAAAGAAGAAAGAAGTAGTCACCTATATGTCTATGGGCTTTGGAAATCCTTACGGAAACCCGTGGAATGTTGATATTGTGGGGGAGTGGACCGAACGACTTTCTAAAATGGGTGTAAAAACACTTTCTTTGTCGGATACCATAGGTTGTGCTACTCCAGAATCCATTCAATACTTGTTTTCAAGTTTAATTCCTCAATATTCTCACATTGAATTTGGTGCTCATTTACACACAACCTATGCTACGGCAATTTCAAAAATTGAGGCGGCATACGGAGCAGGTTGCAGACGTTTTGACGGTGCTATCAAGGGATTTGGGGGCTGTCCAATGGCTAAAGATGAATTGATAGGAAACATGCCTACCGAAAAATTACTGTCGTATTTTACGACAAAACGTATTGAAAACAACACAAAAGCAATGTCTTTTGAGAGTGCTTACAATTCGGCTCTTCAGGTGTTTGACGCCTTGTAATAAAGAAATACCTCTTTTATTTAAAATTATTCTAAATAAGTTTGTTTAAGTTAATATGTTGCGTATCTTTGCAGCGTAAAACTAAGTTATTTTTAAACAATCTAAATAAGAATAAAATATTATGAAAAGAAATGTGAGAAACACCAGTTTGTTATTTACTATAGTAACAACCCTTTTGTCCTGTAGTGAGGATGACAAAATAACGAATGCTTTTGTGGATGATGTAAACGATATAGATGTTGCGTTTCAAGTGCCTTCTACTTATGTATATGAGAGAAACGATGTGTCTACAGTAAGTTATGCAGGTCAAACAACACGTCTTTCAATGGCCAAAGAAATTTTAGGATTCCTTTCCGTAGATTCAGATAAATCTGTCGAGGAAATAGAGGCTGCTTTTGCTCACGTAGCAGGAGCCGATGATTTTTCTACCAATGAGCTCAATGAGTCCTCTAAAAGTGTGAAAAGTAAAGTGGCAGCTTCGGATGATTTGTTTGGGAGCGATGCGCTCGCAAAGGAAGCAAAACAAAAAGAGCTGTCTGATTTTTTGAAAAAGCAGGTGACAGAAGTCGTTCCAAATAGTGAAATAGAAGCAGCTCCAGGAGTAGCAGGATATGTAGGTTCCCGTTATGTAAGTTCAAAGGGATTGGAATACAATCAGGCGTTTAACAAAGGGTTGATTGGAGCTTTAGTTGTTGATCAAGTATTGAACAACTATTTAGGGGATAACAGGATTTCAAATGAAAGCTATATTGCTGACAATACCACAGAAACATTGGTTTCTGGAAAATCATACACGACATATGAGCATCACTTTGACGAGGCCTACGGTTATGTGTATGGAGATGCAACTGTTGATGGAGAAAGTCCAATTACTACAGAAGGGGATAAGTTTTTGTTTAAATACATTTCCAAAGTCAATGGAGATTCTGATTTTTCAGGAATTCAAGATCAAATTTTTCAGGCTTTTAAACTCGGTCGAGCTGCTGTAGTTGCTAAAGAATACGATGTGTTGCAGGATGCTATTGAAGTATTGCAATACCAAATTTCCAAAGTGATTGGTGTTCGAGCAGTCCATTACCTTCAAGCAGGGAAGAGAGATTTGGCCGAAGAGTCATATGCTTCTGCACTCCATGGTTTGTCTGAAGGATATGGGTTTATTTACAGTCTGCAATTTACTAGAAACCCAGAGACAGGTTCGCCCTATTTTACGTTTTCGGAAGTAAATGCAATGATTGCGAAATTAGAGAATGGAAATGGATTTTGGGACCTCACGGATGGGTTAGTATTGGACGAAATCTCCAATCAAATTTCCACGAAATTTGATTTCACAACAGCGCAAGCAGCGGAATAAAAATATAAACTAAAAAGTATTTGAGTAGATTGAAATTTACTCAAATACTTTTGATTAATTTTGCCAACTATTAAAATACGTGTCATCATGATAAAAAACAGTTTTTTGATCTTCTTTTTTTCTCTGTGCGTCGCTTCTTGTGCCACGGATGCGGAAGATCAGTGTGCAACAGATGATTTCGACAGAGGTGCTATGTTGACCAACTGGGCGGAGAATATTATCATTCCTGCTTATGAGAATTATTTGGACAAATTGGAAGATTTAAAATCGGATCTTTCTGCATTTTCAGATGCTCCAAATCAAACAAATTTAAACCAGGCCAGAACGTCATGGCTGGTTGCTTATATCGCTTGGCAAAAAGTAGCGATGTTTCAAATAGGAAAGGCTGAAGTTGTAAGACTGAGAGATTACGCCAACACCTATCCTTTGGACGCAGCTGAATTGGAAAACAATATCGAAACAGGTTCCTATGACTTGTCATTGTCTACACAATTAGACAGACAAGGTTTTCCTGCATTGGACTATTTGCTAAACGGGCTAGGAGATACAGACCTTGAAATTTTGAATGTATACAACGATTCGAATTACGGTGTTTATTTGACTGCCGTTTTGAACAGGCTAGAACGGATGGGAAAAGAGGTTTTAAATGATTGGAAAGGTTCTTATAAAACCGTTTTCATACAGAATGAATGTTCTTCTGCAACTGCTTCGGTAGATAAGTTGACAAACGATTTTATTTTCAATTTTGAAAAACATATCCGGGTAGCTAAAATAGGTAACCCAGCGGGATATTTTACCAATACACCGATACCCGAAGCTGTGGAAGCTTTTTATAAGAAAGATGTTTCAAAAGAATTATTAGTCATTGCTATTCAGGCTTCCAGAGATTTTTTTAGTGGAAAGCATTTCAATTCAGATACAGAAGGGGTCAGTTTGAAAAGTTATTTGACAGATTTGAATATAGAAGCTGGAGGAAGAAGTTTGAGCACTGTTATTCTTGAGAAAATGGACAAGGCAATTGCTACAGCAAATGGGCTTGAATCTAATTTTTACGATCAAATTATTGCCGATAGAAGCGCATTTGTAACCATGCGTTCTGATCTGCACTCTGTTGTGGAAGTTTTAAAAACCAATATGATAGCTGCTTTAAAAATCAAAGCAGATTTCAACGATACAGATGGTGACTAACCGTATTTTAAATAGCAAATAATAGAGGAGCTCATGGTTTTTTGACGATGGGCTTTTTCCGTAAACATCAATACCTCATGCAGATCAAACCATACTTGTTTTTCTTTTTCATGCTTGTTTCTTTTCAAATGCTTTCTCAAGAAGAAGTGAATGTTGATTTTATCGTGGTGGATGACGTAACGGAAAAGGTAGTGACAACTGCACAGGTCTATTTGAAATCAGGGAAGTATGTAGGTGCAACATCGGAGGAAGGAAAACTTACCTTTCAAAGTAAAGAAAACAAGCCCTTACAGATCGTGGTATTTTCCTATGACTATCAAATATACGAAAAGGTTTTTACGCCAACGATTGCCCTTTCAAGCTTTACCATTGAGATGAATAAATTGTCGGAAGAACTTTCAGAGGTATTTATCGAAAACTATAAAAAAACTGCTTTCAATTTAAAACGTTTTAAGGATGTAGAAGGAACCTCGATTTATGCAGGTAAGAAAACAGAAGTGGTGTTGGTCGATCAGATTGTAGGGAACTTGGCCTCTAACAACGCCCGTCAAGTAATGTCGCAAGTTGTGGGATTGAATATTTATGATGTGGGAGACGGTGGTTTGCAATTGTCTGTGGGAGGTAGAGGTTTGGACCCAAATCGAACAGCCAACTTTAACACGAGACAGAACGGTTATGACATCAGTGCAGATGTTTTGGGGTATCCTGAGAGTTATTACACGCCAACGGCAGAAGCTTTGTCGGAGATTCAAGTGATTCGAGGAGCGGCTTCCTTGCAATACGGTACCCAATTTGGAGGTTTGATTAATTTTAAATTGAAGGAACCTGCAAAAAACAAAGAATTAGAATTTGTTAGCCGAAATACAGTGGGCTCTTTTGGTTTGAAAACAAGTTTTAATAGTTTCAGTGGAACAAAGGGTAAATTTAGTTATTATACTTTTTTCAATTACAAAGATGGAGATGGTTACAGGGAGAATTCAAATTTCGATTCAAAAAATTTTTACGGATATATTGCGTATGATTTTTCTAAAAAAACCAAAGTAAGCTTTGAGGCAACCTACTTGAACTATTTGGCAAAACAATCTGGTGGACTTTCAGATGTGCAATTTCTAGAAGATCCAAGCCAAAGTAACAGAACAAGAAACTGGTTTGAAGTGAATTGGAAATTATTTGCACTGAAATTCAAGCATAAACTCAGTGAAAAAACCGATTTTAGTTTGAATCTATTTGTCTTAGATGCTCATAGAAAATCTCTTGGTTTTAGAGTCAATCAAAGGTTTTCAGAACCCAATCCCTTTGATACAGATGAACAAGATCAAAACGGGGGTTTTTTACAAGAAAGAGATTTGTTAGTCGGGGTATTTCGAAATTGGGGTGTTGAAACGAGGTGGTTGACTCGATACAAAGCTTTTTCTAAAGATGCGGTATTATTGGTCGGTTCAAAGATCTACAATGCCAATAACACATCTCAACAAGGGCCAGGAAGTAAAGGAAGTGATGCCGATTTTAAATTTTATTCCGCAGAGTTCCCACAATATAGCAATCAGTCTAAGTTTAAATACCCGAATTTCAATGCATCTGTTTTTGCAGAGAATATTTTTAAATTTACAGACAATTTTTCATTGACACCAGGAATCCGTTACGAGTACATAAAGACAATTTCTGAAGGAACTTATTCTCCTGAGCTGATTGAAGACAACAATCGTTTTGAAAGAAACATACTTTTAGTTGGCTTAGGTGCGAGTTACAAGCCTACGAACTACTTTGAAAGCTATGCGAACATATCTCAGAATTACCGTTCTGTAACTTTCAGCGATATTCGAGTGACAAGTCCTTCTTTCACAGTTGCAGAGGATATTACAGACGAAAAAGGGTATACAGCTGATATTGGAATACGTGGTAAATACCGAAAATTCATTTCTTATGATGCCAATCTATTCGGTTTGCTTTATGAGGGAAAAATAGGAACCAATTTTGAGGATAGGATTGGTTGGATACGCGACAATATTGGTACTGCCGTTGTTTATGGTTTAGAGTCGTTGATTGATTGGAACATACAAGAAACTTTTTGGAAAAATAGCAATTCCAAATTGAATATATTTATCAATACCGCAATCACAGATTCGAAATATACAAAATCTAGATTCAACGGGGTGGCAGGTAAAAAAGTTGAATTCATTCCACTTGTCAATATGAAATCAGGTATAGGATTTGGATATAATAATTTTGTCGGAAGTTTGCAGTACACCTATTTGTCCGAACAATTTACAGATGTGACCAATGCTCCTTACAATCCAAACAATGCACTTACCGTTGAAGGAGCCATTCCATCCTACGATATTTTAGATTTGTCCTTTGCATACAGCTATAAAAAAATTAAATTTGAAACAGGAATAAACAACTTATTGAATCGAACGTATTTCACCAGAAGGGCAACGGGCTATCCGGGACCAGGAATTATTACCTCAGATCCACGTTCTTATTATTTTACGATGCAATTAAAACTTTAACTGTTTTTTTATGAGAAAATTTGGAAGAAAACTTGTACTAATTTTTGTATTGATTTTGATTGCTCTACAATTTATAAAAAAAGAGAGGTCATACCTAGAGGTCAATCCTCAAACAGATTTCTTATTGGTTTTAAAAGCACCTAAGGAGGTGGCTCGTATTTTCAAAGCAAATTGTTACGATTGTCATTCGCGTCAAGTAGAATATCCATGGTATGCCTCAGTAGCCCCTATTTCTTTTGTGATTGAGCATCATGTGGAAGAGGGGATGGAGCATTTGGATTTTTCAGATTGGACCAAATACGCTCCAAAAAAAGCAGCACACAAATTAGAAGAGATCATAGAGGAAGTAGAAGAGGGGAAAATGCCTTTAAAATCGTACGCACTTTTACACGGTGAGTTATCAGATGAGGATAAAAAAATAATTTTACATTGGGTACAGACCTTACGATGATTATTTGTATCCTAGCATATTTTTAAAAGGGTTTAATAGGTTTTGCAGAAAAGAAGCATAGTTTTGATTGTCTTTTTTACCCAACCCGAAATGCAATCTTTTTATTTCTTTAGATCGGATTAAAGTACCAAAAATCCAATCCCAAACAGCAAATTTAGAGCCGAGATTTTTGTCATAATGCTCAGGTTTGTCACTGTGGTGAATTTGATGTTGTACAGGACTTATAAAAATGTATTCTAAAAAATTGTAAAATTTAAATCGGACGTGTGAGTGCCTTAGGTTGGCTCCCCAGAAATTGAACATCAAGGTGAATACATTGACCCCTGCAAAAGTCCATTTGCTAATTTGAGAAGCGGACAAATAATCAAAAACTCCTGTCATCAATCCAAAGGTTACAATAGCACCCATATTGTTAATGATCAATTCGACCGGATGTATTCTATATTGAGTAAAGGGGTTCATTGTAGTTGCGGAGTGATGTGTTTTGTGAAATTCCCACAAGAACGGAACTTTATGCATGGCCAAATGAATGAGATAAGTAACAAAGTCTCCAAAAACACTGAGAGCAATCGTGTAAGTAATCATGGTAGTAGCCACAGAGAGCTGCACTTGTTCGTAGCCAAACCATCGATTCATATATTCTGTTGTTTGGAATGCCAATTTGAAACCAAAAACAAACAAGGGAGCAATCAGTAAAATTTTCACAACGCTGTTAAATGCGATGAAATAATAATCGACGAAAGCAGATTTTCCTAACCAAATTTTCTTTGGAAGTATAAATTTTAGAAAGGACTGCTTTTTTTTATATTTCTTTTTGTAGACAAAATATACAATCGCCAATGACGTGAACAGATATAAAAAGTAAGTTCTTTTGTTTGGAGCCACAAGCAAATCAACACATACCTCGTAGCATGATTGCAAAAATGTTGTGACTGTATCTGTTGACATATGATTGATTTCAAAGGTGTTGTTGGCAAAGATACGGTAAAATTATTATTTAGAATAAATAAAAATAAAGTTATTATTGAACGGATATTAGATCGTAATTGTAAAAAAATACTGTTTAAAACAATCGCATTCGGCTAGAAAAAAAAGGACTCTAAAAATAAATTTGAATTTTCAAGAAAATTCAAAACATAGTTTTTGCAACAATTGCGTGCATTTGTCAAGTTCACTTTTGGCTATAAACTCATTCGACCGGTGGGCTTGGTCAATAGAACCGGGGCCGCAAATAATACTTTCGAATCCAGCCTGTGCAAACTGGCCTGCCTCTGCGGCATAGGATACTCCTCCTAATTGTTGATTGGGATTTATTTTTTGCATTAGTTGTACAATTGCCATTTTATTTTGGGTATTCAATGGCGGTACAGGCGGATGTTGTTCTATGGTCTCAATGCGAAACCCAGGGAATATTTTTTTTAGTTCTTCTGTTCGTTGTGCACAATGGTTTCTAAAATCAAACAAAATAGCTTCGAGGTTATCCATTGGAATGATACGTGCATCCCAAGAGAAAGTTGCGTTGTCAGCAATCACATTGGCCGCAATTCCACCCTGTACGATTCCTGTGTGAAGAGAGCTGTGCGGAGGATTGAAGCGGTCGTCACTATTTCCAGATGCAACTACTTTTTTCATTTTGTCTTCCAGCCATAGAATCAAACGTGCTGCTTCGTGCACAGCGCTCACTTCTTTTAAAATTCCGCTGCTGTGTCCTGCAGATCCGTTTACAGTTGTATTGAACAAGCAAATTCCTTTGTGCGCCACAATGGGTTGCATGAGTGAAGGTTCTCCAATCAAGGCATATTTTGGTGTTTCTGTGTAGTGTTTTTGCAAATGAGCAATCAATGCAGGAGCTCCCAAGCAGCCAATTTCTTCATCATAAGAAAATGCAAAATAAATTGGTTTTTTCAGAGTTGCTTTGAGAAATTTAGGAAGCATCGCCAAACAACATGCTAAAAAACCTTTCATATCGCAACTTCCACGACCGTATAATTTTCCATCCTTTTTATCGGTCAATACAAAAGGATTACTTTCCCATTGCTGCCCTGCAACGGGCACGACATCCGTATGCCCCGACAATACGAGACCTCCATCAATTGCAGGGCCAATGCGGCAATGCAAGGATGCCTTGTTGCCTTTTTCGTTTGGAACTAAAATCGTGGCAACACCAGCATCTTCCAAATAAGTTTGTATCCAATGAACGATGGACAAGTTGCTTTCTCCACCTAACACTGGAAAAGAAATCAGTTTTGCTAAAATTTGTACTGCAGTCATTTTAATAGTTTTTTGGTCTATGGTAGAGTTCTTATTATTTGGCAAAAGCGATTTTGGCTTTTTTGTTTTTGATTTTTAAATTTCTAGAAGCAGCTAGCAAGCGCTTGCTTTTGTTTCTTTTAATAGCGATGTAGGCAGAGAAATCTTTGACTTCAATCAACCCTAAATCTGTTTTCGAAACAAAATCGAATTGCAAGAAAAAACCAACCAAATCCATCTTGTTTACTTTGTCTTTTTTCCCTTTTCCTACATAAAAAGTGATCCATTCAGGGTCCTCTATGGCATCATAGGTTTCGAGGTTTATCAAAGCAGGGGTTTCTTTTATATAACTAGGGAGTTCATCGTTTTGAGTGCGGATAAGAATGCTTCTTCCAGAAGATTTCATTCGTGCTGTTCTTCCGTTTCGATGTACAAAAGTACTCTCTGTTTTGGGCATTTGATAGTGGATGACTGCATCCAATTCAGGAATGTCGATACCTCTTGCAGCGATGTCTGTGGCAATTAAAATTCGCGAGCTACCATTTCGAAATTTAAGCAGTTCCAATTCTCTCTGCGGTTGTTCCAATCCGCCGTGAAAAATAGAATAGACAACAGCGTGTTCGTCTAAATAATCACAAATTCGATCACAGGCTTCTCGGTGATTCGAAAAAACAATGGCATTTTTATTTTTTTCAAAAGATTGAAGAAGTAGTAAAAGACCTGCTGTTTTTTCATCGATCAATGTTGTGATTTGTTGGCTCTCAATAGCGCCTTTTTCTTCTTCTGAGAAATCAACAGTGTGTATTTCTTTGAGTTCTAAATATTCTGGTATTTCAATAGCTTGTGTAGCCGATACAAGTAGCTTTCCTATGCAATTTGGAATTTCTTTGAGGATAGCTGCCATTTGTTTCGAAAAACCAAACTCCAAAGCTTTGTCAAATTCATCAAAAACAATCCGAGCGATTGTTTCGGGATTGAAAGTTCCTCTTCGAATATGATCTTCAATTCTTCCAGGTGTACCGATTAAAATAGTGGGAGGTGATTTGAAGTTTTGACGTTCAATGCTAAATTGATGCCCTCCATAACACGCATTTACTTTGCACGGAAGCTTCATCAGTTTCAATACATTTTCAATTTGAAGTACCAATTCACGTGTTGGAGCGAGTATGAGTACTTGAACTCCTAGTTTTTCCTCTAATTTAGACAAAATGCTTGCCAAGTATGCGAGTGTCTTTCCGCTGCCTGTAGGGGCCAAGAGAAGTATGTTTTGATTTTTGGAAGAAGCCGATAGCATGGCTTCTTGCATTGGATTCAAGGTTTCAAAACCTAAATTCTTTAGAAGGGTAGTGGTATTTATTTTCGAAAAAGTCATATTGCAAATGTAAATGAAGTATCTTTATTGCCTCAAAAAAATGGAAATATTATTTGAAATTATAAGATGGAAAAACAACCCAACAATCCAATTCATGGTAAAAAGCTTGACGAAATTTTAAAAGAATTGGTAGCCTATTACGGATGGGAACACCTGGGTCATAAAATTCAAATTGGTTGTTTTCGAAACAATCCTTCTATCGGGTCAAGTCTTACTTTTTTGAGAAGAACCAATTGGGCAAAGAGCGAGGTGGAAGCTTTGTATATTGACATGCACAGGAAAAACCAATAATCTTTTTTGTTAACTTTCTGAAAGATAGCTTTTTGTATTCTTCTAGAGAAACCTTCGATATTCATTATTTATTCGCTCCTATAACGAATAAAAGCCTTATATTTGCATGCAATTAAATGTTAAGTTTATTGCACATGGCTTTATCAAAAATCATAAATGAAGGATTGACGTACGACGATGTATTGTTGGTTCCTGGGTATTCAGAGGTACTACCGAATACCGTAGATATAAGATCTAAATTTTCAAGAAATATAACGTTGAATACACCGATCATATCCGCAGCAATGGATACGGTTACTGAGGCTTCTATGGCGATTGCTATGGCACGTGAAGGAGGGATAGGCGTTTTGCATAAAAATATGTCTATCGCGGAACAAGCTTTGGAGGTCAAAAAAGTAAAGCGATCAGAAGCAGGGATGATTTTGGAGCCCGTGACCATTCAGCCAACTGCTACAGTTTTGGATGCTAATAATTTGATGGCAGAATACAAGATAGGTGGTATACCTGTGACAGACGCCACTGGGGAATTAGTGGGAATTGTAACCAACCGAGATTTGCGTTTTGAAAAAAACAACCTGCGAAAAATTTCTGAAATCATGACCTCAGAGGGTTTGATTACTGTTGGTGAAGGAACTTCTTTGAAACAAGCTGAAGTAATTTTACAAGACAATAAAGTTGAAAAACTACCAGTGGTTAGTAAGAACAACAAATTGGTCGGGTTGATTACTTTTAGAGACATTATCAAAGTGAGAGAAAACCCTGATGCCAATAAAGATCAATACGGTCGATTGCGTGTTGCAGCTGCTATCGGTGTAACAGCCGATTGTCTAGAAAGAGTGGACGCATTAGTAGAGGAAGGAGTAGATGCAGTAGTGTTAGATTCTGCACATGGTCATTCGATTAATATTTTAAACAAATTGAAAGAAGTGAAAGCAGTACATCCAGACTTGGATGTGATTGCTGGAAATATTGTTACTGCAGAAGCAGCCAAAGATTTGGTTGCTGCTGGTGCGGATGGTGTGAAAGTGGGCATCGGTCCAGGTTCCATATGTACAACCCGTGTTGTGGCTGGAGTAGGGTATCCTCAATTGTCGGCTGTGATGAATGTGGCAGAGGCCTTGGATGGTACTGGAGTTCCTGTGATTGCTGACGGAGGTGTGCGCTATACAGGGGATATTCCCAAAGCCATTGCAGCAGGAGCAGATTCAGTGATGTTAGGGTCCTTATTGGCAGGAACAAAAGAAGCACCAGGTGAGGTTATTATTTTCAATGGGAGAAGGTTCAAATCTTACAGAGGAATGGGGTCCGTTGAAGCGATGAAGAAAGGCTCTAAAGATAGGTATTTTCAAGGAAAAGAAGAAGACAATTTGAAATTGGTTCCAGAAGGGATTGAAGGTCGCGTGCCTTACAAAGGAGAGTTGTTTGCTACGATGCATCAATTTATTGGAGGTTTGAGAGCAGGAATGGGCTATTGTGGAGCCGCAACAATAGATGCTCAAAAAAGAAATTCAAGCTTTGTAAAGATTACGGCTTCTGGAATAGCTGAGAGTCATCCACACGATGTAACAATCACGAAAGAAGCGCCGAATTATTCGCGATAAGAAATTACAGTACACATACAAGGTCGCCTGAATTTGTTTTGGGCGACCTTTTTTTTATAAACATATACAAGCTCAGAAAGAGACAACAAAAGCGCAAGAGCATCTTCGCTTCCTTCAAATAATCCTATCTTTGCATTTTTAAAACAGACTATTTTGACAACGTTTTCAAATTTGGGAGTTTCGAAAGACTTTCACAAAGCCTTAAAAGAGAATCAGCTATTGGTTCCTACAGAAATTCAAGAAAAAACAATTCCATTACTTTTAAAACAAGAAACTGATTTTATCGGTTTGGCGCAAACAGGTACAGGAAAAACAGCAGCTTTTGGATTGCCAATTCTGCAAAAAATAGATTCTTCTTCTGACAAGGTGCAAGCGTTGATTTTGGCGCCGACAAGAGAGCTGGTACAGCAAATAAAAAAACAATTGTTCAAACTTACCAAATACGCTCCTGAAAAAATATTTTCAGAGGGTGTTTATGGAGGAATGAAAATTGATATTCAAATCAAGAATTTACAAAGACCAACACATTTTATAATTGCAACGCCAGGTAGATTGGTCGATTTGATTGAACGAGGTGCTTTAGATTTGACAGAGATTGAAACTTTAGTCTTGGATGAAGCAGACGAAATGTTGAGCATGGGCTTCAAGCAAGATTTGAACAGAATATTGAAGTATACAAATGGAAAGCGCAAGACATGGTTGTTTTCTGCAACCATGCCTGAAGAAATTCAACGCATTGTAAAAACCTATATGTCGCCTGATGCGGTTCGAGTAACAATCAATCCGAGATCTTTGGTAAATGCAAATATCAAACACCAATATACATTGGTCAATGGAAAGGAGAAATACAATGCTTTGGTGTCTTTTTTAGAGCAAAATGAAGCCGGAAGAGGTATTGTCTTTTGTAAAACAAAGGCTGGTGTGCAGAACTTGGTAACCTATTTAAAAGAAGATGATTTTTCAGTAGGAGCTTTGGAAGGAGATATGGGGCAAAGAGATCGTGACAAGGTGATGCGCTCTTTTAAAAGCGAACAAACAAAAATTTTAGTAGCAACTGATGTGGCAGCAAGAGGAATCGACGTAAAAGACTTGGCCTTTGTAGGTCACTACCAACTTCCAGAACAACTGGAGTATTATACGCATCGAAGCGGAAGGACTGCTCGTGCAGGAAAAAAAGGAGTTTCTTTGGCTTTTGTCACAGCAAAAGAGCTTGGGAGACTCAGAGAAATTGAAGATGATTTGCAAATCAAAGCAGAGCAAATAAGTATTTTATAAGACGGCTATTCCGTTTAGTAACGAAGTAATAAATAGATTATTTTTTAGTAGAAATAAGTTTTGAAGTTGTTTTTAAATATTACAAACACGTCTATATATATAGATAAAAAACCCAAAAAGAAAGTTCTTTTTGGGTTTTTTGATGGTTTTATTTGGTTTGCTATTAAATATCTTCGAAACTGACGTCCGTAAAGCTGTTTGCTTCTGCTTCCGTGCTCTCATTTGGAGTATCTGATTCTTTTTTGAAATCTTTTTGGTGACGCTCACTAATAACCTCCGTTCCTTTTTCATTTAAAATGAAGTCCGTCGCAGCGCCAAGCATTTCATTGAATTCAGCAAAATCTTCCTTATAGATGTAAATTTTGTGTTTTTGATAATGAAAAGTCCCGTCTTCGTGCGTAAACTTTTTACTTTCGGTCACTGTTAAATAATAATCTCCTGCCTTGGTAGCTCTTACATCAAAAAAGTAAGTCCTTCTACCAGCTCTTAATATTTGCGAAAATATTTCTTCTTGTTCCACGTGATTTTTCATAATAATAGGTAATTGGTGTTCATTTCATTTTTACTAGCTCCACAAAGCTAAAAAAATAAATTACTTATAAGTCAACTAATTAATTTTCTTTTTCCAAAAGTTGTTGTTGATACAACTCTTTGTAATAGCCTTTTTGATGTAATAATTCTTTGTGCGTCCCTTGTTGTAGGATGTTTCCATCTTCTAGTACAATGATTTTGTCAGCATTTTTAGCGGAGGAAGCACGATGACTTACAATAAAGGTTGTTTTGTCTGTGGAGATTCTTTTCAAGTTTTTTAATATTTGTTCTTCTGTTTCAGTGTCTACAGCCGACAAACAGTCGTCAAAAATTAAAATATCAGGATTTTTAATAATAGCACGAGCAATAGAAATGCGTTGTTTTTGCCCCCCAGAAACAGTGATTCCTCGCTCTCCGAGTACCGTTTGGTAGCCATGGTTAAACTCCGAAATATTTTCGTGTATCACAGCATCTGTTGCAGCCGTCTTAATTTCTTTTTCTGTTGCATTTTCTGCTCCAAATTTGATATTGTTTGCAATGCTGTCAGAGAATAAAAACGGGTCTTGAGGCACAAAACCGATGATGTTCCTCAAGCTCGAAAGTTCATAATCCTTGATGTTTTTATCATTCACTAAAACACTTCCCTCAGACGTGTCATACAAGCGGGAAACTAGATTTAAGATGGAGGATTTCCCACTTCCTGTTTTTCCTAAGATCGCAATGGTTTCTCCTTTTTGAACTGTGAAATTGATGTTTTTAAGAGCGGTGATATGGGTGTCGTCATAGGTCAAGCTTACGTTTTTAAACTCGATGGCATTTTGCAAGGTTTGAATTGGTTGTGCTCCATCAGCGATTTCAGGAATCTGCTCTAAAAATTCGTTGATTCTTTTCTGAGAGGCTTCTGCTTGTTGAATGGTTGAGGTAACCCAACCTACAATAGCCACTGGCCATGTAAGCATATTTACATACATGATAAATTCAGCGATGGTACCAATACTAATAAGACCATTGATGTACTGCATGCCACCGATGTACAAAACAATCAAATTGCTAATGCCGATCAATAAAATCATCATGGGAAAAAAGAGGGCTTGCGCTTTGTACAAATGAATATTTTTTTCTTTACTCTGATTTGACAATTCCTCAAAATCATGGCTCATTTGAAATTCTTTATTGTAGGATTTGATCACGTTGATTCCAGAAAACACTTCTTGTCCTGCAGTTGTAAGTTTGGAAAGATATTCTTGAACAATGGTACTTCTTTTGTGAATTATTTTGCTCAAGATAAAAATAGACAAGGAGAGCAATGGAAATGGAAGCAATGTATACAATGTCAATTTGATGTCAATCTGTACCATTTTAAAAACAGCAACACTAAATAAAACCAGCATATTTATAGTGTACATAACAGCAGGTCCAAAATACATACGAACCTTACCGACATCTTCACTGATGCGGTTCATCAAATCGCCGGTCCTGTTTCTTTTGTAAAAGTTTAAGGACAAGCGCTCATATTGTAAAAAAATTTCATTCTTCAGATCAAATTCAATCAAACGAGAGGTTACAATAATGGTTTGCCTCATTAAAAAAGTAAAAAACCCAGAAAGAATTGCCAATCCAAGAATGATCGCAATGTTTTGGAGCAACTCACTTTTCACCAAAGATGTATCGGTAACAATTCCATTTCTAAAGTCGTCTGCAATATTGATGGAGTTTTTCACAATTTCAGGGACTTTTACCGCCAGATATCGAGAAAGTATAGAGATAACGACACCAGCAATCAAACGATACCGATATTTGTAAAAATATTTATTGAGATATTGTAGTGCCTTCATTTAAAAATAGAACAAGTTTTTATAAACCGTCATAAAGAAAACGAAGATACAGGTTTCTTGTAAAATGAAAGAATATTATGCGTGCGTTTTTTTGTCTTTGGCCGTATCTATTTTGTATTCAAAATTTGTGGATGATATCATGCTAAAAAAGTAACGAATTATTCAAGCGTCAAGAAAAATAATAGTATTTTTGCCTCCTATCATAACAATATAAGTTCTTTAAAATGATCAACAGAAGACACATTCGTACAAAAGTAATGCAATCCGTTTATGCAATACTTACCTCGAAAAGTGACAACCTCACGAAAGAAGAGAAGTTTTTAAAGAGTAGTATTGATAAAATGTACGATCTCTATGTGTTGATGTTGGACGTGCTCCCAAGGGTCAAAGCCATTGCGAAAGAGACGATAGAAATTTCAAAGAAAAAGCACTTCGCTACTTCTGAAGATTTGAATCCAAATACAAAATTTATTGAAAATAAAGCGATTGCTATTCTTGAAGAAAGCGTTTCTTTTCAGACCTACAAGCAAGAGAATCAATTGGACAATTGGCATGTAGAAGAAAAGTTCATGCGTACTATTTTTGAGAATTTAAAAAATAGCGAATTGTACAGGGCATATATGAATTCCTCGGAGCACTCGTTCAAAGAGGATGTAAAATTTGTAGTGGATTTCTTTACCGAATTTATTGCGCCTAATGAGACCTTGGCCAATTATTTTGAAGACCTGAATATTAGTTGGGTGGATGACATTCCTTTTGTCAATACTTGGGCGGTTCGTTCCTTGGAAAAATTAAAAAAAGACAAGCCTTTTGTGTTGAATGAAATTTACAAAGACAAGGAAGACCGCGAATTTGTCAATGATTTATTCCGAAAAGTAGTTTTGAATCACGCCACGTTTGAAAAAGAAATAGAAAACAAAACACCCAATTGGGAAACAGACAGGATTGCAGATTTGGATATGATTATGATCAAGATGGGAATCTGCGAATTTCTTCATTTTTCATCCATTCCTGTCAAAGCAACGATGAATGAGTATATAGAAATTGCAAAAGATTATTCCACACAGAAAAGCAGCTTTTTTATCAACGGGGTTTTGGACAAAGTATGGAGAGAACTGGATAAAACTGGAAGGCTGAATAAAATAGGTAGAGGAAGATTGTGATTTCTTTTAATTTGTTACATTTACGATAAATTTTATACCAATGAAAAACCTTTTTCTAATCGTGCTGATGGCAACAAGTTTTATGGCTTGTAAAAACAATGCTGTTTCGAAAGTAAAAGAGGAGAACGTAGTGAAGGCAAAAGAAAGGGATTACAAAAGCAGTCTGTTGCCCATAGCTAGTTTTGATAAAGTAGTGCATGACTACGGAATGATTGCCGAAGGGGATGTTGTGGCAACAAGTTTTGTCGTAACAAATACAGGAAAATCAGATTTGATCATTAGCAATGCCAAGGCAACTTGTGGTTGCACAATTCCTGTTTGGCCAAAACAGCCTATACCTCCTGGTGCCTCCGAGGAAATAGAGGTGGAATTTAATTCTCGTGGGAAAAAGAACAAACAATCGAAAACCATCACATTGACCACAAATACAGTCAAAGGAAAAGAAACTTTGGTGATCAAAGGACAAGTAATACCCAAAAATTAAAAAACAATAAAAACAAACAAGATGAGTTTATTACTATTACAAGCAGCTGCAGGAGGATTTGATATTAAGAGTTTGATGCCTTTTGCATTGATGTTTATTGTGTTGTATCTTTTTATGATACGTCCACAAGTCAAAAAGCAAAAAAATGAAAAAAAATTCCAAGAAGGGATTGGAAAAGGAAGCAAAGTAATCACAACAAGCGGTATCCATGGAAAAGTTGTTGACATTCAAGATGACACTGTTGTTATTGAGACTGGAGCAGGAAAAATAAAATTTGAGAAATCATCTTTGTCGATGGAGTTGAGCAAGAAATATGCTCCAAAAACGAAATAAAAGAACAACAAGTATTCCTAACCATATGAAAAGTGAGCTTTTGCTCACTTTTTTTGTACCTTTAACCTACAATTTTAAGACACTATCCTCCGATTGAAATGAATATTTCTCGTAAAAGTAAAAATCCAATTCCAAAAAAAAATAAAAAGCGACATGTCTTGCTTTTGTTTCTAGGAATAGCTACTTTTTTTTGGTTTTTGACCAAGTTGTCCAAAGAATACACTTCGGTTGTTGAGTACAATATTCGCTATAAAAATCTTCCAGAAGCGAAAGTTTTTCAGAGTGAACCTGAAAAAACCATTGCTTTGCATATGAGAGGTTCGGGGTTCAAATTACTGGGTCAAAACCTTTACCAGCGCACATTAGAATTGGATGTAGGGAATCCTATTCACAAGAACAAATACCACTACTACATTTTAACAAACACCAAAAAACCAGCGATCCAAAATCAGTTAGAGACAGGGCTATGGTTAGAGTACTTTGAAAAAGACTCCTTGTTTTTTGATCTCGGAATTCAAAAGTTCAAAACAGTACCTGTCGTTGCGTCTATGGACATTGCGTACAAACTAGGGTACAGTATGTCTGGTGAGATAAAGATGCTTCCGGATTCTATCGAAATACTTGGTCCTGAAGCGCAAGTAGACAAAATTCAATTATTGAGAACGGAGTCTATGGTTTTAAAGGATGTTTCCGAAAACGTGTCCCAAGAAATTTTTTTGGTAAAACCTGAAAATTCGGAAAAAGTAAAACTCTACAAAGAGAAGGTTGTGGTGGTCGCAAAAGTAGAGAAGTTTACCGAAGATAGTTTTGAGGTTCCATTCACGGTAAAGAACTTGCCTGAAACATCAAAGATTACAACCTATCCGAAAACAGTGAGCGTCACTTTTAAAGTAGGGCTTTCTAATTACAATAAGATTTCGCCAAACAGTTTTAAGGTAGGCTGTGATTATTCTAAGACACTTGCAAAAAAACTTGATTATTTAGAACCATCTTTATTGGAAAAGCCCGATTGGGTTTCTGCGGTAAAACTAGCGCCCGGTCAAATAGAATTTTTAATACAAAAAGAATGATTGTTGGATTGACAGGAGGCATTGGGTCTGGGAAAACATTGGTATTGAAGATGTTTGAAGCCTTGGGGGCTGCGGTGTACGTTTCTGATATAGAAGCGAAAAAATTAATGGGCTCCTCCTTAAAATTAAAAAGTGAAATCAAAGCATTGTTCGGAGAAGAAGCCTATGTCAATAAAGTATTGAATACTACCTTCATTGGACAGCTTGTTTTTGGAGATAAACAAAAACTAAATGCCTTGAATGCGCTGATACACCCGAAAGTAGCATCGCATTTTGAAAACTTTGTAAAAGAGCATCAGAAAGCACCTTATATCATTTATGAGAGCGCCATTCTTTTTGAACAAAATAAACAAGCTCATTTTGATGCAGTATTGTTGGTTACGGCTCCAGAAGAAGTGAGAATTCAGCGTGTTGCTGTGCGCGATAAGATGAAAGAAGCAGAGGTTCGGCAAAGGATTCAAAATCAATGGTCAGATGAAAAGAAAATTCCCTTGGCCGATTATGTCATTAAGAATACAAATCGGGAGGAGACCCAGTCCAAAGTGAGAGAACTTCACAAGATTTTTGCAAATACAGACATCGGCCGATTGAAATGTTAAAATTTAAAAGTATGTTTAAAATTTTAACATAAATAGTACTGGCACTTGTCATTTTCTTAATCTTTCGTTAAAAACCTTGAGAATGTTAAAATGACCGCTTTTTTTTTAGCATGATTCTAACGAATAAACTATTTTTGAGAGATGGGAAAAAAAATGTTTGTTTTTATAATTTTTTTGATGACGATTTCACTCATCGGAATTATTACCGTACAAATTTTTTGGATCAGCAATACGATTGAAATTCGTAAGAATCAATTCACAAACGAAGTAAATTTTGCTTTGGCGAAAACCAGTGATAGAATTTATAAAAAGGATTTTATAGATTTTACTGCGCAGTACATGGACTTTTTTGACACGAAAGAATTTGCCAAAAAAGTGGATTTTTCAAAATTCGTATACGAACAAATAAACACTACAACAAATGAAACTTTTCGCTTTTCTTCAAGCAATGTAATTGAAAATATGTATTACAAAGGCTTGGACGATTTTCATAAAAATGACTCTTTGTTAGTGGCGGCTGTCACCAGTAAAATAGATGTTTACAAAGTAAAAAATTACACGAACGATTTCGAACTAGACAAGGTAAGCGATGTAGAAAAAATAACATTTTACAATAGTTTGACTGAAATTGACAAGTTGAATATCGAAGACACTTATCATAACAAGAGTGAATCCATAGACAAACGTTTGAGTAAGGAATTGGTACGAGATATTTTAAGTGAAGAACTCAAAAAGAGAAAGGTGGATGTACAATACCAATATGGGGTTGTGAGCCAAGGGATGCTGACAGAGATAAAATCCAACTATTTTAAAATTCAAAAAAATAAAAGCTACAAAACAAAATTATTTCCAAAAGACAAGAATGCTCTGGAACATGAGCTTTATGTTACTTTTCCCAATAAAGAAAATTATATTTTGTCAGATATCGGGGGCATGCTTTTATTGTCGGTTTTTTTTACAATTATTATCATGTTGGCCTTTGCAAGCTCTCTGTATCAGTTAGTGAAGCAGAAAAAAATATCCGCGATAAAGACCGACTTTATCAATAATATGACGCACGAGTTCAAAACACCGATCGCGACAATTAATTTAGCGTTAGATGCGATAAAGAACCCACAAGTTATCAAGGATTCCAACCGTGTGAATCGCTATGTTTCAATGATCAAAGAAGAAAACATACGAATGCATACTCAGGTAGAAAATGTACTTCGAATTTCGAAATTAGATAAAAATCAATTGGATGTTCCCAAGGAGCCAATTGAATTTTATGACTTGTTAGAAGAGGCTGTTAGTATTGTGGATTTGTTATTGGAATCCAAAGAAGGGGTGATCAATATCCACAATAAGCACAAAGCATCTGAAGGTTTGGGAAATTCTTTTCACCTCACCAATGTGTTTGTCAATATTTTAGAGAATGCCATTAAATATTCTTTGAAAGCACCTGTGATAGATGTTTTTACTGAGAGCTCAGATAAGTACTTCACTATCAGAATAAAAGATCAAGGAATAGGGATGAATAAGTCTGCTCAAAAACAAGCTTTTGATAAGTTTTACAGAGAGCAGAAAGGAAATGTACACGACGTAAAAGGGCATGGATTGGGGCTTTCTTACGTCAAAGAAATTGTATCACAGCACCAAGGCACAGTTAACGTTGAAAGTACGAAAGGAAAGGGTAGTACTTTTATCGTGAAGTTGCCATTGGTGTAACTAAAAAAAAGGAATGAGCAATAAAAAAATATTATTGGTAGAAGACGATCCAAATTTTGGGATTGTTTTAAAAGATTATTTGACCTTGAGTAACTATGATGTTGTCCATGCCAAAGATGGTATCGAGGGCTTGATTATGTTTAAAAATCAAGACTATGATTTGTGCATACTTGATGTAATGATGCCTCGTAAAGACGGTTTTTCTTTAGCAGAAGACATTCGGAAAAATAACAAAGAAATTCCGATCATATTCTTGACGGCAAAGACGATGAAAGAAGATATTTTAAAAGGATATCAAGCAGGAGCTGATGATTATTTAAACAAGCCTTTTGATTCGGAAGTGCTTCTTTATAAAATAAGTGCAATTTTGCAGCGAAAAGGAGTGGGCAAAAGAGAAGAAGAAGATTTGTTTGAATTTGAAATAGGCGATTTTTTCTTGAATTCAAAATTAAGACATTTGTCATACAAAGCTGAAGAACCTATGAAATTGTCTCCCAAAGAAAGCAAGCTTTTAAAAATGCTCGCCATTCATAAGAATGATTTGATGTCTCGTGAATTGGCATTGACCAAAATATGGAGAGATGATAATTATTTCACTTCTAGGAGTATGGATGTTTACATTGCGAAACTTCGTAAATACTTAAAGGCAGATACAAATGTTGAAATTATCAATATCCATGGCGAAGGTTTTCGATTGGTAGTAAATAGTTAACAGCAGCGTTTGTTTCCTTAAAGAGTTTTTTATATTTGTCTTTTTTAAAACAAATCAATGATTGAAGAACAAGTAATTTTAGTAGATAAGAATGATCAGAAAATTGGTTTGATGGGGAAAATGGAAGCCCATCAAAAAGCAGTTTTACACCGCGCTTTTTCAGTATTTGTGATGAATCATGAAGGACAGCTGTTGCTGCAGCAACGAGCGGCCTCAAAATACCACTCTCCATTACTTTGGGCCAATACATGTTGCAGTCATCAAAGAGATGGTGAATCCAATCTTGAAGCTGGGAAAAGAAGACTTCAAGAAGAAATGGGATTCGTCACTGATTTAAAAGAAGTATTTTCTTTCATTTACAAAGCTCCTTTTGACAATGGGCTTACCGAACACGAATTAGACCATGTGATGGTGGGAACCTGCAATGCGGCCCCAATAATAAATAAAGAAGAAGTAGAAAGTTTTAAGTGGATGACACCGGAAGAGGTGAAGCAAGACATGTCGGAGAAACCAGAAATCTATACCGCGTGGTTTAAAATTATTTTTGAAAAATTTTACGAGCACATAAAATAAAGATTTTTTTGAAAAAAATAACATACAAAGCATTTATTGGCTTGCTATTTGGCGTTTTCGGAGCATTGACCAAATTGTTAATCACCAAAAATCAAACGCCCATCGAAGATGTGTTTATTTCTGAAAGCTTATGGACAAATGCATTGATTTTCTTTTTAATAGGATATGTCCTTTTGGGTAATTTATTATGGGCTACAGCACATAAAAACAATTAAAATCAGTCACACTATGAAAGTTACGGTACATAGAAAAGCACACTTTAATGCAGCCCATCGATTGTTCAACCCGAAATGGGACGATGCTAAAAATTATGAAATTTTTGGAAAATGCAGCAATCCTTTTTACCACGGACATAACTACGAATTGATTGTAGCAGTGACAGGAGAAATAGATCCGGAAACAGGTTTTGTAATGGATTTAAAAGTGTTGAGAAAATTGATCGAAACAGAGGTATTGAAAAAATTTGACCACAAGAACTTAAATGAACAGGTGGCTGTTTTCGCTACCTTAAATCCTACAGCAGAAAACATAGCTGTGGTTATTTGGGACAAGTTGAGAAAGACCATTGACAAAGAGCTTGAATTGTCAGTGACCCTTTATGAGACACCACGAAATTATGTAACCTATACAGGAGATTAGATTTATAGGGATTCTTTCAAAATTTTGACAACTACTTTTCTTACGTTTTGAGGACGCTCTATTTGAATCATAGTTTGATGCATATCGTTTGGATAGAAAATAGCAAAATGCCCTGTTTTCAACTGTATTTTTGACAAGTTACTCTCGTTGTAAAAAGTGAAATCACCTTCTATATCATAGGAGTTTATTGGTTTTTGATCCTGTAAAGTAGCAATTCCAACAAATTCCTCACCAGCAATCATGTATTGTAGATCGATGTATTTTTTATGTGTTTCTACTTTACAGTTACCTGCTTCTTGCGTATCGTATTCCATAACAATGGCAAACAGTGCGTCGCCTTCAATGAGATGCTTGCCCAATGCCATACTCCCGAAGTCCGTTGTGCTTATAAAATCAAATGCTTTTCGAAACAAAGGATGTGTGCTATAGTACAATTGGCTATTGTCAATTTTGTCGAGAATCACTTATTACTTTTTTAGAGAGTTTGAAAGCTTGTGTTGTTTTGTTACGAAGGAAGGCCGGTAAATAATATTCTGGGTGAATCGTAGTTATTCGACCAACATGGAGTGGTAGACATTTTGAACATCGTCGTCTTCTTCTAACTTTTCCAATAGCTTTTCTACTTCTATTTGTTGCGCTGCGCTCAACGTTTTGGTCGTGGTTGGGATTCTTTCAAATCCAGAAGATAGTATTTCTAAGTTGTGTGCTTCTAAATACGATTGGATGGCACCAAACTGTTCAAAGGGACCATAGACAAGAATTCCATCTTCATCTTGAAATACTTCTTCTACATCATAATCCATCAATTCCAATTCCAGATCTTCCAAATCAATATCAGTACCCTCCGATTTTATTCTAAAATTACAAGTATGATCAAACATAAAAATCACCGATCCTGAAGTCCCAAAAGTACCATTACATTTGTTAAATGCAGCTCTTACATTTGCAACGGTTCTATTGTTGTTGTCTGTGGCAGTCTCACAAAGTATCGCAATTCCATGAGGAGCGTAACCTTCAAACAAAACCTCTTTGTAATTGGCCGTGTCTTTGTCAGTTGCTTTTTTAATCGCACGCTCTACATTGTCTTTTGGCATGTTGGCAGCTTTCGCATTTTGCATCACTGCACGCAAACGAGCATTCGATTCAGGATTGGGTCCTCCTTCTTTTACTGCCATCACAATGTCTTTGCCGATGCGTGTAAAAGTTTTGGCCATGGCTGACCAGCGTTTCATTTTTCTTGCTTTTCGAAATTCAAATGCTCTACCCATGTCGAATTGTGTTTTTTTGAATGAACAGCAAATGTAAAAATTACAAACAGCTTTTACAATTTTTTTACAGACCTATTTTGGTGGACCTCATAAGATGTTGAGGGTATTCAAACAGCGGAGTGCTCGGCAGTTAATAACGCGTGAGCTTGTCGTGCAATTTCAATTTCTTCATTAGTCGGCACAACCAAAATTTTGACTTTGGAGTCCTCCGCTTGAATTTCGCGTATCTCCTTGGATCGAATTGAATTTTTGTCTGTGTCTACTACAATCCCCAAAGCGTCCATGTTTTCACACGACATTTTGCGCATCAAATCTGAATTTTCACCAACACCCGCTGTAAATACAATAGCATCAACTCCATTTAAAAGCGCAGTATAAGATCCAATGTATTTTTTGATTCGATAACTAGCCAGGACCAAGGCATTCTTGCAATTTTCATCTCCCTGATCGGCACTTGCTTGAATTTCTCTTAAATCAGAATAACCAGTCAATCCTTTCATACCAGATTCTCTTTGTAAAAGTTCATTGATTTCATCGATATTTTTTCCGAGTTTATTTTTGAGATAAAAAATGACAGATTGGTCGATGTCACCAGAACGCGTTCCCATGATCAGACCATTCATAGGACCAAAGCCCAAAGAGTTTTCAATACTTTTTCCATCTTTGATGGCAGACATACTACATCCATTTCCTAGATGAATGGTGATCATGCGACTGGCTTGGTTTTTTAAGTATTGAAATGCGGTTTCCGAGACGTATTTATGGCTTGTTCCATGGAACCCATAAGCTCTTATTTTGTATTTCTTTAAATATTCGTTTGGAATTGCATATTGATACGCCTCTCTGGGCATGGTTTGATGAAATGCAGTATCAAAAACTGCAATTTGACGAGCCGATGGAAAAACAGTTTCCGAGACTTCGATACCTGTTAAATTGGCGGGATTGTGCAAAGGGGCTAAGTCAAACAAAGCACGAATGCTCTTTTTTACTTGCTCGGTAATCAACACAGTTTGAGTAAACTCGTTCCCACCATGTACCACGCGATGTCCAACAGCAGCGATTTCATTTACCGAGCTGATGACTCCCTGTTTGGTATCCAATAGTGTTTTTTCAATCACTTGCAAGCCATGTTTGTGGTTTTCAACGGGTAAAATTCTCTTGTACTTTACATCGTTTTTTTCGTGAGAAAAAATAGCATCTTCCATGCCAATTCGTTCGATATTTCCGACGCATTTGACACTGCGATTTGGCATTTCTATCAACTGGTATTTCAAAGAGGAAGATCCGGCATTTAAAACTAATATGTTCATTTTAATTTTGATGTGCTTGTATAGCGGTTAATAATACAGTGTTGAAGATGTCGTCTACGGTGCAACCACGACTCAAGTCGTTGACAGGCTTGTTCAAGCCTTGAAGCATTGGTCCAATTGCCAAGGCTCCAGTTTCTCTTTGAATCGCTTTGTAGGTATTGTTTCCTGTGTTTAAATCAGGAAATATCAATACCGTAGCCTGTCCAGCCACTTTCGAAGATGGTAGTTTTGTTCGTGCAACCCCCCTGTCAACCGCAGCATCGTATTGAATAGGTCCCTCTACTTGAATGTGTGGCTTTTTTGAAACAACCAACTCTGTGGCCTTTCTTACTTTCTCAACTTCTTCTCCTTTTCCTGAGTTTCCTGACGAATACGAAAGCATCGCAATTTTTGCATCAATTCCAAAAGCTTCTGCTGATTGTGCCGAAGAGATTGCTATTTCTGCAAGTTGCACTGCGTTTGGATTCGGATTGACCGCGCAATCCCCCATTACAGAAACCCGGTCTGCCAAACACATAAAGAAAACAGACGATACTACCGATACACCTGGTTTGGTTTTGATAAGCTGCAACGCAGGTTTGATAGTGTGTTGCGTTGTATTTACTGCACCAGAGACCATCCCATCCGCAAGACCATTCAAAATCATTAAGGTCCCGAAGTATGAAACGTCTGTAACCAAATCTTTGGCAATAGTTTCGGTCATTCCTTTGTGTTTTCTCAGTTCAAATAGGGTTTTAGTAAAACGCTCATTATAAACTGAATCTTGAGGGTTTAAGATGTTGATTTTTTCCAAATCAATTTGCAGTCCAATTTGATTGCATTTCAATTCGATGCTAGTTTTGTCTCCAAGTAAAGTCAAATCAACAATGTCTAGAAGTTGCAAACGACCAGCTGCTCTGATAATTCTTTCATCCGTTCCTTCAGGAAGGACAATATGCTTTCTGTTTTCTTTCGCTTTCTGTAACATGTTGTACTGAAACATGTTAGGTGTTATTTTAGCGGAATTGTATGAGGTGAGCTTGCTTGTAATACCCTCAGCGTTGATATAGGTATCAAAAGTATCTAAGGATAATAGTATTTTTTTCGTGTTGGAAGCATAAATTTTTGGTTTTACGGATCCAATTTTATTCGTGCTTACAAAAGTGCCTTCTTGTACAGAAATAATAGGAACGGTGGATTGGACACCCTCAATAAGTCTTAATATGGAGTCTTCAGGTAATATAGCACCTGTCAAAATAATTCCAGCGATTTTTGGATAATTACTCGAGGCGTTGGCTTGAAGTGCTCCTAGAATGATATCAGCTCTGTCTCCAGGAGTAACCACCAAAGCATTTTCATGAATACGCGTTAAATAATTGCGGAGCTGCATAGATCCTGAATTGTAACTTCCGATAGCGTTGTCTAAGAATTGTTTTCCAAACAATACTTTCCCGTCCAATTCTTGAACAACCTCTCGAACTGTAGGGTTTTTGAGAAGATCAATGGTTGGGATAATGTCAATTTGAATATTTTTGGGAATATGACTTTTCAATTCTTTGGCAAGAAAAGAAACTTCTGTAGGATTTATTTTGTTGACAATCATTCCAATGACATCAACTTCTTTTTCTTTAAATGATTTGTAGGATAGTTGCAGAGAATGTACAATTTCATCGATCTTTTTGCCATTCCCAGAGCCCACGATGAGCGCAGGAATATTTAAGTTTTTCGCAAACATAAGGTTGACGTCCAATTCGGTAAAAACACCCACACCAGAAAAATCACTCCCCTCTACAAGGACATAGTCAAAACGCTTCTCTAGCTGTTTGTATTTTTCGATAACCTTTTGAAGGACGGTATCGATCTTTCCTTCACTTAAAAGTTGTACAACCTCTCCTTGTTTGAATGCATAGCAATCTTTGTAGTCAAGATCCAACTTAAAAAAGTTGAGCGCAGTATTCGTTTCTTCGTCAAACCTGTTCTTGCTATTTTCATTAATAATGGGTTTGAAATATCCTACTTTTGAAGACTTGGTCAACATCATTCTTAAAAGACCCAAAGACACCAAAGATTTGCCACTGTCAGGTTCAGTTGCTGCGATGTAAATTGCTTTGCTCATACGATTGAATTTAGGATACAAAAATACAATATCTTAAAGACATAAAAGACGCTCAAGTTCTTTATCTTAGAAGGTGTTCAAAGATTATTCATCTTTGTAACGACACGAGTTTTTATGTTTGAATGATTCCTAAATTGAAAGGTTTTTTAACAGGAGCATGATTTGCAGCTTCAATTCCAGTGCTTATCCACTTTCTGGTATCTAGAGGATTGATAACAGCGTCGGTCCATAAGTGCGCAGCCGCATAATAAGGAGATGTTTGTTTGTCGTATTTTTCTTTGATGGATTCAAGAATTTCAGCTTCTCTTTCTGGGGTAATAATTTCCCCTTTTTTCTTCAAAGCTGAAGTTTCGATTTGCAACAACACTTTGGCGGCTTGCATACCTCCCATAACTGCCAAGCGGGCACTTGGCCACGCACAAATCAATCTTGGGTCGTACGCTTTCCCACACATTGCATAATTTCCAGCTCCGTAAGAGTTGCCAATAACAACAGTAAACTTGGGAACAACGGAATTACTGACCGCATTCACCATTTTAGCGCCATCTTTGATAATTCCTCCATGTTCCGATTTGCTACCCACCATAAAACCTGTGACATCTTGTAAGAAAACCAACGGAATTTTTTTCTGATTGCAATTGGCAATAAATCTTGTCGCTTTGTCTGCACTGTCAGAATAAATGACCCCACCAAATTGCATTTCTTTGTTCGCTGTTTTTACAACTTTTCTTTGATTTGCAATAATTCCAACTGCCCAACCGTCAACTCTGGCATAACCACAAATGATAGATTTTCCATAATTCTTTTTGTATTCTTCAAAATTGGAATCATCTATCAGGCGCTTGATGATTTCATTCATGTCGTATTGATCTGTTCTTAATTTAGGTAAAATTCCAAAAATATCTTCTGGATTTTCTTTGGGTATTTTAGGAGAAATCCTATTGTATCCTGCTTTTTCAAAATCACCAATTTTACTGACAATATTTTTTATGGTATCCAAAGCGTCTTTGTCGTCTTTGGATTTGTAATCTGTCACACCAGAAATTTCACAATGCGTTGAAGCTCCTCCCAAAGTTTCGTTGTCAATGCTTTCCCCAATGGCTGCTTTTACTAAATAACTACCCGCTAAAAAAATACTTCCTGTTTTGTCAACAATCAGAGCCTCGTCGCTCATAATAGGCAAATAGGCACCTCCAGCAACACAGCTCCCCATTACAGCGGAAATTTGAGTAATTCCCATGCTACTCATAAGAGCATTATTCCTGAAAATTCTACCGAAATGTTCTTTGTCTGGAAAAATCTCATCTTGCATGGGTAAATAGACCCCAGCACTGTCTACCAAATAAATGATGGGTATTTTATTTTCCATAGCAATCTCTTGCGCACGCAAATTCTTTTTAGCAGTAATCGGGAACCAAGCGCCTGCCTTGACAGAGGCATCGTTTGCAACAACGATACATTGCTTGCCTTGAATATGGCCTATTTTTACGACGACTCCCCCTGAAGGACATCCTCCATGCTCTCGGTACATGTCATTTCCAACAAGTGCGCCAATTTCAATCGATTTTTTGTCATCATCCAACAAGTAAGCAACGCGTTCTCTCGCTGTTAATTTGCCTTTCAAACGAATTTTTTCCAGACGCTTTTCTCCACCACCTTTATAAACCTTTAGGAGTTTTTTCTTTAAAGCACTCGTTAAAAGCTTGTTGTAATCTTCATTTGTATTGAAATTGATATCCATCGAGACCTTTTATTTTTATGGCGCTAATGTACAAAATAACTGGAAGAAAAAGAGTTTAAATACAGTGTCTGTTTGTGGAGTTGAATAATTAAAAATAGTTGGATTAATTTCTTTTTTGAGACGCAAGAATTGTTGAATAAATAAAGTAAGATGGAAGGATAATAATTTATCTTTTATCCCTAAATTGCATGAGAGAACAATCAGTCAAAGAAATCTATGAAAACACGAAGTATCTTTAAAAGGAGCAAAAGCAATTTTGTCAATATGGGGCACATCCGATTGCGGCAGCCGATTCCTAGTCTTAAGATAAACGATGTTGATCCATTTATTTTATTACACCACTATGGCCCCTATGAAATCAATTCAGAGAGCAATCCGTTTGATTTAGGTCCTCATCCGCATCGAGGTTTTGAGCCCATTACTTTTTTGATTCAAGGAGACCAGTTGCATAGAGATTCTCTAGGAAACAAAAGTTTGGTGAAAGCTGGAGATGTGCAATGGACAACCGCAGGAAATGGAATTGTTCATGCGGAAGGACCTTGCAAAGAATTTGTCGAAAAAGGAGGTGAGTTAGAAGGGATTCAACTTTGGTTGAACCTCCCAGCAAGTCATAAAATGATGGCTCCGTCCTACCAGCATATAACAAATAATGATTTTTCGAAGGTAATATCAGAAGATGCTAGTTTGACTTTGAAAGTTGTGGCAGGGAATTATGAAGACAAAACAGGAATGATTGATACACAAACAGAAGTAAATGTTTTGTGGGGAAATGCAATTCCTGGAAAAAGTTCTTTTATAAAGATCCCTGAAAAACATGATGGATTGATTTACTTAATTAGAGGAAACCTTGTCATCAATGATATCGAATTGCTGACAGAAGAAGGGGACAGGTTGTTTACTTTTGGAAATGTCGGACATGGATTTACTCTCAAAGCAACTGTTGATAGTGAGTTTCTTGTGCTGTCGGGGGTTCCAATAATGGAGCCAGTTGTTTCTCACGGACCTTTTGTCATGAATACTGCCGAAGAGATCAACCAAGCAATTTATGATTTTCAAAAAGGGAAGATGGGGTATCTTTCCGAATAAAATATTTGTAGTTGTTCTGACAAATGTATTTCAAACCTTTGTGTTTTATGTACACAGGCTTTTTCATATCTCTGAAAAATAAAGTATTAAGATAGCTCAAACACGGTTATGTAGCGGAAAAATTATCTCGTTGCAAACAAATTTATGATCAGTATTTGAAAAGAAGGAAGTAAGGGTGGTAAAAGCTGTTTTTTTTAAAAGGTAAATAGTTGTATATTTACAGTTCCCATTTTTTTTAAAAAATAATTCTGATTTTGTATTGTCAGAATAAAAAGAGGTTCTATATTTGCACCCGCTAAGGGCTTTAGGGTT
>ERZ1048068.13-NODE-13-length-161697-cov-22.327848_pt1 | contig 161697 bp, 169 predicted proteins | sample MGYA00383098_ERZ1048068 | MGnify/ENA primary metagenome ERZ1048068 (study PRJEB29581, sample SAMEA5548368) | metagenome | biome: marine; feature: coastal; material: water | depth 1 m | study: Short-term variability in the microbial, nano- and picoplankton...
CCAATGGAATTGTTCCTATGTTACGAGTCTTTAATCATACAGCCAAATATGTTGACCAAGGAGGTGGAAAGCGTAACGGAAGTTTTGCGATTTATTTAGAACCATGGCACGCAGATATTGAAGTATTTTTACAAATGCGTAAAAATCATGGGGATGAAGAATTAAAGGCGCGTGATTTGTTTTACGGACTTTGGATTCCCGATCTTTTCATGGAACGAGTGAAAGTAGATGGTGACTGGACACTTATGTGCCCAGACGAGTGTCAAGGATTAGCAGATGTTTATGGTGATGCGTTTAAAACATTATATGAGCACTATGAAAATGAAGGAAAAGGACGTGTTACAATGAAAGCGCGCAAATTATGGTTCCAAATATTGGATGCTCAAATGGAAACGGGAACACCTTATTTGTGTTATAAAGACGCAGCCAATAAAAAATCAAATCAAGCCAACATAGGAATTATTAAGTCTTCCAATTTATGTACGGAAATTATGGAAGTATCCACAAAAGAGGAAAGTGCTGTATGTAATTTAGCAAGTATTGCTTTGCCATCTTGTATCGACTACAATACAACGCCACCTTCTTATGATTTTGATAAACTCCATCATGTTGCACGTGTTGTTACACATAATTTGAACAAAGTGATTGATGTAAATTATTATCCTACTGAAAAAACCGAGAACAGTAATTTTAAACATCGCCCCATTGGCATTGGCGTTCAAGGACTTGCTGACACGTTCATTCAAATGAACTACGTATTTGATTCGTTTGAAGCTAGAGAACTAAACAAGACAATTTTTGAAACTATTTATCATGCGGCTTTGACAGAATCGTGTTCAATATCAAAACTAGATGGTCCTTATAGTAGTTTTCATGGTTCCCCCGCAAGCAAAGGAATCCTGCAATTTGATATGTGGAATGTGGAACCATCAAACCGATATGATTGGGGTGAATTAAAAGACAATATCAAAATGTATGGACTACGTAATTCGCTTTTGTTAGCACCTATGCCAACCGCATCTACATCACAAATTTTGGGATACAATGAATGTATTGAACCAATTACATCCAATATTTATAGTCGTCGTACGCTTGCTGGTGAATTCATGTTAGCAAATAAATATTTGATGAAGGAACTCATTGATTTGAACTTATGGAATGAAAGAGTGAAAAATTCGATTATTGCCAATAATGGTTCGATTCAGCAAATTGATGTAATACCAGAACAAATTCGTAACAAATACAAAACAGTTTGGGAATTACCCATGAAATCACTCATTGATATGGCTGCCGACCGTGGTGCTTTTATATGTCAAAGTCAATCATTGAATTTATGGTTGGAGGATCCGACATACAATACTTTAACATCCATGCACTTTTATGCTTGGTCCAAAGGATTGAAAACGGGTATTTATTATTTGCGGCGTCGCGGAAAACATCAAGCACAACAATTTACCATTGAACCGGAGAAAGACGAAGAAACTCCCGAATTTGTTTCGCAAGAAGAAGAAATATGCGAAATGTGTTCTGCCTAAATAAAATTGATGGTCTTTTTTGTTATTTACTGGAATATAAATAACAAAACTAGAAGAAGTAAAACAATAAAACATGCAACTTAACAACTTTTATGAACGCGCCCTTTGGACCGAGTGGTCGAAGAGAATGTCACTGTTTGCGAGTCATACTGTAAGAAGACAGTATTATCCTCACAACATGGATAGTTACCATAATTTAGAAAAGCACATGGTGTCTCTAAGAAGAGAACAAATCAACAACGCAAAAAAAATGTTAGACAAGTTAGATGAAGTGGAAGTTCGTGCGGACTATTACCAAATGTGGAAAACAAAGTGTAACCCAATCAAAGAACATGACGGAGAACCGATTTACTGGTCATCAAGTGACAAGATTGAACAGTTCTTCGACAGACTCTCAGTTTTGGAGAACGAGCGCCTAGAATTTATGTACGAAAAATTGGCACAACTGAATGCGGCCAATGCACTTTTACTATTACACGACGAAACACTAAAAGAAGAGAAGCATAAGGTTGCGATTGAAAAGCGTAAGAAAACAATTGACCAGCGTAAGAAAAATGTGGAAGAAAACAAAGTCAGACGATCAGCACGTCTTGATAACAAATCTCCATCATGGAGAAGAGGAAGCATTTACGAGAAAATATAAGGATTATAAGTTGTAATTTAATTTAATAAAATTGATTTTTATTGTTTTTTCATAGTTTTATTAACAAAAAAATATGAAAGATAATTGCGTTATTTGTTTTGAAAACGTAGAGTCGACTACTCTCATCCAAAAGTGGGAATGCTCCCATTTATTTCATGATACTTGTATTGAACATTGGGATCATGATTGTCCGCTGTGTAGAAATTCAAACATGATTTTACCTGAAATTAGTTGGTCCATTTCAAGAAATCCTCAATGTCCGCTATGGATAAATGAAATCCAATCTCTAGCACCTACTATTTTGGAACATCGTATTTCATTTTACAAGTCTTTGTGGAAAGACACCGATTGTATTGGACATGATCATCATATCTCTTATTACCATATAAATCCAGTAAATGAAACCGAGGTCATTGGAATATGCGAAGACTGTAACACTTTTCAAAAATTTGTATAAATGATTCAATTGTTTATAGAAAATAGAAAAAATCATCCTCGTTTTTTTTGTTCTTGATCTTTTCGATGTAGTTTGTTACTAAAGGACATTTGGAATAAATATAACTATACATACCATGATCTATCGAATAGGTTTGATTTGTTAATTTGGGTGTACAATATACATCCACCATTTCATCAGCACAATTTTCTTGGATTGATTTTTTACCAAACAACCACCAATCATTATAAGTATTTAATTTAAACTCTCTTGTGGTAACACCTATTTTATTCGCCTGCATTTCCGTAAGTTCTTCACCGATTTGTTTAATAAATTCTACATAACTTTCAATTTTTGCCTTTTCATCACTAACACCGTAACTAATTTGATGTTGCATCAAAGTTGAAAGGGGTGTCACGTATCTTTTTTCGCATGATTGTAATATAACGAATCCCATACTGATTGCCTTTTGTGCAATACATGTAAGATTATGTTTTTGGATTTCATTGACAATTTTATTTCCTGCATCAACAGATCCTCCATTGGTATCCAAGAAAACATACAAATCTATCTTCTTTTTGCGACTATTTAGATCAAATACAAAATCGGTTGCCATTTTTTCATTGACCTCTCCTCTCAGTAACAATGTATTGTTTGTGTCCAAGAACACAGGTTTCGCACTTGTAAATACAAGCGTAGAACAAAAAAGTAAAGATGTTAAAAATGGAATGAACATTTTATTATAACGAGAGAAAAAATTGGTACGCAATACAAAACTGCTAAATCCACCAAAATTTTCATGTTTAATATAATACGGGTAAGTCGTCGCGAACAAATTCAGCAACACCATTACTATTCCATTTTACCACCATCGCAAATACTTCCACACCACTTTCTATCGCAATTTTCAATGCATCTTTATATTGTGGATCAATGACCGATGCTTGGAATCTCGAAACATCACTCCGTTGTATTACAAAACCCAATAAACACCGCACTTTGGATATTTTACGAATTTTGGTGAGTTCTTGGACATGTTTTAATGCGCGCGGACTCACGGGATCATTGCGATTTTTTCTGTATCCATCAGGAAAATACGCCACTTTTGAATTGAAATCGCGTCCGGTAAAATCATAATTCTTCCGTTCTTTCTTGGGTATATCTTCATAATCCGCAAGAGGGACATTTTTGACCTCCAATATGAAAGAGGTGCCATTTTCATCCACTCCGGTGAAATCAAACCTCGAATTTGCTAAATTAGGTATTTGTATTTTTGTTTCGCGCCTCCATAGACGCACATTTTGTAACTTTGACAACATATTGTTTTGTAACGCATTTCCCATAAATAATTCTGCCATTTTAGGATGAATACCCACTATAATCTTTTTATTAGGATGGACTTTATCCGAATATTCGGCAAGATAAAATGTATAATCGCATTTAGATTTAGGATTACTTACTGGGGCCATATAAATGGAAGATCCTTCGTCGGCTAAACCTCCACATCCTAATGCCGGACTATGTCCCAAATATACTTTTTCATCATATCTTACATCCGCAACATATGGTGTTTTAATTTGCTTAGAAGGGCGTTTTTCAACGTGACCTTTTACTAAATTTTCTATTTCGTGCAACATCTTTTTATACAAGTCCAAGAAACGAAACAATACTAATCAATTTTATGTTATTTTATTCGAAAAATTATGATGTATATATATATTTATGGATACTACTAAAATTGATATTGTGAATCAAATATATAACAAATATTTACATCGAGATGTAGATCTCGATGGTATAAAAGCATATTATAAACATACGAATAGTTCAAACAATATTGAATATATCAAAAAATGCCTCGTAGAGTCAGAAGAATACAAACAACGAAACCAAAATAGTCCAAGACGAATTGTAATTGACTATATAAATAATGTTGAATCGTCTTGTTCTCGCGAAAATAATTCTATTATAAATATTGATGAAAATACTGGACAAATATGCGAAAAAGAAGACGTGAAAATTGACTATATTGAAAGCAAAGAAGATTTTCGTAGAATATGTATGAATAATTTGCCACTTTTACGAAAAATAATTATACCCGAAATCCCGAAAAAAGGTGACAAAGAAACCTTTTATATTGAATTTAGAGAATTCCCTCATTCCGAATATTTAATACGGAACATGGTAATTAAATTACCAAATTGGGCGCACACTATTGTATGTGGCAATAAAAATTTCGATGCTATGAAAAAATTAGGTGAAAGTATTTCTCACAATATTAACATTGTCAAACTCGACATTGATAATTTGGATATAGTTGAATATAGTCAATTATTAATGACCAAAGAATTTTGGAAAAATTTTCATGGTGAGAAATTATTGTTGTACCAAGAAGATAGTTTTCTATTTCACAACAAAATAGAACAATTTTTAGAATATGATTGGGTGGGTGCTCCATGGCCATTAAATCAAGATGAACATATAGACCAACAAACTTATGGTGTAGGAAACGGTGGATTTTCCCTTAGAACGAAATCAAAAATGATTGAATGTATTGAAAAAGTGAATTGGAAAAAAGATTTATTATTGCAACCAATGTTAAAAAAATATATGAAAAATGTTCATGCAAATCTTATTCCAGAAGACGTATTTTTTTCAAAATCGCTATTAGAAAACAATATGGGTAAAGTTGCCCCACGCAATGTAGCACTTGAATTTTCACAAGAAACTCAAAAAAGCGAAAATCCATTAGGGGGGCATAACTTTTATTTGGCAGATAGTCGGAAAAATAGGAAATATTTACCTCTGGATATAGGATTAATTGCTATACGAAAACGCGTTGGTATATTATCTACTCTTCCATATACTCTTGGCGGTGGTGAAAAATATATAGCAGATATAATGAAATTTTTCTTAAAATATGGTTATGAAGTATATTTGTATAACGACACCGATAAAAATACAATACATAATACATTAAAAATATATTCGATTGAGTCTGAAACTGTACAAATATATACAACTGATAGACTCCGAACTACTGAATTTGAAAATTGTTCCATTCCTTATTTCGACTATTTTTTTGAAATGTCAAATAACATTATCCCAAGACTATCTTTTGAAATGCATGATAATAGATCGCGTATATTAAAGTTGGCTTATAAACACATATATCATTGTCAATTTCCTGAGAATATCAACAATATATCGAATATAGATATAAATGATATTTCTAACAGTGAAAAATATTTGTATAAAATAATTGTTAATTCCGAATATACAGATAAATATGTAGAACCATATTATAATGATAAAGTTAAAGTGCTTTATCCTTTGTGTAATATGAATCTACATGAACAAAAATATACCAATAAAACTTCTTCGTGTTTAAAATTTGTAACAATTGGTAGATTATTCCCTTATACCGATCGTGCTAACAATAAAAATATTGATATTATATTGAATACATTCAACTATCTTTCAAAAATGTCCGATCTAGATTTTCAATTTCATGTGATTTGTAGTATAAAAGATATCAATTATTATCATATTTTAATAAAACATTTTAGTGATCTTATAAAATCAAATAAAATTGTCTTTCATCCCGACTGTGACGATTACGAAAAAGAGAATATTTTGATTCAATCCGATTTTTATATACACGCAACGGGTATCCGTAATATTTCTAAGTTAAAACCATCAGAAGAAGAACATTTTGGTATTAGTGTAATTGAAGGTATGAAATCAAGGTGTGTCCCGATTATTGCGAACCGTGGATTTCCACCAACCATTATAAAACATAACGAAAACGGATATATATTTGATAACGAACACGAACTAGCATTAATTGTTCGCGAAATATGTAAAAATGAAGAAACATTTATAAAAAAACTTGATTTAGAACAAATAAAAGAACAAAATTATAATATGGTAGATGAATATTGTAACATATCAAAATACGAATCGAATTTTATAAAAATACTTATGAATGCTTAGATTTATATAATATATACGAATTATTATTAACACACAGGTTATAATCTTATTTTGTATAATAATATTATATATAATATTTTCTATAATAGTATTATATTATGGATAATATAGAAAAACGATTCAATTATTATATTAAAAACTGGAAAACCCCTCAGATAATTAATATACCCGAACATGCAAAAATATTTCAACAGAATAAATTAATATACTATACTGGACCTCATACAAAAGCACCAAGCAATTTTCCATATAAATATTGTTATTGGGAGGAAATGTTTTGGTGGAATCAACAATTTTCAATAGATTTTCCATGCTTAACTATCAGTGCGGATGGAATAGACAATTGTGAATTGCCGGCAATTGTTAAAGTAAGGTATATTAACAATACAAATGGTGGTATTATTGGTCCATGTGGATATAACCGGCATTGGGGGTATATTTCTCACATTGACGGACCTAAAACATATAATAAGGTATGGGATAATAAGATATCTGAATGTGTATGGAGAGGACTCCCGACAGGTCGTACTAATACACCATCATCTGGTTCCCATAGAATTGATTTTAGCAAGAAATGGCATGATAAATTTAATGTTGGATTATCTAATATATTTCATTACCATAAAAATTACGATTGTTACGTCAAAGGTAATATGTCTATTCATGAAATGTTAGATTATAAATATATAATTAGTATTCCGGGAAATGACAAAGATTCCGGACTGAACTGGAAATTATCTAGCAGTTCTCTAGTATTAATGGCACCGCCTACAATTGAATCATGGTTAATGGAAGGATTACTAGAACCATGGGTTCATTATGTTCCTTTATCAGAAGATTATTCTGACCTGGACACCATTATTGAATGGTGTAGAAAAAACGACGATAAATGTCAAGAAATCGTAAAAAATGCAAATATTTTCATGAAACAATTTGAAGATACTGAAACTGAAACAAAAATATGGAATATGATAAAAGAACATTATATCAAGACCTTTACGTTTGTATAATTTTACCAAAGGTATAATGAAATAACTACTTCCAGTATTTAGGTTCTGGATGATTTTCTGTTCCCGGGGGTTTATCTTCTACAACTTCTATCCAATTTTCGGTTACTGCGTTACGGTCCCTGTGAAATGGCATTGCATTACTATAAATACCAAACATTTTATAGCAACCTGACCCCAAATAAACGATGTTTTTATTTGGATAGTCTTTACGCATTTTGTTAATAAGAGGAGGACCATATGCTCCACAACCCAATATTGCAGTATCGAAATCAGCATAATGATTATTTATTTCTTCTATTAATGTTTCACATGTTTCTTTAATAGATTCGTCGGGATAATCACATCCTAGTGTCGTTTGTGGTGTTTTTACATAGTACATTGAAAACGAAGATACACGAAAACTCCATGCTTCTTGTACCCCTCTTTCATATCCGGCTTTAATAGATTCGACACCATTACCTATATATAATAATTTCTTTCCGTCGGAGTTTTGTAATATAACCTTTGGTACATAACCATAATTATAATATTTTTTTTTATATTTAAAGCACTCCATAATATCAAATCAAAATTCAAGAACTTATAACAAGAGGTAATTGTTCCAAATCTTATTAATTCAATGGTTTCATTATACCACCAATCACATAATTCCTTTTGTCGAATAGAATCTTTATAATAAAATCCAGCGTTTCTTTTCATATAATAATCGATTTCGTATCTTTGTTTGAAGTGACATGGAATCGATATACCTAAATATGTAAGAATAAACATTGATTCAACACATCCCATACGGGTTGTAACCAGAGCGTTTTGTCTATATAATTCAGTTAATTCTTGTTCTTGATTCGTTGATTCTACTATATCTGTATTGCTAATTGTATTTTTAACTTCAATAATGTCCGAATCATATGACGTAAGTGGTATAGAAGACAATTTATGTAAAAAATCTTCATTGTTTTTTGAATGATATTTGTGAAAATTAGATACGTTTTTCCAACTAAAATAACTCATATTATAATAGATATATTATATATTCATCCAAATATTTCCGATTTGTACCCACGCGTACAAATATCAAATTTAAAACGCATTTTCACAAAACAACGCAAGCATACATATGTATCGATTAACGAATCGTGTAAATTCATAGGAGCCTTTGTTTCAAACAAATATTCGTATAACTCAGAAAGTTTGGGACTTTTATAATAAATTTCCCCCTTATCATCTTTGTGCTCAATTTTACACAGGTTTTTACTTTTATACATAGTGCAGTAATTTTGTTTGTTTTCCTCTTTTTCATAAGTTGGCAAGAACACTTTTTCCACATGAAACGGATTCAATGATTCACAATGACGTTTGATTTCTAATTGAATCATACGTCGATCGAAATAAATGTTATGTGCTACAATCGTATCACATATCATATAATCCTCACAAAATTCTTCCAATGCCTTTTTCATCGAAATTCCTTTGTTACACATCTCTCGATTAATTCCTGTAATTTCTGTAATTTTCGGTGATATTTCCACTGTTTCATCTATGTTTATATATTGATTAAATTCTTTGGATACTCTCCAATTGCTGGTTTCATATATAACATAACTCAATTGAATTACATGGGGTAATTCTTCAATAGGTACTTCTTCACCTTTTTTGGGTAAGAGTCCAGTGGTTTCCACATCGAATACCAGTGCGCGTTTAATATTTTTACTTTGGTTCATCATTTTCGTATTTTATTATTTGCAATAAAATACGAAATTATATCAATTTTATACAAATGAATGTTTAAACTTCTACGCGATATTTTTCATATATTTGTTGAAGTTTATTATCATCATCCTCTTTTGCTGCTTCAATTGATTCATTATAATAAGAAAAGGGGATGTTGGTTTCTTTGTCTTGGACTGATAGGTTTTTAAACTTTTGTTTATAAATATCAAAATCGCAACTCTCATAATGTTCAACTTCTAAATCATCTAATTTGATCGATTCATTTTTCTCTAACTCACTTTTCATTCTGTGAGGACCAAAACAAGATACGTCTGATGCTACGCGACCACCGCTTTTTCCATTTGCGTAACTGACACAACCGGAATTTTTCGTTCCACATTTAGCAAACTTGGATGCTTGGAAACAATTATCTTCTTTTCCCGGAACCTTCTCGAATTTTGCTTCAATATTTTGTATCCAAAACGTGCGAACGTGTTCTGGTAGTTCTTGGACTTTTTTAAGATCTCCTTTCAATATTTCATCACAATCAATATGAATTAACCATTGCACATTGTTTCCGTCAAGTTCTGCTAATTTATATGCCTGATTTACCCATTTGTTTTGTCTCGTCTGAATTTCATCGTATTCATTTACCCCTGCTGAATTTCCAACCTTAACTGTAACATCCTGTTGTGATTCCAGGTAATCTTCCAGTTCGGGAGTTTCTTCTAAACGAATGTAAAAATGTTTAATTCCTAATATGCGATGCTTTTCTAACCATGTTTCTATATTCTTCGGTTGTTTAATCATGGATACAATTCCCACGTTCGAACCATGTTTAGGGAAAGAGTCCAAGAAATTTTCTTGAATCTCGTTTGATTTCCATAACAAGTATTTAGTCATAGTTATGTAAAATAATAAGCATATACCAAATATAGCTAAAATGGTTGCAAATAATATCCATGGTTTGTAAAAACGACTTCTTGAAATTTTCATTTTCTAACATAAAGTGATAAATAATTTGTTCCTATATATTATATTAAAATGAGTGATTCCGGGACAAATCCATTTGACAATAATGAAAATTTTGATGAAATACCTCCTTCTACGCCTCCTGTAACAATGAATAGAACTCCTCCACCACCTCCTTCTACACCTGCTCCCTCTCTTGACGAACAACCTGAAGTACCAGAACAATCAGTGCCAGAGAATACGAATGTTATTGGTATGGATCTGAACACATCGTTGGGTGGTTTAACCAAAAATCTGGTTGCGATTGCTTGCCAACATAAAAGGGATGGTTCTTCTAGTAATATAAATAACAATTTTGAAAAAGAACTGAAATCTTATACTGCTGTCAAATTAAAACATATACATTCAAAAGATCTTAACACATTAAATATTGGTTCAGACAAAGAACTGCAAGGCAAAGATACTCCAGTTAGTTATCATAGATTAGATTCTTCTACTATGAGAAATTTAACTGAAATAACCAAAGAAGGAGATGAAAAGTCAGTTGATACCAAAAAAAATAGTCAGAAACTATTTTCTTTAATTAAACAGGTGATTGCTAATAATACTGATATTGATAACGGAATTGTTCGTTCCACAAAACGTGATGAAATTGTGAAAAAAAATACTGATATTATGGAACTATCTGGAATGCAAAACCTAAAGTTTGCCGATAAATTAAATACATGTACTCAGATTGTATTTGGATACAAGAAAGTATCGAATACTTTATCACGTGTAGTAGGACGTATTCAAACAACAAGTTCCTTAACTGCTGGCGGTAAAGTACAAAGTGGTGATTTTGAAATAAATTTAGTCGGTGAAGAGTATGTTATTACCACAAAAGGTGATACGAGTCCCAGACTACTCGAGATAATGAAAAAGGTTTTAGATGTAGATGGAAACTTTGTTGTCGCGAAAAAGGAGGATGAAGAGAAACCCGAAGAAGCACAACCCGAAGAAGTACAACCCGAAGAAGAAAAAGAGGAAGGGGATAATGTAACAACCGGTGGTAAGACACGCCGTAGAAAACGTAGTAAAAAGGGAACGCGCAAACATAAAGCTAAGCGTACAATGAAAAAAGTAAAAAAAAATAGAAGACGCTCTATTAAAAAGTAAATACATATAATTCAAATTAGTAATATATGTATTACATCACATGAAAGAAGTCATTTTTCCAATAAAGTGATTTCAAACTAGGTATCATTTCACCTAATTGTTCATTGACATTTCTTCGAAGTGGATATTTATCAATAAATTGAGCAATACCCTTTTTGTGGATAAAAAACGCTTTGTTGTCAGTTTGGATTGATAGGTTGTATAATTTTTGGTCTAGATATTGATGCGTTTTATTCATATTAAAGAACTTTGTATGCATATGTAATTGAATAAACATACAATTGTGTTCGTCGGCAATCCTTAAAATATCTTCATAGTCTTTTAAAAAACGATCTACTTGTAAGGTTACAGATCCGTCTAAAACTAAATTCCAATCGCTAGTACTTTTTTCGAGTATTTCATTAAACAATAACATATGGGATAGATTATCGCCTAGTCTTGTTTCTTTACCTTCAAAATGTTGCATATAACTAGAACAAAAATAGTTTTTATGAACTGCAAAATCTGAATATATCTGATAATGTTCAGTACTTTGTATTGCCGGAAAATACCGTAACTGTACTTGCTGATTAATTGTATTAAAATTATCAATATATTTAGAATTATTAGATTGCACAATCATCCATACTGTAATCTCTTTCATTTTATAATGAATACTGTAAGTTTTTATATGTTTTTATTATAAATGAGTATTCAAGCAAATAATATCCAATATTCGAATAATAAGATTCAAAAATGTTCTTTAGTCATAGATTCTAAAGTATTCCAAATTCAATACGAGGGTGGGAGTTATAAAGTAACACAGGGCGATAGCACAACTTCAAGTGAAGCGTCATCAACCGCCACTAATGAAAATACGAAAGAACAATATAACAACATATCAGAACAATCGAATAACATATCAGAACAATCGAATAACATATCAGAACAATCGAATAACATATCAGAACAATCGAATAAACAAAGACAACAATCTAGCAAAACAACTAGTCAAACTACTCAGAATAGAAGAAGTAACCGAATTAACGCAACAAAAATAAATAATATACTGAATAAGTCATAAGAGAAGAATTAAAGAATGTTTGTTTCTATTTCTGAAGGTGTTTTATTATTTTGAAATTGTTGAATAAATTGAACCACATTGTTTAACCATTCTAAAGATGTTTGGTTTTGTGGATTTGATACATCCACATCTTCATTCACATTTATTTTTAATACAGGCGTCTTTGTATTTTCCAACCACTCTTTATGAAAATCATGACAGGTCTGTAAATATTCTAAACTAATTGTAGATTCCCCGTTTCGCGATCGATGTTTTACACGATTAAAACAAGTATCTGGTAATGCATCAATATGAATGATACCATCCAATCGAAAATTTCCTTCGTATTCTTGAAAATATTTATCATAAATTGTGTACATCAATTTATCCATTAAACCGTCACGATGTAACATTTTAGCAAATATATGTTTGTCTGCTTCCAATGATCGTTCGCACAGAATACCTTTACAATGAGGATTTTCTCTTACAATACGCTTTAATTCTTGATACCTGGTCGTAAATGCCATTACTTGAAAAGCAAACGCATATTTCTTTGGATCCTCATAAAAGTTTGCCAACACGGTTTTTCCATTTTCATCTACAATTGTTTCCCAAATATGTACTGGTTCTTTGAGAAATATCCATCCAGAGTCCTTTTGTAAAACATTCTCTAAATGTTCAATAAATGTAGATTTCCCAGCTCCAATATTCCCCTCCAAAGAAATCAAAATAGGATTTACCATATTATAATAAAGAATGATTTTTATTATAATTCTGTAACGTGTCTTTCGATTCAATTTTATAACTAAGAAGAATGTTTCTCTACTTCTCCGCCTCCGGATTTTTTTCTGTTTCTGCGACTTCCCTTAGAATGGCGACGAGTATTTCTTTTAGTCATTTTTTTTAATCCACGTTTCATTGTTTTACGGGTTTTTTTAGCAACATCAACAACTGCTCCCTTTCCTTTATTGTATACCTTTTTAGCATCTTTTAACGCATCTTTGAATTTATAAGAGACGTTTTTTGCTCGCCCTTCTTTAAAAGTTTTTTTGACAGTATCTAACCAAGTACTCATTTATATATTACAATGAGATAAAATTGAACATACAGAAATATTTATATTTTATATAAAAATATTGATAAATATGGCAGAATTATTGGAATATAAACACTTCTGTGAAGACGCAATCCCCATAACTCCTTCGAAATGTTACAATGAAATAAATGAATATAGTGACACATGGAAAGATAGTGGTAGTGATAGTGAAGACGAATTGTTACCAAAACCAGTAATCTTAAAACGTTGTATATCATTTGATACCACTGTAAATGTGTCATTAATTCCCGAAGCAAAAGAATATGATCATATAAAAGACCGAATTTGGTATAGCGAGCAAGAATTACATTCTTTTGTAGTAAGAGAAATCGAGATACGAAAAAAAGAAATAGAAGAGCAAAGAAAAGAGTTGAACGCAATGCGCAATGAAGAAATATACACAATTATGACAAGTTAAGCAAAGAATTTAGTAATTGTTTGCATTCCGGTTCGTGAATGTTGAATTTTTGTCAAGAACTTATCAAATAACAATGTTTTCACTTTTGCCGAACAGTACTTTTCCTTTCTTTTCATAAACAATTCCATATCGCTTATTTCATTTTCTAATTTGATCATGTCTTTATTAAATGTTTTTAACGCACCTGTCTTTTTTTGATAAGACCAAATATGCTCGAGTGCTAAACCGAACAATTGCTGTAATGGTTTCATCAATTGGTTCGTAATATAGTGACTATAATCGATTGGTAACTTATTTTGTACAATATATTCAGGCGTTTCGATTTTGTCACCCATGAGCGCCTTCTTTTCGTTATTGACAACAAAGACGAATTTCATACGATCACCTGGTTTAGGACGGTTTCCTGGATCTCGTTTTCCGATTTTCTCAGCAAGAACCCAATGACCAATTTGCATGGGATTTTTATAATCACTACGAAGTGCCTTCGTAATGGCTAATTTTTCCATTGGTACAGTTCCTTCAATGAGATTGTTTAACGATTGATATAAATAATCAATTGCGTCTTGAATATTGTTGCTTTTCATCAAGATGTTCAAAATACCGCCATACGTGTCTTTCAGATAATCGCAAGAGTCACGGCGCTTCAATGACAACCCCATGTATTTCATATCACCTTTGTGTGGATCTTCTTCATATAACATACCCACATACCGTTTTTTCGAAAGTAAGATGAATGGCATCAACGTTTTCTCATATTCCAAACATTGCGGTGCTTTCAAGAATTGGGTACATAAGTTGGCAGCCTCTTGTGCTACTTCAATCGTAATCTCCAATGCTTTTTGACCGCGTATTTTCTCTCCTGTTTCGGGATCTTCCAAATTAAAGGTGAAGAATACTGAATCTGTATCACCATAGATATATTCGGCTCTACATTTCACCAAACCGTGGTCTTTGGTAGGACAAACGCGGTCACCATATACTTCTTCAATCATACGTTTTGCGTATATAATCATCATACGCCCAGTGGCAGTAGTCGATGCGGCCACATCTTGCTCATAAAATGTCGATGTTCTAGCACCACATTGACCATATAATGAATTTGCGGTCACCTTATAACCTAGTTGTCGCTTGTCCAAAATATTCTGCATGAATGGATCCGGTTCTGTTTTGATTTTCTTACGTGTATCTTTACGCGCTTTCAATAACTCTTCCAAAATAGAAGGCATAATGGATTTTTGATTCTCTGGTAGTTGTGCCCACCGACAAATCTTTTTACCACTGATTACCTTTTCGGCGCGCGACGTAGGCGTTTTTCGACTGTATTTATACGTGTCAAACTCAATGTCAATATATTCATAATTCGGTAAATTGTCGTAAATAAAATTGCCTTTTTTGTCCTTTTCACCGGTTTCTTTAATCAATACTCCAGATAAATCGTATTCTTTTGACCATACCTTGGAATCATGACTATAATTCTGACTGATCATAGAAGACGGATAAAGTGACGCATAATCCACACAAGCAACTGGATTGTCCATATACATCGAGCATTTCGGTGGTAAAACAATTGCCCCTTCATACCCATCTCCGCTCGATGTTTTTTCTAGATCGGGCATCAATGTATCTTTCTCCCTACATTTTTTTGCCACATAACTCGTCAATTTAATACCTTGACCGCGAAATACTAAGAATGAAATCGGTACGCTACAAATGCTCGACATCTCAACGTATCCTGTTAAAACATCAATTTTCGACATCAAATGATGGACTAAGTTACAATCTTGAATACAATATTTTGCAACAATAGCGCGATCCGAATCGGAACCATTTGACAAACGGAAAATATCTTGTGGAGTCACATCGTCTTTAGCAACACCCCATTTAATGTTTTTCTTTGTAGATTCGTCTAGATGCTTTCCACCAATGACAATGACATTGAATTTCTTGTCATTGTGTTCCTTATTTTCAATAATATCCAATACTTGAAACTTTTTCCCGTCTTTGTAATAATCACTTGTAAAACTGCTCAATTCAATATGAATATAATCGCCAACATGTAATCCAGCAAGGTTCTTACTGTATAATTCGGTAACATCACCATGAAGAGGATCATTTCGATGATCCACGTGTTTTACACTATCGCTAATATATTGACCCGCAACATCGTCTAATTTATAAGATGCCAAATTGAAATCGCGTCGAAAGTAAGTGTACATATCGATTTGTAATCGTCCAGTTGTTTTATAAAATCGCAAATCATATTCACCCGTTGCTAAAACAATTTTTGTATTTTCAATGGACATTTTACTCTGGGAATTTACTTTTCCACACATTTCATTCTTCACTCTCGACAATTTCAAGAATTCGGCAGCACAATTATTCTCTTGTGCGCGACGAAACATAAATTCATAATCAAAACCGAATATATTGTAACCTATAATAACATCGGGATCTTCTTTTTGAATTAGATTGCGCCATTTCATCAAAATATCCTCCTCGGTTTTCACGCATTCAATTTGAGCACCCTCCACCTTTGTACATCCCCCCAGGACCAAACAATGGTTTAAATAAGGTTCTTTTTCACCATATTTCAAGAATGTAGAACCAATAAATGTTACTTTATCTCCTTCCAAATTTGGGTATAAGCGTAATGGATGTCCAAGTGGAACATTTTCGTCGTCATCGGGTTGAAGCATAATATTCGTAACCTTGATTTTGTCTTCACGTTCATATTTCGAACTGAGCAAAATATCAATTAATTTATATTTATTATCGCCCTTCTTTAAGATGCTTTTTGTTGGTTTCATTTTATTCCAAACCGGTACGCGATCAGTTTCCTGGTTTTGTGCGGCGTCGTCATTCAATGTTTCATTGACACTATCCAGATGTTCTTTAATGGTCTCGAACGAATTCTCTATATCAAGTCCTTCTGCTGTTTTCAAACTCATTATTTCCATCACACAAGTGGTTAATAGTTTTTTTGTCGATTCAATTATTTGATTTTTTGACATGGGATGTTTGGGATATACCACATCTACATTTTCAAAATTATCGTATCCAAACGCGGTTAATACGCATCGTTCTAACAACTTATTACCATTTTCACTGGTAATTTTTTGAGATGAATTAGCGCGTCGCATAAAGACATCCACAATATTCATTGCCAATCGCTTATATGTTTTAATTGGCAACGGAAAATCTCCATGACTACTACTTGCCTCAATATCAAAACTACATATTTTATAAGGAACAATTGTTTCTTTTTGTGGCATTGATTTAATCGCACTACATTTACATACATACTCATATTTACATGTAGTAGATTTAATAGGGGGAGTCGTACATTGTTTTGTGTTTAAGAAAACCCATCCGGATGGACTTACATTGTGAATATGAAAATATCGTAATAATGGAGGAATGGTACTTTCATATAACTCTAAAGAAGTGTTATTAAACATATAATTCTTCCTCTTTTTATAAGTTCCCGTCTTCTTTTGTTCGATTTCATCCAAATATACATACCATAAATTTCTAACTTTGTTTAATGCTGTGGTATTTTCAAATGTGATTTTTGCAAACTGACTACTATTTCCACCACTGAATCCGTACAATTTGCGACGTTCTACTAATTCAATTGAACGAATGAATTTACTGAAATGTTTCCCTACTTTATGCTGAATATCCAGTTTTAATTCATAGATGTCGTCTTTCGACCAATCATCGCCTACTTTAATATAAAAGAATGGTTTATAATCATTTAAATAGACACAACAAGTTTCCCCTTTTTCATTGATACCAAACATTTGGATAATAAATGTTTCGGGTTGATTCCATTTTGCTTGATCATCGCTATCTTCACTGTTCTCTCCATTTGGAAACAAATCCCCTTTTTGATTAAATATGTGAAAGTCGATCAAACGAAACGACTTTCCAACTCGTTTAATGACCGTTTTACTCATTTTGTATATATATTGGTATAAGTTTATTTAGTTTCTACTGAATAATTTAGTTCATTCAATTTTATATATTATCAATATATAATGAAGCATTTTTTATTATTTGGTTGGACCATTCTATTATTTATATTATGTTGCCCTGGTATAGTGTTAGAACCGTATAAACATAAGAATATAGGAATGTTATTACATTGTCTTGTTTTTACAACACTTTTTTATATATTATATAATCATGTTTCTGCTACGATTGAAGGTTTAGTGGAATCAGATGACGATAGTAAATTCGAGCAAGCAAAGAACACACTAGCATCCGAACTAAAAAAAATACAGGAAAACAATATGACAGTCGAAGAACAAATCGAAAAAACAAAAGAAGTGTTTGATAAAATATTTGCTGATTGGGATGAAAAAGACAAACAATCTTTTCAAGACAAATACGAGAATTTTTTCAAAGAAAATTTCGATGTAGGCGATAATGAAAATCTAGAATATGTATTAAATAATGCAAGTCCCGAAAAAATAAAGTTCATCGATTCTCTAACACAAAAACAACAAGAAGCACTTGAAAAAATATACACATCAATGGATCAGAAAGCAATCGATAAAGTATTAGAACTTGAAAACGACGAATTTAAAAAGTTATTAACTGACATTATAAATAAACAATAATACAATAAAACATATATAAACTCTATTATATTTTATTGTATAAATGACCGATTTATCTATTACTCATTTACCTATACATGAAAATATAGAGAAAAAGTTAAACGGATTTTTAGACAACAATAAAATACCTCATTTGCTCTTTCATGGATCATGTGGAACCGGAAAAAAGACGCTTGTCTATCATTTCATTCATAAAATATATGATCACGATAAACATAAATTAAAAACGAATGTAATGTATGTAAATTGTGCGCACGGAAAAGGAATCAAATTTATACGTGAGGATTTAAAATTTTTTGCCAAAACCAATGTTCAATCAAACAAAGGTATTCAATTCAAAACAATTGTTCTATTTAATGCCGATAGTTTAACAATTGACGCACAGTCGGCTATGAGACGATGTATAGAATCATTCAGTCACAATACGCGTTTTTTTATTGTTGTTGAAAATAAGCACAAATTATTAAACCCGATTTTATCCCGATTTTGTGAAATATACGTACCTGATAATATTCAATCAGATGGACAAACATTGAACTTGCATCAACATCATCTAACCAAGATCTATGGGAAAAAAAATGATCATATTTCCTTTTTAGCCGATGTAATTGGTAATATTCAACATAGTTCGAAAAAATGGGTTGAAATTGTAACTATAATTTATGAAAACGGATGTTCTTCTTTAGACGTAATTGAATGGATCAAGAAAACGAATCAATTGAGCGAATCACAAAAATACAGTATTATTATGTATTTTCATAAAATAAAGACGGAATATCGAAATGAAAAATTACTTATGTTCTCTGTATTTTTTTATTTAGACACGTTCGTTTCAAAATAGAAAAATTAATATGAAGATTATGTAAAAATGGACGATTTTGTTATTTCTAACTTACAAGAATCCCGTAACGAATGGTGTAGTCGGTTAGTAAGTATATTTACACCTTTGGTAGAAGAAGGATTAAAATCCATTTTTGAAGAATCATGGAAAATCTGCGTAGATACCGATGAAATGAACAAGTATTTAATGACTTTTCAAAATCTACTTTCACGTATTCCAAAATGGAATGCTACAATTATTGAGGATGAACGTAAACGCATTGTGGAGCGTTCTGGGTGTAATTATTTAGAAGATTTAATCACTTGTGTTCATATAATTCAATTGAAAGTGCTAACATGTATTCGCGTCGGCAATAAGCAAAAGAAAATAGACATCAATATTCCTAAGTTAGATCCTTTTGTACATAAGGTATATATCAATAGTGCTCGTAAATTATATAGTAACGTATATTTATTCGAAAAAAGCATTAGTCCTCTTCAGACACAAAAAAATGCTCGTGAATTGGAGCATATTATTCAAGAGGCAATTTTAACAACTATCCGCGAAAGTATTCCAACAGAAGATATTATCCGCGCTTACATGGATGAAAGTGTTGAACAAGAGGAAGAGGTATTTATAGAAAATGTAAAAGAACCTGAAGTTATAAAACCATCTTCTATTGAAGAAGAAACTATAGAAGGTGCTTCTAATGAAAATGAAGAGGAAAAAGAAGAGGTCGTTCCAGTTACGCCAACAATTAAAAATCTAGACGATGAAAATGTAGTCACGAAACTAACATTCAATGATATAGATTCAGCAATCACAGTAAATAACGAAGAACAACAAATAGAGGCACCAAAAACATTGGAACGTTTGGAAGACATTAGTGTATCGCGTGCGTTAGAACGAAAAATGGAAGAAGATGCCGAATCAGACGAGGATGATGAACGTATTCAAATCCATACAGATACCATGGATTTGACCGGATTTGATGTACTGGATGAACCAACCAGTAAAGTTGAAAGTGCGGATATATTCTTAGAGGCCGAAGAATTGCCCTAATTATATGGATCATAAAGTTAATATATGAACAACTTCATGTGGTTCAAGATCATGTGGAATAACGAAAAATCGCGGTCGTACATTGAACGAATCGGTTATACTTACTGTTACGTTATTCTTCTTTTGAAAAAAATTGTTTTGTTTCCACCTTTGAAATAGAACACAAAAAATAGCAATCCATAATAAAGATGAGTACATGTTTATTATGTTGTTGAATCTTTATCTTTTTTCACAAAACAATTCGTTGAAAAAAAAGGGAAAATATCGTTATACACATATATTTAGGAAAATGGACGATATGTTTGTTGTTGCTACATTTATTACAGTTGCTTTTTGTTTGGCTAAGTTTATAGAAGTAAAATACTTTCACGAGGAAACAAAACCATTAAAAGACGTGGTTCGTGATTGTGTATTAGTATTATTGAGTTCATTATGCGGGTCATTTCTATATTTTCACTTCCAATCCTACATTCGCGATTTTTTCAACGTAGTTACCGAAACAAAAGTCTTAAACAATGCTACAACTGAAGTCTTTACTGACACCCCTAGTTTTTAAGGAACAATCCCTGATTCTTTTCGTTACTCGTCCCATAACGAGCAACCAAAATAGTTTTTAAAGTACTCGTCCGATAGTACTTCCTCTTCATTTTCTTTATTTTCTTTATTTTCTTCGGAAACATCTAGACGATATATTTTCTTCGAACGACTCTTGGTTCGCGTTAGTGTTGGTTTAGTTACTACCTTATTCCTCGTGTTTAAATTCGACATTGTTTGTTTTTCAATAAACAAGAAGGTATGTGTGTTTGATGAAACCATGATATATTTAATAAATAATGTATTATTTTATAAAATAATATTTTATCTTACTTTCAATTTTATTCGATTATTATTTGTTTATGTAACATGGTAACATATCTATATTTACACATGATTCTACAATTTCATGAACCATATATTGTTTAAAGTAATCATAATCGAGTTGTTTTTCTGGCGTATGATTATGAACACTACGCGCTATCATTTTGTATAATTTAAAACTAGGATACCTTTCTTCTCCATTTCGTTTATATAATATATTTTTTCCATTATCATCTAAACACCATCGCTTAATTGTTTTCTGTAATTCATCTAACTCTTCTTCTTTATCATCAATGTCCATGACAAAATCAAACAAGGAAGATCCTAAACGGCATAAATCAAAACTGTTATTTGGTTCTAATCTTGGACGTTTGGAATTCATAAATGGTTCGCAGTTGTATTGTGTAACTGCGTCTCCATCTTTTGCAAAACTATCACTACAAAATATTTTCCCTTGGAATTTAAAAATTGCTCGACCGAAATCAATAATCTTGAATATTTTTCCATAGGTCGGTACTTTGTAGTGTTTATTGTCGTATGTATAATGTAAAAATTCCTCGTCTGTTTCGATATACATGATATTATTTGTATGTAAATCATTATGTGTAAAAGAATACATTTTCTGATAAATTAGTAAAATCATCACTATTTGAAATAAAATACTTGCTCCGGATTTTTCATCCACTTTATCATCTGCGAATAAATCATCTAGCGTACCATGACATTTCTCCATTGATATCATTTGTATAGGAAAGTTATGAATATATGCGAATAATTCTTCGTCCTCACTATCCTCACTATCCTCACTATCCTCACTGTTCTCACTTTCCTGACTGTCCTCACTATGAATACTTTCTTCTTCTGAACTATAATTTAATTCACTATTTGAATCAGATGACATGCTAGAAATAGAGGAGTTTTTCGAAGATTTACTATAAATCGTTTCTAAATCGGTGGATTCTTGGACATATTCGTTATCATCGACAATAAGAGATAAATCATCACATTCTATATTCAGTTCTTCATTGCCAATATCTAATTTTTGCTTATTTTTGCGTGAATTTCCAAGAACCGGAAATAGTTGAAACGACGAACTATTTTCGCGATCTTCAATATAAAATAATTTACCGATTTGTTCGTTAAAAAAAGACGAATTTCGTAAATATTCTAAATCATCGGCAATATTCACGCGAAACTTTTCTTGAATACCTAAATAAGATCCATAATAATCGAGACCGTGTTTAATATGATGATGATTTAAAACAATACTCGTTAGAAAACAAAAAAACCCGTCAATATAGGATGCGTTGTGATAACTTAGCAACTTTTGATTACATTGTTCAAGAGTACTTTCTAGAGAGGGTAATGTAGTATTTCTTGGATCATCTATCTCATATTTACCAATCATATATCGATAAGGGTCCAAGAGAGGTGAAAATTTATTAAATATGGGTTTATCCATAGTTTTTCCCTCATTTTCTTGGACTTGGTTTAATCCAACCATGTGATATTTGTGATTAAATGATAGAATCTCCGAATTTTTTTGATTCATTTCAAAGAACACTTTATAGAGAGGTTGATAATGTTGCAGATTATGAATGGAATACGGATTATATGTAGCGTCTTCTTCATTCAATTCATTGTATTGTTTTCCTAAAAGTGATATTTCAATAGATGAATGTTTCTTATAATGAAGTTTAAATTTAGACATATAAGGTGTGTCAATAGAATTTTCGAGATAAATAAACGTGTAATAGTCGTATTTTTTAGATAAATTAAATATCACAGATTATTTATAACATAAACAATGACATTAGAACTAAAAAAATTCGATATGAGATGGATTACCTTCAAGCCTGATGAAAATAAGGGTCCCGTAATTGTGATGATTGGACGAAGAGATACAGGTAAATCTTTCTTAGTTCGAGATTTATTATATCATCATCAAGATATTCCTATAGGAACTGTCATATCAGGAACAGAAGCAGGCAATGGTTTTTATAACAAACACGTTCCTAAATTATTTATACACGAAGAATACAATACAATTTTAATAGAGAATGTATTAAGAAGACAAAAAGCAGTATTAAAGCAAATGAACAAAGATATAGAACTGTATAAAAAATCCACTATTGATCCAAGAACCTTTGTTATCTTGGATGATTGTTTATACGATCAGTCATGGACACGTGATAAAATGATGCGGTTGCTTTTTATGAACGGACGACATTGGAAAGTCATGTTAATTATTACGATGCAATATCCTTTAGGCATACCTCCCAATTTACGTACAAACATTGACTATGTATTTATTTTACGTGAGCCCTATATGACCAATCGAAAACGCATTTGGGAAAATTACGCATCCATGTTTCCAACATTAGAATCATTTTCGTCGGTTATGGACCAAACTACTGAAAACTACGAATGTTTGGTAATTAATAATAACGCAAAATCCAATAAATTATATGACCAAATTTTTTGGTACAAAGCTGAAGGTCGTCCAGATTTCAAATTAGGATCCAAAGAGTTTTGGGACATTTCAAAAAACATGGGTTCCGATGATGAAGATGAAGCATATGATCCATCTAAGGCAAAGAAACGTAATACCGGACAACAAGTAACAGTGAAAAAAACAACAAGTAAATGGTAAATTGTATGTAATAAAACTTGCAAAAATAATTATAATATACAAAATTATAATTATACGTATCTATAGATTACTTAATCCTCCTTTTGGGATTCACTCGAAAATTCGTCACTGATGCTAGCCGCACTAACTTCTTTCGCATTCTCCATGACCTCGTCTTCGTGCTTCTTGCGCCCCTCCTCATCGGCAACATCACGACTCTCAAAATCAACAGTGTCCTTTACACCAATGAGTTGTCCATCTTCAGTAATAGTTTGAGTTAATTTATTCCCAGACTTCTCTGCCTTTTCAATATTCTCCTCAATTGCCTTCTGTTTCGTCTCTTTCACGCGCTTATCAAACTCCTCCTTAGCCTTTGTCTCATTATTAATTTTCTCTTGATGCAGTTTGTTCAATTCCTCCTCCATGAACTCTACGCGACCAGTCTTGTAAGCATTTGGATCCCAAGGCAACCAAACACCCACTGGAGCAACAAAAATATCGTGATTGGGATCCTTTTCACGCAATTTCTTACAGAATTGTTCAGCCTCTTCCTGACTCGAAAAGTTACCACGATTCTTTAGACCACGAACTGAAGTCTGGAAAGCATGATCACGCTGAAACTGCTCAGTCAGTTTATCCTCATTCTTATCCAAAAAATTCTGGTAATCGTCGGATACACCATTCTTCTGTAGCATATCTTGCTCTTCTTTACAGAACTCATTATAATCCTTAAACACAGTTTCTACATTCAGATTGTATTTATAGGAAATAAAATTGATAAAATCACCGAACTTGTTCATTGATTTAGTAAAATCCCATTGCTCTACAAATTTATTAAATAGAAAGGTCTCGCGTTTCTCCAAAATCTTGTCAGGAGACAAAAAAGAAATACACGTAAATTTCTGACCGGCAATACCTGCGTCCTCATCCAATACATCTACATACTTTGGGTTAGGGGTTCCATTGGGAAGAGTTTTTCTTTCAAAGGCTACTGACTCACTCATTTAGCAATTATATATTTAGTAGTACTACTATTGTTTAAGTTATTTTCCTGAATATCTATAATTATGAAAACATTTTTTTCGGTATGTATAATATATATTCATGGACGGAATGTTTGACTTTAGCGAACTTATTAAACGTGCTCTCAAATACTTAATTGAAGGTTTCATGGTTGCCATCGCCGCCTATGCTATTCCTAAGCAATCCCTCAAATTAGAGGAGGTCATGGTAATTGCCCTCACTGCTGCTGCTACATTTGCGGTACTTGATGTTTTTGTACCTACAATGGCGTCTTCTGCACGTGGTGGTGCCGGTTTCGGTATTGGTGCCAATCTGGTCGGATTTCCCGGGGGTCTATAAGCAAATGTAATATTGTAACATAATTCACTATTTTATCGTGAATTATATTATAATGGTCGGTATAATTATTTTATTATCGTGTTTTCTCGTAATTATCGGTTTTGTAACATATAGGGCATCTATTTCGAGACAAAAAAACTCAAGCGTTTCAGCAAACAATTAAATGGGATTTTATCTGAAAAACATCTTTTATGCAGTTAATATAAGAATGGTTTTAAGTTTCGGATTTTTTATAGTAGTGATGCTTGTTTTGAGCATGGCATTCATATGTGTTGCAAAATCAAAGAGTCGGCGTTAAATTATAGATATCTGGAACAATCTTTCGATTTTGTTTAATTATTCGGATTTTCAATTGATCGTTTCCATAATTTATAAATATGTTCTTTATATTGATGGACGCGTAAATTTGGATTTTCATTTTGTAATATTGGCAAGTGTTTATGATAGAATTGTTTGAATTCATGTTTATTTTGAATCACTTCATTTGAAGACTCCAAGATACCGAGAGCATCATCAATAGTTCCAATAACATCCTTTTCCATTTTTAAAAACGCATCTTGTTGAACTATTTTTTTACGTTCTAATTCCTTTTCTTCTTGTAGAACACGCTGTTTTCGTTCTTCGTTCTCTAACAAACGATTGTCTTCTTGTTTTTTCCGTTCTTTCTTTTCTTGTAACAATATTTCCTGCTCCCGTTGTGCCTTCGTCTTGGGCATGCTTGAGAGTGCTTGATTTAATAAAGACAGGTCGTCGTTTTTTAATTTCTTGGACTTGGATTTCTTCCCCGGTCCTAATAATTCTTCCTCTGCTTCCAACATTTCCTTCGTTTCCTGTTTCATACGTATCTTTTCTTCATGTTTTTCATTTTGAAGTTGTGATTTTAACTCACCGCGTTTGTTTGTTCCCACTTCCCATAACATTTCTTCTTCTTGGACCTTCTTCTCTTCAAACTGTTCTTGTTGTCTTTGTTCTGCTTTGTTTTCACGTTTTTGCTTCTTTGACGGCATATAATAATATTATGGAAATTATTATTATATCATTTCTATCAATCACTACTTTTTACCTTCTAATAACTGTTGTTTCTTGTGCATAATGCTCAAATAATCGTCTAATAATACCTTTGAACTTTGTTTTTTCAACATTTTTTCAAATAGTTCATGTTCTTGTTTTTGATATTTTAAAAAGGTTTCTTTATGTGAAAATATATGTTTGAATCTTGGACTCCCTTGTACAAAATGATCACACAATGGCATTTTATTTTGACGAACACACTCCTTTTTAATATTCTTCATATCACTCACATAATTTAAAACATCTACGGTTGTATGAGAATGAGCAACTTCTTGGGGTATGGTACATAAAATATATGTACAACTGTTTTGATCAAAGGAATGTCGTAACATTTTTGTTAATTCGCAACGACGATACGGTATATATGGTTTCTTCTCTACTAAGGAACGAATACATTCTTTTAGAGCAAACAAACTCTGGTTAATGTCCCCATTTTCTCTAAATTGCTTGCGATCATCACAAATAGATCGTTTTGCCTTTTCACATCCAGCTAAATCCAAGATACGTAAAAAACGATCTCCTAAATCAATTGTAATTTGTAGATGAGAGCGCGATGAAGTAGAATTTTCACTGGAAACACCCACTTTTCGATTTTCCGATATAATTTCTTGGATTTCTTGTATGTCACTCTCTTTTTTTAAAGATTTACACTTTAAATTTTGCACAATAAATTGTTTTTGATAATCTTCGCGTTGATAAACTTGTTTTTTATCATTCAATATATCGTAGCATTTGTTATTGTAAATTTCAATGAAAGAAATGTTCGCATCTAAATCCATTTCCAATATATCGGATAGTAATATATGTAAAAACCCTTCTTCTTTGTTCGCACCTAATATGGTATGTGTTTTACCAGAACCAGTTTGTCCATAAACATAAAATGTGACGTTTTTCTTATATTTCAAAACGTTCATTAGCATATCGATCCCAAGTTCATTATATACATCAAGATTTACACAATGTTCATCAAACACTTTATCAAATTTATATTTATGTGTCATATTGTAATCTTTTAAGTAACTTTTTTGCGATTTTTGTACCATTACTTGATTTTCATGCGATTTTACACAACTATCGCTGTTATTTTGGTTTAAATTCGGTTTAACGCGCGATAATATTTTAATTTTGGTCATGTTGAACTATTTGTACATAATATGATTTCAAAATATTATCATTGAAAATAATCATCAATTTCTTTATCTCTGTATTGTGAGATGTTTCTCTCATCAATAATCCAAGCATAATATGTGCATTGACTTATTCGATAATGATATTCTTCCATGTTTGTTGGTTTCCAACGTAGAAAACGTTTTCCATTTTCATGATTCGCAAAATCACGGTTATCTAACAATATATCATAAACTGTATGCCATGTTTCAATTGAAACACGATTTGTTATTAAGGAATTCAAAGTGCCCATTACATTTACTTCACATAACTGTCCAAGAATCATCGGAATTAACCGAACTACAATCAATTCAATGAACTTATTATTCATATTTTGTATTATGATCAGACAATTCTTTTTCAAAATAATGTGTAATATAATTTACACATTACTTAATATTTAATATTTAATATTCAACACAATATACAATTTAAGAACACGCTTAATTGGAGTAAGCAACACCAGCCATGCCACTCATGACACGGAGCACATTGTAACTGGTAGCATAGACACGGACCTTAGCAGTGGCAGTTCCACCAACAGTGGCGCTGGAAAGAACAAGCTGAAGGGTGGCGTTATCAATACGGGAGAAGTTACAGCTGCCAGAAGGTTGGTGCTCCTCGGGGCGAAGGGCAAAGGAGTACATGTTGATACCGGCATCGGGAGCACGGGTGTGGTGCTGGAAGGGCTGGACAACATCGAAGTAGGAACCCTCACGCTCAGAGAAGCGGTCCTGTCCGTTAAGTTGAAGCTTGGCAGTCACAACAGGGTTCTCACCCCAGCAGTGCATGTCAAGAGCAGTCTCGGAAAGAACGAAGGTACCGGCATCAGATACAAAAGAACCCTCAGCAACACCTCCCTCACCGGTGAGTTCGGCACCGAACACACCACGACTTAAACCAGAATCAGACCACTGAGCAGGGGTAGTACCGCTCTCAGATCCCATAGCTCCAGGATCCTGGAAAAGACCACCGGAAGTGATGAAAGCGTTAGCTCCAGATGTCTCGGCAGGACCTCCGAAAGCATGGACAGCGTTGGGAAGAGCATCGATGGCATCAGTGTAGTTGAAAGGTTGGGCACCAAGAGTCTTGAAAAGAGTCTGACCACCCTCAAGGGAAGAACAGTAATCAACATTGGCATCAGGTTGGACAACCCAGATGAGTTCCTTACAAGGGTGGTTGAAGTTCAACTTGATCTTGTTGGAAGAGGAACCGACAGACTCGTCACCGGTGAATTGAAGTTGCTCAATAAGGTACTCGTGGGGGTTCTGGGCCATCTTGCGGCGCTCGTCAGTGTCAAGGAAGACATAGTCGATGTAAAGGGAAGCAGCAACAAGAGATTGCTGGTAGGCGGTGCTTGTGGAGACAGTTCCGGTGGTGGCAGAAAGGTCCTTGACAGCCCAGAGGCACTCACCGATGGGACGGAAATCAATGTTGATCTTGACCTCGTGGTACTGAAGAGCAATAAGAGGAAGAGCAAGTCCGGGGTTACGGCAAAACCAGAAAAGAAGGGGAATGTAAAGAGTGGTCTCAGGAAGGGCCTTGCGAGGGGCACACACCTGGGAAGGACCACCGGCAGCAGCACAAGGACCGCTGATATCAGCAAAGGAAGGATCAGTGATGTAGGTAAGTTGGGTGGTGTTACCGATCATCTTGAAGTATCCACGCTGTTGCTCGGCAGACATGGTAAGTTGGTTCCAGATGTGCATCCAGTCACCATACTGACGGTCAATGCGCTGACCACCAATCTCGACCTCAACCTGGGCAATAAGTTGCTCACCGGGGAAATCTAACCAACGAGCATAAACACCGGAATCACCGGAGGCAGCCATAGACTGGTTGATCTCAGGAAGAGTGACCTGAAGGTAAGTACGGTAGCAAAGATCACCGTTTCTGCTGATAGTACATGTTACACGGCGACCGAAATCGGCTTGACCAGAGAAGGTCTGCTCAATGGATTCCATAGCAAAGTTGGTATGGCGTCTGTAAGACACCTTCCAGAAGGTAATTTCGGGGGTTCCAGTAAGGAATACGTCTTGGGCGCCATAGGCGACGAGTTGCATGAGTGCTCCAGCCATTTTTTCTTATATACTGTTCTAATAGAAAATAATTTCGGATTTTAATTAAATTAAATTAAATTAAATCAATTATTATAAACCCACAGTTTTGCCAAAATAATAACTTTGTTACTAAGTTTAAGTTGTTTTTTGTTAAATACTTAATTATTCATTTAAAATATTAAAAATGAATAAAAAAAGTTTTGCTAAATACTTTTGGGTATTCGATTAATTCAAAACCACACCATAGCAGTGTCAAAACACAGTAACTCGATTAATCCTTCGAAATATGTAACCATATTGAGTTGAACTTGACATTTATTATTTTGGAAATTAATTTATGGTGTCAATGTCAAAATTAGATAATAAAAAACGTTCTAAATATTCCTCTTTAAACACTTCTTTTTTATTTTCATGCTTTTTTACAAAAGTATAATTATCATTTTCTTTTTTGACTGTCCAACCCTTTTCTAAAGTGTTCATTACAAACACCATAATTTTCAATTGTTTTGAATTTATATTTTCGGGTTTGTAATCTACATGTATATCGTTATTCATTATATAATTTAGTAAAACAATTAATAATCATTATTTGTCTTTATTGTTATAAACATCTTTTCTTTTATCAATATGGTATATAGAATGAATGAATTAAAATTTACAACTACTTCAGCAGATATAACTGATACTCATTATTCAAATAAAACCAACGATCACTTTTTTCAATATTTATTAATGGGTATTGATAAATTACATGATTTTGGTGATCTTTTTACAAAAGTATATACACTCATTTATGATGAACACTTTTTATACAAACAATCAAATGAAAATCAACAGTTAATGGGTAAAAAAATAATAGGTACTCAAGAAGTTGTTGAAACCAGTTTAAAAAATAAAGTGAGCGCTTTACATAAAATAATTGATTTTATGTCTTATAAAACAAATTCACCTATTGTAGGTGCGCCATTATTAACATTTCAATCAAGTGTAACGGGAAAGACCCCCATTTTAAATGTATCTATACAAGCACCTCAAGCAATTCCACCTATAAAAATAAGAGAGTTACAAAAAGCGGATTTTAGATCTAAATATAAACTACAAATACCTCCTCAAAGAGATGTGTTATTGTATATTACGGGAAAACAAAACGATTTCCTAGATCCAAATTCATTTACTGCGTTGAAAGATATATTAGATATTAAATCGCCAGAATATATTTCAAAAGATGCGTTTCCAATGAACAGTGCTATAATAGACGGGATTTTCGATCGTTCAGGAAAATTTCAAAGTTATACATCTGAATTAATGGACCCAGCAACGCAAAATAAAGATATTGTACCCGTTGCAAAAAATATCAAGGTATTATTTTGTCTTTTAACTGGTGGAAAAAAATTATTCTTAAATGCGACTACGAATGGAAAACAAATTTCTATAAGTTTTGAGTTAAATAATAAAAAAACAACCACACCTTTTATAATTACGTCAAAAATTCCTACGCCTTCGATTCAAGATGTAGTTATATATTTATATGCTAAAGACTGGCAACATTATAGTAGTAGTAGTCGTAATGCGGCATTATCTTTAAAAGCAATGAAGCAAAATTACGGTGCTAAAATTATGAATATGTTCAAAAAAAATAATAAAGCACAAAACACATTGGCAACAAAATTAGAGAAGGATTATTTTAGTAAATTATTTAATGCTATACCCGATCTGTCAAAATTAACTCATGAAGATAGACAACTTATTTCTCTTGCTACAAAAACAATTGGTGATCAGACATATTTATGGGATGCTTTAATTAATGATTCTACACCCGATCGTCGTTCTCAAAATATACATGGTTCTTTTGTAACTACGGTTGATTCTTTTTTATTTGACCAAATTGTTCATGGAAAAAACGCAAACGCAGTTTTTTCAAGTAAATCAAATGGTGGTCTAATGCGTGACGCATTATTCGGTTCTATTTATCAAATGGTTATTTATTTAAAACCACTTTCTGAGGATTTGGCAGAATCCTTTTTGGCAGAACAAGCAGAACGCATCCAAAGTTTTAACGTAGATTATCAAAACGAGTTTTCAAAATTAAATAAATCTACTATTCAGAATGGAATAATTAATTTCAAACAAAAACGCGAGGTCATTGTTGAATTATTAACAACCCTATTTTCAAAATTTATTCCACAAGGCAGAAGAATACCTAGTCATTATGATTATAATGGAAATAGAATAGAAGCGTTTGATATTAGTAATTATTACTATGCCGCTTGTTATTTGTTACATTTTATCATTCAATGTGAAATTTCATTGAATAAAGTGAATGAATATGATCCAGTAGCACCAGATACTTTATTAACAGATATAACTGAATTGGAAAAACAAGTAAATTTAATTAAAAGTATGAATAATTCATTCAAGGATGCGGTTTCATATTATGATGACATATTAGCTGCTATTACCGATGAATCAACATTATATAACTATTTGAAAATAGGAGAACCGGTTCTAGGTGAAAGTAGTTCTTTAGGTCTAATTGTTCCCCAAGTTGGAAGCGCGCCGGATTTTGAATCAGTCAAAAATAGTTTAAATAAAAACAAGGCGCGATTAGATCAAAATATGGGTGGAATAAAAATACCGGCTACAATTGGTTTTTCTAAAGGATTTTTTGCGATTAAAGGACACGTTATTGCTTATTTTAAAGGGTTTTCAAATCAAGTTTTGGGTGGAGTAGGAACAAAACGTAAAAAGAGCGAGGCGGATAATACAGATCCTTCTTCATCTAAAAAATCGAGAACAGAAGTAACTCCTGAAACAGAAGACGAATTCAAAACTAGTATTTTAAAAGTTTTTCCACAAGATTTTAGTGACTACATAATAGAATTCGGAACTGGTGATACAATTCCAGCTACGCATATTAATCCATTGGATTACTATGAATTATTTTATTTAATGAAACAATTATACTATGAAGATGTTGATGTTTATGATGTAATAAACCCCTCAATTTCAATGCAAGGTGGTGGAAAAACTGCCGACGACTTTTATGTGGCATTATATGATTTTATTATCGAAGACCTGCCTGATTTTTGGAAATATATTCGTGATTCTATTGAAATGTCACTTTTAATTCAAAAACGAAAAAATGAAGAAAAAAAGCAAAGAGAACTGGAAATACAAACAAAAAGGCAAAAAGAGTGGTTAAAAGATACTACTATGAGAACCGGTTTCAAACCAGGATCAGCACCTGTTTTAGGAAATATACAAGAAAATACAGAATTACCATTAGCACAAACTGCTGGTAGAAAAAAAACAAAGCGAAAACATATAAAACAAAATAGAAGGTCGAATAAACTTATGAAAATCAAAGATCGAAAATCCATGAAAAACAAAACAAAAAAGAATCGAAAATCCATGAAAAACAAAACAAAAAATATCACTATTTAATAATGAGAACCAGAAATACAAAAAAAACATTTAGAAAGTTACGTTCAAAACGAGGAGGAGATAATTCAGTAACTAGAAAATTCAATAGATTGAACAATGCATTAAAATATGGATTGCGTTATAATAGTCCAACCATAAATAGAAAACCGAAGAGATTCGAATTAGCATTATCTCATTCAAGAAAAGTAAAAGATGACACAAAAATGGATTTATCAAAATATATGAAACTTAGAAGCGGAAAACAAGTAAAAAAACCGATAGGTGGTAAAAATAAAACAAAAAAGAATCGAAAACATAATTAGACAACAAAATACATAAATAATATTCATTTTCCTTTCTATTGAAAAATGAGTAAGAAACTTCACAATGTCAAACAAATGACCTCGTTAGACGAAAAACATCAAGAAATGTTGAATAAATTTAACGATAATGAACACAAAACTATTCCTAAATTGAAGAAAGAAATTATTACTTTAGAGCAAGAAAAATCAAATTATCAACATAGTCAAATCGATAAAATCTTGGACATCGACGACAAAATAAAGGATTTAAAACAAGAGATCAAACTATTAAAAAAAGAAAAGAAACTATATTTACTAGATAATTCAAAATATATTTTTGATTATTTCGAGTCCAAGAAACAAATTTCAAGTGGTGATCAAAATCAAAACGTCAAAGTATTAAACTCTTTTTTTAAAGTGAAAAGCATCAATTCAGAGCGAAAAAATCCAAATAATTATAGTCAATCCAAAAAATTATACCAAGAATATTGGCGTAATGTCAATAATGAATTTACCAATCCACAAGATTATATTATGTCTTGCGATCTATGTAATATTTGTGAAAAAGGTGAAATGGTTCCTCAAGATGAAGAAGGTATCATGATTTGTAATAATGTTCAATGTGGTCAATTTATAACCTATATTGTAGATAGTTCAAAACCCAATAACAAAGATCCTCCCAATGAAGTCTCTTATACCGCATATATTCGACTGAATCATTTCAAGGAAATTTTGTCGCAATTTCAGGCAAAAGAAACTACGCAAATTCCCGAAGAAGTCATTGACAAAATTCGTGCGCGCATTAAGAAAGAACGTATTACAGACATGAAACAAATCAATTATGATAAAATGCGCGAAATATTACGCAAATTAGGATTAAATAAATATTTCGAACATATTCAATATATTAATTCTATATTTGGTGTAAAACCGCCCATTATGAATGAAGAATTACACGAAACATTATGCGTTCTGTTTATTGAAATTCAAAAACCTTGGGCCGTTCATTGTCCTGCAAATCGAACCAATTTTTTCAATTATACGTATACATTGTATCAATTGTGTATGTTATTAGATCAGACGCAATATTTGCCGTTTATACCTATGATGAAAGATCGTGAGAAACAATTGGAACAAGACATGATTTGGAAAAAGGTTTGTCAAGATTTAGATTGGGAATTTTTCCCCACTGTATAATACATTTTTTTCTACATGAAGAATAAGATGTATTCTATTTTTTTTCATATTTCGGGCATTGCTTTATTAGAAGTTTGCTTCTTTTTCTATTATATTGGACCTATGGAAACCAAGCATTTTCAAGATGTAGTCAAAAAATTAGTAGATGAACCGTTCTTTACAATCGAAGATACTATATCAACAGAAATCATCTCTAGATCTCGGCAACTTGCAGAGACTAATTTTAATTTACAACTCAATAACACAACCGTCTCCATTACGCAATATATCCAATCCTATGTAAATGAAACAATCGGGAAAAACCAGAACGATCTGGAAAAAATGCGGAATAACGCTATAAAAAGGCGTACAGAAAAAAACGAACAATTATTTATTCAAACAATAGAATATTGGGTTGCGTTCACGTTTATGACACTTTTACTCTATTTACTCTATTCAAAATATCAAGAGATCGTTCGTTTAAATGAAGTGCGTGATTCAATCGTCAATGTTCGTTCCCATGATTATGATATTGAAATGTCCGAATATACACGATATCGGAAAAATTCAGAACATCAAGAAACTTTAGAAGAACCTGCCCGACATAAGTATTATGAAACATGTCAAAAAATGGGGCACTATCTATTATTTGCGATTTGTATCATAAGTTTCCAATACTTTTTTTTCGAAACCATTGTCTTGTCCTATGACCCACTAACTATCGATGAAGTAAAATATATCATCTATAGCAAAATATTGTCGAATGCGTAACATTGTATAATAATATAAATTGTGTTATTATATAATTACATGCAATCAAACGCGTTGTTAAACGAAATAAATATGACTTTTGTACGCCATGGAACAACCGAGTACAATGAGCAAAATCGCGTTCAAGGAAGTTCAGACATCCCCTTGTCCAAGAAAGGATATGAAGACATTGAAAAAGTAGTGTTGGAACACTGTAACTACGATATGTATTTTCATAGTCCATTAATGCGTTCGGAAGATACATTACATGGTATTTTAGAAAAGTATAGCAAACATATTCAAAATGAAAAGATTTATGAATCACCTTACGTTACGGAACGAGGGTATGGAATTTTCGAAAGTCTCACTCCCAATGAAATAAAAGAACAATATCCATCTTGTTACGACGATTGGTTGAAAAATGAAAATGTAAGTGGAGAAAATATCGAATCAATTGAACATGTCATTGAACGTATCCAAGAATTTATAGAAAGGTGTATAAAATATCCACACGCAAACATCTTAGTTGTTACACATTCCGGGTTTTTGTATGCTCTATATAAATATATTACAGGTGCGCCTTTACATTTAAAACCAAAGGATTTTACTATCTCTTTTCCGAATTGTTGTGTTGTAGATTTACAAATATCCGTTTATTGTCACTATATTGAATTCAATTTAAAAATTGAAGACAATGTAATTCAAAAGATTATAAAGCATTCATAGCATATTCAAATGTTCTCTGTTTTAACTCATTCAATGGTGGCAATGGTTCATCATGTGCATTGTCAATTAGTTTGAAATGTTCTCCTATCTGCGTGTTGCTAGTAACATTATTTTTAAAATTACTATCAACAACTTGTGTAAAATTTTTCATTAATAACTTCGAACTCATTTGTTTTTTCATATTACGACGTAAAATAGTGTTCATAATAATAAAACTCATTTTCGAAAGTGCATTTGTATTTTGATGACGATGCTCACGTTTTAGTAAATCGACTTGTCCCATTTTTTTTAGTCCAAATTTTTCCAAAATATCTATCAGCATATTGACCTCTACTCCATAACCTGTCATATATTCCACGTTTTCCAATATATCGCGATATCCTCCATATTCGCCACCAAGGGGTTGTACAAAACCACCCAGTTCCGGATACAACAAATTCAACATGGGACGCGCACATAATTCAGTTACACGACCGCCCTCGTTTGATTTTTGTATTGTGTCACTAATGACCAAAGGTCTTTCGTAAAATCCTTTGATAAATTTTACAGGTGTTGTCAATAACGGACCAATAAGTCCATACAACATACGTACATCAAAATTCTTTAAATCACTATCGCAATACAATACAATGGTTCCTTTTGAGCAATATAAACCTTTCCATAACTGATTGCCCTTTCCTTTTTTACTTTGGTACTTGGGTAGTATATCGCATTCTTTTACTAGCGTTAATAATTTATATTCGATCGACAATTTGGAAACAATGTCGAATGTTTTGTCTGTGGAACCTCCATCAATTACTACAAATTCGTCTATTAACTGGAAATCTTTATTCAAATCGCGAAAAATTGTTTCGATAATTGTACCAACATGTTCTTCTTCGTTTAATGTTGGCATTACCAAGGAAATAGTACGACCCTTCTTGTTATGATAAAGACTTTCCAAATCTTGGTAATCGTGACAATGAAAAGTATTTTGTTGTAACCATGATTGCACTTTCTCCAAATTTTGTACTTCCATTTTTATACTATAATACTATTTTGTTTTTAAAAATATAGATATAAACTAACTTTTATATCTACTAAAAAAATTGTATTTGAGCATTTTTACTAAATGTTTTCCATTTACATGATTGTATATTTATGATGATTGAATTGGTTCTTTGATGGGGTTTCACTTAACATACCGTTTGCCCACACTCCAAAACGCTCGTCATCATCTCCGTTGTTTTCTAATATGAAATGGTAATAAGTGTAGGGAAGTCTATTTTCTAATTTTACAAAATCAGTTGAAACACCGCACAATAACATATATTTATCATCGATCATTAACGTAGAACCGAAGATTTTGTCATTCTTTTCTTTGAATTCACCTAGATCATCTACCAATAAACAATGACCACCTGTAACAATTATATCTTCTGTTAGACCATTTTCTTCCGTTTTTTTCATTTTATACATACAAGAAGTAAATACATCTGGATTATTGATCATAGGATTTTTACCGATCAAATCTATTTTTCTGTATCCATGTTTATACGTCTTAACAAAATCTCCTGATTGTAAATCTTGAACAGGAATATATTCTTCTTCTAAATTTTTATTTAAGCATAGTATTTTGGTTCCATGATTGAAACAAGATGGATCACTAATTGGGTCTTCTGATATAGCGTATGTAATATCAAAAGCAAACTCTTCAACACCAGAAGTATAACGATAAAGTGTCCCAGCAGTAGTACCAATATCAGTAGGTGCTCCACCACGTAAAGCATATAGGTCAGGACTATTATCAACATCAAAATTCATAGGATTAATAAAAAGATTATGAAAGGAGTTCCAACCTGTTTGGTATGTGTTCGTATTGTTACCGTATCCAGACGGTTTGGTTTGAAAAATATTAGTAGTAAAGTCGGTCGATCCATTAATTGTTTCATAAACACTAATAACATCAGTCTGACTAGTAGTGTTGGCAGTACTAAAATAACCATTAAAAATTGTACTCGAATTATCATTTCTTGTAATGGCAAGAGAATACCATCTGGTTAAATTGTTAAAAAAATCCGATGTTGGAGTTGCACTGAAATCAGAATCGGGATTTGTACCATTTGTTCCATACGTAGCAATCATCGCGGTAGCACCAGAGAACATATTACTATAATTTGTAACACTCACTGTATCCCATGTGCGAATATCTTGATCAAATACTGGTGCGTCATAGAACATATAACTCATATTTGTAACACTCGATGTATTCCATGAACCAATATATTTGTTAAAATTTGATGTATCCCGGAACATATTATTCATAAGAGTAACACTCGATGTATTCCATGAACTAATATCTTGGTTAAAGTCTGATGCACTTTTGAACATATAACTCATATTTTCAACACTCGATGTATTCCATGAACCAATATATTTGTTAAAATTTGATGTATCCCGGAACATACTGTCCATATTTGTAACACTTGATGTAGTCCATGAACCAATATCTTGGTTAAAAACTGATGCACTATAGAACATAAAAGCCATATTTGTAACACTCGATGTATTCCAATTGCCTATCGGTTGGTTAAAAACTGATGCATTAAAGAACATATAACTCATATTTTCAACACTCGATGTAATCCATGAACCAATATCTTTGTTGAACGCGGACGCAGTATCGAACATACCACTCATGTCAGTAACACTCGATGTAGTCCATGAACCAATATCTTGGTTAAAGTTTGATGCGTTATAGAACATAGAACTCATATTTGTAACACTCGATGTATTCCAATTTCCTATATATTGGTTAAAGTCTGATGCACTTTTGAACATATAACTCATATTTTCAACACTCGATGTATTCCATGAACCAATATATTTGTTAAAATTTGATGTATCCCGGAACATACTGTCCATATTTGTAACACTTGATGTAGTCCATGAACCAATATCTTGGTTAAAAACTGATGCACTATAGAACATAAAAGCCATATTTGTAACACTCGATGTATTCCAATTGCCTATCGGTTGGTTAAAAACTGATGCACTATAGAACATATAACTCATATTTGTAACACTCGATGTAATCCATGAACCAATATCTTGGTTAAAAACTGATGCACTATAGAACATACCACTCATGTCAGTAACACTCGATGTAATCCATGAACCAATATCTTGATCAAATGCTGTTGCTTGCCTGAACATATAACCCATATTAGTAACACTCGATGTATCCCAATTTCCAATATCTTGGTTAAAATCTGGTGCGTCATAGAACATAGAACCCATATTTGTAACACTCGATGTATTCCATGAACCAATATCTTGGTTAAAGTCTGATGCATTATAGAACATACCAGCCATATTTGTAACACTCGATGTATTCCATGAACTAATATCTTGGTTAAAATCTGATGCACTATAGAACATATAACTCATATTTGTAACACTCGATGTATCCCAATTTCCAATATCTTGGTTAAAAACTGATGCGTTATAGAACATATAACTCATATTTGTAACACTCGATGTATTCCAATTTCCTATTACAGGATGAAAAGTATAACCACCTATGCCAACAATGTCCTTAAATAACGAGGTCATATCTGTTATTCCAGTTACATTCCAGTCATTTGGGTTTCCATAATATGGATAAGTTCCTGCGATATAATCTGCTTCTATAACACCGTTTGCTGCGAGAGAATTATCACTACCATTATCAGGGTTTGCATTTGTATACCATGATGTAAGTGCTGCTCGTAAATTTGATTTACTTCCTGGCGAATAAACCATACTTATTATATAATAGAATCTTATTATTGAATATACCAAAATTCTGATGAACACTTCTTATCATGATTTGTTCTAAATAAATGCCAGATCCAATTATCAATGAATATGTTCTTACAAAAAAAATAACATATTATTATATATGGTTGTCATAAGCAGTATCATTCTATTGACAACGTACGGAGCAATTGTTGGAACAATTATTGCGTATAACTCGGACAATGTTGAATTTTCGCGCGATTTGCTACGCGACGCGTTATTTATAGGATAATTTTATTCATGGTTATAGTAAATGAATAAAATTTCGTTTGTTGCGTTAGTTGCCGGACAACAAGATATATATCGATTTATACACGTAACATTATATTCTATTGTCAAGTATTTTGATGCTTCACATATTGAAGATTTTTTCATTATTACGCGAAAGAACGATATGAAATATTTCCAGCAACATCTACTAAACCAACGTTATAACGGAAAAATCATACGTTTGATAAATGAAGACAACGTTTTTCATAAAAAAAAATGCGACAATGGATATCAAAAGCAAATGTTGTTAAAACTATATGCGTCATTTTTAGTAAAAACGGAGTTATATATTACATTAGATAGTGACATGTATTTAACAAAAAAGATATCATTAGATGATATTATCCTTAATAACAAACCAATACTAAACTTAGAATACGTTTCACAACATAAAGAATGGCATGAAGAAAGTGCGAAAATACTTGATATTGAAATAAATGACCAGGATATAGTTACTGGAGTCACCCCGTGTATTATGTATGTTACCTACGTGCGACAATTGTTGCGTGATTATGAAGCAATCTTATTAGCACACGAAGGGATATTTTTTGAATATAGTTTGTATAGTTTATATATTAGTCACAAGTTGAAAATACCTTTAATCGAGTTGTATTATCCAAAAAAATTATATGATCGATGTTGTTGGGATCATAATGGTGTGTTTCATCTACGGCATTATCAGTGTATTGTGAATGATCAATTTTCAGATAAAGAAACACTATTTTCGTTACTTCAATCAAATATGGTATCGCGAAAACAATTAACGCAACGCGATTATAACCAAATCATGGAATATATTATATATCAGTTAAAACATTCATCCACTATATCACTAGAACATAACGCATAAAATTGAACTTTTTTGAAATATAGTACATATTTCAAAAAACAAATAGAATCATGGCAGGAATCAAACGACTACAAAAAGAATACAGGGATCTTATGACAGAACCAATGGATAATTGTATAGCAAAACCACTTGAGGATAACCTCTTTGAATGGCGATTCATATTCAAAGGGGAAAAAGAAACACCCTATGAAAATGGTATTTATATGGGTAAGATATCATTGCCAAAAGAATATCCATGGAAACCGCCTAAAATACAAATGATCACACCGAATGGTCGTTTTCGAACAAACGGAACCTTATGTTTGAGTTTCACACATTATCATCCCGAATCATGGAATCCCGCGTTATGTGTGAGAACCATGCTCATAGGTTTAATCTCTTTCTTCTATGACAATGACAATACAACAGGTGCTTTGCGAAGTACAATAAATGAAAAACAGATGCTAGCAAAAAAGACGAATGAATATAATAAGACAGTTGGTGACTATAACCTATTATTCGAAGACAATATATTGGAATTAACAGATTTGCCAAAAACAGTGATTATTAAGAGAAAGAAGAAGAAACAAATGTAAATTTACTTCTTATATTAAATAAACATCGCATTTTTATTTAATGTTGAAAATCATATAAATAATACGACTATGTACTATTATACCATGTCACTTAGAACACATCAATCAAATACACTACATACACAAAATGATTTGTTAATGAAATCTTTGCTTGATTTTTATGAAGATAAGGAAAAACTACATCAAATGATGAAGATTATTAATGGTGAATCAAATATATCACTCCGCATTGTGGATTGGTTTGTCACTAACTACGCGAAAAAAGACTATACCATATACGATTTGCCGATTGTAAGAAACGGAAACGTGGTTCAAACGCGATTCAAAGTATATAATGATTACAAGTTGAAGTTGAAAGCGTATTCAAAAAAGCGATTCGATCCATTCTGTCGCTGGGAAAGAATTACCATTCCGTATAATGAAAACAACTGTATGGAAACAACGATTGGTCAATTGAATTTTTTCAAGTGGGCTATCGAAAATAAAATCATCAATTATATTCAAGAACATTATGATGATATTGAAAAGGACATGAATGATCGTAATTCCATATCCAAACGTAAAAAGGATGAACAATTAGAAACGTCGGCAATTACGTTGGCTAATAACGACAACAGTAAAACGCGTAAAAAACGCGAAGAACTTTCCGTGTCGGCATGTAAATGTATTAAAAAGGAAAATGTGAAAATTATTGTATCATTTAATTAATATATATGTTTTTAATGAAAAATCATTAAAAATATACAAAACATCTACAATCAAGATTTATGTCTAAGGTAATCGATAAAATAACTTCCACGTGCACTTAGATGTGGGGTCATCTACATTAGCATATGTCGGAAACAACCTTGTTATGTTGTTATTTTGCCCATTAAACAATGCGTCATGTTCTGTATTCAGTTCGTCCGTAGCAAATATTCTATAATTACCATCTGGCAATTTGTTGTAGTTCGTCTTTAACACCCAAAAGTCGTTCTGTTTACAATAGTTCGAAATATTTTTTTTTAGTTTTACATTTTTATTTTGACGTTCTTCATATTTGTAGATTTTGTTATCGTTATCACAGAGAAATTCGTCAAATTGGAATTTCAGTTGCCTTAAAGTCTTTCCTTCCTCATCAAATATCACAACCCCCCAATTTGGTCGCTCTTTCTTAGTACGTCCATTTTCAATGGTGTGATTCACATACGTTCCTTTGGATTTCGTTTCATCCCGTGTAATATATGTTGTGTTTGACGTGATAAGAATTTGTGATTCAGTTCCATTTTTTAAATTCTCACGATATTCGACATATTTAATGACTTCATCAATATCAGTAAAGACTACATTATCGGATTTGACATCATAGCCATTTAAACGCCCAATGAACCCTTGATTAATAATGGTATTTTTGGGTTTCTTGGCAATGCGTTCATAAAGAACCCCAATATGATCTTTTACAATGGTTGTTGAACAACGACTTTTTTCCTTAATGAAAATAAAAGAATGCTTGGTCGGTTTTTGACGAAGTAATTTGTTCAAATCTGGACTTGATCCGTTGTTTGAAAAGGTAGCGTCTCCCTTAGACGCTTCATCAAATTGATAAAATAAATAATCTTGACAACCAAATGTGGATTCCATAGCTTTCACTAAATTTTCTCCACGCATTGCTCCATGAATACGCACCAAATGATACTTTGGTTTATTGTAAAATATTTCAATAAATGACCTTAAATCGAGTCGATTCTTCTCCCTCGACAAATCTTTGTATTGATGTAATCGCGTGTTAATCACAGACATCCAATCACAAGGTCCCCAATATGCTCTATCTGCTTCTGGAACAATTACATCCGCATAATGACCAAATATTTCGCGGGTGTCAGGTAAGGTTCCATCAGGAGTTGCGCTTGTAAGCAATATTTTCAAATTGCGTTCAGCATAACGGTTCAAACGATCTACTGTACCAAAGGTCTCCGTCAAAATCTTAGAGAATGTCTGATTAGCTCCGGCTGCCCAAAATGCTTCGTCTATAATAATAAAGGGATTTTTTTCGCCAGAAAGAATCGAAGTTAATTTTCCATTTTTTATCAATTCAGGTCGATGTAAAATATTATTGGAAAAGACACTCGGAAAGCGTTGTATCATTTGTCCTTTCCATTCGGTGGAAGATAAACCAGTGATATAATATGTATTTATTATACTGAACTTGTAGTCTACATCATTTTTCGCAATCAAATATAATAAATACACAACAACACCCGTCTTGCCTTCTTGAGGTAGTTTAATTAGGTTCACAAGCAACTTATGTGGATTACTAAGAGATTCATAAATCAATTCTGCGTCCTGTATTTGATTTGGATAAATTGACTCATTTAATTGCTCTTCGATATCCAACATATAATGCTTACGAAATATTGACTCTTTTTTTTTTTCAACTTCGGTAAGTTCTGTTGGAACACAAACAACTTTGTTGAGCAATTTTTTTCGTGCTTTCGATCGGCAATGTCGAAAGAATCTACGCATAATTCTAATATCGCGAATACTAAAATTTTTCAAAATCATCGTTAATTGGTTACTAGTATTATGAGAATGCATATAACATTCAATTTTTTGTAATAATGTGGTTTTTTTTATATTTTAGTACAAATTATGTGATTTAATTAAGGTTTTATTTTTTCCATAAAACAATATGGAAATTTTGTATATGATTATACATAATGCTATTTTATTCACTATGTATATGCGGAATTATTACCGTTCAAAGTTTTTCTATACATAGCGCAATGTTGTCACTATACAAACATGATTCAAAAGTACCAATACAAGTCCCAAATTTAAAGCAGGTGTTTGAAGATGATCATAATAAATTAATTATATCTACACCAGGTGGATTATTTGGTTTTTATTTTATGGGAGTATCCTCATTTATCAAAGAAAATTATGAGTTGGATGATTATGTTTTCTCAGGTGCTTCTGCCGGAGCATGGAATTCGCTTTTTTTATCATTGAAATGCGATTCCCAACCATTCATCGATGAAATATTAGACATTGATATTAAAAATATCAAGTCAATTCGTACATTGGAAGAAAGAATGAAAAATACATTATTAACCACTTATAAAGATGAGGATTTTGATTTAAACAAGTTATATCTAGGAGTTACTATATTTGATAAATGCAAGTTTCAATTATCTATTTATAAAGATTTTGCGTCGTTGGACGATGCTGTAGATTGCTGTATTGCGAGTTCTCATATTCCATTTATTACCGGTGGTCCCTTTTGTATTTATCGCAACAAATTTTCATTTGATGGCGGATTTTCAACTTATCCATATTTAAATGTACCTACCCCTTCCCTTGTGATTGAGCGTAATTTATGGAGTAGTGAAGAAGAAATAGAGGATAAATCAAATGTGTCGGTTATTAATTGTAGTTTCGAAACCTTATTTGATTTAAAAAAAATTGATGTGTCTCTACGTGAATTATATGAAATGGGATATAATGATTCTATGAAAAACAAAGAGATCTTAGATAGCATTTTCATAAAAAATATCGAATCTTCGTTATTATAATTATATTTTGTAATCAAATATATAATTACATGTATTTGATTCTATTTCTTTCATTCTGTCTATATAACCATGGGTTTGTATTAAAACAACAAACCCGATTTCATGATAAACTCACTATGAATCAATATGATAATGCAAAAGAATATTACGAGTTTTATACAAAATATAAACAACCTCTCCTATCGAATCATAATCATTTAGTAAATTACGAGGAATTTGCCCAACGTCATAATACGAGTTATTCTATTTTTCGCAAGAATCTACTGTTAATTCAGGAGACAAATGAAGAATTAAAGAATGATCCGTCCAAACTTGTGTTGGGTGAAAATCAATTTATGGATATTGTCGATTTCGACGACGAGACATGTAAAAATTCGATGCTTACGACAATTATATCGCCCCCAAAAACGCAGGTGTCTCGTAGCAAACTTATGAAAAAACCTTTTCGATATTTACAAAACATGTTACATAATGGTTTATCGCGTTTTTCTTGGAACGATACCGGATTATTAAGTCCTGTAAAAAACCAGGAATCATGTGGTTCTTGTTGGGCATTTTCAACGACTTCATCGTTAGAAACATTTATGCGAAAACGTAATTTTCAAATAGATCGATTATCAGAACAGGAATTAGTAGATTGTTCCGAACAAAATGAAGGGTGTAATGGTGGCCTTATGGATTTGGCATATGATTACATCATTGAACGTGGTGGATTAGCAAACAATGAAAACTATCCTTATATTGCCAAACAAAGTGGGTTTTGTTTAAATAATGTTACTCGATCAATAGGTTCAAATGTAACAGAATATACTTATATTGTTCCAGAATCAATAATAGATATAAAATACAGTGTATTGCAGAATCCAGTTGCGATTGCTCTAGACGCAGACAATGTTTATTTTCGTTTTTACAAAGAAGGAATTATTGATTTGCCATCGAATGCTTCACGATCGTTAAATCATGCCGTTTTATTAGTCGGGTACGATCATGACGAGAGAGGAATGTATTGGATTATACAAAATTCATGGGGAACAGGATGGGGAATAGATGGATTTTGTAAATTGCGGGTTCGTCCGAAAGAAGGTACCCTGTTGTGTCAATTATACGGACTATATCCAAGTAAATGATTTTCTTGGAAAATATTGTTATGATTTCATAGTGTATAAATGAAATCATTTGGTGAATACTTTTCCTCCCTTTTAAATATGAATATGTTTTGTAAAGACGAATCGAAAGATTCAACAGATTCTTTGGACAAAACAGAACACGAAAAAGAAGAAGTCCAAGAATTAAAAACCGAAAATGACGAAGATCAAAACAATAAAGAAGAACCAGACGAAGAGAAAAAATCCGAAACATTCGAATTTATTGAAATTGCTGAAAATACATTTGATGAAGAAGTAGAAGACATGTTTATTACAAAATTTTAATGTGCTTTTGATGAGATAAAAAATAACGAAATATGCTTATTTTGTCGTACTACAAAAATATAAATTCAAAACATAATACTTTTATTCATGAATTTTGTTATGATTTCATAGTATATATGAAATCATTTGGAGCATATTTTTCTTCTCTTTTAAATATGTCTGAATTTTGTAAAGATGATTCTGAGGATGAATGTGAAAAAACAAACGATGAAAAAGAACCTCCTAAAAAAACGGAACAAGATTTAGAAAAAAAAAACGAAGAAACGTTCGAATTAATTGATATAGATGATGAATATACGGATGGTCTTGTTGATGCCCTATTACAACAATCAAACTAAGTTCTTGACCAAATTTCGTCGATGAGACCATACGACTGACACTTTGCAATGTCCCACCAGAGGTCATGTTTCAATATTTCCCCCAATTGCTTCTTTGGAATAGAAGCATGTTCCTTATAAATGGCCATGATCTTGGCCATGAGTTCCTTGTTATTCTCGAATTCGTCTTCCAGTTCTGCCATTTTCCCCCATGATCCAGCAGATAACTGATGAATCAACATATATGCGTTTGGACGCATATAACGTTTCTTACCTACTACACTAATGAGTGTTCCTGCTGAGGCAGTAGCACCCTCAATAACGGTATGAACGGGGACTTTACATGATTGGATTGCGTCAATTGCCGTCATGGCATCAAATACGGATCCTCCAAAAGAGTTAATATGAAGGTAAATTGGAATCTCATCGATACACAGTTTATGTGCGTTGATAATATTATCCAATTCACACTTGCGTAGAAATTCAATCAGTTCAAAGACGGAATCTCTATCGACCTCGGCATGGAAATAAATGTGATTTCCCTCGCGTGTAATTTTACGACCACCTTCTTCCTCGTCGTCATCATCACAATCATCGTTTTTAATAACAAGATTGGCAGTCTTACACTGTCCGCGAGTAGTAACGTTTTTAGGAGCAAATCTGAACATGTTTTCTATTATATAGATTGATACAAAGAATAAGTTTGTATCAATTAAAATCAATTTTATAGATTACTCGCACTTTTTCGTGTTTTTATTTTTACGCGTGCCATTGGGGCATCGTTTTCTCACCTTTTCACTCTTCTTCTCACAATTACCTGTTTTTTTGTTTCTACGTGTTCCATTTGAACAACGCGTCATTTTCTTGGAAAGGCGACTTGAACGACGAAGAACTTGGGTACTTCTTGCCAACAAACGTTTTTCCTTATTTAAGCGTCTTTTAATTATATCCGCTTCTTTTTTCTTTTGCTCAGAAATTTTCAACAAACGCGCTTCTTCTTTTCTCATTTCTTCTAATTCTTTTTCCTGTGTTTTCTTTACTTTTTCCAGATCCTTTAATTTTTGACGATAATGAGCGTTCATTGAATTCAGTTTGGCATTCCATTCGTCCATTTTTCTTTCTTTATGAAATTTGTTTTTCACGGCATAACTTTGATGTTTTTTTACGTCATTTTTCCATTCTTGTTCTAAAGTTCTTCCTTCTTTACCTAAAAGGGCAAAATCAATTGGCATTATATAATAAAGTAATATTATAATTATTTTGGTACTGGGAATGGCCTCTGATTTGGTTCTAAATTGAAATTCTTAGGCATAATTAAGGGAACCGGGCGATCAATCATAGAAAGTTCGGTAAGATTGCGCACTTCGGCTTGTAATGGACCTTCTGGTTTTACTAAATTAGTCGATCCAATGCCGAACAACCACGATTCAATATCATTAGGATTTTTAGCTAGTTCTGTATCTGGTAATTGTCCTGGATTTAAACCTATACCACCTTGCAATGTTTGACCAGCAAAAGCATATTCCTTATTGGTACTATATTTCAATTGTTGTACAAAAGCACGTTGTTCTACTTGATAATTGCCAGGAGTATTTTTATTTGATGTAGATGCCATTATAATATACTAAGACAATAAAGATTTTTCATTATAATTACTAAATTGCCATAGTTATATCAATTTGTTTGTTAAACACATATAGGATTCACTTTTTTCATGAAACGCTTTTGCATTTTTAAAAAAATCTCTCAAACACATATGAAATAAATGAAAATAATCGTATGAGCACAATACGGCAAGTCCAATTTCTTGATCCATTGAAAACATTTTCGCGGCTCCGTGTTGATATAAATATTGAAAAAGTTTGTCATTCCGTGTTTTTTCATAAATAATATCCATTGCTTTACTCATCGATTCTTCATCGTAATTATTTTCATCATTTGTTATATGGTCAATATCAGTATTGGGTGTTAATTCGATCATCATAAACATATTACGTAAGCATTCTCGATAAGAAGAATCGTCATCATAGTTTGATTCTTGGTTTATAAAATTGTGCAAAAGTTGATCCATAATATAAATACAAGCATACAGCTATTTATATTATTTTCCTAAAGTTTGAATAAACGCGCAAAAAACCCCTTTTTCAACGTTTTTCTCTTATGTGATTTCTTGGACTTCTTATATTTGGATTTGGTATGTTTGGTTGTTTTGCGTTTCCCACCAACATATTTATATTGATAAGATGTATGATTGTGATTTCCACCAACATTTTTATATTGATAACAACTGTGTAAATGGGGAGGATTTCCGCCTGTTTTCTTTACCATAGTTATATATAGTAAAGAAATTTTCAAAAAAGAATTGTTTAAAGTTTAAATAGACGAGAAAAGAAGGACTTCTTTGCTGTTTTTCTATTACTTGTCTTCTTGGACTTCTTTGATTTTCTTGCTTTCTTGGTTCCGCGTTTTCCTTTTTTGCCTCCATATTTTGCCGAGCAACTAGAACCTCCCATTACCTTCACACCAACTGATTCACCTAATTTTGCTAAACCGGACATTATATAATATCATTATATAATGTTTAAAAGGGCAAATTACACGTTGCTACTTGTGCGACCTTTTGCCATTTCACTTTCACTATAACGAGTGTCAGCACCCCCACGCACCCAACCACTCATGGCACTTTCTTCTACAGTATTCTTAGTATTTGATACGCGATCTTCCATGTCACTGTTAGTAGGATACAATGTATATCCCATGAAACTTTGAGACATGACTGTGGAAACACTTTTCTTTTCTCCCATGGGCTCACCTTCTTTCATCTGAAGTTCTAACGCAGGATCAACGGATCCTCTTCCTAAATAAGGGACAGTCAGAAAGGGGCGTTGCATCAAATTCAAACGTCCTAAACTGCGTTCCTTTTCACTATCAAGTAGTAATTCAGATTCGTTTTGAACCTTATCACCACTAATACCAGCACCGGTCACGCCTGTAGGAACAACAGCAGGTTGCTGTGTAGCAAATTGTATTTGAGAATCACTAGGATTTTGGCTAAAATAATTGGTGGTGTTGTATGAAGAAAAGCGATCATTCTGAAGTGTTTCTTGGGTTTTTGTGGTATTGTCGTTTTCAATACGGGCCATATTATAAAAAGAATAATTGCTTTCGTTGGACATTATAATATATATTTGCTATATATTTTGTCAGCAAATAATTTATTAATACAGATTATATCGTGGATTATTTCGAACACTGGCAAACATATTTCCTTCTTTTGCCGAAATCATATCACCATAACAGAATTCAGCAAATCCACCTTGATCATTCGGTATAGTTGTATTGGCAGTACTATAGAACTGTCTCATCGACTGTTCGAGTTCTAAATTATCGGTCGTGCTTTGAAATAATTTTTTATTTATATCTGGTTGATCATGATTCAATATTTGAATTTGTTTTTTGGTTTCTTCTAAAATAGTTTCATTTTCATTTTTTGTAAAAGACGGAGGTGCCGGTTTCTTTTGTGGATTATAATCATAATCATTGATTAAAACATTACTTAAAGGATTGGACGGCGTACTTTCATGGTATTGATTTCGACTTTCATCTATATCAATTAATGGACCATGACGATCATATGGTTTTATATATCGACGATTGCCTTCATTAAACCCCTCTTTTTTTGTGGAATAATGTAATAAGAAAATACATAACAAACTAATTCCAGAAACGACTAAAACTCTTTGTTTTCCAGTAAAAATATAGGCGATCAATGTCATAATAATGACTAAACGTGTTAAAGAATTTAATTTTTGATTGAAACTCATAGATTCAGTAGGAAAAAACTCCAAAATGTAATTCGGTTGAAACAACACGTTTGGGTCTTCAAACCAAAAAGAAATAATTTGTTTTTTGGGAACTTCTTTTACTGATTTTGTATTAGTATTTTCGATTTTTTCAATTTCTTCAACTGGTTCCACCATTTTTTCTTCTTGTATAGAACGTTCTAAATCATTATTCAATATAGTTGGGTTCATATGTCTTTTATATATATTCTTTGGCATAAAAATATATATATATTGGCTTAATACTTATGCTTAATACATTTTTCGTCAATTTGAAAAGTATCACATGTTTTTTTATGAGGTACAATTTGCAAAATACACTTTGATTTTTCCCCCTTTAAAGGTTCTGTGCACCCCTTTTCACTAGTACTATTTTTATTTGGGTCTGTACAACGAGAACGAAAATGTTCATATCGCTCACGAACATCACTATATGACAACCCAGATTTTTTTCCTAACATTTTATTAATCGTTTCGTGTAGTTGATACACATATTTGGAAAAAGTTTCTCGATTTTTCATATGATTCCATGTAAGTGGGTGTTTCTTAAAATTGTTACATAAATTTTTTCTACATTTCCCGCATGGTAGTATATGACGTAAATTCAAAATAAAATTGCGATAATTTCGTTTATCGTCACATGACGGTTGAACCGGATAATTAAAACTAACGCTATGAATATAATGCCAAGCACCTGGTCCCCAAACACTTGTTAACATGCCGTCATTTGAATTATAGTCTTTTTTTTTATAAACGCGTTTTGTTTTCCTTTTTGCCACCTTTTTTCTTTTGTACGTTTTAGACATAGTTATATTATACCTATAAAAAAGAGATTATCGAAATAATTTCTAAATAAGGATTTCTATTTAAATTAAATGTAAAACTATTCTATATGGCGCCTGGAATTTTTTCTCTTTTATATAAAGACTTTGTTAAACCTCTTGAAAAACATTTAGTTACACTGTTTGTATTTCTGATTTTTGTAGTAGCTGGTTATTATGGATATAAACAGTTTGCTGGATCTACTATTGAAAATTTAACTGGGGACATGCCCCCAAATCGTCGTATTAGTGAAGCAAAAGTCATGTTCTTCTCAGCAGATTGGTGTCCTCATTGTAAAAAGGCGAAACCCGAGTGGGAGAAGTTTTCATCAAATTATGATAACAAGGAAATTGGATTTTATAAAATTATACCTGAATCCGTTGATTGTACTGACGGTGAAAACCCTTTAATTCAAGAATATAGCATCGATGGTTATCCTACGGTAATATTAGTGAAAGACGGAAAAAAAGTGAATTATAGCGGGCGTATTACCGAAGAGAATTTACAACAATTCGTCGAAGATGAATGCAAATAATTAATCCATTGTACCTAAAAGATGTTCTATACTTTGAACCCCTTTCTGGATAATTATTCTGCGATTTTCAGCACTTTCTACAAAATATTGTAATGCTTGAAAATCCATAGTTTCCATTTCAATACAGATTTCGTTAGGAACACATTCATATTGTTCAACATGTTTTATATTGTTCAACATATTACGAACAAGTAATAATATATATTCCATCAAATTAGTTTCGGAATTCATTTGATGTTTGTCCTTGTGTATTGTTACTTTTCGAATACCTAACACTTCTTTTTTATGTGCTCCTGATAATTCTAAACATTGTTGTAGTGGATAATTTAGGAAAATACCGCCATCCACATAATATTTTCCTTCAATTGAAAGTGGTTTAAACAAAATAGGTAGGCTACATGAACAATAACATGCTTCTAATAATTTCATCGAGGGGTGAGATTTATGTGAGAAACAAGTCAATTCGAAACTATTGATTTCTGCCGAATAAATGAAAAAATCTATCTTGGTTTTGTCATATAATTCTTTCAGTGTTAAATGAATCGACAAATCCGCACCTAAAAAAAGGGGTTCCCATGCTTGTTTAAAATTTTCCAAAGTAAATACTCCACAATTATCATAAATACTTAGAAAATGACTCCAATCAAATTTAAATACGTGTTTCCAAGGTCGTTCGATTAGAAATTTATCCAATGTTTCCCAATCATATCCAAATAATACCATTAATAATATACACGTTCCGATAGATGTTCCATGGCAACTTTGTATATTTTGTAAATCCCATTTCCCATGTTTATGTAATTCACGTAACGCGCCATATGCGGCTAATCCGTATGTTCCGCCGCCCGAAATAACAAGGTGTTTTATGTCATAAGACGTGTCATCAATTATTTCGGTTTCATTTAAAATTGGTTCTTTTTCGTCATTCATTATATTCTAATAAATAAAGTATTTATATAATTTTTTTTTCATCACTTTTTATAAGAACATGTCTTGTTTTTTATTTACGGATGATGATGATAATGTAGACAAAGTGGATATTGATGAATTATACGAAAAACAACAACGTCGCGATATGAAACAAATATCTATCTTTAATAAAATTCTAAATCGGATACATAAACGCATTCGTGTAACCGGAAGAAGTAAAATGAAGGATCAGTTTATTTGGTTCACTATACCGGAATACATATTTGGCGAACCATGTTATGATAAAGCAGAATGTATTGCTTATATTATTGCCAAATTAGAGTCAAATAAATTTCATATTCGCTATGTGCATCCGAATACATTATACGTTTCTTGGTCCAATTGGGTTCCTTCATATGTTCGTAACGAATATAAGCGAAAAACTGGTGTAGTCGTAGATGAACTAGGACGTGTTGTGAGTCGTCCGCAAGATATTTTACAGGAAGATAACGACGATCCAACCGCAAAATTACTCAATACCGGTCAAACAAATCAAGAAAAACCGAAAAAAGTCTATAGTTCTACGGAGGATTACAAACCAACTGGAAAACTTGTATATAACCCAGACTTTTTCGAAAAAATAGAGAAAAAGGTTTTATAGATAAAATACTTAAATAGTATTTGTTTTTAATATGTATAATGGAATCTGCACAAGAATCAGTAGAAAAAATCTCTGCAAATGAGTCGGGAACTTCCGAGACCGCTGTTGATCAACAAGCAACCCAAGAAATTAATGTTCTGGATGTTCCGGTTACCAATGAAAATGTTGCATTAAATATTTTGGTTACATTTGTGAATTTAGCACAAAAGCGTGGTGCTTTCAATTTGAAAGAATCAGCTAAGATTTGGGAGTGTGTAGAACGCTTTCAACGTGCCGGAGGCAAATAGTTACATAGTATAAATATAAATTAGGGAACAACACACGTAGAATAATAAATAATTGACTGAATATAACATTGCTGTTTTATTCATGTTATATGGAAAAATATATAATAATAATGCTTTGTACAACATGACAAATAACAACAAACAAGTCTTCTGTTCTTTGTGAAAATTATTAATAAAACTTTTTGCAAAGTAATTGGAATGGAAATCTTGTGCATATTCAAATAATACCAGTAATAGTAAATAGAATATTCCTAAAATAGTTGTACTATATACGTAAGGGTAAAACAAGGATGCATATTCTTTGCTTATAACCCGTAAAATTAGTAAAAAATTGACAAAAAAGGATGGAGGATACATGATGAAAAATTTATCGAAAAAAGATGATTTATAACATAAATCATATTTTAAATTTACATATCTTCTTCAATGATGGAAATGATCTTTTGATAATGAGGTGCTTCATTATATTGAATTTCATGAACATAATCGAACATTTTTTTCTTCCACTGATTATCTCTATGAAAGTCTTCTTTCAACCACTTTCGTTTTTGATTATTTGGGTGTAATATGTGATATGGACTGTAATCACTATCTTCTTGAGTTGTTACATTTTCCCATGGTAATTTTTCATACAAAATATACAAGTAAATATACAACACGGATATAACATCGTCTCTCCTACATGGATCATTCCCGTCATGAACAAACAGACTAATGAATTTAGGAGTTCCCATAATGAAATTATCTTTCGATTTTTCTTTCATATGCTGATTATTTTCATCCAAATAAATAGTTGCTAAACCAAAATCTATAAGAACAATTGATTCGTCTCTCAGCATAAAATTCTGAGGTTTAATATCTCGATGAATAACACCATATTGATGAATATGGATTAATATATCTATCATTTGAATCACCATGTTTTGTATTTTTTTTTGATCTATGATATTATTTTTGACATAGTGTTCTAATGTACAATCATACAACGGCATAACCAATGTTGTTTGAGTTTCATACATTCCATACCAATACACTGGTGGAACATGGCGACATCCCTTTTGATATAAATAATGTAAAATAGTGGTTTCTTGCTTTAACATTTTAATTGGACTGTCTTCTTGTTCCATTTTAATTGCAACCCGTTGTTTTCTTCGGTTTTCTCCTTCGTATATTGTACCAAATTGTCCATGACCAATTTGTTTTCGAATTTCATATTTGTTTTGAATCATAATTCAAATTATGAAATTATGTATATATAGTTTATACAATAGCAATACTTTATGAAAGACATCATTAGTTATTCTATTTATTTACTAATATTAATACTTTTTGGTTATATTGTTGGTCACTCAATTTCAAAAAAATGTATTCCTTTAAGAGAAGGTGCAAGAACACTACCTAGACCCGTAATTAATCCACCCTATAAAACATACGAAAAAACAGAAAAAGATATTGTCATTTTACCTGGCGAAACAATGAACCAGTATATCGACAAATTAGCATACAAGTATTTTGATAAAGAAGGCACACCTTTAGAAAATACAATTCTAAAATATGCAACTTATTGTGTAAATCAGGGAAATATAACTGTCGAAAATAAAGAGAGGATGACCGACATTGGGTATTATTTCCTAAATATTGTTATTCCAAATCTGCCAACAACCAAAAATCCAGAACCGAAGGAACATTGGCCACCAATTCAATGGTCAAATCATAAAATATTCGATGTATGGAAAAAACCGACACCTACTTACAAAATATTGCGAGGACAAAATTATCAAGATTCTTATGTATCGAATTATCAGGCATCGCGAAGTGGCGGAGGAGGAAATATACAATCCTTGTTTGGAAATTTAGATAGTTCCCTATCTAGTCAAAGTAATAATAAGGAGGATGGTGATAATGATAATGGTGACAACAATTTAAGCAATACATGCGCGGGATCAGAACAAAGTAAATGTGGGATTGGATGTCCAGATAGTTGCTTAAATGGAGCATTTGCCGCAGCAGCAATGGCACAAGAAGGAGAGAATAGTGACGGTTCTGCGTCGAGTAAATCGGAAAAAACTAATTTAAATGATTCCTATGTGTATGATAATTCCAATCTTATGGATGGTAATAGAAACAATTCTGGAAATACGACCATGTTACCAGGTGGTTCAAATGTCTTGGTAATTGGTTCAGCAAAATTAGATGGATACGTTATTACAGATGAAAAGCAAACAAGTGATTCAAGTATATTGAATGACGAAATTAATGACTTTATTTACAATCATTTTATCGATTCAGGTCCAAATAAAGATCGTCCCACGCAACACGCAATCGATAAATTTGAAATGATGAAACAAAAAGCCCCTATGGATGAAATTCACATGAATAAATTACGCGATATGATATACTATGTGTTACAAATTATTATTCCTGGACTACCCACTGATGAATTACCTCGTTCATACGTTGCGTGGAGACCTATTGTTTGGATGAGTCGTTCTGAGAGGCAGTAATAGATTTAGATGGTACATATTCAAAACATTTCACATTACACACCTTACAATAATTACTCGTCGTTTCATAATGATTATAATTACGTGTTAATTTATCACTGCATTTGTCACAGTAAAATATTTTACAAAAACAACATGTCTTTTCGTAATTATAAACATCATATTTATTACAATCACTACATAATTTCATATAGTCCGTTATATATCTTGATACATATTTATCGAGCATTACTAGTTTGTTTATAATTATGTTTATATTATTATTCAAATGAAATATTTTATCGACCTATATTAAAACAATGGTGACATATATTCAATTACTTAGCCGATTTATAGAAAATATATCTCCACAAGTGTATTTTTTATTAGTAACAATATCGTATCTTATTTATATTATATCGATTATTGGACTTGCTTATATTGAACCGAAATATACGAAAACATTAAATATGATTATCCAATATTTTATTGCGGTTATCTTGTTTCTTCGTTTCAATCCTTTTCGAAAACATGTAATCTGTAATAAAAACGACCGCATCTTTATTTTAGCAAGTTCATTCTTTTTATTAGTAAATGATGAATTTACAAATTATGTTCGTTCCTGGTTTCAGAAAACTGTTTCTTTACTTGACAATATAAAAATTATGAATTAGAACATAGCAGGGACGTTCATTAATTAATATTAAATTATTCATAATATATAAAATACATCATTTTATATGTTTTCAATAAATGGCGGATATAAACAGAATATAGAGAGTAATAAAAAAACTCGTCCAAAGAAGGTACATAGTATTATTCCATTACATATATTTCAAACATGGAAGACCACAAAAATGCCACCCTCTATGTTTGAAAATGTGAAATTGTTAAAAAAGCAAAATCCAGAATTTACACATTATATTTATGATGATAAAATGTGTCGTGACTTTATTGAAAAAAATTTTCATAATGATGTGCTATACTCGTATGACAAACTAAGACCTGGGGCATATAGAGCCGATTTGTGGCGATATTGTGTTCTATATATAAATGGAGGGATCTATCTAGATATTAAATTTCACTGTGTAAATAATTTCAAATTAATTTATTTAACGGATAATGAATATTTTGTTCGCGATAGAGACCATTGTGGTTCAATTGGTGTATATCAAGGATTTATGTCTTGCTTACCTAAGACGAAATTATTAAAGAACGCAATTGATACTATTGTAGAGAATGTGAAAAATAACAAATATGGATTCGGAGAACTGGATATTACAGGTCCTCATATGTTAAATGCCTTTTTCTATGGACCAATGGTTCATAATTTTGAATTAGGATTTCACGGAACTTATATTACACAAAATGATCAGTCTATTATAAAAGAATATCCACAATATAGAGACGATCAACAAGATTTATTCAATAACGCAGTTATTTTAAACCAACATGATAAATATTATAAGACATATTGGAACGAGAAAGATGTATATAATTATCCGGTATTACACAGTGATCAAACAATAGACCTTAATAAAATTGTTACACAAAATATATATTATAAAAATCAACCCTTATTTGCCGGAACACCTACTATTATTGAAGTACCAGGTAACCAATATATAGTAAATATTCGTTGGGTCAATTATAGTTATAATGATGATGGAAGTAAAGCAAATATTCCAAAGCAATGGGTTTCGCTGAATTCACGGTTTGTATTGAATAGCAAATTTCAGAAGATAACAAAGGAGACATTCTTAGAAGAACAATTTTCGAACGAAAAAAATTATTTGGGCATGGGTCTAGAAGATATACGGATATTTCATTATTCTGATCGATATTTTTATATTGCAAGTTATTTTGACGAACGACGAAAATTAACTTCAATCAGTAGTTATTTTTATGATATTCATAGTAAGAATTATAAACTAAAACGAAATATTATTAAACCTGAAATGTACGATTTAGATAATATCAAATTATATGAAAAAAATTGGGCTTTGTTTGAATATAAGAAAAAAATTTGCGTTGTGTATAATTGGTATCCTTTACAAATTGGACGTATGTATTACTTGAAAAATTCAATGAATGTTACTGAAAATAAGTATGATATGCCCGACTTCTTCAAAGAAGTACGTGGTTCAAGTTGTGGTTATCAACAAAATGATGAAATATGGTTTGTCGCACATAAAACCCAAAACTATGGAAATGAACAAAACAATATATGTTATCATTATCAGCATTTTTTTGTCATTTTTGATTTGGATATGAATTTACTTCGCTATTCAGAATTGTTTAAATTAGGACAATGCAAAGTTGAATTTTGCACAGGTCTTATTGTGAAAGATGACGAAATTATATTGTCTTACAGTCTAATGGATACGCAAAGTTTCATATCGATTTATAACATGGACTATATAAAAGACAAAATAAAATGGTATGAACATATTTAAACCCTATATGCATCATTATTTTTTGTGTTTATGAAAATAATGATATAGTATATAATGCCAATTATTGATAAATATAAAACCATCTTTATTCATATACCAAAAACTGCCGGTACATCTATCGAGCACACGTTAATTGATTACTCGCTAAATCATAGAGGTGATCTGAAAAATTGGTATGGTAAAGTTCAAGGTTATGAATTAGATCATTCTACGATAAAATTCATGAAACAACATTGTAATCATTACAATGACTCCTATTTGAAATTTTGTGTTGTACGAAATCCATATGAACGGTTGGTATCTGAATATAATTACTGCAAACGATATTTTTCACGTTTCGTTAAAAAAACAACTACATTTCGCGAATTCGTTTTATTTTTAAAAGATCATTTTCAATATGTATTAGATAATGAAGAAAAACGTCATTTTCAAATTAGTCATTATTTACCGCAACATAAATTTACACATATAAATGGAGAATGTGCTATGGATTTTGTCATGAAATACGAAACATTATCTCAAGATTGGACTCAGTTATGCAATAAATTAAACATTGATCTTGACTTATTAAAAGTGGATCAAAATAGTTCGCAACATAAGTACAATTATATGGATTATTATGATGACGAGTTAAAAAACATCGTTTATGAATTATATAAAGAGGATTTTACTATTTTCCAATACGAAAAATAGAATGATATGTCACCAACTTGTGCGAGTTCTTCGTTTCTTGGACAACAGGTTATAAAATAGATCTGATTATAGTAATTTTATTTTAAAATCCATGATGAAAAAACCTTATGTTGTCTGTTTATAAAATAGGTTGTCCAAGAAATATCAAATTGCTATTTATCGCAAATACCTTGTTTTTAAAATAGTAATAGTACCATTTTAAATATATTGGCATTTTTTTACAATATATTCACCGGTCTCTTGGACTATTTGAAATGGTTTTCCGCACCCGTAAATCATATTCTCCTCTGTTACTTTGTCACATACTTCTTTTGAACTATGTGGGTCTAGTTGTTTTCCATTTTTTTTGTATATACCGTGACGAAAAATGCCACAGTTTAATTTTTCCATAATAAAAGCGCTTTCACAATGCGGACAATATAATATTGGTTCCATTATATTATTACTCTTATTAAATTATCTAAAAAGATTATCATTTTTTATCTATGGATGATCTAATACAACATGAAAAAGCAAACCCAGAGTTAGAAAATACATTGAATATTGACGAAATATTGGAAGCTGCTGAACATGTTGATCGCGATTATATTGAAAATTGTTCATTAAAAACCATTTCACAAGAAATAGTTGATTGCTTACAAAATGAAGATATTCAACCAGACATGATCCACAAATATTGTCAAAGTCTTCTTCAATATAAATATATTGATTTTGTGCATCATATACATAAAGGAAAACATATACGATGGATACGCAACGGAAAATTAACAAATGGGGGTATAATTGTCGATATCAAATTTTTGGAAAATGGAACCCATATATTATGTAAAAATCACAATAGATTTATTCAATATAAATTTGACGACTGTATTTCATTTCAAAAACTCACTCCTCAAGAATTACTGATTTTACAGATAAAAGATCATTTATGAACGTTTTTTCAAGGTTTGATTTTTCACAGACGACCGTTTTTTTCGCGTGTGTATTTTCACTAATTTGTATTTGTAAAATTTTTGAATACACTGTAATATTTTCTTGGAAATGTTTATATCGATTGTCTTATTTTCGTTACTTTTGCTTACATCTGTAATAGTATAGTTTTTTTCTTTATAATAGTTGTTTATTTCATCACGAAGATCAATTGTATTATCACATTTCTTCTGAAAATTATCAAAAAAAATATTGATGATCGTCAAACGACTTAAGTCAATATAAAACGGTTTCGGTTGTAAATAGTACACATAGCGATGTTTCATCTCTGTATATTCTGTGTTATCTATAAAACATAATTCCGTCTTTTTTGGCAATTGAACACAATGTAAGAAGTCATAATATGTTTTCTCTCCGGTCGTTCGTTTATTTTCAAGTATTTTACCGTTAATTTTAAATGCTCGAACAATATTCGTAAATAAACCAGCAATATTCCATTTTTCTTCTATATATTCACTAAGGTACGTAGTCCATGTAATTGGAATACAAGTATTGTTGGTGTAAATATATACACTTGTCAAAGAATTCAATTGTTTTTTGCGTAAATATGTAAATATGACATCGATTCCATAGCGAAACACTTCCGGAAATAAATCCAATAAATAAAACAAGCATTCTTTTTCGCTTTGAAAGAAGGTACAATTCTTTTGTTTTTCGAGTATTTCAATAAATTGAAACAAAATATATATTTCTGAAAAATGCCCAATTGTTTCATCCAGATCAAATACAAATACTTTCATATTTTTTTTTTCTGTTTTATGTAATTTTAAACCTTTGCCCTTGTAAATTTTGACATGTGTATTCTCCATAGTTACAATATTCAGATATTATGTAAAACACAATAATTTTAACGAAGAATTCATATAGAAACAAACCTTATATATGAATTATAATGGACCGTGTTCAACAACTCGAAAACACCCAAAAAGAATGCCTGGAATTGTTTCGCAAAAAAAATAAAGATTATGGAGACGCATTTGCCAAATTCGGAGTAATTGGTGTATTAATGCGCATAGAAGATAAAATTCAACGCTCCCTTTCCATTACAAAAAATGGTGTTCAATTAATCAACGATGAATCGTTAAAAGATACACTTATGGATTTACACAATTATGCAGCAATGGGAGTCATGTTACTAGACGAAGAAACGGAAGATATTACCATGAATACATTATATGGTCGAAATAAAAAATAAGAAACAGTTGATTAGGTGGTTAGTTTATATTTGGACCAACTAATTGATTTTCCATTATTAATGGGTTGTTTTTCAGAATTATGCTCTTCATCCAAAGCATCAGCACGCTTCACAGCTGAATCTAAATAGAGTTCTTTTAGAATATTTCCTACACGTACCGAACCTTCTTGTTGATCCATTTGTCCGTCTTCGATTAATTTCAATACAATAAGAAGTTTGGACATAATCGTAATATTAATCTCGTCTTTCATCATACGGCGAAAAATGTCTGTATAATTGTCATACAAAAATTGACATTCCACTTGAACAATGTTGAAAAATTGTTCGGGAGAACTTGTTCTCAATGATGCGTGTTCTTCTTTCAATTGCTCCATTTTTCTAATATTTTCACGAATTTTTGAACTGTGTCTTAAACGCTGAATTGTATCCGTATTATCAACATAATCCATTTCGTTCATCAAATTCTTGAGATTTAGACGTTCATCATTGGTTAAAGATGCCATTTTATAAACGAGTATAAATCGTTCCTTTTATGTATTTTGTAAGTTTTATAATATATAGTAAAATAGTATTATATAGTAATGGAAAAAGAACAAATAAATGTAAAAAAAACGATAGATAATCCATCACCCGAAAATTTAGAATCGATTATGAAAAAATATTTCATTCCACCGCAAACCATAAATTATATGAAATGGGGACAATCGTTTATGATTATTCTACTGTTTGGGTTCATGTTAATTGGTATTCTATTTGCGTATATCTACGCAAATTATACCGATTTCCAAACGCGTATAAGTGTAATCACAAACGCATATATATTTGGTAAAAATCCCGAATTAGAATTTAGAAAATATCTGAAGAATACACAAGGCGAATTAATTTCGGCAGTAATGAATGATATACAATCTTCCAGTACAAATCTGGAAACAATTAACGCACGTCTTGATAGTGCGGCATCGCGATTAAGTAATAAAGTTCAAACGGATGTTCCCGACAAGTATGCTGAAACTAATAGTTTAGGAATTTCTATACAAAAGAACATCGCACAATTACGCGATACAGTTTCCAAATTAGCCGGATCGTTTGTTTTAGGTAATTACATAAAAGACGGTGCTATTAATACGGTAAAATAATTACATTTTATACATTCACTATAAAACGTAAAAACGTGGTTATATAGTATAATGACAATACAATCCTATGTTCCCATCCACTATTTTACATATAACCGACCTGAATATTTTGGCGCGGTTCTTATAATCATCATGTTTTCCATATTTTATGTTATGTTATATTTCGCATTCAAATTTGAACTATATAACCGACAAGAATATTGCGATCCCATGTTTTATTATGGTCGTCCATGTAACAATGAATATTCAAAAATGCTTTTATTTAACGACAAATTCTTAAAATTCAAACAAGAATATTATGATTTGGTCGCAAAATACAATGAAAAAACAAATAGTTATGAAGGCGTTCGAGAAAATACAAGTGAAAATAAAAAAAATGTAGAAGATGCTGAAGAAAATATTGAAGATAATTTAGAAAGTAATCGTAATTTTGGAAAAACAACAATGGAAGAAATTCAAAAAATTACTTCTATTTCAAATTTAATTACTACCAAATATTTAGGAAATATACAATCTGTGTTGTCAAATGTACAAAATGCCCCAAAATATGTCTTGGATAATTTACAATCATTGTCTACAGAGTTAGGAAAATTACGAAACGATATTCAAAAAACGGTTGTAAATCCGGCATTTAAAAAATATACCGCACCTTTAGAAAAATTATATCGCTCTTTAACAATTCTTGATGAAACAACCATGCCTTATACAAAGCATTCATAAAATGTATTCCATAATTGCGAAACAGATTTTCTCATGAACATATATATATTCATATGAAATCCTTTGGAAGATTATCTACTACATTATTGATTGTCATGATCGGTTTAGCCGTAGTTATTATCCTATCAACATGTCTATCATGTAAAACAGTGGTTGCGTACAATGCCGACCTCAACTATTCTCGTTTAGATAAGGAAGGATTTACACCACTTAATTATGGTAGTTATCACGATAATGGCGCGATCGATATGAAAGATCGGAATTTAATTAACAGCAATGCTAGTGCTCCTACTGCTCAACGAGTAAAAAATATGACTGGTTTATTCGGTCCTCAAGATTTAAATCAAAAGTTAGATAGTTTCTTGGATTCAAAGGGCGATTTGACAGAGCAGTGTATGTTAAATTCAAACGGTATGAGCAATTCTCAAGGATATTTGTGCCTTGACCAAAATCAGATTAACTTATTGAAAACACGTGGTGGAAACCAAACTCCTTGTAATAAATGTTAAGAAAAAGTAGTCTCGCATTTTGAGCAATAAACAATTGTTTTTGATCTATCTAGATCAATATCAATTAAATCTTCTACTAATTCATGCTGACAATAGGTTTCAATGTAGATTTGCACTTTTTTGTATATATCCAAAAAAAAAGAACATTCTTTTTTTTCGGATGATGCTTCTTGTTCCAGTAAATTGCGTATAACAACCATTGTATTCATATGTTGATCGTCCATTGTTATTACATTATAAACAATAAACTTTATATGAATTTTTTAAATATACATTGCCAATATGCTTTGGTTGGGTGCTTCAAATTCAATTAATTTTTCAATATGCTTCATTGTTACTGTGAGGGGAAATGTAATTTCTAAATCCAGTTCCTTTCCAAACAGGTTTTTTTCAGGTTTCATTAGGCGGAATAAATTGAGTTTCGTGTGGATAATTTCCAAACAACGTTTCAAATTACGAACACCTTTCTCGCCTTTCATAATAGAATCGTTACCAATGATCTCCTCCAATGTTTCGTCTGGAATAATAATATCTCCATCATTAAACGCAACTTGCTGACGAATCTTTGGAAGCAAGAAATCATTGGAAATCACCATCTTCTCCTTCTTTTCGTATCCATTTGTCATAATACGATACATACGATCTCTCAAAATGGGATTTACTGCCGACTCATCATTGTAACTGAAAATGAACAAACACTTGCTCAAATCGAAATGAATTTCCGAGAAATACTTATCATGAAATTCACTGTTTTGAGATGTATCTGTCAAATGAGTCAAAATTCCTATGATCTCTTCACCACGTGGTGTATCACTGACTTTATCTAATTCATCGAAGTAAATCACGGGATTCATACACTTACTTTCCATCAATATTTGGACAATGCGACCCCACAAACTCCCTTCGTATGTATATCCGTGACCTTCCAGGAAACTTGAATCGCCCGTACCACCGAGAGCAATAAACGCAAATTCACGACCTAGAATTTTACTAATACCCTCTTTGACAAGGGATGTCTTGCCAGTTCCAGGAGGTCCTTTAATCGCAATTGCTGTACCAAGTGCTTCAGGATTCGTGATCCATTGCCCAATCATTTGCATAATCTGCATTTTCGCACCATCCAGACCATATACACATTCGTCCAATTGTTTTTTCGCATTTTCCATGAAATCACTACATTTATCGATGCCATCATGAATATTCACATCAAGACTCTTATGAACTCCAAATGGAATACGCATAAAACCATCCACCCATGTTTTCAATTTAAAATATTCAGGATCACCGACTTCCATGGAACGTAACATATTGACCTTTTGCATGACAGTTGCCTTAAACTTGGGGGGAATATTGCTATCCAATAGTGTAAGACGATAAGGTTTTTTAATACTAATATGCTCATTGATTTCCTTCAGTTCTTTGATCACGCGCAATTGTTCCTTATTTGACAACTCCTTTTTGAAATACTCAATTTCGCCAGTCTTATTCTCATCTTCACCCTTGATCATTTTATAATATTTCTTCGCATTCCTCAAACGCGTCTTTTTTACCAATTTACGAATTGAATTTCGACAATCTTCAACCGCATTTAACAAAATCTTGTTCTTGGGTTGCTTGTCTAATTTCTCAGACAAATGCTTTCGCAATTCTACCAATTCGGTATATTCTTGTTCCACATCTGCTATTTCCGAATTTTCGGATTTCTCACTCTTGTTGTGCTTCTTCTTATTCTTGTTGCGTTTTTCCTCCCTATTACGCTTTTTTTGAACCGCACTAGGAACGGGAATCGTCTCGTAATTTTCACGCATAAAGGTCTTTTCGTCATCGCTATTACAATCTTCGTCATGATCATCGTCAATTGCCTGTTGATCTTTCAACTCTTCGGGATTTTGACCTCCACCACCGAGCGCTGAGAAGATTAGATTGGCTGACATTTTCTGAATATCTTCATCATCAAGTTCTTCTTCGTCCTCATCTTCGTCATCGTAATATTCTTCGTCGTCTGTCTCCCAGTCCTCATCTTCAGATTCGTCACTTGACGACTGATACTTACGCGACTTAGTCCGTGGTTTCTCCTTTGGTTTGGTGGTTGGTTTATTATTCTTTTTACTATTCTTTTTCTCCTTTTCATCCTTCTTTACCTTTTTATTAATATAGTTTGATGGAAACAATGTAGCAATTGTTTTACGCAATTCACGTGGATCAATATTCGAACCATCATCTTCCTCATATTCACTATTTTCATCATCTTCCGATTCTTCCTCATCATCAGAAGAATCCTTTTTAGCCGATTTTTTTTTGTGTTTCGGTTTATATTCAGAATCCTCTTCAGAATCATCCTCCATTTCTTCATCGCTATCATAATATTCCAACCAAACATTCTCTTCTTCTTCACTTTCGGAATCAGAATCCTTTGACCTTCTCTTTTTTTGAGAACGGGTGTTGTACTTATCACTGGATTTTCTAGGCATACTTCGAAATTATCTATTGTTATGAAGGATTGTTTATTTCCTTTCTACAATCAATTTTATATTTACACAAAATTGATTCCAAATATAGTAAACGAAACAATATAAAATATACATCATTATATTATAGTAAACATGCCACAATATTCAAACAAGGATAAATATGAATCGCCTTCGCGAATTATTGGTATTCAATTTAGTATGTTGTCACCAGAAGAGATTCGAAAGAACTCTGTGGTCGAAATCACATCTGGAGACACGTATAACAATAATAAACCGGTTGTTGGTGGATTGTTTGACCCGCGAATGGGTGTATTGGAACCTGGACTTATTTGCCCTACAGACGGTTTGACCTATATTGATACACCTGGTTATTTTGGTCATATTGAACTTGCTCGTCCAGTGTTTTCCATTCAACATATTAAAGACATTTTAAAAATTTTACGTTCTATCTGTTTCAAATGTAGCAAACTTCTTATTAACAAAAACCAACATAATCATATATTATCGCGTTCAAATGGATCACGATGGGATTATGTTTCCTCTATTACTTCCAAAACAATCAAACGTTGTGGCGATCAAAACGATGACGGATGTGGATGTAGGCAACCCGATAAAATCAAATTGGAAGGTATGGCAACAATATGTGCGTCATGGGACAACATTGATACAAACGAAGAAGGGGGTGATCAAAAGGTCACTATGAAACTGACTCCTGAAATTGTATTGAAAATTTTCAAGCGTATTTCAGACGATGATATCTCATTCATGGGATTCAGTCCTGTTTGGTCACGTCCAAGTTGGATGATTATCGAAGCACTACCGGTGCCACCACCCGCGGTGAGACCGTCTGTAAAGCATGATGCACAACAGAGAAGTGAAGACGATTTGACACATATTTATCGTAATATTATTAAAACCAATGGTATTTTGAGAGAGAAGTTATCCAATAATGATACGCATCCCAATGTAACAGAAGGATGGTACACCATTCTTCAGCATTCGGTTGCTATGATTGCGAACAACAAGATTAAGGGTGTTGCCCCCATGGCACAGCGTTCAGGTCGTCCTCTACAGTGTATTTCTGGAAGACTGAATTCAAAGAATGGACGTATTCGTGGTAATCTTATGGGAAAACGTGTGGATTTCAGTGCTCGTTCTGTCATCACTGGTGATCCAAACTTGTCCGTAAAGCAGTTGGGCGTACCTCTCAAAATTGCCATGAATATTACCAAACCGATATTAGTGAATGATCGTAATCGTGATTTCTTGACGAAATTGATTCAAAATGGTCCAGAAGAATATCCAGGTGCCAAGATTTTAGAGAGAGCAAATGGGCAGAATGTTTCTCTAAGAAATGTTGATCTCGAAACCATCGAATTGAAAAATGGCGATATTGTTCATCGTCATATGATGGACGGCGATGCGGTTTTGTTTAACAGGCAACCTTCTCTTCATAGAATGTCTATGATGTGTCATATTGTCAAAGTCATGAAAGTTGGCGACACATTTCGTATGAATGTCGGTGACACAAAACCATACAATGCTGACTTTGATGGTGACGAAATGAATATGCATATGCCTCAAAATGTGTTAGCCGAAACAGAACTTCGTGAATTAGCCGCCATTCCGTATCAAACCATTAGTCCAGCCAGTAATTCTCCCATTATTGGTATTTATCAAGATTCACTATTGGGATCTTATCGTTTGACACGTGAGAACATTAATTTCACTCCCCGAGAGGCCATGAATTTACTCATGATGTGTAATGATGTAAAACCTGATGAATTTCAGGGGAAAAAGATGGTGAGTTCATTCGAAGTGCTCAGTCAAATTATGCCCCCTATGACCATGGTTTACAAAAACGACAAGACCTACAAAGAAGGTGTCGATGATTATGCAACTTCCAATAACGTATTGGAATTACGTAATGGAAAATTGTTACGAGGTCAATTGGATAAGTCAGTTATCGGTTCTACTACAAAAGGTCTTCTTCATCGCGTCAATAATGATTTTGGCAACATGGCATGCGTCAATTTCAATGATAACCTACAAAACATTGTGACAGAATACTTGAAAACAAGTGCGTATAGTGTAGGTATTAGTGATTTGGTTGCGAACAAATCGACACAATCGCAGATTTTAACTGTAATCGCTAAACAAAAAGCCGAAGTACAGGAACTTATTGGTCGTCTCCATTTGGGGGTCTTTGAAAATAACACGGCAAATTCAAATAATGCTGAATTTGAAACGTCTGTTAATAATATTCTGAACAAGGCAACCGAAGAAGCAGGCAAGATCGGTCGTGAAAGTTTGGATCCAAACAATCGTTTCTTGATTATTGTCAATTCGGGTTCCAAGGGTTCGCCTATCAACATTTCTCAGATGATTTCTTGTTTGGGACAAACCAATGTAGATGGTAAGCGTATCCCATATGGATATGAAGGACGTACATTGCCTCATTATCACAAGTTTGACGATAGTCCAGGTGCGCGTGGATTTATTGAAAACTCGTATATTTCCGGATTAACCGCACCCGAATTATTCTTCCATGCAATGGGTGGTCGTGTTGGTTTGATTGATACTGCTGTCAAAACATCGCAAACTGGTTATATTCAACGAAGATTGATTAAAGGATTGGAAGATCTGAAAGTTGAGTATGATATGACTGTACGTAATAACAAGGGTAAAATTATTCAATTTACTTACGGAGATGATGGTTTCGACACGACACGTATTGAGAACCAAGTATTACCATTGGTCGGTTTAAGTGTAGAAGACATTTATATGCATTATGATATTATCGGCGTAAATGACCAACAAAGTGAATTATTGACTGTATATAATCGCGGTGCGACTTCAAGACTTCGTAAGCAACGTGCTCAAACCATTGAAAAATGTAAGGATTATATTGGTAAGATGTTGGAATATCGCGAATCCATCGTAGAACACGTTTTCAAGTATAAAAACGAAAATGCCATTTCCATGCCAGTATCATTCAAAAATATTATTACTACTGTACAGGGACAACTCGGATTGAATTCAAATTCAATTGTCGATATTACGCCTCTAGAAGCATTTGAGTTAATTGAAGACAATTTCAAGAAAATGTCTCAAATGGTATATGCTCCATTAACTAAACTATTCGAAGTCATGTATTATTATTATCTTTCACCCAAGGAGTTACTTGTGAAGAAGCGTTTCCATCGCAAAGGTCTTGTTCTTCTTTTGGAAACAATTGGTTTGAAACATCGCGAGGCATTGGTTCATCCCGGTGAAATGGTGGGTGTCATTGCCGGTCAGTCTATTGGAGAACCCACTACACAATTGACACTCAATACCTTTCATTTATCGGGTGTATCGAGTAAATCGAATGTAACTCGTGGTGTTCCTCGTATTGAAGAAATTTTGAGATTAACCAAAAACCCAAAGAATCCTTCTCTAACCGTATATTTGAAACCAAACGAAGAAACTGAACAAGACAAGGCAACTATGTATGCCACTATGATGGAACATACGAAATTGATCAATATTACAAAATCAGTACAAATTCATTTCGAACCAAACAAACAGACTTCAAATATTGATGATGACCAGATCTTTATGGATCAGTTTTATGAATTTGAGAAAATGGTCAATGAATGTATGGATCCAATTGACATTCCTGAAATAAATGATCAACTTCAATCCAAATGGTTGGTACGTCTGGAACTCGATCAAGAAACCATGTTAGATAAAAATATTACTTGTGACGATGTTCATTTCGCAATTACAAATAGTCATTATGGAAATGATATTCAATGTGTATTTTCAGATTACAATAGCGATAAATTGGTCTTCCGTATTCGTTTGAATAGTACAATTTTGAGTAAAAACAAAAAGAAGGGCGTTGCTGAAACCCTTGATCAATCCGATGACATTTATTTATTGAACAATTTTCAAGAAACGTTGTTAAACAATATTGTATTACGTGGTATTAATAATATTGACAATGTGATTGCGCGCAAAATTCAGAACTCGGTGAAAAAGGTAGAGTCTATGCCGGTGATCAAAAAGGGTGTATATGACGTCATTGACGATAAAGACATGCCCGTTAAGAAAGATGACGGCAAATATGTGAAAAATGATATTTGGGTTCTTGATACAACAGGCACCAATCTACTACAAGCATTGGCACTTGATTATGTCGATCCCACTCGGACAATGAGTAATGATATTCGCGAAGTGTTTAATATTTTGGGCATTGAAGCCGCACGTCAAATGATTTATATGGAAATGATGGATGTGATGGAATTCAGTGGTGTCTATATTAATTATCATCATTTGGGATTACTATGTGATCGTATGACATGTAATCATAACCTGGTTCCGATTTTCCGTTCAGGATTGTTGAGTGATGACGTAGGACCAGTTGCCAAAGCAACCTTTGAGGTCCATACTGAAGTGTTATTAAATGCAGCTAGACATGGAGATTTCGATCATATGCGAGGAGTATCCGCAAATGTCATGTGTGGTCAATTTGGCAATTATGGTACAGGTGCTTTCCAGGTGGTTCTTGACATGAAGGAAATGGAGAAACTTGATGCGTTCGATGTAGATGTAAGTAGTGTTCAAGAATCCATCGAAAAGGGTTTCGAGAAACGCGGAACGATGGGCGACTGTAGTAAATCAGATATTACTATTCAAAATAATATTGCGAATATTTCCAAAGACAAAACGGGAAATGTCTGTGATGATGGATATAATATTGGATTTTAACTGACATAGTTTGAATAGTTAAAAAAATAAAATCTTTATAAACACGTTTATTCATTTATGTAAATAGTGAGAATATTTTTTATTCTCATTATTAACCACCATATAGACTAATGGTTCTAACCGACGAATCAGAGGTCTTCATTTCTCCACCTAAGTCATAACAAGACCTTCCTGCGAAATCTCGTCCACAATTTCCTATCATTGGCATAAATACTGCCCAATCGCGACTATCGCGCGTACCATCACCCACACCGATTCGTAAATAACTATGTACGTTCGCCTTGTTTTTCAAATTTTGTATTAATCTACCAAAATATGGAGCATGTCCATTCGTCCATGTAGAAGTTCCGTTATTCTGTGACTTTTCCTTATTCGGTAAGATACTTCCTATAATTGACACCATGGACTTATCTTTATATTGCGCATCCAATTCCCAGATTAGATCGTTACCATCACTATCTACAATACGTATTTTACGCAAAGGCAGTGTATCATACGCACTTCTCTTACCTTCTCCACTATTTACATGATTACCGGCATTATACCAACCAGACCATCTATTACTAAATGACTTGCTGCTTCCGGATGATGTAAATAATAATGTCGTTGGTTCGCACCCTTCTTTCGCGTCTATCCTACGCTGTAGGGATCCCATTTTAATTTCTTGATTTCCAATATCTATTTTCAATTTATTAATAGTTGCTTGATTTTTACCATTCAATGTGTTGCAATTTGATATGTTTGTATTTAAATCTGTAATGTTAGTCTGTAGATTAGAAATTTTTTTATTTACTTCCCCAATACTTTTCTCGGTTTGATTATAAACAAATAATTTATCTTTTAAATCATCGATTTCGTCCTGATATTTTCCAATTTGAATATTTAGCAAATCGATTTCTCCCTTTGTTCCATGAAATTCTTTTAATGCCTCTTCTAATGTTTCAATCTCTTTTTTTTGCTCATTTAATTGTTTGTTTAACGTATCAGTTGATTCTTTCGTTCCAGAATAAGAATCTAACTGAACTTTTATAATTTCTAATTCTTTTTGATTTTTTCCTAATGCGTTCCAACAATTTGCATCGTTACCATTGCCATCCTCTTGAGAAAAATTATTATGTATATCAATTTGCTTCGATTCATCGTTACCACCTTGTATTTTTAACAAATCTACTAAACTATCAACCCCTTTTACATCTACATTGTATTGTTCATAATTTTCAGTATATATATTTATAAACTCAAATGTGATATATAAAATAAAGGTAAATATAAGTGAATATATCACATATGATGGCGATCTATGTTTTGTAAAAACTCCGGGATTACATAAAACTGCCAGTGCAAATATATATAAAGAAGATGTCAAATTCATGTTTTATTATATATTAAAACATGAAAAAAAGTTGAAATAAATTAACAATACGACCGGTTTTGTAATTGTAGTTCCTGATTTGATATTGTTTTCACATTATTATTGAATGTATATTGTAATTCATTCATTTCTTTCGTTAATGTTGGAGTATTTCCAATACATGTTGCCGAATCTATTCTTAGTAAATCCTCTTGTTTTTTCATTTTTTCTAACTCCGCATTTAATTTTTTTAATGAGTCGTCAGTACCATCAAATGCCAACATTTGTTTTTGTAACGATTCTAATTGATCTTTATAAGTATTGAATTGTTTTGTTAAATTATCTAGAGAGTTTTGGTCACCTTGGTAAGCCTCTTTTTGACGTTGTAATGTTAATATTTTATCTTTATAATCAATGACAGTTGCGTTCAATTTGTCTATATTCTCTATTGAACCATCGTAACTGTCTAATTGAAGACGCAATGTTTCAACATCTTTTTGTGTTTTACCTAAAGCAGTCCAGCATTTTGCACTTGCATCTTCTGTACCTTTAACTTCATTTTGAATATCGATATTCGTTTGATTTTGTTGTTTATGTGAGTCAATTAAATTTACTAAATGGTCGATTCCTTTCATTGATAATGTAGCTTGTTCAAAAGATTCTTTGTCATCATTCACTAAACCAAACGTATTATACAGAAGCACACTAAAGAGCAATCCATGTATTATATAAGTTATTATATTCATTTTACTTTTCATAAAAAATCCTGGACTACACATAATATAGAGTGCAAAAACATATATATATGTAATCAGTTTCATCTTTAATATATATTTAAGGATGAAAAAATTTTACCTACAATATTCCTTTTATTGCGGTTTTCGGATTGTATTATCAATAATAACCGTTGTGGTATCCGTGTCTTCGCGGTTGTTTCCGAATAAGTTAGCTAAATTACTTAATCCATTCATTTCAATCTCTGTTTTTGCGTTTTTCATTGATTCTTGCGAATCTTTTTTACATATTCTATCGTATGTGAAATAAAAAATGATGATAAAAAGAGTGCTATGTAGAATAGATCCAAATTGTATATCATATGAAATAAATACATTCGGTGTTAATACAATAAATAAGGCACACACGTAAATGAACGATAATATTTTCATTATATATTTACTAATGAAAATATCCAATTATATATTATTCGAAAATAATATGGGTTTTTACCACGTTACTCTGATTATCTACAAGATATAACATATCGTTGTAACCAACAATATCTATTAAATTTCCACTTAGTGTTCTACTGTATTCTTTTATGATTCCACCATACAATGGAACAAAATATATTTTGCCACTCGATTTGTTAAGAGCAAAAATAATATTATTCACTACCGTTATTTTACTTACTTCTATGTTATTTGCTAACATTTCATAAGGTCCTAGACCATTTGTATTCACATTTAGAATTTCTTTAAAAATATGAAAATCGTTGTTGATACATATCATCATAGTTCCTTGGTAATCTAACGAAATAATATCAAACATCTTTACAGTTCGCTTGTTGCCATTTCTTTTCATGGACATATAATTTCCATTATGATTTAATTCACATAACTCGTCATCTACCATAGAATATAATTTTCGATTTTTCTGACAATAAACAATGTGTTGAAACAATGTAATCGGAGACCCATCGGTTTGGGATGAATATAATTTCCATTCGGTCTGTTTCCTCGATATATCTTTTATTGGTTTATAATAAATCGCACCATATTTCATATTCCGATTTGGTATGTCAATTAACGGACCAACACAAAATAATACATCTTCATTGTTCATTGTACCCAATACCATATTCCCTCCTATACCACCGGTCGTTCCGTAAGTTGTTATCGTAGAATTGGATACTACTATCCATTGAGACCCATTTGATATACATAATTCCCCCTTTTGACTACATGCAATATAAGTATTTTTATGAATAAGTAATTGTCTGATCTTTATATTTGAACTATCTATTACTTTCTCAAATTCAGGTATCTTGTTTTCATAATATTGTTTGTTTATTCCAGGTAATAACAAATTTTGTTTCCATGGCGCATAAAAAGAACTATCTGTTCGCTTAATATGTAATTTCTTGTATATATTATTGTATAAGTACTCATTGTTCAATGTTGTCATAAATGTGTCATTTAAATATATTTGCGATCCCAATGGACAATTATAAACATAGTTTATGAAACTAGGTACATTGCTAATTTCGCGATTTGTACCCACTTTTATGAGATCCAAGTAAATAATTTCCCATTGACTCGATAAATCAATATCCTCGATACCCTGAATTTCTTTGTTATTTGTTCCCAAATAATATTTTTTTGGAACATATTTGGCACTGTAAAACGCACACGAGGTTGATGTTACCTTTACTGGCAACCATGTTTCTGAAGTATCCTGAACATTTTGTTCTATATTTTTTTTTCCGATCATTATATTGCTTTCATTTATAGAAACATATCTTTTATGACCACAACTGTATAGAGAAACTGTGTGATTTCCAATATTATTATTCAAAGGTTGTTTTTGATAAAGGAATATTGCTCCCCTAGCATCCAAACTATTGTTTAATTTTTTATTCGAAGAGTCAATAAGTCCCATTGTTCCATCGCTATTCATTTTTAAGAATCCTTTGTTCTTTTTATTCCATAATGCTATCACTGGTTCGTATGTTAATGATTTATCAAATATAACTGAATCCATTAATGGAGAACCTTGAAACCATGTCCAGGAATCATCGCTGTGAAATAATATTTTTTCATTATTATCATAAAAACACGATACAATCAACCCACATGGTTTGTTCTCAAATCCAGTATTATAACAGTGGAAATGAAAACTATTTGCTCCATGTTCTAAAGTCACTTTATGAATGATTCCTTGTTGAGACGTAGGTGGTTGTTCTATTTTGGTTATTTTACGCGTTACACTATTTTCAATAATCAAATAACAATGTTGTCCGCATGCAATTGCTAATTCAATTTCAACAAATTCATGAGCATAGTATATATACTGAAATATAGCACAACTATTTGGCGTTGATACTAATTGAGCATTTTCGGTGAACCATATCCATTTGGCTCCTTGATCTCTCCAACTATCTTTTAATTTCCATGGTTTTATATTGTAATTGCCTAACACAACTACTTTGTTACCTATACCACCACCATTATCTATGCATTGACCCCAGTCTTCATCTTCCGCAATATAATTCACACAAATCGGTTTTGATTTTGAACATGTGCGACTCATCGATACTGTCTCGCCTAATTGATCGCAACAGGGTCGTTGTTCATAATAATTTGCCATACAACCATCTTCCTTGAATTTGAATGTCGGTTCTGTAGGCAGATCCATCATTTTTCGATAAGATGCCTCATAAGCATCATTTGCTTTTTTAATCACTTCACTACTCGGTTTAGGTGACAACATTGTACTATCTACATTATCAATCGGTCCAATCGGTCCAAATGGGGCAGGGGAAACATGCGTCTTGTCTTCCACAACAATACTTTCTCCATAATCATTGTTCAATGTAATTTTAGGTTCGTCGTTATAACCAAACAATGCTCCAACGACTTCTGTAAATTTATTGGTATCTTTCACTTCAAAATTAACTTTTGTTTCCATATATTCCCTTTTACTATTTACTAAATCATATGTCAAATACAAAATTGTGCTAAACACGAATCCATATAGTAGTACATGATGTAATAAGACCTTATCAGTTATTTTATATAAGAAATTAGGAATGCACAATAAAAACAGGCAAAATATATAAACCAACATTTTCAAATTCATTTATTATAATATTTCATTATAATAAATTGTGCGTATTATTGTTTTCTATTTTTTAATGTTTTACCACCTTTCTTTTTTGGACTAGGTGATCTAAATCTCACTTTTTTTGTTGTATTTGATTTTTTCTCTTTCAATTTATTTCCCTTTGGATCTCCACGTTCTTTTTTTTTATAACTATTTAAACCAGTATTTAAACTAGTTGTCGGAGAAAAATCTTGGTCTTTTTTACAATATCTTTTATTTCTATAAAAATCCTCTTTTTTTTCGTCATTACTGCGCGGTAAGCAAACTTGCTCACCATCGATTGATCTTATTCTATACTTTTGACTATTTCGTTTCACCATTTTATATAATAAATAAGATATAATAATATTTTTATGATTTCTTTACAAAAATCATATTTTTCGGTCCAATAATATATTTCACATGATCATTGTAATCCAAATGTACTTTTGCCATTGTCCAGTCATTATATTCACTACCGATAACTCGGAAATTATTCGTATTGCTAATACGTTGTAAAATATAATTTACTCCGTTGTCATTCGACCAAATGAATATATTGCCATTCTCTGCTTGACGAATAGTAACGTAATTTTTTTCACTGTTGTTTCCTCGTTTTACTTGCTCTTCTGCTACATATTTTCCACCAATATGCCCATCCCATTGGTTACTATCATCACACAAATCACATGTACGCGGACAATTTTCTTTCATCCAAGAACCGACACACGGTTTTCCATTTAATAAACAATCATCTGTACCACATTTCGTTTGTTTATCACTTCCTGGACCACCGGGACAACAGCGCTTCCATGCTGGACAACTTTCATGTTTATTAAGACATAATTCCTTCTTTTTTTCTTTGTATTGAATGTTGGGAACACTATCATCATTCGAAACACATTTACCCCATTGTTCAAATGCTTTATATCCACTACATATTGGTGCATGTTTTGGACATTGATTTTCAGGTGGAATATCTGCGGAAGGTTGATTGCAACAACTCGTATTTTCTCCGTAATTTGCCGCACAATAAATATTATTTAAACGGTCATTCTCTTCGTGATTGTGTTGTATTATTCTTTCCATATCATGACGTAATTTATTTCGCGTAAACAGGGGAGGAACATCTATCAAAATGTTTTCTTTTTGTATTGACGGTTCTGTATAAATAATGCGCGATTGTTGATTTAACGAAGACATTCCTTTATCTAATTCTACCTTTCCTAAATCTATATTTGTTGCTTCTATTCCATATTTGTTTCCTTCTAAGTCGTAAGCATCAAACATCGCACCTTCGGTATGAGATGATTGAATAAACTGAAAGGTCAAATAAAATATCAAGGTAAAACATACACTGTGAATCAGGTGAGAATACGATTTGGATGTTTTTATAAATATATTCGGACTAAATAGTACAAATAGAGTAAAAATATATAATATAGTTAAAATTTTCATTATATTATAATATGATAAAAATGTTTTTTACGACGTTTCTTATGTAGGACATTGTTTTACAGTATATGTACCATCAACTGTATCTCTCTGTATTTCCACGTTATCATTATTGCCATTTATAATTTGCGCATTTATGAACTCCTTCGTTTGATTACTTTTAATATTTGGTTTAGAATAAGGTTTATTGGCAAGACATTTACCCCATTGGACATTATGAATATAATTACTACAATACGGTTTTAATTGTCCGCATACATGATTGTCAGGTACATAATTTTCAGGTTGGCGACAACATGTTGTATTTTTACCATAATCGGCAGCACATAATATTTCATGGTCCGTATTATTAAAATTTGGTTCTAAATCTGCGTATTTGTTTTTATGTGCGTGATTTTCTAATAATTCGATTTTCTTTTTCATAGAATGATAATCATAATTACGAAATTTACTATAATCGTATGCAGGCATATTCGTTAATTCGTCATTATTACTAGTCGATGGAGTGGATGTTTCAAACACTTTTCTTGTATCATTTATATTAGATGACTCTGATTTATTTTCGGACTTTAAATTAACTAAAGGTTGCCCTGAAACGATTATATCATAATCTTTATCATCCGTATTTGTTTCGTATGTTCCGATAGTCATGTTTTCTCTTTTCTCACATTTTACATATTCATATGTTAAATAAAACAAAATAGAACATAGAATAGCATGAACAAATGATTGTAATAATGAAGAATCTATTTTACTGGTCAATAAAAAATTGGGTACGAAAATGAGAAACAAGACAAAAATGTATATGATAAATAATAAATCCATTATAATATGTATGGATAAAATTGTTCTTTATGTATCGCAACTTTTTACTATTACCTGGTTTGAATCATTCTCGTTATCTGTATTTTTTCCATCATCTAATATTATTTTTTCCATGACATTTTTATCAATATTAAGTGTTGGTTTTGGATGAGGATCATTTTCAACGCATTTCCCCCATTGTTTTCCGTCAATATAATCGGTGCAATATGGTTTTAATGGACCACATACGTGGTCATCTGGTATATACGAATGGGGTTGCCTACAACAAGAACTATTTGTTCCATAATTAGCCGCGCACATAACTTCATCTTGTTTTTTCGATAAATTTGGTACTTCATTATAATATTGATTCGTATGTTTATGTGTTTCTAACATACTCACCCGTTTTTTCATATTATCATAATCGTATGATCGAAAATTGTTGTAATCATAAGGAGACATTTCGGTTAATTTATCCAATTTTTTATCATTGTTACTCATCGCTACAACGTCATTTTTGTAGTTTTTTACAGAATTGACATCTTTTGTTTCACTAGGTACCAATGACCCTAAAGTACTATTTGGTATTTCAATGTCAAACTTGATATTGTTTGGTTGGCTTTCATATGTTCCGATTGTTGCCCCTTCTTTTTCAGAATACTGAATTATAGGATAGGTTACGTAGAATAACAATGAAAATATGACTCCATGAACCAAAGACTGAATAAGTGGTCTTTTAAGACTCGTTTGGAAAATGAAATTAGGTGAAAATATGATAAATAGTACAAAAATATATATTATAACTAATAAATCCATTATAATATGTATGTATAAAAAATTTGTTATATTTTTGGATCAATCAATACGAGAAACTTATTAACACCGGTCAATTCTGTCTCATGGGAAAATGAAAATAAATTTACATTAATTGTGTTCGTAATATAACTAACATTGTATGTATTACTATATTTATTATCACCTGGGAAAAATATCGCGGTATTTGCCATATTTTCAAAAGATGGCATCTTGTTTTTCGAATAATTATCTACTATATTTTGAATGCATCCTCCAATATTATATCCGTCAAAATCAGTATCACTGGTTTTCGGAATCAAATTACTAGGTAATAACAAATAACCGGCATTTTCTATTTTGGTTTTCTCTTCACCAAGTGTGCTATTTTTGTCGTGAACATTCCAAATTACATATTTTCCAAAACGTCCTATGATTGTGTATTCATTTCCTTTTTTTAATTCGCTCACTGCTCTACATGTAAATAATTGCGGTTCTATTTTTACTTCGGATACTGGATTCAGAGGAATTACTTTCGGTTTCTCAGGAGGTGGAGATACCAATTTTGGGTTTTTCGGTATATTTGGTCGTTCGACCTGGCAAGTACCCCATTTTTCATTCGCAATATAACCATTACAATAAGGAGTTTCACTTTTACATGTATTTTCAAATGGAACTACTGCTGGAAGTTGTCCACAACATGCTATATTATTACCATAATCGGCCGCACATTGAATTGGTAATTCCGTAAAATTTGGCGGAGGTTTTATTGGTGTTTCCTTGATCGATGGCGGAATTAAGACCCAGTCGTTACTTTCGTGTTTTTTTACATTTTTTACTAAATCATTATTTACATTGGGTTCATTGAAAACAATCATAGATTCCATCATTGGTTGAATATATTGAAATACAATGTAAAACACAATTGAAAACATGAACGAATTTATAAAAGCACTATATAATGGATATTTATGCGGTATATGAAGTGATATATATGGATTTTTATTAAATAAAACAAACAATCCGAAAATATATAGTATAACAATTGGTTTCATTATACTATATCATGATAAAATATAGGTTTCTAGGTTTAATTACTACACGTCCCCCATTTTTCATGTGCCACATAGTTTCTGCATTTTGGCATTTCTTTGGGACAAACATACTCTTCGGATACATCGGATAGAGGTTGATCACAACAAGTAGTTGTAGTATTGAAATCTGCCGCACAATACAAACCCTTTTGTTTTCTTCGCTCGTATTTTTCTTCTTGGACAATTGGACTTAAGACCCATCCTATGTTTTCTTTTCCATTCTGATCTTCCTTCTTTGCTTGAATATTTTTGTTTATTTTTTCTTCCTCTTCTTTGTGTTTCAATAATTGTTGTTCTCCGTCTTCTTGTGTTAAAGTCGGATCACTTACATCAATGTCATTATTTATTTGATAGTTTCGTACTCTTGTTTTTGCCGGTGTTTTTGAATTCATAAAAGATGTCACTAACTTACCTAAAGGGTGTTCTCCGTCCTTAGATTCCATTTCTATTACGAACCCCTGTTTTTGGTCTAAGAAAAAACCATCTCCGATTCCAACAAAGAAACTAAAGACGAGTCCAAGAAAGAATCTTTTTAACATGTCATTCTTCAAAAAAGGAACTTTTATAATAAAATTAGGTATAAATAAAAGGAAGAGTAGAAATACATATATTATAAAATTTTTCATTATAATATAGGTTGTCAAAATTTTGAAACTATAATTATCGGATACGAGCAATTACCTTTGTTTGTGTCTTGGACAAATACTCTTGGATAGATATCATATTCGCTTTGTAATTTTCATCACCACGTTCGGCACGAACAAATAAATCTTCTGGTAATTCACCGAAAGAGTAACCATTTTGTATTACGTGATATCCAGGCGGAATATTCGATTCTACTGGCGGAGTTCGCACATAAAAATATTTTTCCCCCTTACGATTTCTCCCACCCAATTTAATCCAATTAATTGTTGGACTCAATGATTTCATGGTGGTAGATGAAAATAAAATAACGGGTAGTTGTGCTGTAGTGCAAAATACCCACCAATCTAAATCACTAATGTAATATTCATCACTCATCAATATTGTTTCAAATGAAGATGTATTTGTCAATACTTGTTTCATTAGTTGATGTTTCCCCTGCATCTTTAAAATAGAAACAACCTTTGACTCCGGAATACCCACGTTATTAAAAATATCACTGTATCCTTTCCAAAGTGTTTTCTTAATATTTTTAACAGATATGGTAGTAAAATAGATTTCTTGAAAAATATAAATCATAGGAATATAAGAACAATGAACTGTTTTATTGAAAAACACCTCTTTTGCATTACTTGGGAACACGCGTCTCCATGACCCGATTTTTGTATTACCAACTACGTTTGGTTTTGTATGTTCAATACAGTCTATAATGAAATCTTGCAGTTGTTTTTGTGTATTGTCTTGGACCTGTTTCTCCATTATGTTATTTTGCTCACTTAATGATATCTTGTTGGAATACATTTGTGTTGTTTTTACATGATCGTCCGGTTGTGCATTGTCATAAGTAATATTTTGTTGAAAATCACCCGATCCATATGGTATTATATCGCGGAAATAATCACGATTCAATTTATTTTCTAATAAAAACAACTCGTTGTCGTCAATTTGATAATCAGTATTTGTAATATTCATATATGTTTTGGGATATAACATGAATAATCGAGTACGATTATAGCGAATGAGTTCATCTGCCATACGTCCGTAATAAATAACCTCGTTTTCTAAATTACTTAATAAATGTTTTTTTGGAAATAAAGACATACATTGACCATCGTTTGTAGATAAACAGTACATGGGTTTTGATTCATCTTTACAATTATTCTCATTACACATCATTATTTTCTCTACATCTTGTAATTCTTTTTCTTCCATGTCTTTAAAATCGATGGTTTTTCCAAGCAGTACCTTTAATTTTTCTTGGACTTTCTTCCATTTGTATCTATATGACAAATACGCGTCTTCCATAGTATTTATTAGTTGTTTTCGAATTTCCCGATTTTCATATGCGTTTAATTGAATACGTACTAAACTTCTGAATATAGAATAAAACTGACTTTCCAAATCTACCTTTTTTATGACATTTGTTCGCATATTTGATTCCGTTACTGTAGTCAATGTTTTTTCCGCACTTTCATATTTCGTCTTTGTGTATGAATAACTCTTGTGTTTCACTTCTTGGAGATTGTCGTTATCGATTGGTTGTGTAGGCGGATTTATTTGTACAAATTGATTTGTTTCTGTGAGTATTCCTACAATTAACCCGTCTTCAATAATTTTAATAAGTGGTTTGCTTGGAATCTTCCCGTCAGTATCTTGTGAAATAGCATATAATCTATCTCGTGTTTGTCTATAATCTAACCAAATACTAGGATCATCCATATAAATCGTGTTATACTCCTTCAAAATGGAGGATGGATAGCATGGTACATACAATAACGATTGACCATCTTCTTTCAAAACTCGCAGTCCGATCACTTTGTTACGATAGTTTAATACCTGTTCTTGGACTTGGTAATGATGAAGTTTGAAGAGTCGAATTAATTCCATTATATTGATTCCGCGTTTAAAAGTGTATTTTCGAGGCATAGAAGACAATGGACCACAATATTTTTTACGACTCAATTCAATCAATCTCATCATTTCTTTTACTTCAGGGATAGCCGTATATTCTAAAAACGCCTTTTTATAAACAATATCATTCTTTTTACCTTCACCCGATTTCAATTTATAAACTAATTTATTGTGTTTATCGAATACTTTATTCACTGATAAATAGTCACCTCTCTCAAAAGCATATACCAATTCGTTTGTCTTAGATAATACAATCGACTCATTATGTTCATATAAGTGAATTGGTTCATAAAAGGATCCTTGTTTTACAATAAATGCGGTTTCCTTTCTTTCATCGTATTCAGCCGATGAATACGCATTTGAGGGACATATAAATTGAACACGTTCAGTAATATCATCATCACTTATTTGTAATACAATCAAATTCATACCGTCTTGCAATAAACTTTTATTACGATGACAAAAGAAATCCCATAAATAAGTATGATCAATGCTAGAATGATCATTTTTGATAAATTTTGTGAAATTTAGAAAAGACGCGATTGTTTCCTCCAAATAGCGTACTTGAACATCATCATTTAATTCAATTGTCTTATAAAAATCTGTATGTTTGTAATCTTCGATATGAATTGAGAAATCCCCTATTTTTTGAGGACGAAAAATTGATACCAAATTACCGTTATGATATTTTACAAACATATCTAAATCAATCGCATCCGCAACTATTAAACGCATGTCTTCAATTGAAGGAATATAATCCAAATTTTGTTTATAACTATAGAAATATGCCAAACAACCTAAAAATGATTGATTTTCTGATTTTTCAATACCATAACGCAATAAGCATTTTTCTCCTCCGCGAATTAATGCACTGTTTTTTGGATCAACTGATAAACTAGAATCTGTCTTCAAAAATAACTGTAATGACAAAGGCAAAAATCCCCACCTATTTTGCGGTAAAGGATATGAAACCGCACTAATAATATAGGAAGTCGTTTTAGGCAGGACAATTTCCAATTCTTTTTTTTTGGAAGTACGTTTTTGACCAACTTCTTTGTCATCCTTTTCTTTGGTGGGGTCATATTCACATACATCACGGCGTTTTACTTGATCCTTTGAATCCCATGATTTTCCAAAACAACATGGAATACATAATCCATCCGGATGTTTGTCCTTTTTCAAAAAACCGGGAACATGTTGTACATATTTTCCATCTTTCGTATGATTTTTTGGATTATTAAATTCATATACGTACGCGCCTTTTGGAACACGATCCGCACCACGTGGGATCACTGTACCGCATTTTCCAGCACGAACATCTTCTTCGCTAATACTTGAATTTGTTTTCAAACACCAATATCTTGGACATATATACCAATGTTTTTTTTCATCCGATGAACCATAATTTAAAGCGTGACCATATGATCCAGGATTTGTTTCATCAATATGTTTTTTTTCTTCGTCTGTTAATATTACCGGTTGGCGTCTATCTCCCGAAGGACATGCTTTCGAATATAACGGAAACTTACTCGATTCTTCTGTTACATATAATGTCGGATCTAATTCCATCATACGGCGAAAAAAAGGTGTTGGATTTTTTATAGACATTCCGTCGATATTGGCACGGTATTTTTCGGGTTTTTCTTCTTCTTCTGGACTATTTTCACCACCGTAATATTCATCGTCTTCATCTTCTTCTTCGTCTTCTGCTTCTTCGAATTCCTCTTCATCAAAATCTTGATAATAATCACCATCGTCCAATTCAATACCCTGCTGTTCTGGTTCATCTTCTTTCTCATCAATCTCCTGTTCTTTCTCATCATCAGGTTTATATAACTCAATTAAATTGGTACTAGGTGCGATTACTGTCTCTATGTCGTCACGAACTTTTACATCGGTCGATTTGACTTTCATTCTTTTCAGTTTCGAGGAAGATAACAAGATCGTTTTTGGTTTTTGACTCATTCGTAAAATAACATCTATATACAAAGACAATTCAGATATATATTTGGTGGAATGGATATCTTTTATTGAAACAATTAACTCATTTTTCAATGGTTTCATTTTCATGGTTGTTTCAAATCCAGGATTTTCGATAATTTGTTTTTTCAATAATTGAAATTGTGATCGAAATTCACCAAACGTAATCATTGCTTCTTCGTCCGACATGTCAAAATTATCCATCAATCCTTGTATTACATCTTCAGAATTTCCAGTACGATCATATATTTCGCGTATAACTGCGGCTTTTGCGTCCATTTCCTTATAATTACGAACATGTTTAAACCTCATTTTAGCACCTTTTGATACATCGGTTGAAATTACATCAAATATTGGGGTAATTGCGTCTATTTGTTTTTGTAAATTGATTTTTACCTCAATCGGCAAAATATATTCGTAGGAAAAACGGACGTTACTTATGTTATCATGTTTCATATGCTCAAAATTTTTCAAACTATATCCAAGAGGTTGCAAAATATTGTTTAATTCAATCAAAATGGGTTGAATCATGTCTTTTAATATTTCATTTAATGCTTCCAGTTCATACAACTCTTTTAATGAACCTTCAATTCGTATATTTCCATCAGATTGAATATTTACAATAATGTTTATTTTATCTTGCACATAAAGGGAAATTTGTTTTCCCTTCCCGATTTCACGAACCAATCGCATAATAACTGATTCTTCCAAAATAGGTATTTTCTTTCCATCTACTGAAATATTCTTTGAATAAATGCGATACATATTCTCTTTACGTGATCCTGGATTATATTTAATAAAAGGAATAATTTCGGTAGAATGTAAATTACGAAACACGAAATCCAACGGAAAATTTACATTGTGAATTGTTTCTAATTGAAACGAAAATGAACGAATTCCCTTTTCATTATACTTCATGGTTTCGTTATCCTTGATACTCCAATATGCTTCGCGATATATTTGTGAAACTTCGAAATTACGCTTTAATTGTTTCGTTATTCTCTTTTCACTTTCATTTGCTAAATCGAGTCCTTGTTGATCCAATAAACTACTTGATACGATTCCAAGTTTATACAAAAACGGAAAGTACGTTTCACATAGATACTCGGGTTTCATATTGTTTTTTTCACCATATTCTAATACGTTTTTTGCTAAACATACCATTATATTATTTTTGGGACTATAGTCAAGTAGCAAAGATTTCTCAAACGAAAGTAATGGATTTTTTGTTGAAACTTCATATCGAACCGGTTCTGTCCATAACTGATTTTTATAAGGATTTGTTGGAAACATAAAGTCATAATATTCCCGAAATTCCATGCCAATCGGAACAAATATTTCTTTTGGACCTGATTCACATAAATTCATCCATTGTTCGTAAGTAAATACGTCATTGTTTAATCCACCTTTCTCGGGTGTTCCGTCATCTAAATCATATGGATTTGCTGAAATGTTTGTGGAATATTGAAAAAAACGTTCTTTTGTTAGTTTTTTCTTATCATTGTCTGTTATTTCTTGGTATAATTGAATCATGTCTAAATATTTTTCTTGATTTCCAAATAAGTACATTTCTTCGACTGAAATTGATTTCGTAAATTGTTTTTTTTTTGATAATTCCAAAAATTCATTGATCAATTTATATTTAATCGAACGAATGGTATCATCTTTATGAAGTAATTGATTCGAAAAAATAATTTGTACATTTTTTTCTTCATAATATTGGAGTTCAATGTTGCTAAATATATCTTCCATATAATCTGGTGAGCGAAGACCTGCACAAAACACAAATATTTGACTCACTTCACCATTTTCGTCTAATATGTGTGCTTTATAAATATTTTCATTCGGAATAAATAGTTTTGTGTCGTTTTGAATATCTATTTGTTCTGTTTCTTCCATTATATATATAATGAAATGATGTTTTTATACAATATGAATCGTATAAAAATTTATTAAAAGTGTCCAAGATATTTAATGTTTTCTTCGCGATTTTCTTCCATTTTTACCCCTTTTCCCTTTTTTACTTTTTCTTGATTTCTTTGACATTGTCCTTTTTGATTTTTTTTTTCCGCCATTTGGTAGTGCCAATAGTGGTTTTTCAGCAATTGGTTCTTGTTCTTCATCAAATGGTTCGTTTGTTATTGGTAATGGGCGGGTTTCTTTATTTAATAATAAACGACCTATGTTCGTCGTAGCACCCGTTATCAATGTTATTCCCGCACTACTTAGAGTCCACGACATGTTTAACATTGTAGTTACTTTTGCAGTATTCATTTTAGCCACTTCGGTAATTGCATCAACTGTTTGACCTGCCATACAAGCAGATGAATCGGACGATCCAAAAAAACTGTATAATAATGAAGTTGCTGTATTTCCGGAGACTGCACCACATCCGTTCAGAATTTTGGAACGCATTACATCAGTCGCCTCTCGTGTTACAGCACCTAAAACTGCTATAGGCATATACTCGACCGTTCCTTTAAAATTTGTAATTAACTCTTTTAACGTTATATTTAAGTCATACTCAACATTAAATGCTTGTATATTCTCTGATACTAGATACAATATAACAATACCCAATATTAATGACATCAAACTACCCATCAAATTAGCATAAAAAAATAATTTTTTTTTTCCTTTTGGAACTTCTTCTGTGTCATCATCATTATATGGAACCATTTTATCATTGCCGTCACCCCCTAACTTAAATCCCTCTTTAAAACTTAAATCTGTTTCCGCAATATATTTAATCATCTTCATTTTGTTTTTTTTGCTTAACATTGAAAGAAATTTATCGAAAATCTTTTTTTCAGGTATATTTAAAATATCCCATGCACTTAGTATATCTTCATCGCTCATATCTGAAGGAATAGTAGATCCTTTGACCTTTCCTAATTTCGGAAGGATTTCATTTAATAATTCTGCTCCTTTTTCAATGTTAGTCACAATTTTATTGACTAATTTTAAATTGCTTGATGATAGTTTTTGTTTTTGACTCATTTTTATCAAATATATATATTACTGCTAAATTATTTGTCATAATAAGGATTGTCTTTGATATCCATTCCACAATATTGAGCAGGTTTCTCTTTATAATCAGTTGGACTATGAACGCCACATTCTTTTGCGTTTTCTAATAAAAATTTAAAATTGTCCCAAAATTCCTGCTTATGACCAATTGATTTGGTGGCAATATGGGATAGTTCATGGATTGCCACAAACATCAACGTGTGTTCATCAATCATATTGGTTTCACCTTGACGCTCTTTATTCAAACAGAATGCTAACTTTTCTCCTTTGTTTTCACTATACGCAGTATATTCACTTGTAGGCAAAGTTTCCATAATTTTTTTGGGATTGTAACCTTTTACCAAACGTTTTACACAATCCTTGGATCCATATTTTTCGTTCGAATAATCTACTATTTTTTTACATTTTTCATTGACACGTGCCAACATGTCAGCAGCGTCTTGGACCTTTTCTCTTTCACGAACACAATATTTATTTCCATCTACAGTCGATACAATACATTTCAATTGAAATTCATCAGAGCAAAAATAAATATAAGCACAAAGTCCTAATATTCCAAATACTATGACATAAATGTAGACATCCAACGAATCCATATATATTAATTAAACATAAACAAATATTCTCAACAAGAATATTTATTTTTTTGTTTGATTTTACCCTAAAGTATCTATTATTTAAGCACTGGAGCAACCAAGTTCAAGGGGGACGCGAGCAAGATCGGGTTCGAAAGTGCTGTTGTTCCATGGTCCTACATTCTTCTTCTCAATACTGGGATCAGAACGTAATTGAAGATTAGGATTCTTTAATGTTTGACCAATTGTATCCACACCGATTAAACTTCCTGCCTGAAGAAGATCAGGTAAATCCTGTTTTCCGTTAGTCACAGGGTTTAATTTAGCAAACTCGCTGTTCTTATCCACAGGAAGAAGATCCTGAGGAGCAGCTGTATCTACACTCTTATACTCGGAAGTGGAAGAAGGGAGAGTTTCAGGTTTGTCATAAGATGCTGGTTTGGAACTTTCAAATACCTCATTTCCAGTACTCTCGCTTGGTTTTACGGAACCAGCAGTTGTCATGCTATCTAAAACCAAACCCTTACCCTTGGAATAGTTCATTAGTGAGTAACCAATGATAGCAATAACAATCGCCACAAAGATCCATTTGGCATTATCGGATTTTACAAAATTTGTCAATGTCTTGAACATTTTTACTTTATATAAACGGTGGATAAAATTTTATTGGATTGTGTAAAGTTTCCACTAAAGTATTTGAAAACTTTACTAAATAATTATGTTTCTTCATATTCTAGATTATTCAATTTTTCAGAATGATCTTGTAAATACTCTTCGTCACTATCACTATCAACATCCTCCAAATTATATTTGTGTTTTATTTCTTTTGCCTCTAAAAATGACTGAAGTGCAAGATTTTTTGCGATCTTGGCACGTTTTCTAGCCTCTTTGTAACGTTCATAATAAATATCATTATGGGGTTTTAATATCACTGATTCTTCATCTAACTTCTCTAAATCAACAGTGAATTCTAAATTATCTAATTCGTCTGGTAATATTGATTCGTCTAAAACTGTTTCATTTTCTTGGATACCTTCTACATTTCGTTTTACCTCTTCGTTGCTGTCTTCTTCTAAAACTCTTTCATTTTCTTGGATACCTTCTACATTTCGTTTTACCTCTTCGTTGCTGTCTTCTTCTAAAACTCTTTCATTTTCTTGGACAATTTCCCTATTCGAATCAATTTCTTCTAAAGATGTCGGAATGCTCTCTAAAGTTTCTGTTTCCTCATGCGTTTCTTCTAAATATTGTGGCAATTCTTCCTTTTCACTCATCATTTCCACGTTCTTATTTTGACTTTCTTTAACGTGAATTAAACAATTGTCAAATAAATTGACTGGTTCGAGCGTCATAAGTTGTTTCACTTCCATTTCAATTTGAAAACTGCGAGCAGAACATTTGATTCCTTGTACTTCCAATACTGTTATTACATTTGTATTTTCAACAATATCATCAATTGACACCTCCTCCTTGTGTTCATTATATACCTTCAAATGTATGTTGCCTAAACGACTTGGAATATTTGCTCGCACTAAATAAAATTTGCCTCCTTTGTATATTTTCATCGGCGAGGCAAAGTAATTTTCAATATCACTCAATTCCATATCCCCTTCAAACCACTCTTTGCTATTCTCATAAATTAATTGACATGTGCGACTTTCTAAATCTTCCATCCACTTTATTAATTGATGATGTTCATTTGTAAACATTAAATCACAATATGGTTTTTTGCTGTTTTTCAAAATTGCTCCTTTTGTTTTACATTCAGGAGGTTGAATGTATAATGGTTTTTTGTCAATCGAATATTTAATAAAATAATTTCCTCCATTTGTTACTGTCGGTGGATTGATTGTTACATCTTCAAACGAAAAGGGTTCATTTAAATTATAAATCCCATTACTCATGACTAATATATCATAAATATTATACTATAATCAAACCATCTTTACGCGAAAATGTTCGTTCTATTATAACATCATCATTATCTTTATATAATAAATGAAGTCATTGCGAGACAGCATTGTCGATTTTATTCATAGTGAGGATTTGAAAAAAAACGTATATAGTGTCATTCAACCAGTTTATCATAATTTATATAACGAATTGTATCCCTATTTATGGTTCATTTGTATTTATATGGTAATTTTAACGTTTATTATTTTAGCCAATTTGGTATTGTTGGTTCGCGTTCTAAACCATTTAGGTAGTTTCTATATTTCTTCGACCTTTCCAGAAAAATAACAAAATTCATTTATAAATTTATTACAAATGAATCAAATTACATTGAAAGAAAATTTCACAGAACAAGTAAAGAAATGGGTCATTTTAGATACACAATTAAAAATGGTCCAAGAAAAAGTAAAAACAATGCGGGAAGAAAAAACTCTGTTAGGAAAACAAATTTGTGGTCATTTAGAAACTTCTGGGAACGCGCATCGAAAAATTATGATTCACGACGGTAATTTGAAAATATACGAAAAAAAAGAATATAGTCCATTGACTTTCTCCTTCTTGGAGCAACATTTAGGGAAAATTATGACTGACCCTCAACAAGTTGATTTCGTCATTCAATATTTGAAAGAACAACGCGAAATTAAAACATCGAGTGATTTAAAACGTAATTATAAAGAGGAAAAGCATTAACGTTTATAGAGAAAAGGATTTTCAACATCTATAATATATGATTCGCGTCCAAGAACATCCGATTCACTGTATTGATGGTAAATGTATCTATATGTCGAAGCATTCTATTGATAATGAACATAATTCTGAAAACTTACACGATATTTATGGAAAAAATAGTTCTCATAGACGCCTTGAAAATTTAGGAACTCCCATTTTTGTTGTACAATCTACTTGTGATTCAAACCACAATGTCCAAGAAATGTCCGGAAATGCAAGCAATGATACAATATCAGATGAATTGTTTGATTTATTGTTTGATAAAGCAGAACAAAAAAAACACAAAAAGGTCGTTAAAAAATCAAATCCAGTCAAAGTAACGCAGAAAAATCGAAGAAAATCGAAGAAAAATTAATAATTTCCCTCACAATCTAATACTACAATTACATCACTTTCTATCTGAAACTTCTTCAAGGATGCTAAGGAAATACATGTAGAACCACCGAATCCAGTTTGTTTGTGAATTTCTTTTACATACGAACTATCCACAGAAATACCCCGAATACCCAATTGTTTTGCCAATTCTAAAGCATGTTCTTCGGGTTTATCTACCGCAATTCCATCTGATAATTCCGGAGTACAAATATCGCTATTATATTCAATGTTACCACTTTCCAATGATCGTACAAATGCGTTAAATTCGGTACTTTGTGCTACAACCAATTTACATCGAGGAAAATATTGAAAGTATCCTGCCAACCCAATCGGACCTCCCGCACCAATCGCACAAATCATAGTAATGGTTTTATCATCGGGTATTTGATCTAATACTTCTTGGGCCAATGAACCATAACCCGTCATAATATCTTTTCCACCATGACTCATGTATTTTCCTTGATGAGTTTGTAAAAAATGCTCACGTTTTTCCAATGCTTCTCCATAATTTTTAGAACTACAATCAAACAAACAATGATGTTCGTATCCATATTCCATAATTTCATTCTGCATTTTTTCAAACTTTCGCGATTGTATATGAACATTACCAAATACACACGGGTAGATTTGTTTCCATTTTTGTTCTTTTGGATATAATTTACTATAATGATCCTTCATGACCTTTATACCATGTATTAAAGCAATTCCATGATTTCCTGTAGATTGGGTCACTAAATAATATGGATTTGTAATATCAATATTCTCATTTTCCAGTTCTTTAAATGCGTTCATCACACAATACAATACTCCACGCCATTTGAATGAATTTGTTGTTTGTTGCGATTCGCGTTTTAAATATATATTTTCTTGAAAATAATCCATCGGAGTGTTTTGAACAAAAGGTGTCAAATCATGAATTGCTTGTTGGAATTCGTCGAATGTAATATTTTCCATCTAATAGTATGCAATAATATATTATTAAATGAAAAATAATTTAATAACGATTTTGAATAGTAATCATATGAATATATTTATTTCACGACTTATTCGACAACAACAAAAGTGCAATAAAATCCCTGTAAATTGTTATGCTTTATGTGTAAAAAATCCCACTACAACATGTAATTGTTCTATTCAGTGCAAATATTTACACAATTATCTAGATATACATACCACAAAAACACATCAACAACGACTTGTCACAGATTTCATGGATAAACAAAGGTAATAATAGGTTATATTATTATCTTAATCACGTTTAAATGGAACAATATCAGAAGACCGTGTTTTATATAAAACCAGCGCACTTCTACGTTTTTCTTCTCTTATATACAATCGAATATTGTTTCGTAAAATTCTATTTTGTTTTATCCACAATAACAATACATTCAAATTTTTTCCTTGTAATTTACACAGAATTGTCTATAAATAATATGAAGAATTTTAAATATTTATATTATTTTATCAAATGCTTAATGACGAGACCATTTTTTATTGTTGAAACTATTTAATTTAGCACGGTTTCGCAAAGTTTCCATTTCTTCTTGTTCCGGATTTGATTCTTCACATTGTTCGTAAAAATTGGAAGGTTCCCATGAAGAAGGTTTTGGTGGTTTTTTTCCGTAACAGTTCGCACCAAATTTAATATAAGGATTATCAATAAACCCACCGTTTATACCCGGACGACCGCACGCATGTTTTGTATTTGGATTATTTTGTAATTTTTCCCATGTATCCTTTTGTGTAGGAAAATATGCCATTTGATCATCCGACCAACCATAATTACACCATTCTCCACCATTTTTATAAGATGCTTCGATTTGATCATAAGTTGCCAAAGACGCATCAAAAGCGGCACACACCTTTTGTGCTTCTTCGTATGTATATACGTTGTTTGCTACGTTAAATACTTGATTCACTGGTTCGCATGTTTCGGGTGAAGGGGTGCTCACTAAGACCTTGTCTGTTTTGTCTGAATTGGTATTTACTAGATCTTTTTCAATGTCTTCAAAAATACCAGGAGAATCCGAGGAAAACGGAGGAACATTTTTGAAATAATTCATCAAACTATTATTGAATAATAAATTCACAATAGGAATTTGTAAAACATACTTGAAAAAGAATATAACAGCAAATGTTGCATAGACAATCCATATTTTATGTTCTACGAAATGAACCAATACAGGTTTTACTTCCTTATCCATTGGAACACTAAAAAGATAAACCATTAAAAAGAACATAATAGTGAACCAAATAACTCCGAACAATGACCATGGATCATTTAACCAACTCTCGGTCCATTGAACAGAATAACCTACCATATTGTCTTTGTCTTTCTCGTCCAAATAGTAATATCCTTGAAATAAATAAATTCCTAATAACATTGCTAAAACAATATCAATTGTGCGACTATACGACGAAACTCCGCTTGTTTCATTCGATGTTCCGCGATTAGCAAACACCGAATTTCCAAAACGATATACCAAATACATGACAATGATCCAAAATAGAATGCTATATGTCGTAGCATTAAAGATATCATTTAAAAAGTCCATAAACTCACTATCACTTTGTCCTTGAAAAGGAACTGCTGCCGGAGGACTGTTTTTTGTGCTATCCGTGTTACTGGAAGTTGTAGTTGTTGAAGATTTTACACTTCCGTCTGGACATGTATCTGGACTATTTGAAGAAGTAGATGTGGTTTGAACACCTGGTGTAGTCGAAGGAGCGTTACTATTATTATTATTGGAAGATGCTGGTCCAATCGTATAAGTTGCCGAGGGCGCACTTTGAATAATATTTGAATCATCAAATAAACTTGAAAATAAATTTCCCATGATAAATTATATTTGTATATAGGAATTAGATATATTTATATGCACACATATCAATAAATATATCCCTAAATAATATTATTGTTTTCTATAAAATAAACAATATGCTTTCGGTGTCACCAATTTACTTTTACTTATATTACGTGTGACATTTGTGTCATTATAATGTATCCACTCATTTCCAATCGTTTTTACATAAGAAGTATAATGACCGCCCATTGGACCACCACTGTGATTGCAAATAGCATATAAATCATATTTATATTGCTTCGAATTATAACCCGTTACATATTGTGATAAATCTAAATCATCCATGGGAAATTCAACAAGATCTTGTCGTTTTTTACTACCGTCAAATGAAAATCGTTTCAATGTTACAATAAGGACTCGCGGTAATGACCAAAAAGTGATTCGTTTTTTAACAGACTCTTTTTGTTTTGTTTTCTCGTTATACCATGAATTATCACCTTCTAAATATTCATATTGCGTAAAAGAATCAAAACAGTCATATAAAGACGGATTATGTTTTGGCAACTCCAAATCTAAAATAAAATAACTTTCTGGACGTAATGAATGTATTTCCTTACCATTTATAGAACTCAACTCCGACACGTAAATACCATAAAAAATTTCCATAAACTCAGAATATTCCTTTGAATAAATAGTTTTTAACATTGAATAACAAGAGAGCGCAAGTTTATCCAGTTTTTTTTTTGCTTTTCCAGTAATATTCATTTTAACGGGTCTAGAAATGGAATTATGCATACATTCAACCATAAATAGCAAAAATTCAGGCAAGTCATTTTGTGCCCAACCTGTAAATAACTCTCTATTTTTTTCATTTGCGAGTTGTTGAATGTGATGAACAAACCGTTTCGGAGAAACAACACCGTTCTGAGACCACATCGTTTTTCGTAAATCAACCCATTCTTGTATGATAATGTTTTCGGGTAATTCATCATTAATATGTTGTTTATACTTATCTGATGATAGAAAATGAGTCAATTCATGTGTATGACTAAGTGCTTGTACACACGAATTTAGAAAACATGTATTTCCTAAATTGGCCAATCCAGTATATCCTTTTGTGTGATCAATATGACTCATTAAATATGTTATCTATTACAAAGATATATAGACAAACCTTTATATTCCTTCATTATGGAAGACAATATAGACGACCTTTTAGACAATATTACAAATAATTTTTTTTCACAGCAATATAATAGAACAAATCCAATGAATCCAGCAAATCCAATGAATCCAGCAAATCCAATGAATCCAACAAATCCAATGAATCCATCAAATCCAATGAATCCATCAAATCCGACAAATCCAGCAAATCCGACAAATCCGACAAATCCAATGAATCCATCAAATCCAATGAATCCATCAAATCCAATGAATCCATCAAATCCAATGAATCCAATGAATCCATCAAATCCAATGAATCCAGCAAATTCAACAAATCAACATTCTTCTATGCGGTTTGTAAATCGTCAATTGGATACTATTTACGAAACAATGATCAATTATAATAGTAATATGTTACAATATCAGACAAATATAAGGGATATGCTACGGTTGATGAATGTGAATAGTATGAATTATCGATTACGCGTGAATGAATCGAGACAACAACAGTCTCATTCTCGCCATACTCGTCAAACTAGAACTACTCCTCAATCAAATCAAAATAGTTCATTCTTATATTCTACATGGACACAACCATTGTTTAATCAACCACCACAACCGTCTTTGACCGAACAACAAATGGATCAATATACTACTACATTTACATATACCGAACAATCGCAAGAGCACGTTCGTGAAACACGATGCCCGATAAGTTTAGAGAATTTTCAACATGGTGATTCTTTGTGCCAAATTATTGGTTGTGGTCACGTGTTTTTAAAAAACAATATAATAAATTGGTTTCGTCGTAGTCATCAATGTCCAATATGTAGGTATGATGTTACTTCAAATAATAATAACAATGGGGATAGTTCAAATAACAATCATTCTACTAGTGATAATTCAGGAAACATACAAAATCCGTATCAAAATGTAGAACAAGAGATGTATAATTTAATGCAGAACTTTCTCGATATGACGGTTGCCAGCGTTGGCAACGGATATGATATTAGTATCAATACTATTCCATTGACTACATCTTATACATTTAATGATGCATCACTTGCGACTCCCGGGGTTACTATAAACGACGCCTCAAACAATGATAATATGGATATTGAAGGAGATTTATCGGTAGATTAATCCACAATGTATAAATAACAGTTATATGTTATATTAAACATATAAAAAGATAAAAACATTTTAGTACAGCAAATGTTTTCTTCATGGTTTCAACAAGAAAAATTGATAAAAATTGGATTTGAAGATGTGTTATATGGAATACAAAATAGTAATCTATGTATATTAATTAATACGTTACCCCACAACCAACAACAATGTTTGATTCAAAATACGATGTCTATTGAAAAAGAAGAACATACCATCAATCAATTATTAAATCAAAATAAAACAAATATGAAAATTATTATTTATGGTAAAAATACCACAGATAATTCTTGTGAGAAAAAATACAAACAATTATGCGATTTGGGATTTAGCGAAGTTTATATTTATGTAGGTGGCATGTTTGAATGGTTGTTATTACAAGACATTTATTCAAACAATGAATTTCCAACAACGAGTAAATTGAACGATATATTACTTTATCGACCGAACCCACTTTTACATATGCACCTATTAGAAAATAAATAAAATTGAAGTGTTTTTTACGATTTATGATATGCATAACAGAATTATTATTCATATTGAAAAATGACAATCCCGAAAATTCTCCTTGATATTGCGAACTTTCTCAAAGAAAAGAGAATCGAGATCAGCGAAAAAGTGGAAGGAGAAGGCAGAGGCGGATCACTCAAAGACGAAGGAAGTATTATTCGCACATTATTAGAACACGATCTGTTCAAAAATCACATTATCCATGAAGCAGCGCGCTCATTTGGTGATATGATTGTATTGGATTATGACGGCATTACCCGACATCCGGTAAATATAAAAACAAGTATAGGTAGTACCGACAATTGTTTCAGTAAAGCAGGTACTGTATATGCTTTTACCGATTTACATGACACAAAAATCCCCAAACAAATGAACTTTATTAAGATGAATCAATTGATCAAAGACCATGGAAGAGAGATTTCAGGTCGTGACTACTGGTTTCTGTGTGTAGATAAAAACGACTCATCGAATGTTTTGATTCGTGGGGCAAAACAGATTAATTGCTGGGTAGTAAATATCAATCCATCGAATGTTCTTCAGATTAATTGGAAAAAAGAGAAGACAATGGAACCCAAAGAACGCACTTATCAAGAAGCACACGATGTCATTATGGGAGGCGTGAAACAATCATTAAATGCGTTTTGGAAAAATATCCCCAGTGATTGGAAAGAATGTTCGGAACCAATGGAAACAAATCACGTTAATGAATCTGTTGGAATATAAGAATTGCTTATTTGTCTATGCCCTATTTTAAACCTCCCTGAAAACATAAAATTCTCTTTAAACACATTACTATTGATATAGGAAACCACTTTGTTCAAATTGTATTTTTTTTTGGGTTTCAACATAAGTAGCGCTCCGCCAAAATAATTTACTTTTCCAACAAACGCAACATTTGTATTTCGCGTTAGATTGTATATATAAATACACTCTTTGTTTGCGTGTTCTTTCATCACATGTATGTTTCTTGGCGCGCCCCATTCGAACCAATTGTTTTCGTTGAATTTTCGAATACGTCGCTTCAACAAAGAGGTTTTATGATCAAGTAAATATTCGTTAATTTTTTCATTTTCACATGGATATGTTTCAATGTGAATATAGTGATCAACTTTGTTTTCACCATTTATTATCTGTATATTACCCAATTCTTCGTTTTTATAGATTTCTTCTTTTCCACTCACTAACCCAACATACACGTCGAAACATTCTTTCAACAATAGTGAATTGGAAGTCTGATTTTTGTGAAAGGTGATCAATCCACTACTATTGGTAATGTGACGAAGTTCGTCGTTATATAACACTTTTTTTTCTAAAGATGGATCTTTACAATAACGAAATACAATGACATCTACAGAAGCATTTTCAAACATATTTTCATTATGAGGATGAAATATATGCGTTATGTTTCCATTTTCCATCATGTCATTTAATAACGATGAAGCACTCGTCAGTTTCAAGAAATCGGATGGAACAATAAAGATTAATTCACCGTTTGGTTCCAGCAATTGATAACATTTTTCTGTAAAATCAATATACAAGTTTCCCTTTTTCGTTCTCACGTAAGGTGGATTTCCAATAATTGTTGAATATTGTTTCGTTATATGTTGCTTCATAAAATCGCCATAAACCACACTTGTCGGTATATTTTTTAACAAAGGGATAGTTGTATCGATTTCGTACATATCAAAAGCAATGTCCGGGGTTTTATCCAGAACGTGAGAAATCAAATCTCCTTGTCCAATCGATGGTTCTAAAATGATCGACGGACTATTCAATATAAATTCAAATACCTTATTTTTTAATAATGGATTGGTAGTAAAATATTGCCCTAAATCATGTTGTGCATTTTGGTTGTTCATTTTTTGCTATAATTCTATAACTGAGAATCATTTAAATCAATTTTCTAATTACACATTGATTATCGATTCTTCTTATATTTTCAAAATGACTTAAAATAGTTTCGTATATATTGTTGAAGAATACATATGAAAATCATTGATAATAAATATTACATTATACGAACAGGTGATTTTGCGACAAATGCGAATAAAAAAATTATTTATTCTCTACTAGGATTGGGATTATGCGCACTGGATTACATGGAAAACGGTACTTTGGAATATAGTAAATTAATGATTGGTTCGAGTATATTATGGACATTTGTCGAATATGTTCTGAATAACCAACAAATCCGCGTCATCAAACCAATGAGTATTGTATTCAAAGGAAACACCTATATTGTAAATAAATATATAGGTATATGCTTACAAGGAATCCAAGAAGGCGGGGCAGTTTCGATAATTGGATTGTATTTTGGCGACAGATTTTTCTCTTTTTATTATCAAATATGTTATCACATACTCATTTTATATATGGTCACAAACATGATGACAAAGAAACCAAATTTGAAAGTATTGTCAAAACGGCAAGTGAATACCCCCGGATCATTGTTCTTTATGACAACCATTAGTTTATGGAACGTAATGGTAGTGTATTATCACCCCAATCATATGTACCGCGAATTCAATATGTTCTTATCCATGACATATATTAGTGGCATATGGTCGATTGTTTCTTATTATAAACAATTTCGACAAGTGGAAGTTCATATAAAACAAAATGACCTATATCATATTAAAAATACAACATGGAAAGATGGTCTTTTTATATTAGGTTACGACGTACTCTTTGAAATCGGTATAGCGTACATCACCTTTTATAATTTGTTTGTTGTTTTCAACGTATTATAAATAGTGACACCTCCTTTTCCGCGTGCATACAGTTTTGATGAACAAATTCAATTCATGAAGACGTGATTTGGGTATAATATGAATCATATCACATTGCTGAGTAAAGGTGGTTATTTTATGTGGGAAAATATGGAGTATTTCACGAAATTCTTCAATACATTTTGCGTAGTTGATTATATATGTGTCATCATATTCATATATAATTCGTTGTAATTCATAAGGTAGTTGAAACATAGTTCCTATATATACAAAAACCTTTTTATTTGGTTTTATTCAATAGTTTTCTCCAATGTTCAATACGTTGTTTTGTTTGTAATTCCATTGATTGGTAGTTCGTTTTTGCATATTGAGTAAAATACAACCCATCATCGTGGTGTTTGAACATACGTTTATGAAACAAACTTTCGGCTTCGTCGAATGATTCTTCTATATTTCCAGTTAATTGATGCATATTATATAACATACAGCGATCAAAGTCGTAAGCACACAATAAATCGGCTTCGCGAACAATATTATAGGCAGTTTGGTATTTTCCTAGGTTTGGAAATCCGTATTTTTTGATATGTGAATACGACATCGTAGAAATAATATTCTTTATCACATAGGGTTCTTCGTTTTTTAATATGCCCTGATGATCATTTTGCAATCCACGAATGAATTTAGTAATATCTTGTACCCCTTCTTCCTTATTCATGTATTTTTTATCACACATATCATGAAGCGCGGCCGACACGTAAATAATGTTTTCATATTCCTTCAGCGCAGGGTTTTCTTGTACCTCCATTTCGAATATTTGATTCGAATAGTACAAACAGTTCATAGCATGTCCAAGACCATGCGATTCATCTATATTGTATTTAGATACATTTGCCAGCACATAATGAAATAATGATGAAAATAAATTCATATAAATATAGGTGAGATTTAATTATATACGAATAATTGTATTTATATAATATATAATGAATTTAATATTTGTATTGTATGCTATATGTTTATTTGTCATATTTACGCCAGGGATATTTTTTTCGATATTGAATAAAAATAATGTGAAAAATATAATGTTACATGGTGTAATATTTACAGTTATATTGTACGTATCTTATTGTGCAATGAGTGATAAAATAATTGAAGGAAATACAACATACAGTGTCAATTTTAGCGATTTAAGTAATCTATTCGACACATCGAGTAGTACTAGTAATTGTGATGTGAAATCCGAAATTGGATTATCAGCACCAGACAACCAAAGCGAAGAAGTAAAAATGGCAAAAAAAACGCAAGACACGGTAAATCGAGTGAAAAAGGAAATTAGTGGCGAAACGAAAACCCTTGGTGATAATATGAAAAAACAATTAGCTGACATGAAGAAAGAACTCACTGATTATAAATTTGACGCAAAAAAGGCAAAATTTGTTTGTACCATGGAATTACCAAATTACGACTTTTCCAAACCGTCTATCGATCCCAATTCGTACAATTATTATACATCCAAAACTCTTGTTCCTGGATGGTCATTAGAACGTGCTGCACTGTTAAACAATTCCCAACCATGGGGGTTTAAGACGCCTTATCCCGATGGATCTCAAGCAATCGCGTTGCAAAATACGGCAAATATTTCGACAATTGTACAGTTATACGAGGGTAGTTATATTTTGAAATTTTATGTAAGTGGGCGCGATTGTTGTGATAAATCGGGTATTGCGAACGAATTGGATTTAATGATTAATGACAAAGTATTTGACACACTTACGCCGGAAGTCGGTGAATGGGATGAATATAAATCCAAACCGTTCTCAATTGACGTTCCTGGACAATATATTATCACAATCCAAGGAAAAAACAAAGAGGAAATAAACGGCGTTATTGATAAATCGAGTGCTGTGAAAAACATAGTTATACATCGTGAATAAATATAAAATTGATTTTTACTATTACTATATTCAGTAATAGTAACATAAATACAAAAGTAGTAATCAAGTATGGATTTAACTCAGCGAAAATTATCAAAAACCGAATGGAATAATATAGAGATTCCACTTCCTCCAGAGGAAAAAAGTATATTACAAATAATTATCAATGGATACCATGACTTGAATCTAAAGGAGAATAATAGTTTATCACTATTAGGATTAATGAAAATTGACCCGCATATTTCAGGAATCCACTATTATCTATACAACGAAAACTTCGATACTATTGTGAAAAAGTATATGAAGAAATACAAAGTCCTAACCGACGAGTTTAAAGTAGTTTTGGAGTCGAAGGAGAAGAAAGTAAAACTAAAAAAAGGTGACATAATGCGTATTAACTTAATAAATGAGAAACATAATACTAGCAACAAGAACGCATTTGAATACGAATTGTTAAAATATTGCGAGCAAATTTTGAAATATTTAGATAATCGTTCGGATAAATACGCATTTTATTTGTATAGTTTGATTCAGATTAAAAAAGCGTCCATTAAACATGTGAATAAGTTTGTATTACAGTTTGTTGATTTTATCATTTGTCAAACAAATGAAAAACTTCATATGAAAGATGTATTGTCACAATCATACGAATTTATTGAACGTAATTCGTCATTGTTAAAATACAGCGACAAAGAATTGTTTGACCACCAAAAGAATATTTATAACACATTTAAATATAATATTCCGAAAGACGCATTAAAAGATGAGAAAATGGAAATCATGTCAAAAATACCACCAAAACTGGTTTTATATACTGCTCCTACAGGTACAGGCAAAACTCTCACGCCACTCGGACTTTCAGAAGGACATCGCATTATCTTCATTTGTGCGGCTAGACATGTTGGTCTAGCATTAGCAAAATCAGCAGTGTGTATGAACAAAAAAATCGCTATTGCGTTTGGATGTGAAACAGCAGACGATATTCGTCTTCATTATTATGCGGCATCGGAATATTCGATCAATAAAAGATCAGGGGGGATCGGAAAAGTCGATAATAGTATTGGCAACAAAGTACAAATTATGATCTGCGATATCAAATCTTATTTGATTGCCATGCACTATATGATGTCTTTTACAGAACAAAGTGATCACGATTTACACATAGATTACACAATATCTAATGTGGAAGAAGAAATCGAATATTTGACACAAGACCATTATAAAGCAAAACAAAAAAATGACGTTGCAACAATGGAAACAATCAAAACCAAGATATCTACATTACAAGATAAAAAAACTTATTTAAACCAAAGTAAAACCGACGTAAAAGATTATGATTTAATTACTTATTGGGACGAACCTACTATTTCTATGGATTACGACGAACACCCGCTACATGAACTGATCAATAATGTATGGAAGGAAAATAAAGTATCAAAGGTGGTATTATCATGTGCTACACTGCCCCACGAAGAAGAGATTCAAGATACATTGATTGGATTTCGCGGAAAATTTGATAACGCCGAAATTGAAACCATATCTAGTTTTGATTGTCGTAAATCAATTGCGTTGTTAAATGAGGATGGTAAATCAGTTGTACCTCATTTATTATATGAGAATTATGACGACTTACAGAAAAGTGTTGCTCATTGTAATAAAAACAAAACACTTTTACGTTATTTCGATTTGGTAGAAATTGTTTCGTTCATTGAATTGTGTCATGGTGAGCATGCGATTCCAAATGAATACAGAATGGAAGAATATTTTCAACATGATATATCGGAAGTCACGATGAATAATTTAAAACTGTATTATTTACTATTATTAAGACACGTTGATAAAACGAAATGGAATACTATGTTCCATAGTTTAGCAAATGAACAGAAGAGTAAATTATATCCAAATAAGTCAATCAAGCGATTTCATAGTGTTGAACAATCAAAGGGCACACCATGTGCGGGAGGAAAGTTGGCACGAACTCAAAGTGTGAGTACAATAGCAAAACCAATTGAAAAATTGACAGCGCCAACTAGTATTACTGGACTCCATATTACCACAAATGATGCTCAAACTTTGACAGATGGTCCGACAATATATTTGGCAAATAATATCGAAAACGTTGCTAATTATTATATTAAACAAACGAATTTGCCTGAGCGTGTGTTTCAATCAATCAGTCAAAAGATCGCAAATAATTCCAAATTTCAAGAGCAATTGACTATTGCCGAGACAAAATTAGAGGAAATACAATTGAAAAAGGAAAAAATGATGAACAAAGACAATGATAAAAAAGGGAAGGGAAAGGGAGAAAGCAAAATCGCAAATCGTAATACAGAATCCGACCCTGAACTAACAAAACTGTACAACACAATTAGTAATTTACAACAGGAAATACAGGTTGTAAATTTAGATGAAATTTATATTCCTAATTCGGGGGAGCATCAAATGCTATGGAATTCCAATGTAAAGGAAGATGCTTTTCGACCGAATATTTCAGATGACGATGTATGTAAAATTATGGCAACAGATGTCAGTGATCAAATGAAACTCCTTCTCCTTCTAGGTATAGGCATGTTCTCAGATGAAAATACTGCTAACCATAAATACATGGAAATTATGAAGAAATTAGCCTACGATCAAAATTTATACGTAATATTAGCATCGTCCGATTATATTTATGGTACAAACTATCAGTTTTGTCATGGTTACATTGGAAAGGATCTGAAAAATATGACACAACAAAAAACAATCCAAGCAATGGGTCGCATTGGACGAAATCAAACGCAACAGCAATACACCATACGTTTTCGCGATAATAATGTGGTAAGTCGATTATTTCAAAGACCCACTGAAAATAAAGAAGCAATTATCATGAACGCACTATTTTCATAAATATTCATAATCAAATAACTCGAAATCTCGTTTGTAATATTCATTAATCATTTTTATTGATTCTCTGTTTAATGCTCTACTATATCTAGTTTTTCCTAGAGGTATTTTACAATTGGAAACTTGAAAATGATGATTAAAGTCCATGTAACCAAGTCTCTGCATATCTGGTGTCAATGATTCTGTGCGTAAAATAACTAAATTTTGAACCAAATCTCCGGATTCGTCAATCAAAAACAAGTATTGAGGCAATTTATGATTATCGAAATTATCAAAACTTTGAAAATATTTTTTTAATTTGCTACATACGAAATCTTGATTCAGTATAGTTTCGTGATTAATAATGCCTCGAAATAACAATTCGGATATAATTCGATCATATGGATTTCGAACAACAGTAATAATTTCAGTATTATTTCGATCATATGGATTCGAAGACAATATGTTATGATGACATTTATCAAACAATACGTGTTTATGGCGACACATTTCAGACCAGGTTAGGTGTTGTAACGAATGTTGCAATTCTTTACACAACCGTAGTTTTTTAAATGCTTTGTATTCAGGTAAATTTTCCTTTATTCGTTGTAATTGATCGCCATCGTTACTTGAATCTTCAGCACTTATGCTATTTTTGCGTTGTTGTAATTCTAACATTTGCAAGTTCTCTAAATGTATTGATTGTTCGTTCATCTTTAATTTCCATACTTTTTTTAACTTCTCGAATTCAGTATCAATTGATTTTTCATAATATCGATGATACAAACAATCCATGTTTAAAGGTGTTTGATTGCGTTTAGTCAAGTATTTTTCAATACTTGTTCCACCCGTTTTTGGTATGTGTATTAGTAAAACATTATCTTTTATGAAAAAGGGCATATGATTATATAAAACTATATAATCATTATAATTTTTTTTAACCAGTGATACTAATCGCATAAGGATTTTGTTTTAAAGAGGACATAATTTCGCCTTGATTACGATTATTGGGTATTTCAGAAGGTAAATGTAACTTGCCTTGTAAATGACCCATTGTATCCAAACTAGGTGGTCCTTGCCTACCACCAGGTAAAGGCGCACGTCCATTCGATAACTGGTTGGTCATATCCTTTGTTTGATAATTTACTTCATTGTTCATCATAGACATGTTTCCTGGAACCATGCGTCCTTTAATGGTAGATGATTTGACATCGTTATTACGTTGTCTATATTCAGCATCGTAGGGGCGAGCTTCCTTCGTACCGGAACCGGCCGACGCGTTACCAGCATAGTAATAATCAGATTGATTCATACGATTGTTGTCAATAGGTTGAACGCTTGCTACACTGTAACCCCCTTTATTTAATGTGGAGTTACCTGCATTCATATGAAATTTAGAATTTTCGGTTGTTTCACGAATTGTAGTAGAAGGGCGATCCGCAGGATTAAATACATAGGACTGTGTAACACGCGTGGTTGCGTTTTGATAAGGACGTAATGTACCAATTGTGTTTTCTTTACGAGAAGGACGCAAAACATCCAATAATGGAGATACTACGGAACCAATCGCACCACTGAAAGCACCGAAATAATCAGTTTGGTGATTTGTGCTCCGGTTATTGTTGTATTTCATCTGTGATTTAATACCATAGTCGCCATCAGTTGGTCCTCCATGTCCAACAGCGTTTGCAACAGATATAGGAACACTACCCAAATCAATATGTTTGGAGGGCATATATTCACCATCTACAAAGACTCCTTCATTATTTGATCCGGCAGCGCCAGTGTAAGATGTAGTGGTTTCGGGACGGTTGGTATAACGGTCTTCTTGAATAGGACGCAATGTAACACCTTTTTCTATACCGGTAGTTGTCATAACACGATCATGACCTGTTTCAAATGAACGTTCGGGACGATTTTTCTCCAATTTTCCAATGGAACCCATCTCTTTTATGGAACTTACTGCGGGACCTTCGTGACCGAATAACCCAACACCTGACGATTTGGAATTTGTTTTTACACGTAATTCATCCACGGTTTTCGGCATCCATTGATCACGATTTTCCATACCCGAATTAAATCCTCCAGACCCTTCGGTACCATACCCCCTATTTAGTCCGGGACCCACTTTTTCTTGTTCGAAAGGAAGGACATTCGATATTTTTGCGGAAGCATTTACACGAGACTGAATAAAGTCGGTTTGATTGGGTGCTCCATATGCCCACTGGTAATTATCATTTGGAGCAAAGAGGGGTGCTTGTTCTTTTTTTTCGATTTGTTGCGTTCCTTTTCCTAAATAATTGTCCATAATGGTATCCGTTTGTCCGTTTTCAACATTTACAGCAGTGTTCTTTCTACCAAAAAACGGAACCATATTATTATGACGAAAGTAATCGTTATTTACTTTTGTACCTGTCATGGATGTAAATTCTTGACCCTGATTTTGTAAATTCAATTTTTCAATTTCACTTACAGATGTCACATTTTTATTTTCCAATGAATTGATAGAACCATCTAAACCGTTTCTTGGATTCGGTTTAAAATATTTGTCTGTATATGAAGAACCATTATATTGGTTATCAACTGTTAATTGTTCCGTTCTAGAATATTCGGGGGTCTGAATGGGGTATTCGGTTGGAAAATTTTTATTAGGAATATCTACATTTGGAATTTCTTGACCTCCAATAAATCCTTCATCATAATCTTCATTTTCTTCCTTATTTTGCTTTGATACAATATATAAACCGCCTAATGCTACTAATGGTATTGCGAATTCCATTGTATATAAGATAATATATACAATAGACATAATAAATTATGAGACGTATCGTTTAATTCTTGGACAAATAATAATCTATTGAAAATGGATCCTTATTTCCACATGATAATTGGGAAACAACCTTTGGTTTATAATAATCTTTTTCTAAAATACGTGTTTGAATGTTATCATGAAATGGTTTTTCCAAATGTGCTTGGGGATCGACAATTGGTTGTTCCCAAACTGGATGTTCTAAATCACGATACATCCATGCTGGATGACTTGCGCGACTCTCTTCTGTAAAAGGTTTTTCAACTCCATACGATATTTGTTCTGTAGGTGCCTCGTTTATCTTATAATCCTGCTCTTTTTGATCATCTCGTCCAAGAGGGCGTGTTAAACCCAATAAATCACTTTCTAAATTTATCGTATTTGTTCTTAAATTCGCACCAAACTTTTGTAAATTTAAATGGGCGTCTTCTTGGAAAGGCATAGAGGAACCTTGTCCAGGCACATCTAATTGATATCTTCCCGTATATGTTTGTTGCTCCAATTGCTTTTTTATTCTTATTTCGTCATCATGGAATCGTGTAAACGACATTTATATATTGAGGATACATTAAAAATATACAATAAACAAGACGGTGGTGACGTATTATAGAGCATTTAAATAGGATTCTTTACAACGCCCGTAACTTTTTCGATGCCATTGACTAATACCATGTTCCAAAATACCTTCTAAATGCTGTTTGGTTCCATATCCTTGATTCTTTTCAATTCCGTAGCGTTCATTTAATTGTGGATATTCAACACATAATTCTTTTATGTATTCATCGCGCGCAACTTTTGCCAATATAGATGCGGCAGCAATATGTGTATATTTATTATCTCCTCCTTCAACTGTTTGATGTGGTACTATACGTAATTCTTCTTGGATTTCATCATAATAAGAATACGGTTTAAAATGATTTCCATCAATAAGTAATAAGGTATTTTCTTTATGAATATTTGTAGATGTTTCAAATATATCTTTTACTACATTATGCATACCTTTATGAACTGATTCACGAATATTAATATGATCAATCACATCACATTCAACATATTGTATAGACCATGCTATCGCGTGTTCTTTTATATAATTAGACATTTCCTTAATTTTCTTTTTGGAATGAAATCTTTTTGAATCTTTCATCCATTCATGATGAAAATCATTACCTTTAGGTAAAATAGCACCTGCTACATATAAACGTCCAAATAATGGACCTCTACCTGCTTCATCCATTCCCAATTCATAATCATAATCACTATTAAATCTTTGATCTAACATATCTTTTCATTCAATTTCATAATATATGAAATATATCAATTTTGTTGTTATTCTGAAAAAGATGTATATCATTAAATGAAAAAAAGATATCATTTAAGTTTTGACTAATATTTTCGTACTATAGAATATATTAAATTATGAAAGGTATAAAATTAACCCCTTTTTTGTTATTTGTCATATTATTACTTGTTTTAGTAGTTGCTATGATTTTTGGTTATCGTTCTAACCATGTTTTAGAAAACATGCAATCTGAACAAGGACGATGGAGTGCTACACAAACATCATCGGTTTCTTCCTATCATTCGGGTACTACATTGAATACAATTCTTGCACCTACTGCTGGAGATATTCCCGGATATTATTTTGATCCGAAAACTGCCAATATTATTGTTACAGAAAATGTCGAAAGTCCTTCCTTTACTTTAATAACACGTGATTCAGGAGGAACCCCTACTATAGTAACAAGCGATTATGTTTCTTCAAATAGTCCTGGTGCTGAATCTGGTAGTATTACGTCCATGGCAACACCATGGTCATATAACGCAAACAATGTTTCTTTGATTTACTGTCCTTACCAAACAAATACCTTTGTTGTATTGATTGATAACAGTAGTGATAATATTTTAACTGTATTTAAAAATGCTGATGGAGGTTCTTATCTTTTAGATTCTTCTGATTTAGAAGGTGGCGCACAAGTTGGTATTGAGAAAGATGCTGATTTGACTTTATATTCTCGACTTGGGGTTCCAACAAAGGATACTATTACCATGGAAGGTGCAAATGTAAATGTTCAAAAAATTCAGGAAGACGTATATTTTTCTAGCGAAAAGGGTGTAGTTGTTGGACAAAATGGTAGTTTTAATGATCAAAGCATATCAAAAGAATATGCCAAAGGAGTTTCGAAACAAAACAATGGTAGTTCGAGTGACCCAGCCACAATTTTAGTATTATCATTGATGATTGACGCTAGTCATGTACTTGTTGCGATTGTTGTTAAAGTTGATGACAAATACCAGGTTGCTTCTTCCAATATTATTTCCAAGTCTCTCACCGAATCTAGTGAAACCAGTGACGATTCTTTTTCAATTACTCTAAAAACAAATGGATCTTCTGACGGAGCAAATAATGGAATGAATGGATCTTCTGACGGAGCAAATAATGGAATGAATGGATCTTCTGACGGAGCAAATAATGGAATGAATGGATCTTCTGAAGAAGAAAAGGATAGTTATGAAAAACATTCCAAGATTGACGAGAAAGTAAAATCAAAATGTTCTTCGACAACGGGGTCCAAGGAAAATGATCCTGAATATATTCGCAAAACTGAGGTTGTTCCTCCAGTATGCCCCGCTTGTCCTACAACCAATTGTCCTATTTCTGTAAATGAAAAAGGTGAAATCGTAGATTGTACTGGCAAGAAGGTAGATTTAGGACAAATGGGAGGTGTCGAAGGTGCTTCTAATTATAGTTCGGCACCGGCAACAATTGGAGGTGCTATAGGAGAAACGGCAACTGCTCTTGGTGACACTGCGCAAACCGGTTTAAAGGAAGTGGGTGATACATTAGAATCCACCGTGGAAACAACCGGAGATGTACTTGAAAAAGGGTTAGATACTGCGGGTGGAGCATTAGATAGTGCGATTGGAGGTGCTGAAAATATTCTTGGACAGGTTGGATCCGGAATAGGTGAGGTTGGAAAAGGTGCAGCTGATGTGGTAACCGGTGTAAGTTCGGATATAACCGGACTTATTCGGGATACCGGTTCTGGTTTAAAAGATATGGCACAGCAACAACAAATGCAAATGCAACAACAACAAGGACAACAACAACAACAACAAGGACAACAACAACAAGGACAACAACAACAAGGACAACCAATGGGTTATGGTTATGATCAACAACAACAACAAATGGGATATAATTATGGACAACCTCAACAATGTGGCTATTGTCCTCAACCTGGTCAAGGTTATAGTTATCCAAGAGGTTGTTCTTCCAATTTCATGCCAATTACAAATGATTTTTCGCAATTTTCATAAATCATAAACTGAAATACTAACAATTCGTTTAATTATTAGTATTTAAAAAAATACTTAAAATAGTAAGCATTGATTAATAAAATGAATAGTCAAATTGAGACAAAACAAACTGAACGTTCGAACTATCTTGACTATTCTGAAACATTAGAACGCAATTATATAAAAGAAGAAATAACCTCTATTTTACAATCATTCGACACAAAATATAGTAACGTGCATTATAAAAAGGGTTTCTATATATACGGATCTCCAGGAAGCGGCAAGTCTCACTTTGTGGTACAATTGTTGAAAGATATAGGTTATGATGTTATAAAATACGATGCGGGAGATGTACGAAATAAATCTTTAATTGATAATATTACAAGTAACAATATTTCCAATAAAAATGTATTGGATATGATGTGTGGTAAAACACGAAAAATCGCAATTGTTATGGATGAAATAGACGGAATGAACAATGGCGACAAAGGAGGAATTAACGCATTAATTAAACTTATTCGTCAAAAAAAAACGCAAAAACAAAAGTTAGAAAATATGACATTGAACCCCATTATTTGTATTGGAAATTATTATATGGATAAGAAAATACGAGAATTAATGAAAGTATGTAATTGCTTTGAACTAAAAACGCCGACCAATATACAAATTGATAAATTATTACATAAAATGATACCTTTACATCATCTCCAACTTCATAAAAATGAGATGATTCATTATATACAAGGAGACATACGTAAATTAAATTTCACTGAACAATTATACAGGACCAAATCGCATTTATTAAATAATGACATTATACAAAATATATTTCATAACAAAACATATAATGAAGATTCCAAACGATTAACTTCCACATTGTTTAATGAATATATTCCTTTTCATGAACATAATATACGTATGAATGATAACGATCGTACAATTATTGCTTTGTTATGGCATGAAAATATAGTCGATCTGTTACACCACGTTCCTCAGTCGTCTCAATTTCCATTTTATCTTCAGTTACTTCAAAATATTTGTTTTGCGGATTATATTGATCGTATCACGTTTCAAAATCAGATTTGGATATTTAATGAAATGAGTTCTTTAATGAAAACATTTTACAACAATAAACTTTACCACGAAGCACCGTTTGAAAAAAAGTCCATTCATCATGAAGATATTCGTTTTACAAAAGTACTCACAAAATATTCAACAGAATACAATAACCAATTATTTCTAACAAACCTATGTTTAGAATTAAATATGGATACAAAAGATTTACTCACATTTTTTCAGGAGTTACGTATAAAAATGGAAAAAAATTGTAGTGGCGATTTTTTGAATGATAGTGAAAATATGAAGTATATGGAAGATTTATTCGAAGGTTATGAAATATCCAAGTTGGATATTAAACGAATGTATCGATTTTTGGACAAAAATGCGAAAAAAGACATGATTTTGGAAGAAGAGTAATAATACGATTATTTTTGAAGAATATAAAATAAATATTTCATATATCGTATGGATAGGTTGAAAGAACTTATGGGATTTAATAAAATCTTTGCCGAATATGTATGGATTGGGGGAAACAATGAACTTCGTTCTAAAGTTCGTGTATTAGATAAAAAGGTATCTTCTGTCAATGAACTTCCTGTTTGGAATTTCGATGGAAGTTCTACCGAACAAGCCGAAGGAAAAGATTCTGAGGTCTTATTGGTACCTCGATGTATTTTTAACGATCCTATTCGTGGATCCCCTCATATACTCGTGTTATGTGAGACTACCAAACCGGATGGTTCCTTTTTAAAAAATAGTCATCGTCATTGGGCCAACGAAATGTTTGAAAACGCAAAAGACGAAGAGCCTTGGTTTGGTTTAGAACAGGAATACTTTATGATTGACATGAAAACGGGAAAACCTCTTGGTTTAGAAAATGCCAAAGAACAAGGTCAATATTATTGTAGTGTTGGTGCGGCTAACGCATTTGGTCGCGATCTAGCCGAAGAACATATGCGCGCCTGTGTAAATGCTGGAATTAAAATCAGTGGTATCAATGCCGAAGTGGCTCCAGGACAATGGGAATTTCAAATTGGTCCTTGCACGGGAATTGAGGAAGGTGATCATATGTGGATGGCACGATTTTTATTAGACCGTCTTTCTGAGAATCATGGAATCAAAATTGATTATGAACCCAAACCTTTAGATGGCGATTGGAATGGTTCTGGTTGTCATGCTAATTATAGTACCAAAAAAATGCGTGAAGGAACTGACGGGAAGTCTGGACTAGAATATATCGACGAGGCAATTGAAAAACTTTCTCACAAACATATGGAACATATGGAAGCATACGGGTCTGGTAATGAAAAACGCATGACTGGAAAACACGAGACTGCTTCTTATGACATTTTTTCGCATGGAACCGCAAATCGTGGTGCTTCCATTCGTCGTGGAAATCAAACCGTTAAAGATGGCAAGGGGTATTTCGAAGATCGCCGTCCAAGTTCCAATTGCGATCCTTATCTAGTCTCTGGTATGTTATTTAAAACAACTATTATAGACGAGTAATGGTCATAAAATTTGTATAAAATATTTGATGTATATATATTATGAGTAGTGATAATATATATATAAAATTTGGATGTTCTATGTTTGCATCTATGTTTGCAACGAGCATAGTTCATCCATTTGATGTAATGAAAGTGTCGAAACAATTAAATTATCAGGTTCATTATAATTTACCCCATTTATATAAAGGATATCTTATTGGATTGTTTCGACAAACTACCTATTCAACGCCGAATATGGTGATCTATAGTTATTTGTTAAATCGTTATAAGAAAACACATAAATCAGAACCGGAATATAAATATAAGTTCTTGTTTGGTGCTATTTCAGGCGGAATAAGTGGAATTACAGGAAATCCATCGGAAGTATTGTTTGTAAAAACATTAAGAAATAAAACAAATCAAAACATACTTTCCTCTTCTAAAGAGATTATTCAACAATATGGATATGGTCATTTTTTGAATGGGTATAAAGCAGCCATGATGCGTTCGGCAGTCTATAATAGCATGCGTTTATCATTGTATTCGGAAAGTAAGAATCACGTCCAATCTCATTTTCCACAATTAGTTGGTACAAGTTCTTTACATTTCTTATCTGGATCATTCAGTACAATACTTGCTATTATCATTAGTAATCCCATTGACGTAATCAAAGCGCGATTACAAAAAGACGGAACTGTGGGAGCAAAACAAATGATTAAACACACATTTCAACATGAGGGAATTCATGGTTTCTATAAAGGTTTGATTCCAAGTATTTTCAAGAGTTTCCCTCATTCTATTATCTCTTTCATGGTTCTAGAAAAAATCACCAAAATAATTACTGGCAGTGAAGCATTATAAAATTGAAAGAATCCATTATTATTATATGTGTATTATACAAATATGATAAAAATCTTCAGCAATCTTCCGTTCGTTAAACGTATATTATCTCGTACTGAGATACCACGACCCCTTGGTCGATGGTCATTGGTTGATGACCGAAAGACTGCTCACAGACGATCAGAATTAGCTAATGAAGATCATTGTGGTACATGCGCAACTTATGCTTTACGTCAGAGCGAAAAGAATATTCAAAAGATTCACGTTCCTAATCTAAAAAACAAAAAATAATCTATAATATATATATTCGATGTATTTTAAAAAATCTGGTTTTTTATTCATATGTATTTTTCTTCTTTGTATGACTCTTTATTTATTATTTTTATGGCAACAACCGAAATATAAGGGTAGGGGGTATTGTGATGTGCAAAATGAATATATTTACCCAGAAGAATATACAAATTTTATCAGCGACGACGACTGTGAATACATTATAAAAAACGCAACACCTTTATTTAGTGAAAGTCAATTGGTAAGTGGAGGAACCGAAAATGTTCGCAAAAGTGAAACCGCATGGTTACCGAAAAACGATCCTATTGTTGAAAAAGTCATTCGTAAAACATGTGGATTAACGAACATTCCGTTTGAACATGCTGAAAAACTTCAAGTAGTGAAATACCAACCGGGCGGTTTTTACAATGCTCATTACGATGCGTCGTGCGATGACAAAAAAGAGTGTGTTGAATTTGAAAAAAATGGCGGGCAACGCATAGTAACACTTATCATTTATCTAAATGATAACTATGAAGGAGGTCATACTGAGTTTCCAAATTTGAATAAACAGTACAAATTGAATACAGGAAGCGCATTGCGATTTTACTCTTTGGAAAAAAACGGGAATCAATGTCACCCACTATCTCTACATTCAGGAACACCGGTTCAGAGTGGTGAAAAATACATTGCGAATGTTTGGTTACGCGAAAAACCATATCAAGTATTATAATATCACTTTATTCATTTACTACTGCGTTCCTCATTTGTTCTTGTAGCAAATTTTCTTCCAATTCTTTTACACGTCCTGTTAGGAATTTAATCTGCTTTTGTTGCTGACTTAAGATCTGTACAATTTCAGATAATGGTACTGCACGTTTTCCTTGTCCTGGCGTTTCCATCATAATCGCACCTTGTTGGGTATTTCCTGCTTTTTCACGTTGTTCTTGAATTTCTTGTAATTGTTTTAGTACATCCGGTTTATTTTCTGGACTTCCTAGACTATAATTATCCAATAAATCATCGATGTCCTTCATAAAAAAACGGAAAATCGACGATTCTTCTTTCTTTCTGATAAAATGATGAATTTTTTTATCCGATTCTTTGAAAAAAGTGGGATTTGAATTTCGTAGCATATTCTTTTTGTCGAAACTGTTATGATTGTGGGAAAAAACTAAAATTGATTTTAATGGATCTAACTGAACAAATGGAATCGTATAATCTTTTAGAAAATAACGCTCTTCAGCAAGTGACGCATTGTCGTCATAACTCGTTTTATCTAATAGTTCCTTTTTAAACGCAAATGTTCCGGCAGTCGCGTGATTCGGTCCAAACGGACCGCTTTGATACATTTTATTGATATGTTTGAAATAAATATATAATTCGCTTGAACCAGCACACAATGCTTGGGGATTGCCAAGCAATCTTTCTACACAATGTTCGACTCTTTCAGGGGGATAATAGTCGTCATCGTCCATATATACCACAATCGAACCTTTTACATGAGTGTGCATATAATTTCGTTTTTCCCCTAATTTCATTTTTTTATTTATTTTGAAATAACGAATTTGAGGAAGTTTTGATTGTAAAATTAAATCTTCTATTTTATCGGTTCCGTCATCCACAATAATCCATTCCATTTTTTCTTTGGGATATGTTTGATTGCGAAAACATTCGAACATTGTTTCTATAAATGGACGACGATTAAATGTAGGCGTGCATATAGATACAAATGGTTGTTCCTGCATTTTTATAATGCTTCTATGATTCGGTTTATGTTGTTTTTCATATTCTATATATTACAATATTGTTTTTGAAATAATTTAAACCTCTTATCAGTTATATTTATACCATGAAGTGTTACCATTATTTGCCCAAATATTTCCATTTTTTTGATGTATCATTACGCGATGGTCTTCAAACTTGGAAACGCATTCCTACAACGCAGGAGAAAAAAAACATATTACATAATATTATGAGAAATACTTCTAGTCAAAAAATAGAGGTTGGATCGATTGTATCTAAAAAAGTATTACCGCAATTTGATGACACTGCGGAACTATACCACTATTGTAGAAAAACATATCCTAACGTATCACCATTTGTTTTAATTCCCAATTTAAAAATGCAGAATATTGCATTGGATCATAAAATACATAATATGAGTTTTATTAGTTCCGTGTCTGAAAGTTTTCAAAAGAAAAATACTAACATGAATCTATTTGAAACCAAAAAACAATTGACATTTTTGGTTAATAATTGTCCAGGTACATCAAAACTATATGTGTCGTGTATAAACGAATGTCCTATTTCGGGAATTATAGAAAATAAATACATTGTAAAAGAACTTATGGAATATCTTGTTATGCCTGTGGATGAAGTCTGTATTTCGGATACTTGCGGAACACTTACAAAAGAACGATTCGACCCTATTTTGAAAGAATTAATTCCATTTATGAAACGAGAAAATATACCAATGTCCAAAATATCTCTTCATTTACACAAACATGTTGTTCCGGGAGAAACACAAAAATTAATTTCTTATTGCCGAGAAAATATGATTTATCATTTCGATGTTTCATGTGTAGAAGGTGGAGGTTGTTCTGTAACTATGGACGAAAGTAAAATGAATGGTAATGTTTCTTATGATGATTTTAATTTTTGATTACTATACTTGTCGAATATTGTATTATACTTCTAATAGTAGAGTTATATTTGTATTGGTTTCCAATAACCAATCCATAATTTGTTCTTTTTTATTGACACTTGCGTTATAATATGCTTGATTCAGAATAGTAATTCGGGTGCGAATATAATCGGATAATTGATTGAATATAATTTTCGCAACATATATATCAATACCACAACTTAATTCGAACGCATTACATAAAACGCATCTATTTTTAAAACTTGTTAAGAATGGTTCTTTCGTAAATAACCATTTCACCAATTTGAAATATCCGTTTTCACATGCCAACCAGAATGCATCATTACACGTAATTTCGTCTGCGTTATAATCATGTTTGATCATATCTACATCTATTTCAGAGTCTAACTTGATTAACCATTCCTTTAATGATTCTTTGTTCTTTTGATGAGGTTTCCAATATACATTGTAATATACATAACTCATTTCAATATGACTTGTATCTAACGTGTTTCCAAATGTAGTAATTAATTCATCTAGATTACCATCGCAACAAAGTTGGTAAAAGGTAAGTGTTGCTTCTTCGTCCATATTTGTATTCATTATGAATGGTGTCTATTTAAATGGACAAATTCAATTTTATAATATATTAGTTTATCATGTTGAAATAATATATTATTATTCATATTTTATTATGGTTCCTTATTTTTCTTCTTTCGTTTCGGTTGATTCTTCGTTCATATTTTCTTCTTTCGTTTCGGTTGATTCTTCGTTTGTATCTTCTTCTTTCGTTTCAGATGATTCTTCGTTTGTATCTTCTTCTTTCGTTTCAGTAGGTTCTTTTTTTGTATTTTCTTCTTTCGTTTCAGTAGGTTCTTCGTTTGCGTTTTCTTCTTTCGTTTCGGTTGATTCTTCGTTTGTATCTTCTTCTTTCGTTTCAAATTTTTCTAATTTTTGTTTTAACGCCTCTGTTTTGGACCTTGATATAACCGGAGCACTCTTGTCTCCTCGTGCGCTTGCCATTCGAGATCTAGCAGTTTGATTTGACATAGATATATCTCCTTTCATCATGGTATTCATATCACTTAATAATTTCCATTTATTGTACAAAAACATACCAAAAAAGACAATTAATAGGATATTAATAATTATCAACCACGCAAATAGATTTTTAAACACGGAAGATAAATTTGTTGCCGATGATACACCTATACCTGCTTTCCCTTCCATTGCGTTTGACCATTCACTACGATATACACCTAACCCACCGATTAAAGTTAATAAAATAATGACTTCAAACATATTTGTTGAAAAGAAACTGACCAATCGATTTAATGTATCCAATATCCATGCGAATGTTTCTTTAAACCACATAAATGTTAAGAAAGGTGAGTTTGGCTTACACGGTTCTTCTGTTAAATCTGGCGATGCTGTTTCTAATGACTCTGAAATACCTGCATATATATTAAACATATTGAATCCTTCATAAAACAGCACTCCACAAAATGTATATAAAACTAAATAACCAGTAAGCATTACCATACTCATAGGTACATTTACAGCAACAATCCACATATAGTATCCAATAAATGCCAATACAAACATAACAATGGAAAAGAACAGTGTCCATACACCTCCCTTCATACCATCCAATAATAGTTTGGACATTTCCAAATTTCCATCATCCATACCGCCAAAAAACCACATTGTCGCAAAAATAATAACTACTAAGATATTACAGATTGATAATACCGAGATAGTCGATGTTCCATTTATAGCAGCAAAAAAATCTTGTAATAACGCGGTTTGAAAATTATATTCCACCAATACATAAAATATGAAAAACATAATAATCATAATAACGCCCGTATAAAGTCCGTATTTTTTATGAGTTTTCACAATAGATAAAGATGTGATACCCTTGTTTAACAATTCAAGTGGTTTTAATGCGGGTCCAAAAAATCCATAAAAGTATTTGCTCACCTTTCGTAAATCTCCAAATTCTAGTTTATAACGAATATTGTCATCATCTTCTAAAAAGAAAATAATATAATACCAGTTATAAACAAAATACCAAACTAGTAATAACGTTATAAATTTTTGTGCTTGATCCTGGAATATATTTACTTCTACTTCAGTAGCAGTATTTTGAGTTAATGCGTTGGCCATTCGAAGTATGGTCTCTTTCACATATTTATTGGATTTTAATAAGAATAATTGTATCTTTGTTCTGCCTATTTGCAGTTGTTTTCCCATGATTCCTATCAAATAGGTAATAATATTTGTCACCGATTTTACAGATGTTGTAACACTATCCAGTGTTTTCTGAAGATTTCCTTTGTCTATTTCCATTGGTTTGGAAGCATCCTTCGTAGCATCTATATTGCCCATACCAGAAAATGACGAATTTATATTTTGTAATTGGGACAAACTATCGACAGACTGTTCCAAATTATTTGATAATGAATTTATAGATTTGTCAATGTCCGTTCCACTTGCTGAAAATACGCCTCCTGTACGATTCATGAGTCGTTCCAATTCTTGTTTGACATCATTTTCTTGGTTTTTCTTTTTATCTTTTTCTTCCGATTTTTTCTTCATTTTCTTCGGTTTTTTCACATCTTCTAAATATTCATTTACATGGAAACCTTCTATACCACCAACTTGCGATATTTCTACCGAATTGGATGATTGTGGACGATCATATAAATTTTCAAATTCTGGAATTTGTTTCGGATTTTCTTTTTTTATAGGTTTTTTCGCATATTCTTCAGTTTTTTTATTATCACTCCATTGTTTATTCCATTTTGTCATATTCTATTGTATATTTGTTATATAATAGAATATGATAAATAACCTGTGATTTCTACCCGAATCTTAACGAGCATACGCCATTCCGCAATTTCCACTTACAAAAGACAATATATTGAGTCGTTCTTCAAATACGTGCAAATTATAATTATAAACATATAACGCCCAGGATGGTTTTGATGATATATTGATTGGGGTATTGTTATCATCGCATTCAATATTTACAGTTGATCCCGAAATATCAATTGGAGGTTTATATGTAGTAAATTCGAATTCTATATCTTTAAACCTCCCTACATTTACTGCCCCTGATGGTTGGTATTCGAAAGGACTTGTATTTAAACAGAAATTGTAACAATACAGTCCTTCTTCGCCGAATCCCCTTGTTCGCGTGTATTTCTCAACGTAATCATATACACCTCGAGGCATAGATATTTCACGATAATCTGGACCAAATAATAATCCGAAAGTTTCTAAAATAGGACGATTGTTTGCGGAACTATAATCACCCGTAATATACAAACTACTAGTGTCATCCAATACGATATTAGAAGGAATATGATTTTTATAAGGCCAGTTTGTATAATTTGACCATTCATTACGCATAAAAGCATCGTTTCTTTGAAAATACCACATCCAGTCAGCAACCATACCCGATGTTGATTGTAATTTTACACGACTTGATCCGACAACATTCAAAAAATCGTATTCGTGTATTTCTTTTATTAGATAAATTTGATCTTGTGCCGCAAATTTTTTCTGTTCCTCTTCCGACAAAAAACAATACGTAGATAACAAATGAACATCTGCGTTCCATGTATTCAATTTGTTCGTATAATTAGTGTTTGTTAAATCAGTTGATGGCGGTGTCTGTAAAAAACGGTACATCTGAAACTCATCGGCACCTGGTGCAATTTGAACATACGGGAAATTATTTTCATGATTAAACACATCACGAACCTGAAATAGGTGATACATAGGTCTTAATGTTACATTAATTGTCAATTCTTGGTATTGAAGAGCAATTAACGGAAATGCGCAACGATTGTCTAAAGTAAACCAGGTATTTAGAGGAATATATAATTGTCTTCCGCGTATAGAAGGTTCCGCACCACTTGTGTTAGTTGTGTATTTTGCTGATGGATATGTGTTCTCTTTATAAGGCGAAGTAAATGTACGATAAGGATTGTTTCCTGGATTATTTAGTTCAGGAACATTTCCGCTCATAGCATCAAATAAATTCTTTTTTTCGTTTGTAAAGTCACGACTTACCATAGCATGTAAATATTGTCCCGAATATTTTTGAATCACTTGAGAACCGCAAATAATTTCCACTTCTTCAATCATTTGCGCACCTAGATTTTCAATCCATTTAAAATCATAAGGTGAATATCGGTTATTTGTATAATAAGGACTATCACTATCATTATTTGCGGCCCATATGGGACTCCATATATCGGGTAAGTTTAACACCAAATAAGTATCCATTAATAAATCACCATATCGTTTCATTTTAAATGTGAATTTAGAAGATTCAGTTAATCGTAATTCTCGTGATCCATCAAAATCCATTCGGAATTTTTGAAGTCCAAAATTCGTATATTTAGAATAAGTCACTTTGAAAAATGTTTTCGATGGATTTCCAGTTAAAAACAAATTAGCGTTTCCTACAGAAATTATATTTAATAAACCACCTGGCATTTTAATATATAGTAGATGTCTATATTTTTTAATTACTTTATCTACGTTTTATATAATAAAGAATGTCAGGACTTTTACAAAATATCATTGATTATACATTAATTCTTGGCGCATTGATATTGGTTGTCTATTTTATGTATTATATGATTACTCAAAACCAACATGACAATTCAGCGTCTAAACCTCCACCATTTGAAGACACACCCAATTCAACTCAGCGCGCCCAGTTAAGTAAAATTGAAGGTACCACAAATACATCCGCAATAAAGAATGCTAGTTTCAGTGCGTCTAACGATAATGCTTTACGTAATTTTGTCATTAAATCATCGTCGAATAGTGCTTATACAAATGGATATATGAATTTAAACATGATAAAATACGTATTATCCAAAGGTTGTCGTTTCTTGGACTTTGAAATCTATATGAAAGATCATGTTCCAATTGTCGCATATAGTACCAACAAACAATCTTTAGAGACATTTACTTCTCAAGCACCTGCCGTGTCCTTTTCGGGAGTATGTTCTACAATTATTTCAAACGCCTTTTCTGAAATATCCCCCAATTCAGACGATCCATTGTTCTTACATTTACGTATTAAGACGTATGATTCGTCAGCATATTCCAAAATTGCTCAAATTATAAAAAGCAGTCTTGGACCTAAATTATATACTGAAGGAGATGGTTCAGCAGTACCTGTCAATTTGGATACTCAAATAACTGATTTTCTTGGCAAGATTGTAGTCATTGTAGATCAACATTCTTCTCCTGGATTTCAAAATTACTCTACTTGCGCACCTGATAATTCCGAATGTTACAGTTTGACAAATGTTATTAACATGGTAAGTAACACGCAAAGTATGCGTACGTATAGTCAGAGTGATTTAACGTACCAACCGATTAATCCTCCAGATCCCGGTGTGTACTTATTTAGGATTGTTTTTCCAAATATTGGGTTTTTTGGATCTACTCAAAACGCAGATACTATGTATTTAATTAAACATTATGGTGTTCAAGTTGTTGCTCAAGCATTTTTCGTGAATGATTCGAATCTGCGCAGTTATGAAGAACTCTTTGCGAAAAACAAGAGTGCCTTCTTACGAATGGAAAATGTTTTAAACGTATATGAATAAAATTATATAATAGTTTTTTATGATCATTATATAAATGGGAAAAAACAAAACTATGAAAAAGATATCCAATAAAAAGTTCATTCCGAGTGAATGTACTAATAAGATGAGTTTTGATGATTGTGAATTAGCAATTTTGCGTCAAGCAGTTGATAGCAACGAAAAAATTGCCGGACAAAAATTAGCATCGAGTGATGAAATAAAAAAAATGATTGAAATCGTAGAAAACTTTTTGAAAAAAAAGAAACTATTGTGTTACGGTGGAACTGCTATTAATAATATTCTACCCAAGCATGCACAATTTTATAACAAAGAATATGAAGTTCCTGATTATGACTTTTATTCATACAATGCTTTAGACCACGCAAAAGAATTAGCCGATATTTATTACAAAGAAGGGTATGAACAAGTAGAAGCCAAATCGGGTGTCCATGAAGGTACATATAAAGTGTTTGTCAATTTCATTCCGATGGCAGATATTACGAGTCTTCATAAAGAACTTTTCGATTCCTTATCCAAAGAATGTATTTCAGTAAGTGGTATTAAGTATGTTCCTCCTAACTTTCTACGTATGGGTATGTACTTAGAATTATCTCGTCCAGCAGGAGACATCAGTCGCTGGGAAAAAGTATTAAAACGTCTGAATTTGTTAAACAGATACCATCCCATGGAAATTCAATATGATTGCGAAAAGGTCGATTTTCTACGAAAAATGGACGAATCAAAAACCGACGCCGAAAAGATCTATTTTACTATGCGAGATACATTTATCGATTTAGGTGTGGTTTTCTTCGGTGGATATGCGGCAAGTCTCTATTCCAGACATATGTCCAAGAAGGATAAACAATTTATTGATAAAATACCGGATTTTGACGTTCTTGCTGAAAATCCCAAAGAATGTTCCACGATTATTATAGAACGTCTAGAGGATGCTGGATATAAAAACATAAAAATAGTTGAACACGCACCTATTGGTGAAATTATTCCCGAGCATATTGAGATTCGATATAAGAATGAGGTTTTGGGATTCATTTATAAACCGATTGCTTGTCACAACTATAATACTTTGAAAGTCCAAGAAAAGGAAATAAACGTCGGGACAATTGATACAATTATGAGTTTTTATTTGGCATTTACTTATGCGAAAACCGATTATTATTACGTGGATCGTATTTTATGTATGTCCAAGTATTTATTTGAATTAGAACAACGCAATCGTCTGTCACAACGTGGATTATTGAAACGATTTGGACCCAAATGTATTGGAAAACAAGAAACAATGGAAAATATACGTGCTAAGAAAACGTCCAGGTTTCTTGAACTCCAAAAAAACAAGGGATCGAGAGAATATGAAAAATATTTCCTCAAATATACTCCAGGAGAGTCCAAGAAAACAATTAAACAACCTACTGAAAAGAAACAGTCGGAAAAGTCCAAAAAAGAACCCAAAGAAACTTCTGTAAAGAAAACAGTCAAAAAACGCAGTGTTAGTTTTCGCAATTTATTAAGAGGATTCTAAACAATCAACCCAAGTATTTTATCAAAATGATATAACAATATATGTAATAGTACATGCAATGGGAAATACATCCTCTAGTTATCCAATTCGTGAAAATACAAACTGTTTAATATGTTGGGAAAATGTTGAATTCATTGATCAAGTACAATGTGTTCGCTGTAATATTTATTTACACGCATATTGTGAAGAAACCTATAGAGGAGAAAAGGGGTATTGTAAATGTCCTCATTGTCAAAGAATTGGAACACTTGGTAAATGATACACAAATAAAATTGAACCTTTTTTTTCATTCTAATAGAATATAAAAAAAGAAACTAAGTAGAAATGACAGAAATGAAATTAACGCGAAACAGTGATTATTTTTGGACAAAGATATTGTTCAAAAAAATAGATGACAACCATAAAAAAATGATAAAGATACAAAAAAAATACTGTAAGAAAAGACTATCTATTGGATATAGAAACAACGATGAATTCACGATGAAATCAAATGACATAAACAATCAACAAACATATGAAACGCAGATGATAAATGCGAAATACACACGTACGCTTTATTTATACATCATGCGGAATTACTATACTATATTTTCTTTTCACAAAGCACCGCAACATTTTGTAAATGTTACATTAAAACGTGGCGAGTTTCTATATGAACAATGTAAATCTATCATACAGCAAGATACTCATACAACAAAAGACAACAAATATTTACAACTCACAATGAATACATTTGACAAATTTAGAAACCAATACAAAGACCCACGCCATCATGGATATTTTATTATATTTACCTTAAAACACCATGTTTGCGACGATTTAGTTCGTAACATTTGTAAATTTATTTAATTAAGGTTCTTTCATATATTTGTTATATCATTGTCATAATTAAAAAATATAAAATTGATTTTTGTTGCAATTTTCAAATTAAAACAAAATATAAATAACAATGGAAATACTATACGGATGGTATTCTGAAACCCAATATAAACAGAAAATAAGAAATTGTGATTCACCGCAAAAAAGGGGTGAAAGGATATTTTATCTAGATGAAAATGACCAATTGGTCGAAATAACGGAAATCAAACATACCAATGAATCTAGTTTATTCGACGATGCGAGATATGTAGGTATTATGAAGAAATTCTCTCATGTTGTAAGACCGTATGATATGTAATCATTCGTATATTTATTATATCCTTATCATAATTAAAAATATAAAATTGATTTTTTGATATTGAATTATATAATATTCAAAAATACTAGATAAAATGGAATCATTACTTAGCGAAGCAATCAAATCGTCTTACAATGACAAAATAAACACAATTGACACCAAACGCGTGTTTAAAATGGGGTCTCGCATGAATTGTAATGGCGAAATATTGAAAAATACCCATATTAAAGAACATATGAAAAACGTGATGAAACAATATAACATTCAACATTATCAAATCGTAACTATAGATAATCAGTACGAATTTGGTTATGAATTAATTGTAGACGAACAAAATTATCGTAAAATATATCAACAAATATCTTCATAATAATTTGAATTGATCGTTCCAACAACATATAACTGTCTGAATTTTACCATCAATATTAAAATGTAAGGCGTAATATACATTCACACCGCCGTCACCTTGTGGAAATTCCACTTTTTTTACTAATTTTCCTTGTTGATCATTTTTTAATAAATAAATTTGATTGATTTCTACATCTTCAGCCTTTATCATCCTATACACTAGGATGATAAAATGATTCTTACAATTCGACTTCTTCATTTTCAGACATGGGTGGTATTTCGCCTTCGCAACACTCGCACTCAAAAAATATAAAACATAAACATGTTATAATAGTTACAACTACGACTATTACAAGGATTTCTGCTCCCATTACTCTAATAGTAGAAGGTATATGTTTAAATTCATTTATAGATTACTCAGTTTATTCGAAATCGTATTCATTGAATAAAATAAACTACCAAAGGATATACTTTTCAAGATAAGACCCATCATGTTGAAATTTCCATCTTCGTTGTATATTTTCAAAAATGTCAAGTTTTTTCGCATAAAGGTCGTGACAATGGGCATGGAAAACAAAAAATACAGTACAGCAACTAAAATAGGTACTTGAAAATCATTGATTGCTTCATGAGCCGTTTCTTGACGATATTTTTTCTGTTTATGTAATTTCAACTCCTCTTCGTTTGCTTTTTCATAATCGCGAATATAATCGGATGTTAATTTCACATTTGGCACGTGGTTAGGTTTGATCTCACTGTCTTGTTGATAAGTAAGTGTATCCATCGGTATATCGCGAGAAGGAAGACTTTGTTGAGGCATATTTTCTACATTGTAGTTTTCTTGCGGTATAGTGTTCTGATTTCGCTGAGGAGAAGATTCGGGTAATGGAAGTCCTTCCGGTGTTACTTCCTGTGTTCCATACGGATTCGGATGAACATTAATGGGTTGGTAATTTAATTGTTCTTCGCCACCCATTTGGGGTTGCTGAGAATATTGTGCCTGTCCCGAAATATGACCGTAAAATTCATTCGATATTTGTTGGGTAGAAACGGGCAAATTTTGACTAGGTTCTTGGACTTGGGGTTTCCCTGGAACTTGAACAGATGGACGCAAATTTTGTATTCCGGATGACTGTGGTAACTCAGCAATGCTCGTCGTTGAATTTTCCATAAAAAACTATATAATAGTAAATATTTAATGTTACTATTATAATCGCATTATTCGATATCAACTATTTGTTTATTTTTATCGCACGGCGTGTTATTTGTAGTATATTGAAAGCATTTTTCGCCGTGTTTATATATTTTACCATCAATATCTCCTAAAATAGGACCTTTGAATGTCAAACAGTTCTTGTCTTTACACACTTTACGAAAAATAGTGGCTAGTCCCAATCCCAGCATAATGGATATAATGATTTTCCCTAAAGAAGAATGTAGCAATCTTTTAAAGTTCATATATATATAGAGTTTCTATTTTATGATGAATCAAAATTTTTACGATTGAATCGGTATTTTTTCAATGTTCATCGGATTTCTTGGACACGAAACCTCTTTTTGCTCGAAAGCAAAACATTGGTCTGCCTTGTCTTTATATAACATGAGTTCCACGTTTTCAGGTGTAGGATAAATATAAATAGTACGTGTCTCGTCGGTCGTCATATAAACGATGAAAATACCAATTGCTAAACTCATTATAAAAATAGGAATACTAATATATTTTGTTAATTTTACCATTCTATAAATAAGTAGCATACTATTTATTTATGGAAATTAATGTTTTTTCGAAGAACGTTTTTTAGGATTCTTGGACTTTTGTTTTGTATGTTTCACATTATTCTTTTTTTTTCGAATGGTTCTTCTTTTTCCTCCTATAGTTTTCAACCACGGATCTTCTAATAAATCTTTAGCGGTTAATGTAGAATAGGTGTCGTTCAATAATATATGATTTTTTTCAACTGAAACAGTGTCAAATATTCGTCTTAAAAAAGTAACACACTCTTTAGAAAAACTAGTACTGAAATTAGGCAATGTTGAGTGTTGAATTTCTTCATATGCTTTCTCGGTCGGAACTAAGACATCTGCGGTATAATTATAATAATTTCGAGGTGTTACCATTGGATTATGTGGAAACTTTGAATAAAAATACTCGCCTTTTGGTGTCATTTCATATGCCATAAAAATAAGTTTCATCAGTGTTATTCCTAAACTCCATAAATCATCCATCGGATTGGGACTGTTTAACGGGTCACTGTGTTCTAGTCCAACTCTATCAAATTTTACGGGTGACATGTATCCAGGTGTTCCATAATGTCTAGACGACAATACATCTTTTTCTGGTCCTTGAGACTGAACAGAAGAACCAAAATCAATTAATTTTATATCACTTATATTTTCTGTGTCATTGAACATGATATTCTCTGTTTTTAAATCCAAATGATAAATATTATGCTGATGTAAGCAACGTAGTGCTTCCAACGTTTGTCTGGTTATATTTTTTAACTGATGTTCGCTAAATGATTTTTGATTTTCATACAAATCGCTCATTTTATCAAACAAATCCATATTACATTTTTCTAAAATAGCATAAACACTTTTATTGTCATAGATTCCAAAATCATGTACTTTGGCAATATAGGGGCAACCATAACCTCCTTCTTTTATCGACTTCGATATACGCGTTTGATAAACAAGACCATTTTGTTCTTGAGCAATGGTTTTTTTATTGGTTCTTTGTATTTTTAATAATCGTAATACTATTGGTGTATCATCGTCATATGTAATATCAAATACATCATTAAACGCTCCTTCGCCTAATTTGACCAACTTTTTATCTATTTTACTGACATCGATATTCAAATCTTTTAATGGTTTACACAAAAGTTTATCGCATTCATTTCTAATACAACTTGGCATCTTATCAAACTGAAAATATGTTAATTCATTATTACAGTTTGATTCCAAACTATATTTTCCTATAGTAAAATTATCTAATGTAGAATTATTTTCATTATTTTCATTGTTTTCATCTACAGATTTCTCAAAATTAACCATTTTATATATTGACTAAATATAAAATGATACAAGTATTATGCTGATTCCTCAACCTTTCCCTTCTGCGCTTGTTTTTTTGCCTTCTTTTTAGCGCGCTTCTTTTGACTCGCACTTAAGACATTTGGATCTTTTACTTCCTTTTCTTTTTCGTTCGGTGCGTCATTAAGTAGTTCTTCCATTAAATTAGGATTGGCTGCCATATATTCGTCATATTCCTTTTGCTTACGAATACGTAACGCTTGTTCTTCGAGGGTTTTTACAACTTCTTCCTGTTTCTTTGCCAATGCTCGCGCTTTCAATCGCTCCTTCAATGTTGTCTGTTTCTGTACTTGATCCATTTTATTTGAATCGAATCGCGCACCTTTGGGCATATTCATTTTCCCCATCATCGACTTAAGCATATCGCCCATATCCCCACCTTCTCCGCCGCCCATATTACCAAACATTTTACCAATATCTCCCATTCCACCACCTTCTCCGCCGCCCATATTACCAAACATTTTACCAATATCTCCCATTCCACCTAAACCTTTCATTTTCCCCATCATTTCATTTGCCTCATTCATCAAATCTTCCTTGGAAATTTCGCCAGATTCCATTTTACTGGTTAACTTTGTCTTTACACTATTAATAACATTACCCATTGTTTCAGGATTTTGCATAAGTTTTGACAAAACATCCTTGGTAGATGTAACTCCTTCCATTTCTTTGCCCAACGTTTCAGCTAGATCATTTCCCATATCATCGGCTAATTCTTTTGCTAATTTTCCAATCTTTCCATTAAAGAGTGTTTGTAAATGATCATGGAGATCATCCATCTTGGGAATGTTTGGCATTTTTGGTGAATCAGACTCTTCGTCTCTTTCCCCTTGCTCCTCAGTTTTTGTCTTTTTATTTTCCTCGAAGAAGTTGGTAATATTTCCTAAAACACCTTCTAATTGTTGCTGAAGTTCATCTACATTCAAATCGTTAAACATTTTCATTGCGTCGCCGAAATTAAATTTGTCCTGCATCGATTTCACTACAATTAATAGGACAATTTGTAAATACTTCCAAATCGATTCACGAATTTTATCACTCACTCCTTCGCCATGAAACAATATCTTAAAATCAACGCCAGGTAGAAATTCCACACTTATAGATCCATTTTCATCAAATATCTCTGTCTTTTGGTTTAAAATATCAAAAAAACGTTCAGGATACACCTTCAAACAATGTTCAAACAATTGTTGAATTTCATCCTCATTTGTATCTAAGTCACTCCATTTTTTCCATAAATGAGCATATTCAGGGAAGGTGGGAGTTAAATCATTGGTAAAATCTGCAATAGAACTTCGAAATTCATCACTAAACCTGGGGATCTGATTCTCTTGAGTCATAATAATTTATGATAATATAAAGATTGTTTAATTTAAACCCTTTTCCACAATTATAAGTTTTTTCATTAGATAACTATATAAACCGGGTTTTATAATGAATATGTAAATGTGGTTACAAGGCGGATTATTATTACTGTTGTTTGTAGGATCATGTTCCATCACTAATTATAACGACCGTACAAATGAACCACTTGAATTCCATCACAATTTTTGCGAATCCAGGTTACAAAACAACGAACCTCCTGAAATATACAATGCTTTCACTTCATTGGCAATAAGTGTTGTACCTTTTATTGCCGGATTTCCAAAATATCAACCCTTTACAAATGTTGCATATGGTCTTATATTGAATGGTTTCGGAAGTTGCTATTATCATTATTATTTAACATGGTTAGGAAAACAAGCCGACGAGATTTCAATGATATTATGTAACTATTTTGGATTATGCGGACTTATTCAATTATACTATCCTAAAGGAAAACGAAAAAAATACCATTTTTGGAATTTAATATATATGTACGGATTTTTCGTAATAAATAGTGTTATTCGGTTTGATGAATATTTCCCTCTATTATTTGGACTCTATCTAATACCCACTATTTATTACATTCGAAAAATAGCACTGGTACATCAATCGCATTATAGGCGTTATTTGGCATTGTCTTCTCTCGGTGCGTCTTGCTGGATTCTTTCTGAAGTATATTGCAATGAATATACTGTATTTGGTCATGTAATATGGCATTTTTGTTTTCCATTAGGATTCTATCGTATTTTAATATTATATGACAATCTTTATCACAAAGTGCATAACTATAATTTAGCATCAAATATGTAAATGTCATATACATTTAACTCGTTTTGTATTCAATGCTCTTCTTCCGCTTGATATATGTGTTGTGTGAAAATCGTCAAAACTTCTCTTCATTATTTTTCCATCATGATTGATGTATGTAAGACTTCGCATATTAAAGTCTTTCATTTTCATGAAACAATCAATACATGGTGCTGAGCACGCTAATTCTCCATTGGTGGTAACTCTCGCAATATACAAACTAATTTTCTTTTTTATATTTTGTTTTAAACATTTCCGAAGCACGTCCATTTCAGCATGGCAGGAACAACTCTTTTCAATCATACCATCTTTCGAAAATGTGCGATAGTTATTATAACCGCGCGCAACTACTTTTCCTGATACTACAGCCGCACAACCAAGTCTTGCTCGTAAATCAGACTTCTCTGCTTCTAGAACCGCAATAGACATATGATTTGCGTCATTATTGGTATATTTTGTCATATTTGATTTCTTCATTATACTCATTTATAAATGAATATAAATTCAATTTTATGTGGGATTACGCATATTTTCGAGTAGAACCGCGTTATAATGACTACATCTGTCACACAATATATTTTGTACTTCTTCACAATAATTCAGATCTTTATCATAATATATTTTTTCACAACGACTGCATTTGTCTATATTATATGTATTACAGTCTTGACACAAAATATAATCCATATCGTCTTTATGAAACCAAGATAATGGCAATACTTTTCTACATATATCACATGCTCTCATATAATTACAATCAAAGCATAATAGGTTATTCACATTAAACCAATCTGTTTTTAAGTTACTAATATGGAATATATTTTTACATGTTGAACATGGATACATGAACATTTTTGAATCATTCATATACTATATATTATTTAAATAAATGTAGAAAATTATTCAACGAACTATGGTTATCCCCTAATTCTAAATTCAATTCTGTAATGTCCATATTCACCATTTTATTGTTATTCATAATATTACGCAGTACCTTTTTCATTGGTTTCAATAATATTCCATTTTCAACAGGTGTTCCCGTTGATGACATAATTGATGGATCCATACAATCAACATCGAAAGACAAATGAAATGGATCATTATTAACAAAATCTTGTATAGTACGTATCACCTTGAATGGATTGCGATTGACTTCTTCGCTGGTAATTTGTTCTATGTTACATGTATCCAATATGCTCTGTTCGTAATGATCAATATCACGCAATCCTACATAAAGAAGGTTTTTAAAGGGAAGTGTATTTTGTATAAACGAAAAACCTTCATAAGAATCCAATCCTGTTAAAAACCCTAAAGGCATACCATGAACATTCTGTGTTTCTGAACTATAACTCGTATTTATATCGGGATGTGCGTCAAACCAAACCACCTTTGAATCAGGATATTTGTTTAAAGTATATGCTACTGTTGCTAAGGACATCGAATGATCTCCACCAATATTGATTCGTTGTCCAAATGTTTTTTGGTTTTTCTTGTACAAACGATCCAAATTATATTCTAAACTACCATTACAAACGACAGTCGTGGTGTTTTTCAATTTCATGAACTCTTTCAATAAAATAGGACTATGTTCTACACCATGTTTGAGTTGTCCTAACATATTAGGAAACAAAATATATTTCATTGTTATAAAAACAAAACAAAAACAGTTTAAGTTGTTTTATTTTTATTTTTCGTAAATGATTGTTTTACGTATTTGTTATAAAATTTTACAACAAATATTAACGTTTTTTTAAATATATTATATTGTTAATATTCCTTTCAAATGTTGGACATAACCTTTTACACCATTCTATTTCTCGTTGTGTTAGATACGTAATTGGCATTAGTGACTGCGGTTTTGGGATTTTGTTTTGATTGGTTTGAGTGTTTTTTGTTTGTAATTTTGCTTTATATTTCAATAATGCTTGTGACGACTCCATTTTGTTAATATAAGACGTTTAATTGTATGATATAAAATATATATTAGTAAAAAAAACGTTCAATTTTATGACAAATATGGTTACACCAATGGCATCTACCTTTCTCTCCTGTCGTCTTCCCTATCTTGCCACACGTCTCTTATATCTTCTCCATTATCCATTAGATAATATGAAACTGGGTGTGGATCGACTGGTTCTTTACTACAATAATCACGACAAAACGGACACAAATTATTCTTTCTTATTATTTTATCCAAACATTCTTTACATGTTTGATGTTTGTTTTCGCAACCAGTATCAATAAACTCCTTTTTATGTTGCATGCAGATAGCGCAATATTGAAAACCCAAATCTTCCTTACATACAGGACATTCTGTTATATCATCGCTACATTCCGAACATAATTTATGTTTTGATTTACAATCACAATTTGTAACCATATTCATGTTTTCACAATGAGAACATTTTTTATAATTCTTGTAAATATGATTGGTGATTTCATTTATTTTATTAAGAATATACTCGATCGTAACTGTAATGCCTAATTCAACACATTTCTGTTCTTCACATTCTTCCTCTGCTATACTAAACATTCGAAAGAATGTTAATCGTTTTTCTGCGTTTTCAGGAGTAAGTTTATCTACGAGCGTTATTGTCTTTGCTTGTTGCCATCGTACATACGCATCATCTTGTATTTTTTGATATTTTAATATTAGTGATGTTATATTATTTTTCACATTTGTTATATGATTCAAATATTTACAAAATTTGTTTTTAAGATTTTTCAGTTTCGTTCTATTGAAAATAGTATGAATATTTACATCATAATACAAATATAGAATACGATTGTCTTGGTCATAAGGGAAACGCAAATCAGGATTTTGTTTCATTTTAAATTTGAAAGTTAATGATACATTATTATTGCTCCAAAAAAATAATACGTATAAATCAATTTTTTATTTACATGTCTAAAACTATTTTTTTGTATATCACCCATAAAATCACAATATGTTCCAAACCATATTGGAAATAAAATATATTTCATAATGATAAAACAAAACAAATTATACTATTTATTTTGTTTTATTTCTGTCGTCTATTTACAGATCAAAATCCATCATATAACGAAGCACTAAAGTGAATACTATCGCATGCAACAAAATTCCACCCATAGTAGGACATCCATTCGACGAAGCAATTTTTCCAAAAAGTTTACTAAATAATTGATTCGTTAATTTGTAGGTAAAAGGATTTACAACCAAAAGAAAAACAAAGGTTGTGTAAAGTGTGTAACGCCATTTATCCGCATTTTTGGGTATTTTGGAAGACTTGTTACAAGAACAACTTCCAGAAGAACAATTTTTGCTTTTTGAACAACTCATACTATAGTATATAGTATAGAAAAAATTCAATATTCAAAACACTGGCAATATTGTCTTAGTTATTCAATAACTTAACAGCGCCAATGTTTTCCACAATCCAAACAGGTGACAAAGATAGTGGATGGTTCATCAGCACTTCGTGTCTGCATTTCATAATATGTACATCGACTAGATTTACATTTACGACATGTATACATATTTGTAGATGCTTGATTATTATCCTGGTATTTAGAAGCATCACGTATCATTTTCTTTTCAATGAGAGTACGCCATTTATCAGGTTTATATTCATGATGGGTCATAAAAGCCAGTTGTTTGGGTTCAATTTCACCATTTCGAACCATTTTCATCAAATCTTCGTTTTTCAAATTCATATAAATCGAACGAAGACGATCCATGTACAAGGACACAAACTGAGGATTTTCCCATTTTTTGACAATCTTTTTTCGCGTTGCTTCTTGAATAGCATAATTAAACACTCCCTTTTCTAGGTTTATCGCATCAGTCTCACCTAAACTTAACAGTGGATGGAACTTTTTGCAAATATTTTCGCGAAATACATTCGAATTTGTTATTTTATTCATTATAAACGTTGTTTTATAATGAATTAATAGTCATTGTATTTAAATCAATTTTGTATTTACACATATTCTTCTTCACTCAATTCACTTTCGCAATTTAAAAATTCATCTTCTACCGCATTCTGTATAGATATAAATACATTTTTTGTTGGTTTTTTCGCGTTTCTCTTTGGTTGAACTCTTTTTGGGGGACTCACTGCTTCCTCGTCACCGTCCTCGTCACCGTCCTCATCATCTTCCTCATCATCTTCCTCATCATCTACATCATCGTCTTCCTCATCATCGTCTTCTGCTTCTTCTTCGACGTCATCATCGTCTTCCACTTCCTCATCATCTTCTTCTTCCTCATCATCACCCACTACAAACCCGTCTTTAGCATACCCTTCTTTTGTTTGAGGTAAATCGGCATCTTCGTCATCTTCTTCGGCATCTTCTTCGCTATCTTTGTCGCCAACATCTTCAAATCCACCAAATAAATTCTCATATATTTCTTTCCATGATTTAACAGTCAAATCAACTTCCTTGTTTTTCTTTTTCATAAGTAAAAGACATGATCCGAAAAACAATGTGTTGTCAGAAGGCGGTGGCATATCATATTTATTTTCTTGTCCAGCTCGTCCCTCAGTTTTTCCATACAAATAAACCTCCATGTTTTCTTGTTTCCAACATGTGTGTGCCTTAAACCCGTTACTGTTTTTAAATCCTGCTTTTTTACACAAAAATTCGCTATCATATTGCTTGATATTTACCTCTTTTAGAGAACCATTTTTTTCAACAATGACTATTTGAACCATACTTATTGTTGTATTTAGGGATTGTGTTTATATATTTTTTGTTATATTATTTAACTCAATGTCTAATAATTTTGTTATAATAATATATAATGCCAAATAGTAAAAAATCTATTTATAATCCAACAAAAGGAAGGAATGTTTCTCAGAAAAAATTATACAAATTACCAAATCATATGAATGGACAAAAAGGTGGTGGAATTATGGATAGTATATCCTCTTTTTTAAAAGGAGGAGAAATTCCGGGAGAACCTGCTGTTGACGGAGAAGGTAATATTGAGTCTATTGATAATGATGAACGTAAAGATTCATTCGAAACATCTGACTCTAAGGAAGAGGAAACACCCAAGGAAGAGGAAACATCTAAGGAAGAGGAAACACCCAAGGAAGAGGAAACATCTAAGGAAGAGGAAACATCTAAGGAAGAGGAAACACCCAAGGAAGAGGTAACATCCAATTCTATGGAGGTTGAAACACCCAAGGAAGAGGTAATATCCAATTCTATGGAGGTTGAAACACCTAAGGAAGAAAAAGGACTATTCGAGGGAATTGGTGAAACTGTTTCTAAGTCACTTTCTGATACAACCAGTGAAATTAAGGACTATGTTACACAACCTACAACAGAAGAGAGTAGCAATTTTGATGATGACTCAGTCGGTATGGAATCCGAATCTTTAACTACACTTCAAATTCCAAGTGAGGATGTTTTAGTCGAAAATAAAGAGTTGCGCAACAAAGTCAATGAACTTCAAGATAAAATAGATCAACTGCAAGAAGAGATAAAGGAGTTACTAAAATCACAACTCGTCGTAAATAACAATAGTAGTTCAAGTGGAACAATGACCCCATATAACGAAAATACCACTTTTGAATCACCAGAACATAGAGAAAACAATATGTTACCATTTTCACCAAGTCCCATCGAAAGAACTGATTCAAGTAATCATAACATGGATGTAGGATCTTTTACACCCGATTCAACGATGGGTGAAAATAATACTACACGTGAAGATGAGACAAATACCGGGGGAACAAAAAAATATCGCAAAAAACAGAGAAAAACGAAACGAAAACGTAATAAAAAGGTAACCTTTCAACAATAAGTTTATATAAGAAAATAGAATTCTGTTTTTCTTATATAATGTCCTATTTATTCACCATAATTATATGTTTTTTGATTATATATTTAGTCGATCAATTAATTAAATATTTACGTGATATTTATACTACAAAAAAAACAAAAGATATTATTGGTCACCAAATAAAAAAATATCAACACTTGATGGATGATTTTCACAATCAACATCACAATGACATCGAAACAAATATAAATACCGACACTATTAAATTAACAAATTCGGATTTAATTGCGATGAATGAGGAACTCAATTCTATGATCACAGAGGATATGATATAAATTATTGACCCGTTACGTCATCATAAATATATTTTAAATGTATTTAAAGACTTGTCTATAGAGTATATACACAATGAACTTTCCTACTTTGACATTCCAACAAACCAATGATATTCTTGATCGACTCCCACAATTTGAACTTTCCTATGAAACGATTTCACATAAGAAAGTTTCCGAACAATATGACGTTACTTTTGCGATTCCATATGGAAAAAAGGTAATGTTGTGGCATACCTTCTTTAAAAATAAAGATGTGTGCTTATTACTCGAAATAGGGAAAAATAAAAAAATTGTATCTATTAAAATGATTCATGATAATATTCCTCAATCTTTAGCATACGGTACCTTGTTGTACGGGTGTTTGTGTGAAATACCTGATGTACGCGATTTTTTTGTGGTCGAAGATTTATTATATTATCAAGGTATTCCCACATACAAACAACCTTTTCAAGAAAAATATGGATTTTTAATGGAACTATTACAAAATAACGAGTCCTTGTTTCATAAAAACGAAAAACTTCCGGTTATTATGCCAGTATTTTGGAACCTTTGTGACGAACAAAACACAATTCCCAGTGAATATAAACCGATTATTCCTTATAATATCCATCATTTACAACATCGTTCGAATAGTCGCATTGTTCCCTATGTAAATTTTCCATGGTCGAAGAACATACTCCCTAATTTTTCCAAACAGGATCCGGAAATTCCACCCAGTTTGCTTTTTATTCCGCCACAACTTCCTCGATTTCATTATTCTAAACCCCAATACAAAGAAAATACCATTTTTGAAGTCAGAGCCGATCTACAAAATGATATTTATCATCTATACGCATTTGGTAAAGGTTCTGAACGCGTTTATTGTGGTATTGCGTATATTAAAAATTACAAAACAAGTTATATGATGAATTCTATTTTTCGAAATATTAAAGAAAATCGCAATTTAGACGCATTGGAAGAAAGTGACGACGAAGATGATTTTGAAGATATGCGAATTGACAAATATGTGGATCTTGATAAAACACTTGCGTTTGAGTGTGTATTTTCACATAGATTTAAACGTTGGTGTCCAACTCGTGAAATACAAGGGCGCGGTCAAATTATCCATATTCGACAATTATAATCTTCCTATTTTATATATGACAGAGTTACAATCTACAGAAAAAGTATTACCTCCTTATACAAATCCTGATTTGGATCCCAAACAAATGGCACTAGCAAGTGGAACCAATAATCCTACCACGTTCCCTAGTGTGTATGGCGGGAAAAGACGCACTATTCGCCGTAGAAAATGGAGCACAAAATACAAGCGGTCTATTCATTGTCGAAAACCTCGAGGTTTTTCTCAAAAACAACATTGTAAATATGGACGCAGAAAACGTAAAACGAAGAATCGTCGTGCGAAGCGTTAATCATAGTTTAGTTAAAACAAAATTGAATACATATAAATAGTAAATATGTATTCAATAAAATCATGAGTGATCTAAGTAAATTTACCAAAAAGGAGTTGTTGGATAAGTGCAAGGAGCACAATATCCTGAAATGTTCTTCCAAAAACAAACCACAATTAATCGAATTGCTTTCTAGTTTTGTTGTTCTAGAACCAGAAAAACCGATTGTTCCTTTACCAATTCCCAAAGATGCTAAATTCAAATTTATTGATTTGTTTTGCGGTGTAGGAGGGTTTCATCAGGCACTCAATAGATTAGGAGGACATTGCGTATTTGCCAGCGATATTGACGAACATTGTCGCAATATTTATGCGAAAAATTATGGATTGAAACCACATGGTGACATTACCAAAGTAGATCCGAAATCTATACCCGATTTTGATATTTTGACCGGCGGATTTCCTTGTCAGAGTTTCTCCAATTCGGGAAAGAAAGGGGGGTTTGGTGACAAACGTGGTCAATTATACGAAAATATTTTGGATATTGCTGCTGTGAAAAAACCGTCATTTATGTTTCTGGAAAATGTAAAACATATTAAAAAGATCGACAATGGCGAAGTCTTCAAACATATTGTTGGATGTATTCAAAACACCGGATATCATGTGGAAACATTCGAACTAAGTCCTCATCAATTAGGCGTTCCTCAACAACGCGAACGTGTGATTTTCGTATGTATTCGCAATGATTTATATGACAAAACCAAAGAATTGGATATGACCCCTCCAGAATGTCCGATTGATGTCAGTAAAATTATCGAAACAGATAAGGAAAAGACCAAAAAATACAAGATTAGTGCTGAACACGAAGAAATATTGACTATTTGGGATGAAATGGTCAAAGAATTTGAAGTTGGACAATCCATGAGTCCTACTATTTTATGTAATGAATTCAATAGTAACTATAGTGTAGAAGCATTTGCCAAATTGCCACAATGGAAACAAGATTATATTACCAAAAACAAACCTCTTTATCAGAAATACAAGGTCCTATGGGATAATTGGTACGAAAAATATAAAACCAAATTGTCTAAACGTGAAATTTATGGCAAGTTGGAATGGCAAGCAGGACCTAAAAAAGAAAATGATTCCATATTCAATCATTTCATCCAATTGCGACAATCCGGTATTCGCGTGAAAAAGAGCAAATATTTTCCCACATTGGTCGCTATTGTCCAAACACCGATTTATGCCAAAGAACGCAGACATATTACTCCTCGCGAGTGTGCTCGTCTTCAATCTTTCCCTGATAGTTTCCAATTACACGAAAGTGACCAAATCGCGTACAAACAGTTTGGTAACGCGGTCAATGTTGATGTGGTTCATTTTGTCATGAGTCGTGTATTAAAAATATACAATTATGCATAATTTTAACAAAAATAATTATTCCGTGGCAAGGGATTCCATTTTACTTTGGAGATATTTTTTTATTTTCAAGACTTCCTTCTGGTGTTATATGAGGATCATAATGCGTTTGGAATTGAGGGGCGCCCGACCAGGCATTTCCTTTGAAACGAATTTCAATGCGGTATTTCTTGCCATTGACCACTAATTTATAAAACATCTTGGCTGCTTTACGGCGTCGGTTTTTATCATCGTAATAATACTTTTCGTGTTCATAAAACTCTGTTTTATCACCACTTGATACATCCAATTTTTCAATGGTTGAACCGTCAAATTCATAGAGTTTGTATGGCAAATTTGTAGGGAACAAATTTCGAACGAGTTCATTTTTAATAGCATCAATGTTGTTATCTATGTGCTCTTTTAGGGCATTCCAGTACAAATTTGTTCGCTCCAAACTATCGTAAAATATTTCATTTGCTTTGTCACGATTATCTTTTAAATTTTTGTTATCAATACCATGTGATTTTAACACTTCTTTCCGTTTATCCGAAATCTCTTTTTTGAAATTTTTCTTTAAAAGAGCATCGCTAATCAATTCGCCTAACATTTTCTCTACAGAGAAATTGGTTTTTGTACATGCTTTGTCTTGTTTAATACTAAATCCAATGATTTCTTTATCCGTTTCTATATATACATCAGACTTGGCTTGTTTTGTGTCAAAACCCTTGTTTAAATCCTTTAATTTTTGCGTAGTAAGAGTTTTTCCTTCTAAATATACATGTTTCACTTCATCATTTACTATATCAGAAAATGCGGAATTGAAATTACGAATATATTGATCTACTACTTTTGGTTTTCGTGACTCCACATCCTTCTTGTATTTTTCAAAATCAGGTTCGCTACATCCGAGTAACTTACCATTGTATTTCGCAAAAGTAGCATCCATTATATCACTTTTATTTCCAATAGAGGAATCACAAGCACACAGAGCAAATATAAGTTCGAATCCATTGTTTTCCACATCTTTACGACATTTCTGAGGACTCTCTTGTTTCGTATCTTCGACACTTATTTTTGCTTGTTCGGCAAATGTTTCCGCAACTTCATCTGCTTCACTTTTGGTAGTCATTTTATTTACAGCACTATTTATAGTGGGTGATGTCATAATTGGACTTTTTTCTAAATCAGAAGTAATTGTCTTCTTTTTCGTTTTTCTGATAGATGGACTTCCTCCTTTTCTTTTTGTATGCATTAAAAAATAATATACATTATGATGATATTTCAATTTTGTTAATAAACTAGGAATCCGTGCTCAAATCCAAATCTGAAATTGAAATGAGACATTTCTTTTTCAATACTGGATTTCCACCTGTACATTCATCATCATCTTTTTTATTCCATTTCTTTGGATCAAACAATTTTGTCCATGTTTTATCATTTTCCCAATCCAAACTCATGGTTTTGTATCGAATAGAATCAATGCCGATAATTCGATAATTACATTTTCTGTAAAATGTTTTTCGCTGTTTCCATTGTTTCTGAAATACATCATGATGATCCACAATATCCACTACAATGGGATTGTCGTGACGCATACGTAAAATACGTCCTACTGATTGTGTAATATCCGTTTTGGGGGTTGCCATCACCAAAATTGACAATGATTTAATATCCAGTGCTTCGGCAGCCATAGCATAAGTTGCCAATACAATTTGTTTTCCCTCTGTTTCTTGTAAATCGCATTGTTTCATACCTCCCACGTAATATCCTACACTCGCAAATCCTTTATGCGAAATCGATTCATAAAAGTATTTCAACAATGAACGTGTGTGTGCTAGAACCATGATCTGTGCGTTTTCTCCCTTTCCGCGACTTTCATCCACCAAATCCTGAATTGCTTTTACGATAAAATCGCTTCGCGGACCAAAATTACTCAATTTTGAGATCATTGTGCTGTATTTTGTTTGACCTTTAAAATCATATTCTGTTTCGTTAAATTCTGGATCTGAACTGATATATTCCATCGAACGCACACAAACTGGATCTTCATCTTTGCGTTGCTCAGTGTAAATCTTCGGTCCAATAAACATATATAGCACAGTTGTTAATTTATCTTTACGATCTACCGTTGCTGATATACCTAACATATTTGGACTGGCAACCCGTAACAATGTTTTGGAAAATTGCTCACTTCCTATGCGATGAACCTCGTCTATAATAGTCAAACCAAAACAATCAAACGCATTCTCCGGAAGTGCGCGATCATATAGCGTTTGTAACATACCAATCACAATATCTTTTCCTTGAACGTCGAAAATCGGTCCTTGTATTTTACCAACTTTAGCACCAGGCAAGAATTCTTCAATGCGTTCAATCCACTGATTCATTAAGAATTCTTTATGAACAATAATTAACGTTTTCTTTTGTACATTGGATACGATTTTAAGTGCCATTACTGTTTTTCCTCGTCCACACGGAACCTCGAGTATGCCACCATTTCCATTTTGTTCAGACCCACAGCATATCGGGTTGTCTATATGTTTCATATAGACGTCAATAATTTTGTCTTGGTAGTCGCGCAGTAATTTAGGGAATTCCAATGAAATATTCTCTCCTTTTGTTATTTCCGATCTATTCGGGAGTCCATAACGTTCCATTCCGAAAAATCTGGGAATATATATTTTTTTATCGTTTTCGCGATATACAGGAAATGAACCTTCGTCTGTAGGTGGCCCGTAACTAACACCTGGAGTGATAGGTTTTACATTCAATTCATCATATAACGATTCCAAATCTGTCGGTTCTAATAAGCTTTTGGGTATAGTATATCCTTTTTTCCCCAGATATGCTCCGTTGCGCACTATTTCTTTATAAGAATCTGAAGGTTCGTATTTTGTTTTTATATTTGCCTTGTTTTTTTTGAACATCATTTTTCTTTTCCATTGTAACGACATTTAGTTAATTGTATCTATTACTTTGTGTTTATACATTTTTCAATTTTGTTCTTTATTATTTACTAGGAAAATATCCAGGTATTCTATATAATGAAATTCAATTCCATGTTGAAAAAGGTAAAACCTGTTGAAATTCTAGTTTTTATTGTATTTGCTTTATATCTAGTTTTTCCGATAACTACCCCTGGCACCTTGTCTCCTTATATTGAGTCCCCACTTGGACTCCTGGTGCTATTTTGTGCTATGGTTGCTATGTTTGTTTATAGCAGTCCTGTTTTAGCAGTATTGTTTGTGTTTGTAGCATATACTTTGTTAAGACGCAGTGCTACTGTTCGTAATAAGACTCACTATATTCAGAAAACAAAAGAAACCGGTGAGAAAAAACGTGATGTGCAGAAACAGGTTGATAAAGCAACTCCTCCTACAGAAACTCCTCGCACTGTTGACATTCAGATTAAGGACGAACCAACTTTAGAAGAAATTGTTGTCCAAGAACGCGCCCCGATTGGTCGTAGCGAACCTGTCAATTTTCTTCACAGTTCTTACAAACCCGTATCCACAAACGTTGCCGGGAGCGCCAGTTTTTAATACCAATAAAGATTAGGTAAAATAATAACTTTTCTATATGTTATTACTTTATAATGAAAAACCTATTAGTCACCGGAGGTTGTGGATTTATTGGATCGAATTTCATTAATTATATTTTCAAGCAAGACAAATACAATATTATCAATGTAGATGCCCTTTATTATTGCGCAAATAAAGAGAATATTTTACCCGAAATTCGATACTCAGATTGTTATAAATTCATAAAAGGCAATTTGACAAACAAAGATTTCTTGGAACATATTTTAGAAACATATCAAGTCCAAGAGGTCATCCATTTTGCCGCACAATCCCATGTTGAAAATTCATTCGAAGATTCGCTTCAATATAGTCAAGACAATATTTTAGGTACGCATATCTTATTGGAATGTTGTCGTAAATATGGAAATATTGAAAAATTTATCCACGTTTCTACTGACGAAGTCTATGGCGAGTCTTTCTTGGAAATGAATGAACAAAAAAAAACTGAACAGTCGATTTTATGTCCTACAAATCCATATGCAGCTACCAAAGCAGGTGCCGAATTAATCGCACAATCTTATTTCCATTCTTTTAAAATGCCCATTATTATTACACGTGGCAACAATGTATATGGACCGAATCAGTATCCTGAAAAATTAATACCCAAATTTATTAAAATGCTACAAAATAATGAAAAGGTAACGATTCAAGGAGATGGTAGTTGCGTACGTGCATTTTTACATTCGTACGATGCAGCCAGGGCGTTCGAAACCATTCTTGAAAAGGGAAAAATCGGGGAAATTTACAACATCGGTTGCGATGAACATATGGAATATAGTGTATTTGAAATTGCTAAATTTTTAATTAAACATATCAAACATACAACCCAATATGGAGAACATATTACTTATATCCAAGATCGCCCTTTTAACGACAAGCGATATTATATTAGTAATCAAAAGGTCAAGGATTTAGGATGGGACGTTTCTATAAAATTTGAGGATGGTTGTAAAGAGTTATTGTGTGGTCAAGAATCCAAAGAAGGAGAGTCCAAGAATATTATTGCCGAATTAGAAGCATCTTTAGAACACTAAGTAGTTTGGTCATTTTTTCATATTATTATATGCTCTAACATATAATCATCATGTTTGTATATTTTTTACTTTGTACAGATGGTTCAACTTATATTGGCGCTACTGTGGATTTAAATCGACGATTACGACAACACAACAAAGAGATCAAGGGAGGGGCACACGCAACGGGCATGAAAGTTGCGTCCGGTCATACATGGTGTCGTGTTTGTCACGTGTCTGGATTTCCCGATTGGAAAGCAACTTTACAATTTGAATGGAGATGGAAACAAATTTCTCGTACATTGTCCAAGACGCTAAAACCACTTGAACGACGAATTATGGCACTTCAGCGATTATTGTCTCTTGAACGATCAACTACAAAAGCAATCGCATATAGCGAATGGGAGCAGAAACCTCATCTTCATATGGAACAATATGTAGATATATTTTCGGTGTATTTTCAAGATAGCGAAGAAGCGTCATATATATTAGTATAAATGGTTGGTCATTTATGCGTCTTTTTGACTTTTTTGGATTTCATCGATTGGCCAGTCTTTTGAGAAAGCCCTCTTGGATTCGATGATCAAATAAGATACTACTATGATGATAGAAATAACGATTCCATATAAAAGATATTCGCCGTAATTTGGATACACCGTCGGGTCACCAAATACACCAATATATAACATGTAACCCGCGATTATTCCAAGACATCCTACTATTATTTGATTGGCCCTCTTCATAGACGATCTTTGTTCAATCGGTTCCACTGTCTCCGTAAAGGAGAATATGAATTCCAATAAGAAAATATAACCAACCGGAATTATATTAAAACATACAACCGCAAGTAATATAAACACAACAAACATCAACATCGTTTTCAAAGAATTATTGGCAGCACTATCTTGTACTAATCCGCTACTGACAGGAAGACTATATGCGGCAACCTCGTCTGAATCAATTGGAACGTAATCACATTCCATCCATTCTCCTGGAACGGGTGCTCCAAGAATATTGTAATCGTCTGGTTGAATATTAAACAATTCGAGGTTGTTTTCTAACTCTAATACATTCATGGAAATAATATTTAAAGCGTGTCCATAAACAATAACAGTTGCATTATTTCCTAAATTGCTAGTGTATTCAATATACTTTGTATCCGGAATTGTTTCACGATAGATGTCGTCGTTCAATGTAACTGTCATTTGTGTTACATTGTCTGTCGTCGCGCGAACAATACTATCTATCGCACCGCGTTGAGGACCCGGATTCACCACATTCAATGGGAAACACATAAACAATACTTTGTCGCCATTCGCATTTACATTGCGAATAATTAACTGCGCATTTGATTCAACGCCATTAATGATATTCATTTTTGTGTCATTGGAATTACTCACTATCCAAAGTTTGTTTGCTTTATATTCAATGGTATTACCGTTTTCGGTATATGTAATATTTGATGATGATGAAACGGCACAATCCGATGTAATATATTGGTTTATTCCATCTCTAAATATAGAGGTAAGTCCAAGAGGCAAATAATTAATTACAACATTTTTACCTGTATCAACCGTTTTATTTAAATCAAATCCAGACATATCTTTTATTTGTATAATAAGTTGTCACAAATTATTCATCGAATATTGTTGTATTGTTTGATTGAATACAACAATGTTCTAAACTCTTAGTTTATATGGAAGAATACGAATTTATTCTATCACTTGAATAAATGGTTCCATAAACAGTTCTTTTGGTGGGTTCTGTTTTTCACTATCCTCATCAACTATTTTTTCGATCAGAATAACGCTATCTGCTTTTCCGTCAATTTCATCATTTCCAAATAATCCTAATTCTGGTTGTTGTAAAATGGTTTGTAAATTATCTACAACGTTACGTATTATTTCTTGATCGTCATGGACAATCGATTGATCAAACTCAAAGACATTGGGTTCAGTTTCTTTTCCTCTTCCGGTGTCTAATCCTTGTTCTGATCCTTGGTCTAATCCTTGTTCTGATCCTTGGTCTAATCCTTGTTCTGATCCTTGGTCTAATCCTTGTTCTAATCCTTGTCCTGTTTCATTACTATCTGGTCTTGGTAGAGTTACTGGTCCAGGTAGAGGTAACGGAACTGGTTCCGTCTTACCATGTTTTTCTCTATCATACATCACTATTGAGTCAGGTGGCATTTCCAAAATGCGTGCTATTAATTCGGGTATTTTTTTTACCTTTTTTATCTTATTACTCTTCCTAAATCCGAATAACCCTCGTTTCTCTTTCTCTGACTGTGCGTTATCATTGTTTTCTGTAGGTGTTTTTGTTCGAAAAAAGTTCATCTATATTATTTATTCATTTTATTAGTATGGAATGTATTTATAGAGAACGTTTTCGTAAATAGTTGCCCGAAAGGTATCCTTGTATCCTTCTACAAATACTACATCTCCATTAAATATTTCATCACAACCTAAATCGGAAGTACAACTTCTACCTTTTACACTGACGGGCAATTTGGTATGAATGTTCCCAGCATTATTCGTCATAGTATAATATTGATATTTATCGCGACCACTAGAAGAACGACGTCCCATAAGTGGCAAAATTAAATCGTCTCCACTATTTTCTCTAGTTAAAATGCCCATTTGACTGTAATTTTGTTCCGGACCTCGTGTTTGAACATTAATCGCAACACCACCTTCTTGTTTCAATGGAGGATTATGCAAACTTTCCAATGGTTGATTACGAGCAGAAACAGGTGCTAAAGTATCAGGTGCTATTTCGGAAATAGTGGGTGCCATTAAAATAACGGGTTGGCTAAACGAGGTATTACTTGTTCGAATCGAGGGTTTCACGATATTTGTATAATACATATAGATCACGGTAATAATCAGTACAAACAACAGAAACATGGTCATATTTTCCATACAAAATAGACCAGGAATACATTTTTTGGTAGAAATGCGCGGCATTGTATATATTAGTTATATACAATACTTTTATGACAAGTTATTCGGTATAGGAGGAAGGAGCAAAAGCACTTGAAAAGGGAGGTGATGCTTTTTGAGGAGGCGGTGGCGATGATCCCCAAAATCCAGGTTCCCAATCATGCCCGGCAGTATGTCGTTTATTGAACCAAGCACCCCATCTTTCACTCGGTATGATAGTAGTAAATATGTGATTCATACCCGATAATATTTGATCACCAGAACAATTCAACAATTGTCCCCATTCAGCAAATGTTTTGTAAATAGTAATTCGCTTATTGCCAATTTTCCATTTTCCTTCACACCGATAACATTTTCGTATGACTGAATCTGGCCATTTTATTAAATGAAATCCGGATAGAGCATAAAATAAGGCATCTAATGGTAGCATAAAAAACTCCCAAATCATCTTTACTAATGGAGCAAGATCTATACCAAAAATCGCATTTATTAACATAAGTGGTAATTCAATGAAAATACCATACAACATACCAAATACTAAATCCACGATGTAATATCGCGTACAACTACCATTTAAGAAATTTTTAAATTTATACCAACTGCATGATGCCATAACATCCAACACGGTACCTGTGTTTTGAAATCCAGTAGCAAATTCAAGTCCAGCACAATCTAAATGTGCCCCAAACGCATTTATCCACGATTTTCCACCAATAATCATCATCATAATCATTGCTAATACCATTGAAACACCTAATACAAAGAGTATGGTTTGCATGATCGTAGAAAACATTACTAACCCAACTGCAAATACCTGTATAATTGCGGCAGCCATTTGTAACCCTATTAGCAATATATTCATTATTGCACTAAAAATACTTTGAATCATTCCAACAATATTTAACCCTGCGTTTAAACCATCCGCAATACTCTGAACCGCATTAAGTACTGGATCAACTACGTCAAAACCCTCTATTGTATTGTTATTATATGCAAATCCTTCTTTCATATTGAATATTATAAAATGTATATATTACTATTTTATAATATATCTATTTTTTGAGACACACAATTAGTTATTCGTTGCTTGCAAAATGTCCTTAAATTCATTCACTAAAGGTGATATATTCATCAATTGATCGACCAATTTCATTTGAACATTGAAAATTTTTTCGACTTCACCTCTCTGTTTTTCATTGACAATGCGGTTCGAGTGTTTCATTGCTAAAGAAAGTTTATCTTTTGCTAATTCTAATTGACTCGTATTAATTGATTTATCCAATTGTGTAAGCATAGACGACGAAGTAACACCTTTGATCAATTTATCGATTGTTTGATCACGTACTTCTGGATTTTGATTTAATTCGGTTTTTTCTAAATTCATATTTTTGATCTCATCTTGAACTTTCGTGTCAATATTGTCTATATTAATATTATTCAATTGTTGTTTTATTTCCTCTTCACTTGGTTCTTCGTTATCTGCCGACGGAGAAGTAATGTGATCTGTTAAACTATCCACATCTAGACCAGCAAATCCTTCTTTACCGGACATTTCGGTACCAAGTCTTATTAAATTGGTAACTGCTATAGATGTAAATAAAATGACAATCATATTTTTGCTGAAAAAAGATGTCAAGAATCCAATCAAAACCAATACTCCAGCATACATTTCGTCGCCAACCATTGAATAATTATATAAATTTACAATGACTAAAGCAACTAAAACATATAAGACTATCTTACTTTCGATCAATCCGTGTGACGTTTTGGATATCCAATTTCCCATTTTTTTAAATACCATTTATATAAATAGTCCACATAAAACAATTACAATTATAGAATGTGAAACTATACAAAAGTAGTATTATTCGTTGTTTTCATCATTTTCATCATTTTCATCATTTTCATTGTCTTGAATATATGTTTCCACATCTTTATCTAGAGTCTCTTGTTCCTCCTCTTGATGATTTTCAGACATTGCGTCTTCAATATAATGGGGTGGAACACAATCTCCCTCATATATATCTAATACTTCCTTTACCACATCTTCGCGCTGAATATCTGTCTTTTCGAATTCAAAACTACCAATACTGGAGGAACGTTTTCCACGAAATTTGTCCAAAAAATCGTCTAAACCATTCAGATTTTCTACTCTATCGCATTGATCTAAATCACCTGTGATGACGATACGACTATTTTCACCTAAACGTGTTAATAACATTTTCATTTGCGAGACGGTTGAGTTTTGCATTTCATCCGCAACAATCCAAGCATTCTTAAACGTTCTTCCACGCATATATCCAAGTGGAGCAATTTCAATCGTTTTGTCTTCTAATAATTCAGTGACCTCTTTTGGATGGATGAATTGATACAATATATCATAAATCGGTCGTACCCAAGGAGCCATTTTTTCTTCTAGCGTACCTGGTAAATAACCCAGGTCTTCATCTACAGAAACAGACGGGCGTGTAAAAATCAATTTCTCACATTTACCCATTAAAAAGTTTCGCACACCATATTCGGTGGCAAACATAGTTTTACCAGTTCCTGCCGGACCCGTTGCTATAATTATCTTCTTGGCCTTGGAACGTAATGTAGAAGCATAAATTTCTTGACTCCTTGTTTTAGGACGGGCAAACTTTTGTTCAAAAAGATCTCTTTCTTTTTGCGATAAGTATTGCAAATTTTCGTACATATTTCGTTGTTCTTGAACAGTTGCTTGAATTTCACTATTGTACTCATTTAGCAGCTCCTTTTCGCTGATCTTTTTTCCTCGTTTGCCACGTTTTTTTTGACCCCCTAAAGAAGGATGGGAGGGAATACTCATTATTATAATAGTAGTATTATAATAATTACACAAATATTACGTTATAGCGTGTTCAAACTAAAAAAATCATCTATCTATATAATTTAAACAACGCCATGTCCGTACCATGTCATAATTTAAACATCCAAGAATATTCTTTAGAAGAAGTTCTTGGACTGTTCGATCTCCATAGTTACGATATTAGTATCGAGGATTTAAAGCGCGCCAAGAAAAAGGTTCTTATGTTACACCCCGATAAATCAAAATTGGATGCCAAATACTTCCTATTTTACAAAAAAGGTTTTGATGTGATTATTCAGTTTTATGACAATCAACATAGACAAGACAAGCAAATCGATCAAAATTCTCTTGCTTATGATCCGAATGTAAATCAACAAAGTAAAACAGCATCCAAGAAAATTAGTCAAACCGTTAGTAAAATGGGAGACGAATCATTTAATGAGAAATTCAATGAATTGTTTGAAAACAATCATATGGGACATTCTCAAGACCCTACTAAAAATGAATGGTTTAAAAACGAAGAATCTGTATTTGATTTACCACAAGGGAAAGTATCGAAACAAACCATGGATGACAAATTTCAGCACATAAAACAGCAAACGAGTAGTTTGATCAAATACAATGGAGTTCAGACATTAAACCAGGGGGGATCAGGATCAAATCAATTATATGATGACGATGACAATGGTTATGTTGCAAGCGATCCATTTGGAAAATTAAAATTTGACGATTTACGTAAAGTTCACCGCGATCAAAGTGTATTGGCAGTAAGTGAGAATGATATCCACAATATGAAAACATACAACAATGTCGAAGAATTCAACCGCGATCGTAGTCAATATTCATATGATCCACTCGAAAAACAACACGCCGATAAATTACTTCAAGAGCAAGAACGTGCTATGCGTCATCAAATGATGGAAAAAGAATACAAATCGAAATTAGAATTGGAAAAAAACATCCAAAAGAACCAATCTGTTTTGTCCTCCTTTTTATTACTCCAAAACAAATCTTCTTAATTTGACGGATGTTTTACATTGTAACTCTGCACAATATTACAATCTTGACAAATACCTAACACACCATATGGTTGAACAAACAATATATTATGATTATCACGAATACAACATCGGTCTTTCCAATCATTTCTATATATGGATTTATGTTGTTCCGGAACATGTTTATGGATCGTTTTCATTATATTTATGTCAAGGATATTCACAGGGTTGATTTTGTTTTTATTGGAACGACTATTTCGTCTTGTATTATAATCTGTAAGCAATTGTGTTGTTCTACACATAGGACAATTATAATCCCATGATTGAATACATCGTCTGTGAAATTTATGTGTGCAATTCCATTTTTTTATACATTCCGAGTTACTTTCAGTGAAAGGGTCATAACATATGGGGCATATATCTTCTTCATATTCCTCCATATTATATGAATTTGGTGTAATGGGACTACTTATTTTTGATCCCATGATTTTATTTTTTTAGTAAGATCAAATTTAATAGGAAAATTCAATTTTATAAAATTGAATATTGTGTTATATTTTATTCAAAGTTATACATAAATCATGGATTATAAAACATTAAATGGATTACTACCGAAAGAATTGGTCATATATATTGGATATTACGATAACAGTTCAAAACAGAATATGAATCGTGTGATTAAAGAATTAGACGATTTTAGAGAAAAAGTTCTGGAATATGAAGCATACGAAAAAATGTTGTATTACCTAGATGAATGGGAAGAATCAAATCGAAAAAAACACGGTTTAAGCATTGACTCTATGGAAGACCCTATTTTAGTTAAATTCGAAAAACTGAACCATCATATTCACAATATGATTTCTCTATACTAACTAACAAATAACGCGAAGAATAAATATCAGATTCACTGCGTTTTTTCTGGTACAAAGACACGAATTACTTTTATACAATATATTCTTATTTTTAAGGATAAGGTACAGTTGAAATATCATCATTGACGTCAGCACTCATATCACGCATTAGTTGCGTTCGACCAGGAGAAGTATATGCAGTTGTACGAGTACGAGTCAATCCAGGAGGGTCTAAAGTACCTTCATTTAGATCCACTGTTTGACTCCCACTATCAAATGCTAGTTGGCGACCTTGCGTATTTTCACGTGCGCTTAAAGACGTAAATGGATCTAGAATTTGGTTATTCATTTCTTCAATTAACGATAAATCATTGACTAATCCTTGTAGCATTTCATCATTTTCTAAATGATACTGATTGACAAACTTTTGTAAATTATCTTTCAAATCACTAGCACGTTTTATATTATTCGCATCTACACTATGACGCTGTGGCGGAATACCTATTGTAAAACAATCTCGACGGAATCTCAACCTTTCATTTTTTTCATGTAAATCGCTTCGTACATCATACAGAAACTTCTGAACACAAAGTCGGTAATATTGTTTTAATAACGAAACATTGTTTTCGACTTCCGGGATTTCTTTTGAACTTGTAATATGATATGTTTCACGACTCGTCGCATTTATTCCGGTGAATGTAATTGATACATTTTCCATATTCTCTGTCAGTATATGAAAGTCCTTTTTTGACTCCGATGATAAATTTCCGATTGCCAATGTGTTTTCAAAACACCCTTTTTTGTAATTATAAATATTTCCGTTATTCACGTGAATAACACAGTCATCCAAAACGCGGTTTGTTTCATTAAATAATATTTCTCCATACACATTTCCCGTAAATTCAATATCATCAATAAACCAGTCACACGATTTAGTTGTTTTTTTACCAAGAGCATTCATGAGTCGAGCATTATGGTCTTGCCCTAAAGCAATGAAATGATAAATATGACTGTTTTCGACCAGTCCAATTAACTCTGTGGTATTCGTAATACCACTTGTGGGTTCTCCATCCGTAATCAAAACACCCACCTTATTCTCATTCTTTATCGAGTCATGGGGAATATTCAAATGCTTATTCATTGTCTTTATTGCTAACCCAATGTCAGTACTATTCATGGGATGAATAGAGTGAATTTTAGAGACAATTTCATTTACATTTTCTTTGGAAACACATATACATTCCACGTAAGAGTGGATGTTGTTATCAAACCCAATAATTTCAATATAAATATTTTCGGTTTGATGCGCAAAATGAAGCACCATATTTTGAAGAGTATGTTTTAATAATTGGATTTTACTACGTCCTTTACTTACAATATCCGACATAGAACCCGAAACATCAATCATAAACGTGAATAATTTAGGAATCGTTGAAGAATTGGTGTCCATTGTTTCCAATGATAATACTCCATATTTTTGCGTGTGATATTCACCATACTCCTCGGGAAGCGATGATAGACTGTAATTCAATTGAAACTGCTTTAGCATGATTTTATAACCTAATATGGATATATTTAAATACATTTACATACAATCAATTTTGTAAATGTAGAATGGATACTATTTAGGAAGACGCGGAAAAATCTTCATCCAAGGAGGAAAGATTTTGTGAGCTCTTCTCCAACTTTTTTAATTTCGACATAATATTTTTCATTTTTTCCGTACTTTCTTCTTCAATGTGTTTTCTTTGGATTTGTTGTTTTAATTCTTCTATTTCTTCTTTTAGAAAAATGATTTCATCTTTTACAAATTTCATGAAATCTTCCACCTGTTTTTCCAATTTTGTAAATATTTCTTTTGAAACAAACTGTTCGGATTCTTTTGCCCATGATACTTGTTTAGGCGTTTTTCCAATTTCTTCCAATGGTTGAATGTTCAAATCAATACTCGCACTACTCGGCATTGATTCTGTTGATATTTTATCACTATTTAACTCGTGTTTGGGTTGAATTTCATATTCACGTTCCTTCATTTGTTTTTGTAATAAACTATCGATATTTTCTAACGGAGTATCGTCTGCCTTTTTCTCAGTAAAATCTATATCTTTTACTTGGGGACGTTGTAACATAGTACCATATTCTTGCTGACGATTTTCGAACTGGTTGTTTATTTTCGTTTGCTTTTGTTCGATCAAAAAATCTCGCGACTCCATGTTGTTGGATTCAAGAGAGAGATTCGATGAAAATCCATGATATTGTAGCGACGATTCTTGATCTTTTTTTAAAGTATGTATCATATATTGAACAGTTTCCTTATTTAATGTTCTAAGTTGCTGAACATTCATATTTGGATCGGATTTGTCATAAAATTGTTGAATCACACTTCGAAACCATTCTTGTTTTTCCGGTTTCTTTTGAAAATGAGATGTTTTCATAATAGTATTCCATATTAATGTTTGATTTTCAGGTAAAATATACAAACTCATATACTTAATGAGAATAATAATATTTATATTATTATTCGCAATAATATCTTTGCACTGCATTTTATTTAGTATTCTTCTTACATTTAATTGGTGTTTCAGCACCAGGTTCTAATGCCACATCACTATCCTTAAAGACAAATTCATATACCTTCTCTTTTTCTTTTGCATCAGGGGGACCTTTTAACAACACTGCCAAATCTTCTTCAAAACCCTTTGCCGTTTCAGATACAAAATTGACTAAATATTCACCATGTGACTCTGCGTTAGATGATTGAGGACCCTTTTCCACACGAATCATACTAAAGATATCGGGGTTCGTATGTTGTCGTGCAAAAACAACGCGCACCTTTTCTGTGCGTTTTTTACCCCCATGACGTTTTCGAGTATTCGCCTTCCTTTTTTTATAATTTCGTTTTGTGTTTTTTTTCATGTTACAATAACATGAGAAAAAGAGATTGATCATTATTTTTCATTGAAATAAATCTTACGATAGGTTGTCATTAATTCATCAGTAAGTCCGGGTTTGGTAAAAATGCGAATAACATCTTTGGCTGTCAATGTATTCTGTCCCCCTTTTACTACAGAATGGAAATGCTCATCTACCTTGTATGTTAAAAAGGTTATGATGAAAAATAGTGAAAACATTCCGCATTCTGTATTTGTTTGTTGATGACTGTAATCATTTTGTATATAGTTGAAGAATATTGGTTCGTCCAACTTCTTTCCTTGCTTGATAATCTCTTTTTTTAATTTATTGACTTGTCTAGGAACCGCATTTACCGCACTATCATAATAAAATAGGATACTTTGATCCATATCAATAAACATTGATACCCAATGAGAACCCGGTTCGTTATGTTTATCTAAATTGAAAATAATCCCTACCTTTGTTTTGCCACGATTTTTCAAGTCTTGTAGCGATAAACGGCATAATCCATTCCATACGCATTTATCATCGCCATATGGTTTTGCATCATAGTCAATTGCCGATGGACCCAATAATTTAAATTCTGGATGTGACACTTCGTATTGTTTCAATACGGCTTCGATATCAAAATTGGACAACCATGCGTTTGGTTCGTTTTTCCACGAATTTGGTTTATCGGGTGAAAAGAGCAAATTGTCTAATTCTTGTTTTTGTTTCGGATCTTTGATTTCGTTTAACCAACAATCCTCTTTTTCACAATGATCCATTTTCAAACGTAACATGTTCCAAATTCTTTTAGGATGAGAAGTTTGAATTTTATCAGGATGATTTTTATTGTATGCATCGCGAATTGCCAAAAGTGCTTCTTTTGTATAACAACTATCTTTGTTAATATGTTTCCCTTTGTTTCTTGGATGGCAATTCATTTTGATTGTTTTATTATACTTTTTCTTGTTTTTTTTACTATAATTTGATTGAACCATTATAATATAACACGCTATTTTTTTCTCATTAAAAATTTATCCATAGTTCCAGTGGAATATGTTGATGTATTGTTGTCGTTTTCTTCCTTCTCGGACTGAAATGGGAATAATTCATCTCCGTAAGAATGATCTTCTTCATATTCTTTTTGTATTTCATCTGATCGTTTTTTTACTTCTAAATAGCGAATCAACGTCCTTCCATAGTTTTTAAATGCTTCATTTACATCAGACCCGTAATTATGTTGCTTACATTTACACAACTCTGTTGTAATATCTTGGATGTCGTCGCGAAATGTTTTACAATCTTCAATGAATTGTTGTTCTTCTTGATGACGAGAATCGTCGATTTGATGTAAATATTTACTATAAGTGGTCTGATTACTTAATAATTTCATGGTAATTTCATCAATGAATTTGTCATTCGGCGATTCGCTAATCGGAATATCTGGTTCCATTATATATGTAAAACGATATTTTTTTACGTATATTCGTACTTTCAAAATCAATGACTATTACACGTTTTTATTTCTTTTTCCGCGTTTCGTTCTTGGACTCTGCCTTCTTTTTTCGCGTTTCCTCTTTTTGTTTTTTCTTTTCCTCCTTCAAATTCTCTCTCTCTTGGCGTTTATATTCTTGTTCTTGTTGTTTCAATCGTCGTTTTTCCTCTTTTAATCGTTCTTTTTCTTCTGCTTTTTCGAGTTTTTCTTGTTCCTTGGTTTCTTGTTCTAAAATTAATTGATCTTTTACGTTGCGAACATCCTCTTTTGTTTTATTTATATATTTGGATACAAGATCATTCATTAAACCCTCTTTGAATTCTTCGCGTAATTCACCTTGCTTACGTAATGTCTTGCGCAATTTCTTTTCGGCTTTCAATTTATCTTGTTCCTCTTTTTTACGATCTTTTTCTTCGTTTTTCAACTCCTTTTTAAGTGATTTCACTTTCTTGGACATTTCCTTTTTGATTGCCTTCTCTTCGATCAATAATTCTTTCGACTCCACATCTATTTGTTTTTTACGCAATTTGAGAGTTTTCTTATGATTTGTTTGTTCGATTTTGATAGCATCTTTGACAACAAACGTTTCGAGTTGATTGAGTTGTCCGTTTCGCAACATGGTTTTGAGTTCTCTCAATTTCTTTTTATGATTTGAAACCATTGTTTCAAGTTGTTTGTCCAAGTCAGATATACGGGTTTTAAATGCGTCTAATTTCTGTTGGATTTCTTGGACTTGGGGGTGTTGTGAAAGAGTATTTTGGGTGGAATTTTTCAGGGCAACCATTTTTCCGCAATCATATTTCAGAACAAAGTAGATGCTTTCTTCAAACTCTTTTATTTTGTCTGGATCTGTTTTCTTCAAATTGCTAATTTTTTTCAAAATATCTTGTTTGAATTTCTTTTTTCCACTCATGTTTTCCTTCAATTGCTTGATTTTGTCCTTCACTAATTTGGTATAATCCTTGGCTTCGGCCACTAATTCTTTGATATTTTGATTCGCGATTTTCAAACACCCTTTTTTAACAACTCCGTCGTATTCGTTACACAAATCGCGTAATGCGTAAAAACGGGATGCTTCCAAATCTTGGAACTCTGCGTCCATCTCTTTTTCCTCTTTCTCCATTTGTTCATGCAATTGTTCTATGATTTTGGAACTTTCGTCGCGAATGACCTTTTTATCCATTTCTTGGACAATTTTCGCGTCTTTCATCATAGGAACGTGGATTTGTTTAATAATGGGTTGAGCAAATTGACGAGCATCTTTTTCGCGATTTAAATAACTAATGTGCCCCGCAATATTGTCCAAATAATGGGTTTTGCCATCTTTGGTAAAACTACCGTCGTCATGTAAATATTGCTCAGAAAATACGGGAAATTCTTCGGGCATTTGTTCATGACTTTCTTTACATAAATTCACCAATTTCACCAATTCCATTGGATTTTCCGTAATGGGTGTTGCCGTCATGAGCAACAATCGTACTGAATCGACACCGGACAATTGATAAGAGTCCATCACCGATTTATGAAGTGCTTTCATGTCAGGACGTTCAATCGAGGACAAATCGCCACCACCGTATAATTTGTGTGCTTCGTCTATGACAAGCAAAGTTTTGCGTAATGGATCGGTAGAACCGTTAATATCAACCAATCTTTTGTAATAATTGTTCTCTTTAGACACCAAATTCGAAAACTGTTTGTAAGAAATAGGACGAATTTTCCACGAATCCGATAATAATTTCATGCGCTTATTATGATCTTGTGGAATTTGAATGCCGTCCGCAATCATAGTCCGTATTTGTTCATTACACACTTGGTCAAACATATTTTTCCAAATGTCATTTTTCAATGTAGTACGTGTCACCCAAAGAACAGTATAACCTTGTGGGGCAAATGTGGATGTGGCTGCAGCAATTGCTGAACATGTTTTACCAGTTCCGGTACTATGCCATAGCAACATACCTTTTACCGGGCACTGAGGAGTAAAATAGGTTTTGACAAACCGTTGTGTAGGTGTATATTGGATAATATTGCCACCACCTGTTTTTTCGACGCACATATTTTCCATTTTCACGTCTTCCCATTTGACATGGGGAAACTGTTTTACATAATTTCGAAATTGAGTAAATCGTTTGGATTTGGATGCACCATGAATGGACGTGGGTAAAGAAATACTATTTAATCCACCGCCACTCATTACTGAAAATTCATGAACTGCCTTGTTCAACTCATAATCAACGGACCCATAAATCGACGTTTTTTCCATATGCTCCAAAAAAGACAGCAATTTCATGTCCAAATTCAAGGATTTCAAATACAATTCAAACGTTGTTTTGGAGTCCAAGAAATGACGTTGAAGAGAACCTGGTATGGAAATATCATAAACAAACACATGTAACGGCCATCCACGAGTTGGATGAAAATCCAATCCTTTTTGACCACATGTGCGTGTTCCGCGACCAATCACTTGTTTTTGGTCAGCATTATTTACGGTCGGTTCAAAAATATGGACGTATTTGATGTCAAATAGATCAATTCCTTCTTTAAACCCACTATCCATAATAATAAATCGTACTTCTTCGCCATGTACATTGGAATCACGGTCATTAAATTTGGACAACATTTGTTTTTTTGTCGATACATTAATGGGTTGATCATATACATTCACGGATGAGAGTAAATAGAAATTAGTACCTTTGGTTTTGGTTAATTTGGAATCGCTGTCCAAGACAATTTTATCAAATCGTTTTTTGGTAGCACCACCGGTTTTAGGCGATTCTTCTTCCTCATCTTCTTCAATTTGTTCCATGGATTTCAATTTGCGCGATTGTTTGTAATTGGTCAATACGGATGATGGTCGAGGTGTGTCTTCTCGTACTTTTTTCGTAACGTTCGACACTTTTGGACTAGGACTTTTAGGTGATTGTGGTTCATTTTTGCCATGTGCTTTGTATGCTAAATGAAAACCTTCAGCCAGAAATGCCGATGCTATCATGCGCGCACCTTGATTGGACGATTTTACGTCGCAAAAAATGAAATGTTTGTAATGATGTCCATCGTTTTTCTTGTCTTTTTCATCCAATGCTCGAATATTGTCCAACAAAGCAATCAACTTGGGTGATTTTGTCTTGGAATCATGGTTCAATAATTCAGGATCGAATTTCTCCGAATCAAATTTATATTGAGGATTGGATTTTGTCCAATTACTCTTTTTGCGTACACAATCCGAGTCGAATATTTGAATTTTCTCCATATTTGCTAAAATGGAATATATAATATAGAAAGATATTTAGTAAATCTCCTTTTTAGTACAAAAAAATAATATCACACAATAATATAATATATTATGGTTTCAATGAGTAATATTCTAGGTGGTCCTTTTACTGGATTTTCCCCCCAACAAACAGTTTTGAATTACAAAGACGGAGCACAAACATCTACTCGCTCTATTTTACGTAGTGCATGGAATACATCTTACGCAACTGGAACTTACAATGGAAATAAGCGTAAGATTGGTCCTTTTCGCGCAGTCAATAACGCGGGTGATTTCTTATCCCGTCAAAATTACAAGTGTGGTGGTCCCACTGGTATGAGCAAAAGTTCCATTGGTTGGGCCGGAAGCAAAATCTATTTGGGTTCTCAAATTGACAATTGTGATACTACTGGTGTTCCTGCGTCAGCAACAAATGTGAAATATGTCTATGACTCTTCTGATTATGTTACGTTTAGGAAACAACAAGCAATTAACCGTAACTACAATGATTTAAAGAACGGCGGTGACGATTCCAATGGTTCTTATGTTGCATTGAAAGGCGTGCGCGTTTAAACCATTGAATATTTGAATTCTTTCTTTTCGGTCGGTGTAATCTTTAACCAAAATATCACACGATTGTTGTGTTTGAAAGAAACAATAGGTACAAAAATATAGAATTTTATAACATTCTATATTTTTATATTTTTAGGATCATTGTATCAATTTATGTTGATTATTCGGTAACAGTGACAGCAAGATCCTTCTTGGCAACATTCGCACTGTTGTCGACGTAAGTAGCAACAACCACGAAGGAATATGAAGAATCCGTTTCAATATTAGCAGACGAATCCAAAGTAATCACTCCGGAAGAACTATCCACATTTACTAGACTGGCATCTGTTCCTTCAATCGACCAGGTTACATCGATTTCATCATTATAAGTTGTCACAGTACCAATGGTTTGTTCTCCTTCTTTAACGGTTAAAATATCATCGATTTTAATCAGATCTTTGACTGTAACATTGACTGTGGTATTTACTACATCACCACTATTATCTGCTTCTGTTGCTGTGATAACATATTTGAAAGAAGTATTTGTATCATAATCAATGGGTTTAGATAATGTAATCACACCAGAAGAACCATCAATATTTACATCGATATTACTAGGATCGGTTTCACTGTCATCAATAGACCAGGAAACTGCTCTATCAGCATTTGCAGTTCCTAGTTCTGTTTCTCCGTCGTAAATAGTAATGACTACATTTGAAGTATCAATAATTGGTTCGGTATCTATAACAGTGACAGTAACATCCTTCTTGGCAATATTCGCACTGTTATCATTGTAAGTGGCAACAACCACGAAGGAATAAGAAGAATCAGTTTCAATATTAGCAGACGAATCCAATGTAATCACTCCGGAAGAACCATCCACACTTACTAGACTAGCATCTGTGCCTTCAATCGTCCAGGTTACATCGATTTCATCATTATAAGTTGTCACAGTACCAATGGTTTGTTCT